>Ga0265293_10000320_pt1 | contig 117352 bp, 92 predicted proteins | sample Munlanlewell138R_FD_192505 | JGI IMG/M metagenome (GOLD analysis project Ga0265293, IMG submission 192505) | Leachate microbial communities from a municipal landfill in Southern Ontario, Canada - Leachate well 138R | ecosystem: Engineered > Solid waste > Landfill > Unclassified | place...
GATCCCCAGCCCAGCGTCAGCGTGGGCGTTGTTTCCGCCAATCATCGCCGTGTCAGCCGTCAGGTGGGCGGCGGCGAAAGACTCTACCAAGGCATGATCCAGACCGATGCCGCCATCAATCCCGGCAACAGCGGCGGTCCGCTCGTCAATGCCTCCGGCGAAGTGATCGGCATCAACACCATGTTATTTTCGCAAAGCGGGGGCGACCAAGGCCTAGGCTTTGCCATCCCCATCAATCGCGCCCGCCGTGTCGCCCAAGAGATCATCGCCTATGGCAGACGGCGCAACCCGTGGTTCGGGTTTCGCGGCGAGGCGCTCAGCAGCCTCAACCAAAGCATGTTGGAAAAACTCGATATCCACGAAGAATCCGGTGTCATCGTCACCGAAATCCTGCGCTCGAGTCCCGCCTACCAACAAGGCTTGGACGTGGGGGATGTTGTCATAGCCGTGAATGGCGAAAGCGTCGAACATCCCCTAGACATTGATTTCATCAACTGGGGCCTATTTATAGGCGACGACGTCGTCTTAGAAACGCGCCGCAACGGCAAAGTCGGCATCGTCAAATTCCGTGTCGTTGAGCTATCTGCCGCCGACAAAAATGTATAGACCAGCCTTTATTCCACGACTCGAAAATAGTGACGCGCCCTTTTCCCCGACGCAAGCTCTTTCACATAAACCGTCCACAGCCCAAGCGTATCATTCGGGGCAAGGGCTAAGTTGATCTCCACGCCCTCCTCTTTAGCGCCGTAGAAGCCGCTCCATTCAGCCTGCCGCCCGTCCGGATCTTTGATGAGAATCTCCACGGGCACGATCGCAGCGAGGGCGGTATGGTTATCGTCCACCACGGAAACGGTGATCCGCAGTTCTTCAAGCCGTTTCACACCTTCAGCCCCTTCAATATGAATACCTGCAATCGCTTTTTCACTAACCATCCAAATACCGCCGCCGCCCGGTTCCAACGCCACCGGCAGCTGCAGTCTCTCCCCATCATGGCTTGTTGCCACAGGCTCATGAGCCACCAAATCATAGACCTGAGCCGCAGGCCCCCGGTCGATGGAAAAGACCGCGTCCAGGGGAAGCCCGTTCTCCATGACCATCCCATGATGGCCCACGTAGCTTCCGAATTCCCGATGATCGTTAATGGCAAAGATATAGTCTGCGTCACCATAACGGCGGTGATAGGGCAGCACTTCCGCCTCTGACGAGCGCAGGTAAGGCTCATACGCGCCTTGCAATGCTTCTTGCAAGGTCTTCGCTTGCCGCAACAAGGCGGCCTTATCCTTATCCGCTTTTTTAGAGCGCGGCCGCAGGGTCAAGTTCAAATCGGCGTGAAGGGCAGGGCATAAGCGCTCATCCCCCACAATGAGCCCGCCCGCCCCTTGGAAGGCTTGAATACGCTCCACCACCGCGCGGGGCAGCACATCGCAATCTGCCAAGACCAAAACCTTAAATCCGTCTAAGCCGTCGCGCAGAATCGTTTCTTCATAAATAATTTCCGGCTGCAATCCCGCATAGAGCAGGATGTGGTAGGCATCGCCCGCCCAAGAACCGCCCCAGCCGTAGGTCCCTCTACTTGCAAAGATAGTGGAACTGAAACTTTCCAAAAAGGCAACATCAGCCGGCGCAGCGGGCAGCTGCGTTAACGTGGGGCCCAAGGGCGTCACGACGGTGTCGACCAATTCTTTGAGCGCTTTCTGTGTCTCCGGATGGGTAAAGCGATACGCCGATTTCCCTTCCACAGGCACGAGGGATTGCCAGCCGTGGTACATAATCCCTTTGACGGGCCTGCTGATCTTTGTCCAAAACGCCTCTTTAAGATGGGTCGGCGCAATGGTAATGTACGCCGCATCAGGATCATAATCTTCCCAAGGCGACGCAGCCGTACCCGTGCTGTCCGTTGCCTTGTCGTCCATGGGCGCCGTCTGCGAACGATACCAAATAATTTGGGTCATCTTCATGACATCTTGTCCCGGCACGCCGCCCTTCGCCATGGCAAAGAGCTCATCGGCACACAGTCCAATACGGATCGGGTCGGGATAACTGTAGGTCCAATGGGATAAATAATCCACTGTACCGCCGCTGCCCCATAGAGGCGGTACGCGAACGGCAGGATCAAAAAACGTCCAGAACCCTTGACGGGCTCCCTCTTTTAATCCTCCATGAACAGCGGAATGAATCTTGTTCCAGCCGTCACCATCGCGCCAAAACCAACGGTAAAACCGGAGGAGCTCATCATCATCAGCGACGACCCGATCTTCGGGAAAATTTTCCACATTGGTATAGGAAACACCGTTTTTGCTCACGGCAGCATCGGGAATGTCGACACCGGCGGCGGCGCGGTACAAGGCGCGGTCATGCTCGTGAAAACACAACTGAGAACCGTCGCGCACTTCCGTATTAATCAGCGCCCCTTGAAATGCGGGGAAGTCGTGATAACTTTCTGTGATAGACAAGCCCACATTCTTGGCAAAAGGCTCAAGTTCCGGAAAATTACAACAAATATTCTGCCGCTCATAGCCCTTGCCGTCGCGGTCGATACGCAAGAGTTCCTCTTTATTTTCCAGCCAATGGCCCACACCAACGCTGATCACAATACCCAGATCATTCACCAAGGCTTCATCAAGCATGGCGGCAATAGGCACCATTTCTTCATCATCATAAAGGCGCACAGGCGCTTCCGCCTCCCACACCCTATCGAAAGGACAGCGCAGCCCCAAACAATGGGTAAATCCGATCTCTTTCAACTGTTGCAAATTATCCAAAACCTCGCTGACGCCGCCAACACCCCACATGACAACGGGCATGCGGTGGGGCGCTTTTCTGCCCACAATGGTCACGGAAAATTCCGTGTTGTCCACCCAAGAATCATCATCGCCAAGCTGACAGGACACCACCAGCGTGTACGTGTCGGGACGAAGGGAGCTGTCTAATGGATAGGACAAGTTATGTTCCTCGCCCGGCGCGAGGCTCACCTGTTCACTAACCGCCCCTCCCGCCTGCGCGATCTGCGCCTTTATGTTCAGATCAGTGAGCGCTGCACTGCGCAAATTTTTTATGGTGAAGGCTAAAGGCGCAATGTTTTCGCCTCGTTCATAGGCACTCCTTAGGTAGGCAGCGGTCACACGGACGGGCGAAAACTCCAAAGCCCCTTCGCTGATACGGATCTCATCCAAGCGGCCGGGAAAACCGTGATAATAACTGCCCAGCCGGTCGCCGATTGATAAGAGATGGTCGCCGGGATAGACAGCGCCTCGCCCTGATTTAACGGAAGTGCCCACACAACGGCCGTTCTGAAAGAAACGCACCTGTCCCGCTCCGTCATAAGAAAAGGCGACATGAGACCACTGGCCGGGCTTAAATTGTGCTGCTTCTTGCGAACGCCATAAGGCTGAATCCTCTCCAAAACCGAGATTCACCCGCATAATGGCGTTGCCTTCCTCATCGGGCTGCTCGATCATCCATTGATAATCGGTGTGGGCTACATATTTCTTGTCAATGAGAAAACTTTCCCCATAGCCCAAAAACGACTCATCCGGGCACAGCCACATTTCAATGGTGAAAGCGCCCCGCGGCGAAAGGGCATCCGACCGCTTCACCTCTATGGCGTGGCGGCTGTCATCAACGGGCCACCCCGCAAAAGAAGCGAAGCCTTCGCCGAAACGCCCGTCACGATCTAAGACAGCGCCCTCCAATCTGCCGTGATGCCCATTGCCCGATACATCAACGATCTCGTCGCCCTCACAGCTGCCATTCCAAAAGGCGATGACATGATCGCCCGAGGCGTCTTCGCCCGTATACGCCTTTTCCCAAAGTTCCGCCTCTTCCGCAAAAAGGGAAAAGGCGCTGAGAACACATACCATCCCGATCAATAGACCCATAGGCTTAAACACGGCTGCTCCTCCGAAGGTGAAGATTAGTGGCAATACAAAGACATCACCCCTCATTCTATGCTTTTGCGCTGCAAACATCAATCCTGCGGCGGCGCCAAGATAAAGGTTAAGCTGCGGACAGCGTCCTTATAGCAGGTCTGATGACCGCCCGCTTCATCATAAACAAGCAGCACTGCCCGCTCCATCTGCTCCAAATGCGCCGCCAGCCTCAGAACGCTCGCCGCAGGCACCACCTCATCCAAAGCGCCTGCCGTCACCGCCACAGGCATGGTCAACCGTTCCGCATGCAATTCAGGACTGCGCTTCTTATATTCCTCCGGCACCTCGCACTTGCTGCCGCCGTAAGATGCGGCAATGGCATCTTGAAACTGATCATATTCTACGAGGTTTGCCGTGCCGTTCATGGACGCTGCCCCTGCCGTCAAATCGGGGTGGAGGGCTGCAAAGATCAAGACCGCCGTGCCGCCCATGGACCCGCCGCAGAGATACACCTTTTCCAAGTCATGGCTTGCCTTCAGCCCTTCGATAATCTGGACAAGATCCGCTTCCGCCGCAGGGCCCATCCACGATGTTTTGGCGCGATAATCGGGGGAGACCAACAGGAGCCGGCGCTTCGCCGCCACATCGCGCACAGCGCGGCATTCGTCCCGACCGTCGCGGATGAACTGCCAACGGTCTGAACCGTGTCCGTGCAAGGCGATCAAAATACCGTCGTACGCTTCGGAGGGATTCGCTCCCGGATACATACACACATAGCGCTGTGTTGTCCCATCGCAGCGGGCAACAAAAGCGATGTCTTCCACGTATCGCCCCCCTTCCAAGCTTGCCGTGACGGCGTGATCTTCGCCTTCCTCTATCGCCGCCGCCGGAGCACCGCAAAAAAGCAGAGGCGCTAAGACGAAAGCACAGACCATGACGGGAAAAACTTTCATAGCGATTCCTTTTCCAAGCAGCTCGGCGCGCGCACAGGAACGGGCCGGATTACGGCGACAGCGGCCTTACGCTCCCGTAAACAATCCCCAAGACGGGGGGTTCATCATCTCGAACTGTATACATATAAATAGTCATGATGTATCCAGCCGACTTTTTGGTCGGCTGTTTTGACGTTGACCCATTCCAAGCCTTTCGAATAGGGCGAGATTATGAAAACATGATTATTCTTATACAGTTTGGTGATGATTTTCCCTTTCAGCGACGGACTCTGCCGGAGACGCACACCATCCCCCGTTACGATGCCCTCCAAGGTCTGAAGCACCACCGGCGCAGGAGCCCAATAATCATCCTCCTCTTCATCCACGAAGCTGTCCAGTTGCTGACGACTCGTGATATTCAGTGAAAAGGTATAAGCCTTCTTTCTATCCCCACTTGTCCAAATGCCGCCGAGCTTCGTGGCTGAAGAAAAGGAACCTTTGAATGAACCGGTCTCATCACCGTCGTAGTGTTCGGTTAATTCAATATTACCGGACAGATCATAATCTCCAAATACAGCGATGTTTGTTCGGTATTTATCATAATAATAAGTGCCATAAACGACGTTTTTGTCAAGATACAGTTCCATAGTGATGTTTTTGGAACCGTCAATAACCCCCGCAAGCTGAAGCTGTTGCGGCAATCCCAAACCGTACAGATCCCTGTCCGCATACACAGGCGAGGGCGCAGGCACAGGGGGAGGAGTAGGCGCAGGCGCAGCCGTAACCGCTGCCCGATGATCTGCATCCCGTTTTGCTTGCGACGCCTCTCTCTGTTGGGTCACGTTCAGAACACGTGCCGAGGCAAGGTATTTTTCCTCCTTATCCGTCTGTGACAACGCGCCGGATGCCTCCGAGAAGGTATCGACGGCGGCAGCCTGTTTATTTTCCGAGTCCGCCGCTGACGCTTCCTCCGCAGCCGGCTCGGAAGAACGCTTCACGGCAGGAACAAAATTATCTTTCGTATCCAATACGGAAGAGACAGTCGGTGCAGGGCTTTCCTGTTCCTGCACACGTTGAATCGAGGAGGTCTGCGGCACAGGCGGCTCTTCCTCTATAAGAGCTGGAGACTCCGGCTGTGCTGCGGCAGCTGCATGGGTCGCCACGGGCGCGGGGGGAGGGGCAGGGCGCTCTTCAACCACCTGCACAGGCGTCTCTGTCCCTATCGCTCCGTCTTCGGAGATGAAGAACCCAATAACAAAGAGAACAACAAGACTCACCAGAATCGATAGGGACACGATAAGCGCTAGTTTCTTTCCTTTTTTGGGCTTTGCAGGATCGACTCCGGCCTTTACCGGGCTTACCGCAACAGGCACAGGCGGCGGCATCGGAGCAACCGGTACGGGAGTAGGGGGCGACGGCGGTGGCGCCGCAGCGGCAGGCGGCACGGTCGACGGCGGCATCGGAGCAACCGATACGGGAGTGGGGGGCGGCGGCGCTGTATCCGCGCCGTATGCTTCCACACGGAGCGGCGCGGCCCCATCTTCAACGGGCAAAGAGATACCTTCTTCAGCGCCCTCCAATTGTGTCCATTCCACTTCCCCTTCCACGCTCTCCTGAACCCTTATTTCAGCTATTGTTGAGAAAGGCTGCTCTTGCGCAGGCGCCTGCTCCCCAAGCTCTCCGACAACTTGCGGAAGGGGCGGTACTGCCGGCGCTTCAACAGGCGCCGTAGCCACAGCGGCCGCTGCCGGTGCTTCCATAAGCGCAGCATGCCTAAGTTCTAAAGCGTTGATCCGTCTGTCCACAGAGGGGTGGGTAGAAAACAAATCGCCCAAGGCGCTCAGCGGAGACGATATTTTTAAGGCGGCATATTGTGCGACGCTCTTATCGTATTCGATGAGCGACACCTCTTCGCCCAAATGTCTCAGCGTCTTAATCATTGCATTGGAATCCAAGAGCTCAGCGGCAATACGATCCGCTTCGAACTCTCGTCTTCGGGAGAAGGCATAGACGACGAGCGTGCCAAGGACGAGGAGTATGGACACGACCACAAATCGAATGACCGTTAAAATGGCAACGATAATCCAATCCAGATCATCGATAAAAAACGCTAAAAAACGGAGTGTCGAAAGGGGGATGTAGAACAACAGCACAACCGCATTCACAACGGCTTGTATCAGGGAAAGGGTGATCATATCCCCATTGGCAATATGGGCAATCTCATGGGCAGTCACAGCGGCGATCTCGTCTTCGTCCATACGGCTCAACAAGGCGGTGCTGTACGCGAGCATAGCGCTCTTACGCGTCGCCCCCGTTGCGAAGGCGTTCATCTCTTCCGATTCATAAATGCCGACTTCCGGCATAACCTCAAGCCCCGCACGCTGTCGAAGCCCATCGACCATATTGTAAAGTTGTATCTCCGCAGCATCCCGCGAATGAGCCGAGATCGTCTTTACTTTATGGGCACGCTTTACCAGCCATTTCGACATGAGCAGTGTCCCGAAAGGAACGGTAGCGCCCATGACGAGCAGAACAGGAACCACCACTACTCCTTGGATTCCGATTGTGGCGGCTGTCGTGAAAAACAGGGTTACTATGACGGCAGCGTTTGCCAGAAGGAACCATTTCACGGTCTTTTTATAGCCGGGGTCGATATGGATCCTTCCTTTGCCGCTCACCTGGGTTGTAATCGCTTCGAATTGGCGCCCCATATCACACCACGTGACCACGTGCCCACAGAGTGGACAAGATTCCGCGTCTCTCGCCAAATCATTATTACAACTTCTGCATCGTAACATGGAAAGCTTTCCTCCTTTGCACTACACACCGTATCGGGATTGCGCAGTCCCAACCCTCCAAAGGAAATAGCGTATCTTTGTTTTACACGCCTTGCATTCGCGCTGCACGGTCTAGATTATCACATCTTCGATTTAAGGTCAACCATCATGAGTAAGAACGGCGGCCATACACGCCCGGCAGCGGACGCCGCCTGTTCCCAAAGCTTCCCCTTGGGAAAGGAGCGTCCATCCTGTCCTTCATCACCGGCTGTTTAATCCGAAAATCCGAATTTTTTCACCTTCAACGTATTGCAATTTTCTATGACCGTACGCACCACCTGCTGCGGCACTCCTTCAGGCGCCTTCATCGTAAGCTCCAGGGATATATCTAAGGTTGCGCCGTCAACGTCCTCCAGATGTTTGATTACTTCCTCGTAAAGTTGTTGCACTTCTTTTCCGATTCTGGTCCGATCTATGGCGGTAGACAAGAAAAAGCCCGTATTTTTCGGTTTCTTCTTACTCCCGCTCACACCTATACCCGTGCGCCCGGGCTCGCCATCGTACCCTGCCGGATCCTCAGCCGCACCGCTCACACCGGCCGTGACAAGACCGCTTCCCGGTTCTTGTACACCTTCCGCCTCCAATTGCCGCTTTGCCACATCAATCTTCACCAAATAGCCGGAGCGGTCCACGTCGATTACCGCCTGATTGAGTTTCAAATCGACATAGCGCGTATTGTCAAAGCCGGCGGCATAGGCGAAAAACTCCGAAGAAGCGACTCCTTTTCTAATCGTATTGAATAACACGTCTTCTCGAGCCAATCGCGACAAATAACCATAGGAGCACAGGTACTCCCACAATTTTTTGACGGAAATATGGTCATCTTCTTTCCACAACAAATTGTCTAATTCCATGCGCAACAGCATGGGCGCCCACTCAGCAATAATCTGTTCATTATCGAGCATGCGTTTGCCCGCTTTGGCAACAATACTTTCTGATCCGCCTTTGATCGACGCAATATCCCATTGAGTCTTTTTCAAATCGGCAGTTCTATCGATATACGGCACGAATAAGTGGCAATAGGCATCGTTGATTTGATCGTCTACGGCGCGGTCCTCTCTCGACAGATTATTTTCGGTCTCTTGTTTTTGCGCCTTATCCAAATCCAATTGTTCACCATCATCTTTGATCGATTTCCACGCCAAATAATACCGAACCCTCTTGTTCAGCTCCTCCATCAATTTCTCATCAGCCGCCACAAAGGCAAGCATATTCCTATAAATACGCGGATGTTTACCGCGCTGCTCTAACATTTCAACAATAGCAGTCTGTGCAGGGCTGGATTCTTTCTTGCTGTTATAAGTCTGCTTAGGCGCCAAGATCACCAGACGCGCCCGCTGTTCATCAGGCACTTCAAAAGAAGAGGGGGGACTCGCGTGGACGCCCGCAAAAGGATGGACGACCCGAAGGCGCTGCAATCGGTTTTCAATTTCGAATTCCACATCGGAAGGCAGTTGCTGCGTCGCCCTGTCCTCCGCCATTTTCCGTAACGTAGGACGCGTATCATACCAATAACGATCTTTGGTAGGGTTGCTGTACAAATAAGCCGATGTATTCGTCAAGGTGGATAGGGCATCATTAAAGGTCGCAATGTTTTCATCGGGCTGCACGACACCCAAGCGGATACGAGAGCTTTCTATACCGCGCACATTTTGTTCCATGCGGGTAGGCGCCGAGCCGAGCATGATCGTTCTTGCCACCCGCCTTGCAGCCAGCACACCTCCGAAACGCTGGTTTATTTGGTCCGTTTGAAAAGGAACGGATTCACGCCCATCGATTTCTCCATCCACAACGGCATTCCAACTCTCACTTAAGTAGCGCGTCAGTTCATCACGGACATTGGGCCTGTCCAAAGGCAGGGAGCCGGGCATAATCATAAGCCCCGCATCGCTTCCCATCCAAAGCTCGTGAATGACGGCCGCCATTAAACGGAGCACCCCTCGGGTCCTTTGGAAGCGGTCAAGGGTTGCCCAATCCCCATAGAGCCTTTCAAAAACTTCCGGGTGGATGGGATAACAGGATTGCAAGCGTTTGAAATAGTCTGCTTCCCCTGCCTCCGTGGGAAAATCATTTTGGAACTTGCTATACATTTTACTAAATTTTGTACAAACAGCGTCCCGTGCTTTCGTATCTTTACAATCGAGGAAGAGCCGTCTGCGCACTACTTCAAAGCCTTCTGTGGCGCGCACCGGCGTCCAAATCGCCTCCTTACGCCCAAAGGTATGTTCAATAGACTCTAAAGCAAGCTGCCCCGCCTCGCCGCCGATCTCAATATCAGACTCGGGAATGGAGGCTACGACCAAACTTTTTTTGCTTGCCCCTGCCCCTTCCGTTAGCTCTTGAATAAAGGTAGTAAAATTGTCGAAGGTGCCTGCAACCAAGTTGTTGGCGCCATAGAGTTTCTTCGCATAGGCAACCAATTCGTCCATCATGATCAAACAAGCGCCGCTGGCGTCAAAGAGTTCCTTGAACGCAAGGGACCCGGGCGAAACACCCTTTTTATCTGCTTCACGAACATATTCATAGAGGCTTGGATTTTTCGTAGATTCCGCCAACTGCGCCGCAATTTCCCCCCACAATGTATTGATCGTAATACCGGGAAGGGTTGCCGGGCGCCTGCCTTTCGCCGGATCTAAAGCGGTACCGACCAAAACAACCACATGGGCTTCGGGCACGCTACGGAGCCCCACCCTTTGAAGCATCTCCTTCACATCGTCATTGTTTCTAAAATCCGCACGCCCCCGTAAGAGGTGATAGAGGGCAAGCATGGAGTGGGTCTTACCGCCGCCAAAAGAGGTTTTTAACTGAATAATGGGATCACCCGTATTCCCGGAAATACGTCTTAAAGACTGTTCCAGTAATTTAGACATCCCTTCCGTCATATAGGTCCGGGCGAAAAACTCGACCGGATCCCGATATTCAAAAGCGCCCTCACCTCGTGCCACCTGCGCCAAATCAGCGGCAAATTCAGCATTTTGGTACCGGCCTTCCGCCACATCAGGATGAGGTTCCATCACATCGCGCCACGAAGGAAGCCCACGAGTAGGCGCAGTGCTGAGGATGCCCGATTCTTTCTCGCGCGATGACGAAACCCGAGCGGACGACGCCGGACGCACAACAGCCGCGGCGCTCGTAACGGTCGTGGAGCCCGCTGCCGTACCATAGCGCAATTCTCGGAGAATCTTGCGGATCTCTTCCGCCTTCTTCGGATGAATCTCACCCAGGAGCAAGGACATGGTGTCAAGGGCGCGCCACGTATAGTCCGTAGAGAAATCCTTGGCACCCTGATGGGCATGCTTATTTCTGACCCCAACCAGTTCTTTTGCCCACGTGCGATAATCGAGCGCTAATTTCTTACGGAATACGTGTTGCCAATGCAAATCAAAAAGGAGCAGCGACCGAAACACATCCAGCGCATTAATCAAATCCTTTTCTGCGCCCGTAGCCGGTAAATCCCGTTTTTGTTCCTCGTAGAGAACCCCCATGACGGCAATGCTCCACCAATCCTCTCCGTATTCATTGCGCAATTCCTGTGCGATATAAGGGGCAAATCCCTCCAGCAGAATACGAAAGCCTTTAAAAATTATCTCGTGATTTTTTGACATGTTTATACCGCCTTTTGACTCTTTCTATTCGTTATCGAAAAACGCAAGTTGTTCCGTATCGCTTCCAACAGACGCTAAGACCGCCGCGTGATTTTGTATTTCCGACCACGCAGCAATCAGATTATTATAGACCAACGCCTCTTGTGCCCATTTCTTGCGGTCCGCCAATTGAAATAGGCGATAGGCTAAGGCTCTTGCCTGTTCCGGTTCTGAGCTTAAAAAAGCGGTCACTATCTTTGCCGCACCCTGAAAGCCCTTCATTTCAAAAACATGGGTCAACTGCTGCGTCAACAGCCAAGTGCACTTGTCTTTGTCTATTTTTTCGGGGAGTTCCTCCCGCGTCGACAACCTGACTATACCCTTTTCTGCAAAGAGAATTCCACGCTTGGCAAGCTTCTCCACGGAGGTATTCTTAGCCCGTGCCAAGACCTCCGCCACGCCATATTGGATACTATTAAAAGCGTACTGCCGATAGAGGTCCACACAAAAACGACTCTCATTGTCCAGATCGCCCTCCTGATCACTAAAGAAGAGATCCAGCTCCTGATTGATCAGTTCCAAAGCAGAACGAACGCTCATTGTCGACCCGTCAGCCTCTACCACTTTCGAAAAGCGTGAATAGACCGCCATGCCCGGGCCAATGGCAGACTGGGCAAGATCGACAGGTGCAATACGAGACGCCTCTAATTTCTTCAAGGCAGGTTTCAACTCCCGCCTCAACACATTAATAAAGTCTCGACGCGTACTCATCGGCGCATGGGCAGGCCGTTTCCGACAGACCAAAACGATAGAGGAGGCAAGCGCGTTCGTTGCCCGTGCTATAGACCGTGCCATCATTTCTGTACGCATAGGCCAGGTACCGGTAATTGTAAATCCCGCTTGGATAATTGCCGAAAGGATTGTCTCCCATCCCGTAGATGCTTTATTCTTCTTATCGTCTGTTTCACTTTGTTTATAGCCATAGTAGACTGTTGTAGGAATATCGTCGCTTACATAGCTGTTGATTTGACGAAATGTCTGCACCATACCCTCTTCAAAGAACCGAGTTGCCTCTTCTTTATCCCCTTTAAAACGATAAACAGAGGCTACTAATTCTTCTGCTTTGGGTACCCGCATGGTCCGAAATAAATCGGGATAGCTATCTCTCAATATTCGACGTAACCAGATATAAAAAAAATCTGACAAATCGGCATAACAAATATTGTCATAATACGGCGGGTCAGTCGAAACGATAATATTTGTTAATCGATTATTCGTCTGAGCGGCCTGCTGGGTTACATAAGCTTTTTTCGCCACAGGTAAGTTCACTATAACTTTACTAATCCATGTAAGTGCATTTTCATAACTACCCGTGGAGTTAGAAAAGGGATTGGCTTCTGCAAAATCCCATACCATCGGCAAAGCTTGACGACTAAAAGTATGGCCCAGTACGGCACGAGCAATGTTCCAGCTGCATACAGTTGATCCCATGTCGGCAAGTTTGCTAATTATAAATGCCAAATAAACACAAACACTTTGGGCATATTCCTTTTTTCCGCCGTCCTTTTCAATTTGCTTCTGCGCCTTAGGAACCAAATCACTAAATGTCGTAAGAGCGGCAAGTTGGCGCTTCGTGAAGAGATCGGAAAAACTACGATACCCATAGGCGGGTAATTGATCAGTCGCCTTGCCGAACAAGTCACCTTCCGGAATCCAGTCAGGCTGTGCTGAAGCAGCCAATTCAACCTGTCCATTATCGGGAGAAATATACATCCTGCCTCTTTCCCCTTCGGCAACAATAGCCATCAAGTCCGATCCTATTCTTTTTGCTAAACCTTCTGCCTTGATGTACGCCCCGTCCACGGGGGAACTGCAAAATAGACAGTTAAAATTTGCCCCTCTTCCCATTTTCGGCGGCTTAGGCGCCTTTTTGCCATAGCGAATTTCGTAGCGAATCTTCGTCCCCTCAATAATAGGCTCTATATAGGCTTCGCTCCCTTTCTTTTTTGAGAGAACAAAGGTACTCGCCAAGGGCATGACACAGCGGCAGGCAGGATTGGGGCAGGTCACAGTCCGAGTCCAAAGCCAGGCGATGACCGTACGTTCTATACCTTCTTCATCCTTAATCTTGGGATAGAGATGCCCAATTTCTTTGATGGCTTCCCTTTTCATCCAGTCGCCGTAATAGCGCACATCGTCGGCAAGCCCTGCCGTTCCCGGCCATGCTGCCTTGATCTGTTTCTTTGCTTCAGGATTTACCGGCGGCTGACCGGCAAATGTAGGCGGGATTTCAATCATGGCTTTATTAATCATGACAGCGACGGGATTTAAATCCCCTGCATGGGCTTCCAAGCCCAAGCGTTGGGCTTCTAAGGGGATAGCGCCGCCGCCGGCAAAGGGATCGAGGAGGGGCGGGGGATTGCCGCCTGTGGCCTTCATGATCTCGGCTTTGGCTTCAGCTAAGACTTTTTTGTTGTTGCTGTTTTCCCAAATGACCAAGCGCTCCAAAATATGAAAGAGCCGTTCCCGTTCTTTGGTCTGCGCCTCTTCGGTGGGGAATGCATCGGGATGAGACGAGGGATCATCGACCAGAGACGCCCAAATGACGGCACGGGCAGCGGCCAAGGGCCGCCTTGCCCACCATAGATGTAAGGTTGAAGGGTGTCCATGGCGGATAGACTTTTCCCGGGCAGCCGCCGCATTGATCGCTTCCAAGGGCAATGCCACTTCAATGAGCTTCTTTTTATAATCCATGCTTTTGTTCTCACGTAAGTAAAATTTCCGAACCCGCTATCAGTTCCTCGATATGGAAGGTGATGCTTGTTGCGGCAAAGGCGGGTCTTGCTTTAAAGGGATTTTTGAGATAGGTAGTTCGTCTTTCTTGCTCGTCTACCTCCACAATGGCCAAGATAAATTCATCGGGTTTATTTAAGGCAGTAAGGATTTCGTTTTTCGTGACGGTCACGGTTTGCGCGCCTTTTGCTCTGCCTTTCACTTCTATAAATCGCAAACAGGCCTGGCTATGATCCCGCTTCTCAAGGGGTATTTGGGACTCAATGTCGTAGCCTACTTTTTCATGACTCACATCTTTCGGGATATAGCCTAACGCGCTTTCAAGGGCGATCACCGCTTCCATGGCGGCGTATTCAATGCTTTTTCGCGCCATCACATCGGCGCTGAGAAGCGCTTCCTGATTCCCGCATAAGCGATGCACTAAGGCTTTGGGGAGTACAAGGGCGCCGCCGACGATGATGGGGGGCGTGGCGGAAATAGATTTTTCCAGCGCTAATTCCGCACGCCTTTTATCCAAGCGCAGCGCAAGATCATTCGCCCGCTGACGGGCCATCATGGAATTGACCTTCGGATTGGATTTGCCGGCATCTTCCTGTTCTTTGAGCTCATTGGCTCTAAAATCCCAATAACGGATCTCGGCTCTCAGCCTTTTCTCAACGGCTTTGAGCGTCTTCTCAATGCGCGTGATACGCCGCTCTTTTACCTCATTGACGTGGGGCGGAATGATCTCCGTAATGGCAAAGCGAATAGCCCTGTTCTCCACATTCTTTTGCAGCCATTCCTGCTCAGCAAGGTAGGCGCGAATGGGCTGCAGCTCTTCTTCCCGAGCAGCGCGATAATCCAAATAGGGGGCATAGCCTGCATTGGAAGAGCTGCCGTCCCCTTTGATCTCCACAAAATGGATGTGCTTCGAGATGATCCGCTTTTTGCCGGCGCCGGTCAAAACCCCGTCTTGAACAGAATCTTCAATATAGAATAAGAGCCGCGCCTCTTCACTATAATCGGATTCATCAATGAAAACAGCGCCTTGTTTGAGAACGCCGGCATGCTGTTCCCGGATCAAATCATTGACCGCCTCGAGGAGCGGATGACCCGGTACAATGAATGCGGCTTCGGGCCTTTGCGGGTAGCTGCGATAGGCTTTGTCGAAGCAGATCCGATGGTAATGTTGTAATACAGGTTCGCCCCAGCCGATTTGATTGTCTCGGCTGCGCACCCTAGCGGGCACATTGCTTATTTCATAGCGGCCTGTCTCGCGGGGATGGATCTTGCCGCCCAACAGTTCAAAGGCCTCGAGGAAGAAGGATTCTATGAAATGGGGCTGTAAGCGGCGCGCTTCAAGACGTTCCATCTCTTCACGGATAGCGCTCACTTGCACAATGTCCATCATCGTTTCCGTGAGGGCATGTTCCTGTATAAGTTCTTTGAGTGCGTCCACGTTTAAGGAATGGTCCACCACCTCATAAAGCCGGTTTCTCACCTCTTCCCGGTTGCCATAACGGATGGCGTCAATGAGCAATTCTTTTAACGATTTGTTATCAAAGGTAATTTTGCCCAATACATCGAAGACTTTCCCTTTTAAGGTTTCCCGCTCTTGTTCGAGCTTTTCAAAGAGCCGTTGGAAAACCATGCCTTCACGCGTTTCCTTTGCCACAAGATTCCAAAGATGGCAGACTTCCGTTTGACCGATGCGGTGAATGCGCCCGAAGCGTTGTTCGAGGCGGTTCGGGTTCCAGGGCAAATCATAGTTCACCATCAAATGGGCCTGCTGCAGGTTGATCCCTTCACCGGCGGCATCGGTAGCGACTAAAATATGCACTTCCTTTTCTTGCTTGAATAAGGCTTCGACTTTACGCCGCTCGTCACGCAGCAAGCCGCCATGGATGGTGACGCAAGCCTGCTCGTTGCCCAACAGCGAACGAATCTTAGCCGTGAGATAATTGAGCGTATCCCTATGTTCCGTGAATATAATCAGCTTTTCACGGACGCCCGGAGCGCGTACCATCTCGCTATCGTCTTGCAGCAGTCCCGACAGCTCTTTCCATTTGCTGTCGTTGCCGCTTTGCCGGACCTCATTCGCCATGTGCTCCAATCTTTTGACCGCTTCGATTTCTGCTTCCAATTCAGCAATCGTACGGGAGGCGGTGGCCTGATCGACGATCTTCTCTTCCTCGGATTCCAATTCGGAAGCGGGAAGATCATCATCGTCATATTCGTCGTAGCGCGTCAGCGTATATTCCATAGCGCGGCGGCCTATCTTTTCTTCGGCAAGGCGCGCCTCTAATCGTTCCCGACGACGCTTTAAAGATTGGTAAATCGCTTCCGGCGAAGAGGCAAGGCGGCGCTGTAAGATGGTCAGCGCAAAACCAACCGTGTTTTTACGCTCCTTGGTCAGTTGGTCGGCACGATTGAATTCATCTTGGACATATTGCGTGACCGCGTCGTAGAGTGCCGATTCCTGGGGCGAAAGATCATAATTAACGGTCGTTGCACGTCTTTCCGGGAAGAGCGGGGTACCGTCGAATTTCAGCAAATCCTCTTTGATCAGACGACGCATCACATCGGATACGTCGACCGCCTGCTGACCCGTACGCGCTACGCCTTCAAAGCGGTCTTGATCGATGAGGGACATGAATAATTGGAAATCTTCTTCTTTACCATTATGGGGCGTCGCCGTTAGAAGCAGGAAGTGGCGGGTAAGGCTTGATAATAAACGGCCCAACGAAAAACGTTGGCTATAGTGGATTTCACCGCCCCATACACGGGCGGACATCTTGTGCGCCTCATCGCAAACGATCAGATCCCAGTCCGTGACACGGAGCTTTTCTTGAATCTTATCGTTCCAGGCCAGACGATCCATGCGCGCAATGCAGAAATGAATCTCGTTGAATGCATTGCCCGTGACCGCCGACTCGATGCGCTCAGGCGTCAGCAATTCAAAGCGCAGATTGAATTTGCGAAAGAGTTCATCCTGCCATTGTTCTTCTAGATTGCCGGGGCACACGATGAGACAGCGCTTCAGATCGCCGCGCACAATCAATTCTTTGAGCAATAACCCGGTCATGATGGTCTTACCGGCGCCGGGATCATCGGCCAAGACAAAACGCAGGGGGATACGGGGAAGCATTTCCTCATAGACGGCGGAGATCTGGTGGGGCAGGGGCTCGATTTCGGAGCTGTGTACGGCTAAATAGGGGTCGAAGATGTGGGCGAGATTGATTCTATAGGCTTCCGAACTGAGCTTCAGTAATGCGGCATCCCCGTCAAAACTCCAAAGAAGACGACCCTCTAAAACACCAAGCTGCTCTTCATCGTCACGAAAAAGAAGCTGCTCTTCAACGGTGCCCTGTGCATTGCGATGGGTGACCGTTATGGCCGTGCTGCCGTGCCACGTGACCGCAACAATATCTACCGGCTCACTCCCTGTGATACCCGTGACGCGCGCACCGACTACGATGTCTTCAAGCCTAGCCATACACAGTATCCCTTTTCGCTGCATCCGGCAGAAACTGTCGGAAACCACAATCCCCCGGGCAGAGATAAAAGCTGGATAGACTTCCTTTCCCATGATCAGGCATTAATACATCGAAGGACACTTCCGGAGCCTTCACACACCCGAGTAACACGAAAATCGATTATAGCCCAATTGGGGCCAAAAAGAAAACAACGCCATTCTCGCTAACAGGTCACACTGAAGCCATCCGGTCTATCCCATAAAAAAAGAAACGCCGTAAAACCTGTAAGATAAGGATTTACGGCGTTAAAATCTGGTGAACGGGGCGGGATTCGAACCCGCGGCCACCGGATTAAAAGTCCGATGCTCTACCGGCTGAGCTACCCGTCCAGAGGAAGGTGCATAAACAACCCCATCGCTTAATGGGTGGGGAATGTGTGTGTAACGTGCGTATTATATCTTGTGTTTAAGGGGTAACGCAAATTTCTCAACAGCACGCAGCGTGGGGGCGGGGGATAGGGGCGGAGATGTTTCTTTCTGATGGACAGGATGGACAAGATGGACACGATGGACACAATGGACGGGATGGACAGAAGACGAACAAAGCCTTCCGGTGTAGGGGCGCGATTTATCGCGCCCGAGGTGTTTGTATCATCAAGGCGCTGTGTTGCGCGCGCCGGCTTCTGCACCCGCCTTGGACGCTAAAGAAACCTTGAGCCTGCAATGAGGCGATGGCGGAGGGTCTTGGGCATGCGTCACGGCGCTCATGTGCGCTCTTTCCTCAACGTATTGTCTTTGTCCATCCCGTCCATCCCGTCCATCCCGTCCATCGTGTCCATCCCGTCCATCCTGTCCATCCCGTCCATCCTGTCCATCGTGTCCATCCCGTCCATCCTGTCCATCCGGTCCATCCCGTCGAAGCGAAAAAGCCCGGGCTTGACACCGGCTTCACGTATCCTCAAGAAAAGAACAAGATCGTTCACCCTTCGCCGACAGTCTGAATCACAAACTCCTTGTAGTAACCCGACGCATTTTCACGAGAGACAATTTGCGGGACATCGTTTTTGATGTCCAGCGAATTTTCATGGATGTGTCCCGCGAGAATCGCCAAAAGATTCGGCGCTTCAAATACGGCTTCGCAAAAGTCCATGGTCGTTTGCGTGTGCCCGTCTTTCCGCCATTTGCGGCGCCGTTCAATTTCAAAATTGCGATCCGTTTTTTCGCCCCATTCCGGATGACCGCAGCCGAAGCCTATAGACCTGCCGGGAACATACAGGGGAATGTGCATGAGCAGGAGCATGGGATTGCCCGACGCCGCCTGTTCGTTGAAAAAGGCTAGCTGCTCGGGCAAAATTTCGTTGGTGGAATTATCGATGCAAAGGAGCGTAATCCCATTGACAGTGTAGGCGGCACTCAGCGGGTCCTTCCCTTGGTAGAGGGGCGCCAAATGTTTGGCGGTCCAGATCCCGCGCAGCTCTTCCGCGCTCCCTTCCATGCCCTCAAAATGCCAATCATGATTGCCTGCGACGTAGGCGTAAGGAATCCCTGTCGCTGCAAGATTTTGGCAAAGCCAGTCCACGCCCGCAAGGGATGGGAAACTGACAATGTCGCCGGTAAGGGCTATAAAATCGACGCCATCTTTTTGGGCAATCTCTAGGGTCTTCAGAAAATTCTCATCAGCAGAAAAGCTTTCGCCCGTCCGAAAATGTCGATTGCTCTTGTAGGCTCCCGCCATGCGTTGGCTGTATTCGCGGAAGGGCGCGCCGCGCTCATCATCCAAAGACAGATGGGTATCGGTGATATGCATGATTTTAGTGGGCTTCACCGCCGCCCTTGTATAAATCTTCGACTGATTGTCTGTTAACGAAAAGGTATAGCGGCAGCTGCCTTTGTCTGGGGTTGCCGCAAAAGAAGGGGTAACAGCCGCGCTTAAGCCTAAGCCTGCCGCTGTACAAGAATTTAAAAAGCCGCGTCTTTTCACAGAAATAGGGTCCTTTCCGGTTGAGAATGATTAAGATTCCACTGAAAACATTATAATGTTTCGCTCTATTCATTTTCACAAAATCTTTCGGCGACGGGGGGGACCAGCGGTAATGAACAGTCGGCCCCATGGAGCCTTTTTTAAATCTTGGATACAACACTCAGAAAAAAAAAGGGGATTTGGGTATGGGCGAAGTGATTGTTATACTCTTGACGATAAATGTTGTCCTACTACCCCCAAACGAAAGAAAGGTTATTCATGACTGTAACTGAAACGCAACCCGATCAAAATTCTTCTCGTTTTCGTTACTGGCAGTATCGCACGATCATCGCGACTATGTTCGGCTATATGCTGTTTTATTTTCTGCGCAAAAACTTCAGTCTCGCCATGCCCGGCATTGAAGCGGAATTGGGCATTACCAAAACCAATCTCGGCCTTTTTTTGACCCTGCACGGACTGGTCTACGGATTATCGAAATTCCTCAACGGCTACCTGGGCGACCGCATCAATTCCCGATTGTTCATGTCCATAGGACTTGCACTATGCGTGTTGGTAAACGTCCTCTTTGGCTTTGGCCCCGTCATAGCGGCCTATTTAACGGGCGGCTACGGCGGCGCAAGCTTTATGAATACTCTGATCATTATCTTTGGTTTGCTGTGGGTGCTCAACGGCTTGTTTCAGGGCAGCGGCTTCCCGCCTTGTGCGCGGCTGCTCACCCACTGGATACCGCCCAATGAGCTGGCCACAAAAATGTCGGTGTGGAACACCTCACACTCCGTTGGCGCGGGCTTGATCGTTATCGTCTGCGGCTATATCATGACCTACGGTGGGGAAGGCGCATGGCGCTATTGCTTCTGGGTACCGGCAGCGATCGCCGCCTTGGGAATTGTGGTGCTCCTTTTGGCACTGCGCGACACCCCGCGCTCGGTGGGATTGCCTGAGCTTGCCGGCACTGAAATTAAAGGCATTGAAGAGGATCAGCCTGTGAGCCGCGCCTTTCTCTATGAGCGTGTTTTCTTCAACCCCGTTATTTGGATGATCGGCCTCGCCAATTTCACGCTGAATTTGGTGCGCTTTTCTGTATTGGATTGGGGGCCGACGCTGCTCAAAGAATCGAAGGGGCTCACCCTGGATCATGCGGGCTGGTTGGTGGCAGGCTTTGAAATCGCCGGCATTATCGGCATGTTAGCGGCAGGCTGGATCACCGATCGCTACATGGGCGGACGAGGGCCGCGCATCTGTGCCATTTGCATGTTCGGCGCCGCCCTCTCCGTGACCCTGTTCTGGTTACTCCCTGCGACAGCGCCGGTGGGGCTGCTCTTAGCGAGTTTGTTGGCAGCAGGCTTTTTCATCTACGGGCCCCAAGCGCTTACGGGGATTACAGCGGCGAATATCTCGACCAAAAAACTGGCGGGAACTTCTATCGGATTCACCAGCCTCTTCAGTTATGCGAGCGTCCTTGTTTCGGGCGTGGGCATGGGCGCCATCGCGCAGCATTACGGCTGGAATTATGTGTATATTTTGGTCGTGGCCATGGCAATCGCGAGCGCCGGTATTTTCCTTTCTTTATGGAATGTAAAAGCACACGCCTATGATGATTTGGCGGATGAGGCGTAATCAACCCTAAAAAAAAGGCTATAGCAAGACCGCTTCTCTCATTGATCCCGGGATATCGTGATGACTACAGAAAAATATAAGTCCCTTGTTGTTGCCGGACCTACCGCCTCCGGGAAGACCGCCCTCGGCGTACAGTTGGCAGGCCTGTTGAAGGGCGAAATTCTATCCGTCGATTCCCGTCAGGTCTACCGCGGACTGGACATAGGCTCAGGCAAAGATTTATCCGAATATGTCTATGATGGAAAGGCCTTGCCCTATCATCTCATCGACATTGCGGATCTGGATACGGAATTCAGCGTTTTCCATTATCAACAAGCCTTTTATGCGGCTTTCGACGATCTGTGCGAACGGAAAAAGTTGCCCGTAATCGTTGGCGGAACGGGCATGTATTTGGAGGCGGTCCTGTCGGACTATCACCTGCCTGCCGTGCCTGAAAATCCCAAGCTGCGCGAAGTATTGCAAGATCTGGACGAGGAGGCACTGGAAGAACGGCTCCGCCAACTCAAGCCGACACTGCATGATGAAACTGACTTGGAAAATCGCGAGCGGATTATCCGCGCCATAGAAATAGCCGAATTTAGCGCGTCGATTCCGCAATCAGCGAAAAAGGATCCCGCCCCTTTTATTCTGGTTGTCGCCTATCCGCCCGATGTATTGCGTGCACGCATTGCGCTGCGGCTGCGGGCGCGTATGGACGAAGGATTAATTGAAGAAGTAGAGGCACTCCATGAGGGCGGCGCTGACTGGCAGCGTCTTGAACAACTGGGATTGGAATATCGCTTTGTCGCCCAGTATTTGCAAGGAAAAATTCTAAACAAAAACGATTTGTTCCAAAAGTTAAATAGTGCCATCGCTCAATTTGCGAAGCGGCAACGTACCTGGTTCAGAGGCATGGAACGGCGCGGCTTTACCGTCCATTGGATCCCGGAAGCATCGCTGCACGCCGCATTGCAGGCGATCGGACAAAGCAGCTTTTGAGGCGAAACGCAGGGCGTGTACCCCTCTTGGGTGAAGCATGAATGCTACCGTAAATAAATATTTGGTGCGACGCTCGGTTCATGAGCGCTGGCCTATGGATACCCTTGCACGGGAAGAAGGTATCCGTTCGGTCGTGGTCATCCCGGTCCTAAGCGAATATGACTATCTTTTTGATACCTTGGCTGCGTTGCGCGCGTCCAAGGATGCCCTGTGCGCGGAAACCTTGGTCATTTGCGTGATCAACAATTCGGCAGCCCCGACCGTCGCGGCGGCGACCCTCGAAAACAACCAAAAGACTTTAGGCTTGCTGAGGCAGCGCATAGGGGAGGAGCATTACGCGCCCCTACGCCTGGCTGTGGTGGATGCGTGCACAGAAGGACGGGAACTTCCCGAAGGGGAAGGGGTGGGACTGGCGCGTAAAATCGGACTCGACCATGGGCTCCATCTGCTCAGCCGTTCCGCCCACCTGGACGGAGCCCTGATCAGCCTTGACGCCGATTCGCCGCCGGCACCGGGTTTCCTTGAAGCCATGGATGCCCATTACAGAGCCGAAGGGGCATGGGCAGGCTATGCGGCGTACCTGCACAGCTTTCCCGACGATGAAACCCAAAAAGAAGCGGTCATTGCCCATGAACTCTATATGCGTTATCATGAACTCGCCTTGCAGCATTGTGCCTCGCCCTATGCCTATCCCGCACTAGGGTCGATTATCTCGTGTACGGCGCACGCCTATGCCGCTATGGGCGGGATGAACCGACGCCTTGCCGGCGAAGACTTTTATTTCATGCAGCAATTAAGAAAGACCGGCAAGATGGAGCCTATAGCCTGTGCCTTGGTCTTCCCCTCAGGGCGACTGTCCCGGCGAACCCCCTTCGGCACCGGACAGCGTATTTACGACTATAAAGAAAGCACCGCCTTGGAGCTGCCCCTTCCGCATCCACAAAGTTTTGTGGTGTTAAAAGCCTTGTTGCAACTCCTTTCCCATGAGACCCGGCTTTCGGGGACAGCGGTCATCGCCGCGGCGCAGACGATTCATCCGCAGCTTGCCGCATTTATGAACCTTCACGGCTTTAAAGCAACATGGGACAAGATCCGAGGGCAACAACCGGATTTACAGCGGCTGCACAAGCAATTTCATGTCTGGTTTGACGGGTTGAAAACCATCCAATTACTGCATCATCTGCGCGACAACGCGTATCCCGATCAGCCCGCGGCAACAGCGCTTCCATGGCTCATTGAGACCATAGGCGGCGAAGCGCTCCCGATCAGCGATTCCAAAGGCACCCTTGACCGCTTGCGTCAGCTGTGCTTACTGCGCCATGTGCCGCACGACGGGCAACGACCCGACTATTATCCCGAAGCTTTTCTGAACTTCTTTTCTATAAGCTGAAACAAAAAGCCCAAGGCGGCCAAGAGCAGCCAAGAAAGCCCTATGGATGAGTTTGTTTTCAGCGTAGCCGCCGCTTCTTCGCCTTCCGAAGATACGCCCATTGCCTGCAAAATTAAAAATACGCCCTGCACTGTAAACCATGCGCCCAGTCCGGCGGTTATCAGGCTGATCGTAAAGCGTTCCAAAAAGAAGGACGCCAGACCCCCGACCAAAGCTGCAAGAATCACGAAGGCGAAGAGGATGCCTGAATCCCAAGTGGGCTGCAGATAATTCCACGCCGCTAAGGTAATAATGCCGCCCCCAAAAAGGATGATCCCGAGACGGTACGCCATATGGGTGATGATCGCCCCTAAAATACCGCCGACCATCAGAGCGACGGACATGTAGGGAACATTGCCGTCGGAAAAGAAGCCTACAGTCAGGGCGGCGAGTAAGCCCAGCACGGCAAAGCCTGAAAGGTCAAGAAAGAGTTTTGTCGTACGATGTCCAAAAAAGCAGCAGACAATACCGCAAAGCGTCAATACGACGGTGGCGGGATTCAGCTCCACCATTTGAAAAACATCAAGGTGGGGGAGAAGATATTTTTCCAGGACTACAGATTCCAAAAAAAACCTCTCTAATTCTAGTAAACTCCACAGGAGCTCAGTGATATACAATGCACGTGAAGGAGAAAAAAGAACATACGCTGCCGCAACACCGTATTTACAGATACGCAGCGTGGGGAAAGGCATCGCTGCGCGCCATCCCCAGATCAATAGGCGGTCACAGCTTCCATTCTTCGTGAAATAAGTTCCGTGCCCGCCCGTTCAGACGCCGTATCTCTCAGCGCAACAGAGTCAGACAATATCTTCGTAACTAAAAAACGCTGTTGGAAAAGATCGCCTTCTTGCACCTCTTCCTCTTTCTCGGTTGTAGAAGGATTATTTAAGCGAAAAGTAGCAGAAGCGTTTGTAAGATCAATTTTCTGAAGAATGAAGGAGAAATAACCAACCTCACGATTAACGGCATCCATAAGCTGCCTGATTTCGGGATCCCGGTCTTTATGACCTATTTGCGATATTTCCCGTGAAGCAATGCGCAATTGTTCCATATCAAATGGAACAGCATAGGCTTTGGCTTTGATTTCGTCTATACAACGCTTCCTAACTTCATCAGCAATGGAACGGTTTTCTGCCGTGTCACTCGCTTTTAAAGCCAACAAAGCAGTTTCATGAGCCGCAACATAATCTCCATCTTCAATCAATTGTTCCAAGGCACGATTGGAAAATCGGGAATCCGTCAGGACGTAGGCGCCATTTTGATTTCCATGGAGCCCCGTCCACAGCGCATCGGCAAGAAAATACATCATTATCAAAAAAATCGGAACCAACACAATCCAAAGCGCGGGATGACTCCAAACGGAGCGGCGCGGACGCCGCACGGAAGTGGAAGAACGCGTGGCGGGGGAGGATAAGCTGATGGAATCAATATCCATTTTGCCCATACGCAGATCAACATTCGTCGGATCCGGTTCTTTCACAGGTTTGCCGACCAAACGGCGTAAGCGACCCGACAACGAACGTTGTTCCGCCTCGATCCGCTCTTGTTCCTCAGTCGCTACCTGAACCCGCTCTTCCATCATGAACGATTCAAGGGCATCGGTAACACTGCTGGAAACGGTATAGGTCCCTTGGCTTTCCCCGCCTAAATCAGAGACGGTATAGGTCGGTTGTTCTTTGCGCGGGCGGCTCACTTCCTCACCGCAATAACGGCACCGTGTCGCCAAGGCACTAATCGACATGCGGCACGTGGGACACAAACGCATGGGCTCTTCGTTTGTTTGAAATTTTTTCGTCATATAAAAATTTGTCCGGCTTTACCGAGGGACTCGCAAGCGTTTCTAACAACAGAACAATCTTTAATATAGTATATCAACATGTCCTATAAAGCAACGAACTAAAGTATATAAACATTGGCGGACAAAAAAAAAATCCTCAAAGTTTTTAAGCACTGTGTAAGAATGATACGTGTTAACAAAAAATGTTTGTTGTGTGCTGTAAAAAAAAGGGGTCGAGAACAGTTACCGAAAAATATTAACTATGTAGAGTACTGTGGCGAATTGTGAGTATTCTTTACTACTCGACGAATCGATATTTCATAAGGTTCTGTATATGCTTTATATATAGACACATCAATTCTGCAGGAATGATGTTACGACTCTTCCGGCAAAGCGGTAATAGTCTTTCTGATTCTAACTTCAGTTGCCACCGTGGAGATTCCCGCTGACAAGACGATACACAATATTTTCAGATACTCACAGTGGTATCGTTTATCGAGGCAGGCAAGTGAGAGCGGGGGGGGTTAGGGATGCTTGGATGTACGGCGTTGGGTCGGGATTGCGCCACCTGCGCCGCCACTTACTCCGTCCCGCAGCACAACACAACACCATCTAACCTCACATATTATTCTGAGCGAAGCGAAGAATCCGGCGATAAGGTGTTTGTGTCGTTGTGGCGCAGTGTTATGCACCTTGGCTCGGGTACTATTCACGTCAGCCTCCGAAGAAACCTTGAGGTCTGCAATGAAGCCGTTGTCAGGGATCTAGCTTCTATAAATTCTCCTCCAACATTAAAGCCTTAGTACACCTCGTCCATCAAGTCCATCCGGTCCATACTGTCCATGCTGTCCATACTGTCCATTAGTACAGCGTGAGAGTGTTGGTACGCATCAGGGCACTTGTGTGCGCTCCCGGCCGAATATGCAGTGGCGACGACGGACTAGTTGGATTAACTTTGAAAGGAATTGAACCTTGTATTAACATAATTTCAACCCTTTGGTGAGAGCGATTTCATCTTTTTAATTTATTAATATTTAATTCAGCAAAAATTATCAACAAGTGCAACAGCTTTTTTTACACGCCGCCGGTGTTAGTTTCAGCGGCGTTTTTTGATTGGCGCAGCCATTCGGTCAAGGCGATTCCCGCGCTTACAGAGGCGTTCAAGCTGGATAAATTGCCCGCCATGGGAATGGAAGCGAGGAAGTCGGCCTGTTCTTTCACCAGGCGGCGGATCCCATCTCCTTCACTGCCGATAATCATGGCAACACGCCCAGTCAGCGGTACCTGCCACAAGCTGCGGTCTGCGTTTGCTTCGAAAGCAACAACCCAAAAGCCCTCTTTTTTTAAGTGCTGAATGTCCCGCGTCAGATTAGAAGCTTGGATGAGAGGGACGTATTCGATGCCTCCGGCGGCAGCCTTGACGACAGCCGCATTGACAGGTGCAGCACGGTCTTTCGGAAACAGAACGCCATGTGCGCCTAGGGCCGCGGCGCTTCGAATGATTGCTCCGAAATTCATGGGATCGGTAATACAATCCAAGATCAGCAACAGGCACTCAGGTTCCTTATGATTGTCGCACCATTCGAATAAGGAAAGTAATTTCATGGGGGCAACGTGCAGAAGAACCCCTTGATGCCGCGCTCCTTGTGACATCTTATCCAAGTGCTTTCTGTCGGTCCAAGTAATCTTTTCCGGCGGCAAAGCATTGATAATTTCTTCAAGTCCTACGGCATTATCATGGATAAAGGCTCGAAACACTTCCCGTTTCCCTGCATCCAGACAGGTCAGCACAGGGAGCCTTCCTAAGACCACTTCATGGTGTGCATCATTCATTGAAGATTATGTACTTCCTTCAATTTTTGCGCTCTCAATTTGAGATTGTCATTATTGGGCACCCGGCTGTCGATCCCATTTGCCGATGCAGCAATCAATTCCTGCAAGATATTATAAGCCTGCTGATTTTTGTCCAGTTTTTCAAGACATTTCACCATACGATATTTGTTGTACAAATAATTGGCGCCGGCGCTTCCGTAGCGGTCAACAGCGCTTCGCATAACATTTAACGATGCCTCGTAGCGCCATTGATATAACAAGTATCCGGCGACCCGCGTCAAGCCGGCTTCATCACGTTGGTCTTTTTCTGCGTCTTGACCGGGAGTCGCCTGCGTGTATCGCCCAACCATCCAATTGATGCCGGGACTGGAAGCAAGAAATCCGATTCCTACGATGACTAAAATTAGAATAGGCCATTTTAATCCGCTCAGATCCATTTTTATTCCTCCTTCTATTAGAATGGCAATAATGAAAGAACACGCGCTGTGAGATCGGTGAGTAAGGGGATGTAGGTATGATAGGAAATCATTCCCAAAACACAAAGAATAACAATGAGGGTAATGAGCAGCCCCAACAGTTTGCGAAACTTCAATCCTAAATGCAAGCGTGAGGACCGCGTTGTTTCCAAATCACCGGCACGCTTCAAAAACTGACTATGTTTCTCTTGGCAAACTTCGGAACAGTAGAGTCCGGCACTGCTTACAATGCCGCATTCTTTGCACACAGGTTTACTGCATTGACGACATCGACCCACCGCAAGAAGGCTGGGGTGGTTGATACATCCAATTGTTTTCGCGCCCATCATATCCATATTCTCCTTCGCTATTTGCTATGAACACAGTTCATTAATAAGTTTACCATAATCGCTTTGCAGATGCGACAGAAACGAGGGGACTTCACATTTCCGTGCCCCTTAGCGCTGCCCCTCTTTGGATGGCGCCTGATGCTACGATGCAGTCTTGCTGATCATAGAAAACTGCCCACTGTCCCGGTGTCACCGCGGCTTGTGCTTCGTCCGGTCGAATTTCAGCGCCTTTAGATGTTGGGGTCACCCAACACGGAACAGGGCGATGGCGATAGCGAATCTGCACCAGCGCGCGAAAGGCTTCGTTTTGCGGACTCATAGCGCCCCAGAATAGGGGATCGGTCGTAAACATACTGCAAAGTCCGGATTCCGCGCCGCCCACATAGACGGTGTTCGTGTCAGCGTCAAGGTGAATGACATAAAGGGGTCTCGGAGCACTTAATCCCAGTCCATGGCGTTGGCCGATGGTATAGCGGTGGATACCGTCATGGCGGCCCAGTACTTTTCCATCCAAGGCCTTGATCGGCCCCGGATTTCTTCCTTGCCCGCGGGATTCCAAAAAATCAGCATAACAATTGTTTTCAATAAAGCAGATTTCCTGGCTGTCCTTTTTAGCACCGATTGCGGGGTCCACCGTACTCGCAAATTGACGGGCTTCCGCTTTGCTATATATTCCCAAAGGAAAACAACAATATTTAAGTTGTTTCTGTGTCAAGGGCGCGAGCACATAGCTTTGATCTTTATCGGGATATCCGGCGCGACACAGGGCAAAACGCCGCTCCTTTTCAAGAAGACGCACATAATGACCTGTGGCTAAATACGTACAGCCTAATTCTTGTGCCTCTTTGAGCAAGACGCCAAATTTAATCATGCGATTGCAGCGTATACACGGATTCGGTGTCAGTCCGGAAAGATAATCATCTACAAAACGATCTACAATAAAGGTCTCAAAGGCATGGTTCACATCACAGCGAGTGTGGGGGATAGACAGAATTTTACAAATGTGGCGGGCATCTTTTATGGTTTTATCTTCATCGGATGCCGAGTCCGACATGTTCAGGGTAATGCCTAAGCAGTCATACCCCGCCTGAACCAGCAGCATGGCCGCAGCGGCACTGTCCACACCGCCGCTCATGGCGACAGCGATTTTCGCCCCCGGAGGCGGCATCCGGTTTTCCGAGGAATTTACTAATGAGGTCATATTAAAAATCGGCTTCCTAAAGGCAAGGGCCATATTTCCTTAGCTAAAGCGTGTAGGCAGTAATCAATAAGCGCAGGTTGATTTGCGAAAAAACAGCCCGATTGAACCTTTGTTTCCAGAATTCGAAAAGAGAGACACAAAAAGTTTATCCTATGTAACATTGACTATGAAAAGATTATTTGTATTTTAAAGAATAAGTGTCGTCTCGGACAACACCTTTATAAGGAACGTTTACATGATCTCAAGCTTATTGACTTCTTTGATTCTGGCCGCCGCCATCCCTTTTATTTCTCCCACAACCAACGTACCGGCGCTGTCTCTTTTATACGGGGAATCGGCTGCCCTTGCCGAAACTCAAGGGGACGAAGCCCCCTTACTGCATCTCTTCCCCATATCAGCCGCAAAGGAAGCCTGTCCTGCAGTAATCGTTTGTCCCGGAGGCGGCTATGGCACCTTGGCAATGTCTTATGAGGGCGTAGACATCGCCCATTGGCTTAATAGTCATGGCGTGGCGGCATTTGTCCTGCAGTATCGCGTCGCGCCCCATCGCCATCCGCTACCCCTAGAGGATGTGCAGCGTGCCCTCCGTTTAGTGCGTGATCATGCAGAAGAATGGCGCGTGGATCCGGAGCGTGTGGGCGTTTTGGGTTTCTCCGCAGGCGGTCATCTTGCCTCTACGGCATCCACTCATTTTGACGCGGGCGATCCCGACTCAGAAGATACTATATCGCGTCAATCGTGCCGACCGGACTTTTCTATTTTGATTTACCCTGTCATTTCGCTCCACCCCGATATTGGTCATATGGGTTCGCGCAATAATCTATTGGGCAAAGATGCTGATGAGTCTTTGGTAGATTCACTGAGCAATCATACACAAGTCACTAAAGATACACCGCCCGCTTTCTTGGTGCACACCACGGCAGACAGCGGCGTATCTGCAAATAACAGTTTGGCTTATTATGCTGCTCTGCTCCAAGCCGGTGTGCCCGCAGAAATGCATATCTATGAACAGGGTGCCCACGGCTTTGGTATGGGCAAGGGTGACCCTGCATTATCGACTTGGCCAAGCCTCTGTATTCTTTGGATGAAAAAGACGGGCATTATTGAAAATTAACCTGTCGTATCACAGAACAGCGACTGAAAAAGGGTCCTTTCTTTTTGGGGCAATGGACTCTTTAAAAAAATTTTTTCAAAATAGCTTGACTTCCGTCTTGGAATATGGTATAAGCATGTCGAGAATACGAATGGTAACCTGCTGACAACTCTTTTTTTCCCCCTATTTTGACTATATCAAGTCTACAATTACATTTAGAAAGCGAGGTGAATACTATGCAGTGCGCATTATGTAATGAATACATTGACGACAATGAATTCGCATTTGACGAAGCCTTTGAAATTGATGGCGAATATTGGCACGCCGAATGCTATGCTGAATATTACGGTGAAGAACTCGAAACCGCCGTTTAATTTTGCTTATTGAAAATAGTTGAATCTCAATGACTGCCTCGACCACTTTTCACGGGTCGAGGTTTTGTTTTTCAGAACCGCTTTTCTGCAGTAAAGCGAATATGAAAACCAAGCTACGATACCGCCTTTCTTGCGTAAACCCGTTGAAGGGCGTATACTGTCATAAGGTATTCTCACCGATTCGAGTCTAAATTATGTTAACAGCATACGTACTAGTCTTAAATAAATCGTGGGTTGCCATTAACGTGACCCCTGCAAAACGCGCCTTGACACTGCTCTTTCAAGGGCATGCGCAAGTCGTGCATCCGAAAGACTATTCCCTCTATGATTTCGATTCGTGGCTTGCCTTTTCAAAAGATCATAATGGCTTGCCGCCGCGAAGGTATGTGTTTACGCCCACCGATCGGATACGCTTGCCTGAAGTGATCGTGTTGAAAGAGTATAACGGCTTTTATGCGCCTGTACTACGTTTATCGCGCAGAAATATTTTCGCCCGTGATAAGAACAGGTGTCAGTACTGTGGATGCAAATTTCCGCGTGCAGCGCTCACGATTGATCATGTCGTACCCCGTTCCCGGGGCGGCGCAGACACTTGGGAAAATCTCGTTCTCGCCTGCACCCGCTGCAACTTAAAAAAACGCGATCAGACGCCGGAAGAGGCGGAGATGCCGCTCATACGCAAGCCTGTTTCACCCCGTTGGCTGCCACGGTACCACACACCGCTGCAAAGAGAAGAGCTTCACGCGTGGAAACGCTTTGTCGACTTGGCGTACTGGAGCAATCAATCGCTTCGATAAATGTTGTTGAGGGAGATGTCGACGTCGACGGATGTTATAAGCGGGCTTGTCATTATTCATTTCGAAAGAAATGTTGGTGACCCCATGGCTTAAGCGTGAAATACATAGCCATGTCTTGGTATATTTCTCCGGAAGCCACGTATATCTTCGTTCATCTACTGCAAAGAAAGTTTCCCATTGCAAGGAACAATAATCAATAGAATCACGCCGCGTGCATGGCGTGTATTAAAAGAGTCATGCACACGTTCTTCTCCTTGGATGCCGCTTCCAATAAACAGATCGCGGGAGTAGTGTCCATGGTGAGCAAGACAAAAAATACGGTGCTGCAACAGCTCCGCATCGCACGGGATCAGCTTCATGAAAAAGTCACACAGACCCCTTTAACAGATGGTCTGGCACAGCGTTTAAAAGTGCCCATCCCAAGCCTTTCGTTCCGTGCATGGCTGGAAGTGCAGCGCTATCCATCACGCTATTATTGGCAGGATCGAAGCCGAAACACCGAAATGGCCGGTCTCGGAGAAGCAGATATCATCGCTCCTGAAGGGGCCGATTTTGTTGCCGCTGCGCTGAAGCAAATACGGGAAAGGCTGCCCGAACATAGTTCGGCAGCCCGCTATTATGGCGGTTTTCGATTCTATTTTGATCATAATAAAAACCCGCGCTGGCATAACTTTAAAACCTGCCGATTTATTCTGCCCTTGGTAGAACTCTTTCGCGACCATGCAGAATGCCATCTTGCCTGTACGCTCTACGACGAAGCCGATCGTACAAAAGCCTTAAGCATATTAAGAGAGCTTTCTTTTGACGCGTCCCCGGCGTCACAACCTTTGGCTGATTTCAGGAAAGGGCGGGATATCCCTGATTTTGTCGAATGGAATCGCCTCGTCGAAACGCTCCTCCATGATATGAAGCGTTGCGAACTTGAAAAAGTGGTACTGGCGCGGGAAAGCCTCTTTCACGCCCAAGACAAAATCAATCCTATTTCTTTACTCAGGCAGTTGGCTCATTATAATGAGCGCGCCTATTTGTTTTGTTTTCAGCCGGCGCAAGATCGTGCCTTTCTCGGCGCGTCACCTGAGCGTTTATATCATCGTCATGGAATGAAGCTTTCTAGTGAAGCCTTGGCAGGTACCCGCAGACGCGGTGTAGATCAACCGGAGGACGACGCGCTGGAGCAATCGTTGTTAGAAGACGACAAAGAGCGTCGTGAACACCGTATTGTTGCCGAAGCGATTACGCAGGTACTACGCCCTTTATCCGAGTCAGTGACCGCCGCATCGAAACCGACTGTTGTAAAACTAAGCTATTGTCAGCATTTGTACACGCCCATAAAAGCGCAATTACGGCGCTCCGTTCAGGATGAGAATCTTTTGGACGCCCTGCATCCCACGCCTGCCGTAGGCGGCAAACCTACCGATAAAGCCATGCACTGGGTATTAGACAATGAACCTATTGAACGCGGTATCTATGCTTCGCCTGTAGGTTGGGTAAGCAGAGAGAGCGCAGAATTCTGCGTGGGTATACGCAGTGCATTGGTAAAAGACAACAACCTCAGCTTGTTTGCAGGCGCCGGAATAGTTCCCGGGTCGGAGCCTTCCGAGGAATGGAAAGAATTGGAAGCGAAAATGTCGCAGTTCACCAGAATCATCATGAAAGATCAAATCCATGAAAGCGCCTAACCTAAACTATCTGTGGGCGGCCCTTCTTGTGGAAGAACTGGCGCGGAACGGCGTACGCCATTTTATCGTGTCGCCAGGCTCCAGGAGTGCGCCCCTTGCTGTCGCTGCCTCTCAAAATGCGGGTATCTCCACCCTAGTCCATTTCGACGAGCGAGGGGCCGCTTATTGCGCTTTAGGCTCTTCGCGTGCCGGTCATCCCGCCGCTGTGATTTGTACTTCCGGCACAGCAGTCGCGAATTATTGGCCTGCCGTTGCGGAAGCGTCCCACTCTGCTTTACCCTTGGTTCTGTTGACGGCTGACCGGCCTCCCGAACTGCAGGACTGCGGCGCGAACCAAACCATGGAACAAGAGGGGATCTTTGCCGATTATGTCCGTGCCCGTCTCAATCTGCCTTGTCCCGACCCGTCTTTTTCAGCAGAATCCTTGCTCTACAGACTCAATAACACCTTGGCAAAAGGACTTTCTGCGCCCCGTGGCCCCATTCATATCAATTGCAAGTTCAGAGAACCTTTGGCGCCTATTGACTGCGCGGAAGCATGGCAGGATTCTTATCTGGAAGGCTTGGGCGCTTGGTTCAACCATGAAAAGCCTTTCAATCGTTCCATACCGGCGCAACGGAGCCTTTCAAAAGAGCTGCAAGATGAACTTATTGAACGCATCCATCAGAGCCGGAGAGGGCTCGTCCTCGTGGGGCGCACTGTGGACGACGCGCAACGAAAAGAAATGATGGAGCTCATCAACACACTTGGATGGCCGGTCTTTGCTGATATCACCTCAGGCTGCCGCAACAACGAACGCATTGCTACCCTCGTTCCTTATTACAATCTGCTCCTGCGCTCCGAAAAATTTCGACAATGGTTCAAACCGGATTTGATCCTTCATCTCGGAGGCGCTTTTGTCTCAAAGGCTCTTCCCGCTTTTGTGCAAAACCAAGAGGCGCCCTATATCCATCTTTCTCCGGAGAAAAGGCACGGGGGACTTTCCAATCGCGTAACCATTGGCTGCTCTATTGATCTGAAAACCTTGCTCCCTGCTTTGGAATCCTTCAATAGGGAAAAATCGAGAACGGCGGATTGGGAAGTCTTCCGCAAGATGAATGAGGGCTTAACAACCCGACTGCGTCAATACCGATCCAAAGCCGAAAGTTTGAACGAAATTGAGATTGCCGCAATCATCGACCAAGAATTGGGTTCGGAAAACGCACTCTTTTTGGGAAACAGTATGCCTGTTCGTGATATGGACCAATTCGCAACCCGTGCTTTTTCTCGCCTCATTCATGCCAATCGCGGCCTAAGCGGAATTGATGGCAATATCGCCACCGCAGCAGGAATAGCGTGGGGGAGCGGCGTCCCGGTGACCGCTGTCATCGGGGATATGGCGGCCTTGCATGATCTTAATTCCTTGGCATTGTTGCAGCACCAAGAAACTCCCGTTATACTGGTCGTCATCAATAATGGCGGCGGCGGCATTTTTTCTTTCTTGCCCATAGCCGAATATAAAGAGCCTTTTGGCCGCTACTTCGCAACAAGCCATAGCTATCGATTCAAAGAAGGGGCCGCCTTATTTTCATTGGATTATGTAGAGGTTTCAACGAGCGCAGAATTTTGTGATGCCCTGCAAAAAGCCAAAAATAAGAATAAATCCTCAGTAATTGAAGTTACCGTCTGCAAAGAGATAAACCTAAAGTTTCACAAGAACTGTTATGAGGCGGCAACTTTATGGATAGATCAACTTGTCGATTCCCTACGTTGATCTTTCTTTTTCCCGTATACTACTATGGTTAGCAGAGACCCGAAACAATTGGATATGATATATATATACAACAACACGGATAGGAATAAATTGCGGTGACTATAAATCTAAAAAACTTGTATGCTTCCGAAAAGCCGGTGATTTCTTTTGAACTATTTCCACCTAAAACAGAAGAGGGGAAACAAAGCCTGTTCCGGCATTTACGCGAATTGATCGCGTGTCAACCTGCCTATCTGACCTGTACCTATGGGGCAGGCGGCGGCACCCGCGAACGAAGCTTGGAATTATTGACCGAAGTACGCAAGCACTATCCGAACATACCCCTTGCCTCACACCTAACCTGTGTGGGCAGTACCCGTGAAGAATTGATGCACTATATTGATCAGATTGTTGAAATTGGAATCACCCACATTGTCGCCTTGCGTGGAGACCCGCCTAAAGACACAGGCACTTTTACGCCCGTTCCCGGCGGACTGCGCTATGCCAATGAACTGGTCAGTCTTATCCGTGAGCATTATCCGGAGATGGGTATCGCTGTTGCCGGTTATCCGGAAACCCATCCGGAAGCGCATTCTCCTGCCATTGATTTGGAAAACCTAAAACACAAAGTGGACGCAGGCGCAGATATGGTTGTGACCCAGTTATTTTTTGAAAATGGCGATTATTTCAGATTCAGGGATCGCTGCGCCGAAATCGGGATTAACGTCCCCATTGTCCCGGGTATCTTGCCGGTGACGAATTTGACGCAAATAAAACGGCTCACGCAGATGTGCGGCACACGGCTCAGCCATAAATTGGTGCGCCGTCTTGAAGTCCACAACGACGATGATGAAGGACAATATGCGGTGGGCGTATATTATGCGGCACGGCAGGCAGAAGAGCTAATCGCGCAAGGCGCGCCGGGCATCCATTTTTACGTGCTCAACAAGTCACGTGCCACGGCGCAAATCTGTCGTTCCTTGGCCTTGTTCACGCCCACCGATTAGGCACGAAAAAGGGGTTATAGGTCTTTTCCACGTATACCGTGCTGGAAGGGCCATGACCGGTGTGGACTTGATAATCATCGGGCAGAGTGAAAACATGTTTCCTGATTTTATCGATTTCTAAATTCCGATCTTTTTCATGATTCACGCCGCCGATACTGCCCGCAAAAAGAGCATCACCGGTAAATACCATGCCGGGCATGACAAGTCCCAAACTGTTCGATGTGTGTCCGGGCAATTCCAATACCCGTGCCTCGATCGCGCCAAAAGTGATGACATCGTCCTGCTGCACTTTATGCGCCTTTACTCCCCCTATTTCACGGCTGCCCGCATAAAGGGACACAGCATAGCGCTCCATGATTTCCGCAATACCATTAACATGGTCGTAATGATCGTGGGTTATAAAGAGTGCCTCCAGCGACAAGGACTGTTCTTCTAGAAAGGCAGATAGCCTTACATCATAACAAGGAGCATCAATAAGCAACGCCTTGCGTGTAGCAGCACATGCAACAAGAAACATATTCGCTTCGTTTACGTCGGTGAGGAAATGGGCAAAAATCATTTTACAATCCCCTCTAAAACAGCATCTTCAAAATTTGCCTGACCATGAGCGCCGCTCAAGTCCGCCTTTCTAAGATTTGCTTTGCGGAAAATGGCGCGGTCGAGATTTGCATTTTTAAAAATAGCCCCTTCAAAGTTGCCGTGTCCAGTACGGGCATAATAGAAATCTGCCTCCGAAAAATCAGCATGAGCAGCATCTACTCCCACCAGATTGGCACGCTTTAAGCGAGCACGCAGGAGGACAGCATGCTTTAAATTGGCGTCGCCGAGAACAGCAAATTCAAGATCAGCCTCTGTTAAATCAGCTTGATGAAAGGAAGCGCCTCTTAGCCGAGCTCCTTTCAAATTGCTATTTTGCAGCTTAGCATTCGAAAAGTTAGCGCCCGTCAAATCCAAACCTGATAAATCGCTTCCCCTAAAATCTTGGTTTGAATAATCGCCGCCGGCGTGGGGGAGATTTTCATCTTGCTCTGACGGAATTACGACCACATCTGGGGGGCGCAGCTTCATAATACGTCACTTCTATCTTGGTGTTGCGCGCTCATCACGGTAAGCTTACGATTAAGGCGTTTCGATTTCGCTCAGCTTCTTTTCCATCCAAGAACCGTAATAGGCGATTTCTTTCACACTTCGTTTGACCAAATTAGGCGTCGCATCCGTTACAGGAATATTAATTACCAGCGCCAGTTGTTTGTTGCCTTCAAAAGAAATAATGGAAAAGGATGCATGGACTAATTTTGAATTCGCTGTCATAATAAAAGGATAGTTTTCCTCAGTAATTTCGCCGCAAAGCATAAAGATTCGGAAACTATCGGGGATATCGGAAGATTTAACAGAGTTGATATAGACCCGTTGACTTTCCCCATCTTGTCCTCGGAGGGTTACTACAAAGCCTTTTTGATAGGTTTCAACGTGACGCGCTTGACGTTTTTCACAAGCCAAAGCCAATTCACGCAAGGTGTATTGTTTATCGCTGATACTCTGATCAGACAACAAGAGACTAAGGGGCGTGATACTGCGTTCCACTTCCATCTTAACGTCCATATCTGAATCGTTTTTATAGAACAACAATTCACTCACAATACGATGCGCGTGTTTCCCTAACAGCTCTGCTGCATTACGCCGCGTCGCCCATCCGGCACTTTTATCGCCAAGTTCTTGAATCAACTCCTCAATTGATTTAGTCACCTGTAAAATCCTTTTTCAAAGTTTTTAATACCCTTGAACTTTGATGAACTATCCTTGTATTGATGCGGATATTTCAAGTCAAATTGATTACCATGTTGATTATTATCTTTATATTTTTTATAGTGTAACATAATCCTTCGTTATGTTGACTATTTTTGTCAATATTTTTCTATCATTCTTTTTGTAGCAGTCTTTTCTATCCCTTCTTGGGAGGTGTATTTACAGTAGATTTTGATGCTCTCAAGTCTTTCCCACACTTTTTTATAAAATAAAACGTTAAAAGATATTATATGGATTACAATAAATAAACGAAATATTTAAATAACTTTGAGGATTTTCTATGGCACAATTACCGATAACGTGCTCCGAAGCCAATTGCCCCTTCGTGCGGGCGCTGCTCATTCAAGAAGAAGCGGCTCGGGTGGGATTTGACTGGACAGATATCTCCGGGGTTTTGGAAAAAGTACAGGAAGAAGTAGCTGAATTGGAAACCGAAATAGGCGCGAATCACCGGATACATGCGGCGGAAGAGCTGGGAGACTTGTTCTTTACCTGCTTAAGCGTAGCACGATTTTTAAAGGTCGATCCTGTTGAATCTTTCCAAAATGCCACCATCCGTTTCGAAAAACGCTTTGATTTAATGAAAAAAATAGCCGCAGAAAGGGGCCTCAATTTGGAAAGTTGCACTGCTGAAGAATTAAACGGCTATTGGGAGCGTGCTAAAATGCTTATGCGTCAATAACTTGTAAAAGGTCTTGACAAGTGACCATGGCTTAAGGCAAACTCAACGTAATAGAAGTTCATTCTTTTGATCTTTTCTTACCGAAAATGGGCTGTCATGAATGTTTCGCAGCGCCTTTAAACCGTTGCGAAAAGCCTTTATTTTTCTTAATCAGAATGGACATCTAGACATTTGTTAGGGCTGTTGAAGAATCGTTTTTCTAGGTGACTAAATACTATTTGACCTGCTATTATTTGCTTTTAGTGAGTGATTCTGTGTAAATACTCGGGCCGCTAATCTACGACGCGCCAATCTATATAGCCGCACAGAAGGCCTCTCAGCAATGCTTGATCGGATTTGGTCGACCTCGGAGGAAAGTGTCGTTACCTGATATCGTACGTTGATTTCAGATGAGCATGTACGCATTCTTTCAGACTGTTTGTGCAAAGGAAAGGGAGCGTTTTAATGAATGAAAATTTTCCAAGTGACCGTGGAAATATTTTAGAAATAGAAAACAATATTTGGGAGCGGACCCAAACACACCTGCGCGAAATTTTAGATGAGTATTCCTACAAGAACTGGTTTCTGCAGACATCATTTCATAGCTGTCAAGATGGAATACTCGCTATTCGTGTGCCCAGTCACTTTTTCGCCAATTGGCTGGAGAAGAATTATAAAGATACTATTTTGGAAGCGGCGCGCATAGAAGAGCCCGCTATCAAAACCATCCAATACGTGGCAATCACCACCCCAACGGAACCCAAAGAATCCAAAACGCCCGCGCCCCGTGCAAGTCGTCCGCATACCGACGGGCCTAAATCTCCAATGCGCCGTCACGGGGGCAATAGGGTACAACAGTTCCCCGGTTTCAACCCCAAATATACCTTTGACCGTTTTGTGGTCGGTAGTAACAACCGTTTTGCCCACGCTGCCGCCAAAGCCGTGGTAGAATCGCCCGGCCGCGCCTATAATCCTCTTTTCCTGTACGGTGCGACAGGATTAGGCAAAACCCATTTGATGCAAGCCATCGGTCAATCCCTTTTATCGTTAGCCGACGGTTTAAAGGTCGTATTTATTTCTTCCGAAGCCTTTACCAATCAAATGATCGAAAGCATCGCAAAACAAGATTCCGCCTCCTTTCGCGCCAAGTATCGCAAGGTGGATGTGCTGCTGATTGATGACATCCATTTCCTGTCCGGCAAGGAAGGGACCCAGGAAGAATTTTTCCATACCTTCAATACACTCTTTGATGCACACAAACAAATCATCATTTCCAGTGACCGCAGTCCCAAAGAGATTAAACGTATCGAAGAACGCCTCGTATCGCGCTTTGAATGGGGGCTTGTCACCGATATCCAACCGCCCGATTTGGAAACGCGAATTGCTATTTTACAAACGAAAGCGAGGCTGGAACATATTGATGTTTCAGCTGAGATCATTCGATTCATCGCCACCTATGTCACCAAAAACATACGGGAATTGGAAGGCGCTTTGGTCACTTCCTACGCCTATAGCAAATTGTCCAATGAGAAAATTTCTATGGCTATGGTAGAAAATGTATTACAAGATCTTATAGGTAGCGATAAGATCAAGCCCGTCACTGTCGAACAGATTCAGCGCACTGTGGCTGAATATTTCGATGTGCGTATTGCTGATTTAAGAGGGAAGAGCCGCAAACAGCAAGTGGTCTATCCCCGACAATTAGCCATGTATCTGTGCAAGGTTTTAGTTCCCGGATTGTCGCTCAGCGATATTGGTGAACATTTCGGCGGGCGCGATCATACCACCGTCCTTTATGCCTGCTCCAAGATTGAGAAGGACGCCGCTTCCGATCGCTCCAAGCGGCAAACAGTGGAACAACTCACCAAAACGATACGTGGGTAATCTTTGAAAATAGGATCCGTAAATTGCTTTTGAGCAGCATGCAATTTTCTTCCACTTGCCGAGCAAAGCTCAAAAGATCTGAGGACTTGTTATTACCACCCTGTGTATTCAACGCGGGGCATGGCTTTGCCCGTACGTTGTAATTCTCTCAACTCACGATAACTGATCAGCTCAATACCCTGCTCCTTAACCCAACGGCGTGTGGCAGGATCGCTGAAAAACTCCGTATCGGCAATGCGCCGTTTGGTAGAAGAGGTGGTGGCGTGCATTTCCGGAGTGTCGACAGCACAATGGATATACATCTCGCTGACCTTGCCTTTATCGATGTTGCTCATGCGATCTTTGAACCATGCTTCCGTCCCTTCCAATGAATCGGGATCTCCCATGTACAAGACTTCGGGGCCCAAGACATTCAATTCTTTTGCTAAATCCAGAAGCTGTTCCTGTCCCAAAGCCTGGAGTAAGTCTCTTCCGGGCAGGCGGCAAGGCAGATTATAAGAAGCAGCAATGCGAATGAGCCGAGCATGATAGTCAGAATCATATTGCATCGCTCCCATATGAGAATCGATATGGGTGACATCAATACCGGCTTTCAGCATTTTGTCGATCTGAGCCCGTACTTCCAGTTCCGCTTCGTCAAGACTGGGTCCGGCATATATGGAAAATACGTCAGCGTGAAAATAACCCTTGTCTGTGCACAGATTGGGCACCGCCGAACATCCCAAAACAGGCCCCCACTTATAATGGCTCCATTCGCTGGTCAAGGTGGTGTGTACGCCCAGATTGGCTTTGGGATTCTTTTTCGCGATAGCGACAGCATCCTCAAACCATGGACAACACGCCATGATTGTGGAAGAGGTCATGACCCCATTTTTCAAGGCCTTTAAGGTGCCTGTGTTGGTGGCTTGATTCATCCCGAAATCATCGCCATTAATAATGAGTACTCTTGCATCGGGAGCAAAACCCAAGCGTTCTACAAGCGACTGTTCTGACGCTGCCGTATCCGATTCTTCCGCAAAGAGAAAGGTACTGCAACACGATAAAAGGAATAGGAAAAGAAGTGAAGAACGCATTTTAGGGCTCCTTGTGGGCTTTCTCTCAACCATAGCATAGCCGATATGCTGCATGACAGGATAGATCCAATACAGCAAGAAGAAGGGTATATTAGTTTATTGTCATCAAGCGATCGAAGATGACTTTCGCCAAATGATCTTTGCTTATTTCCTCAAAGGATTCCGGTTGGCATCCTTTCATGAGGATGACTGCGTTTTCGGTATCTGCGCCTATGGCGCAGGAAGGGCCGCCAATTTGATTGGCAATGATCATATCCAAGTCTTTATTCGTTAGTTTTTCGGAGGCGCTCTCCGCCATATGATCAGTTTCAGCGGCAAAGCCTACCACGCGCTGTGAAGGCTTTTTCTTGGATGCCACTGCAGCGATAATGTCAGGATTAGGGATCAAGCGCAACGACCATTCCTTATCGTCACGCTTTAACTTTTGCGCCTGTACTGTTTCAGGCCGATAATCCGCAACGGCTGCAGCGCCTATAATAAAATCATACTTTTCTGCCCGTGCCATAACTGCGTCGTGCATCTCTTGTGCCGTTTCTACAGCAACAGTCTCAGCGCCGGAGGGGGGGGAGACGAGGGAGGGGCCCATCACAACCGTAACAGATGCGCCCCGGCACAGCGCTTCCAATGCCAGCGCACGCCCCATCTTTCCGGAAGATCGATTGCCCAAATAGCGCATCGGATCAATGGCTTCATGATTGGCGCCGCTCGTAATTAACACGCGTTTCCCCTCCAAATCTTTGGAAGTACATAAGGCAATCTGACAGGCATCCAAAATATCGGAAATCTCTGCGAAGCGGCCGGGGCCTTCGTCGCGACACGCCAACCTGCCCGAGGCGGGTCCTACAAAAGAAATACCCCGTTTCTTGAGGAGCGCAATATTATCTTGTGTTGCGGCGTGGGTATACATGTGGGTGTTCATAGCAGGAGCAAAAAGGACAGGGCAGCGTGCTGCCAGAAGGGCGGTGCTCAGCCAGTCATCCCCAATCCCGGTGGCGGCCTTAGCGATAATATTTGCCGTAGCCGGCGCGATTAAACAAAGGTCAACCCGCTGCATAATCGCGATATGACTGATTTCCTGATTGCCCGTAGGCACAAACATCTCTGTGATTGCGCGGTTGCCGGTGAGTGCTTCAAAAGACACAGGCTTAACCAATTCACATGCGGAAGCTGTAAGAGCGCAAATTACATTTGCTCCTTTTTCGCGCAGCCGAGACGCAAGATCACATGCCTTATAGGCAGCAATGGAACCGGTTACCCCCAACAAAATAGACTTATTGGAAAAAGAGGTCATAGAAGCTTATTCTTCGTCTTCGAGATAAATTTCTTCTTCAGCATTAATATAGGTCAATTTGCCGTCCAAGACCTCTTCCAAAGCCTTGATCGTGTTCTTTTGACCGCGGAGTGCAGAACCAAAACCGCGGGGATCATTCTTGGATAAATGAACGACGCGCGAAGCGGCAACAATAACCAAGCGATAGAGGCTATCAAATTTATCTTTAAAATCGTCTACACAATACGGGGCAGGCATGAAAATACTCCTGTTGTTTGCAATGAACGTAAGCCTGAGAGGCAGAGTTTATGGAGAGATATACACGTGGTGCAATTATAGCATAAATGGAGGTATTTTCTAAAATTGCCCATGTTTCAATTGTTTGCGTGCGGCAATCTTCAAAAACAAGCCAATGAGTTCATCGGCAGCAACATCAAGATTATCATTCACCACAACATGGTCAAACTCGGTTTGCGCAGCCATTTCTTCTTTCGCATTGGCTAAGCGCAGCGTAATTTCAGCCTCACTATTGGCGCCTCGATCAATCAATCTCTGTTTTAAAACATCCAAGTTGGGAGGCACGATAAATATGGTCACAGCCTCGGGATAGTTTTGTTTAATATGGCGCATCCCCTGAACATCCAATTCCAAAACACAGGTGCCTCCTTGCACAATCAACCTTTCAATTTCAGCTTTAAAGGTACCGTAATAAGCGCCGTGCACTTTTGCCCATTCCGCAAAATCCCCTTTGTCAATGGCGTCTTTGAAGTCTTGCTCTGACACAAAATAATAGGCTTCCCCTTCTTTTTCTCCGCTCCGTGGAGAGCGTGTGGTCGCTGAGACAGCCACCGACAAAGCAGGTACTTTTTCCTTGGCTATGCCCAGCAAGGTATCTTTTCCACCCCCCGAGGGAGCCGACACGACAACGATTGATCCCGTATTCATAAGACTTCTTTTATTCTATATTTTGTATTTGTTCACGCATCTTTTCAATGGCAGCTTTCATTTCGATGGTATCCCGATTCACGGCAACATCCCGCAACTTAGCGCCAAGGGTATTCACTTCCCGCTGCATCTCCTGCATGAGAAAATTTAAATCGCGGCCAATAGAACCTTCCGAAGAAAGCATATCACGGCTGTGCGCAATGTGCGCTTTCAACCGCACCAACTCCTCGGTCACATCCATGCGTTCCGCCATTATTGCCACTTCAAGGGCGAGACGCTCTTCTTTTACCCCAACTTCAGCGTTGATATCGGCAATACGCTGTTTTAATTTTTGTTCATATTCCGATTGCAGTTCAGGGGCACGTAATTCTATTTTGCTGACAAGTTGTTCCAAGAGACACAGTTGTTCTTCCATATCTGCTAATAGGGCTGTGCCTTCTTTGAGTCTCACCTCATTGAACAAAGCCAGCACTTCTTTCACCGCTTTGGTCAGTTCCTCTTTCACAAGGCTAAGATCGGTCTCCGGTTCCTCCACAGTCAATACGCCGTCCATGGAGATCAAGGTATCTAAAGAAAGGGATTCGGTCGAACGCATGAGGTGCATCAATTCCCGTGCCGCTTCAATATAAGCATTGGCACGTTCCACGTCCAATCGAGGCGGGCAGGTAACGGCGGGACCTTTGAAATGCCGTACCGTAACATATACTTTACCCCGTGAAATTACGGCTTTAGCAATATTGCGCAATTCGGGCTCGAGAATTATCCATTGAAAGGGTAACCGAAAATTCAAATCTAAAAAACGGTGGTTTACACTGCTGATCTCAATCACCATTGTCTCCCCCGCAATGACGCTTTCATAACGTGCAAATCCTGTCATGCTGAAAGCCATAAACAATCCCTTCTATCGTGGGTGGTGTAAGTTGTTGTTAACCGACCATGGTTAACCTACAAAACTCTTGAAGTATATACTACTTTTTCCTTTGGATTCATATATTTTAGCTCTAAAAGAAATGGCGGCTTCAAGGTTGAAATGTAACTGCTCCAAAAAAAAGAGACCTTATAGAAATCTTCGGTACAAGGGTTCTGCTCAAACAGCCGAAGGAATCCATAATGCCTTAACGCCATTTTACACGCAGTGACCGTACAAACGAGAAATACGTAGAACAATTACGGCTACCCACTATCCACGACGGCCGAGAACAGCGAAAGAGAAAGCGGAAGCATGATTCTACCCGAACCCACGATGGTTACTAATTTTCCGATTCGAAACAAGCGAAAGGGTATTTCGGCCATTTTTTCGTATCAACGCTCAATAAAACGATGGGGTGCTTTTTGCGTAATAGCCGCATACAATCATGAGATAATTCTCTAGTCTCCAATACACGGGGCTGAGCAATTTTGAATCTGATAGAAGTGCTTGTATAATAAGTTCTATCGGGGTAGTACGCCCTTAGGTTGTGGAGACTTTACAGAGCCCTTCCTTTTCGGAATCCAGTTGTATGATAACAGCTATGCAGTTCAAAAAATTGGGCAGATACAAAAAGGTTAAGAGCGGTTTTACGTTGGTTGAAATTATCGTCGCTCTTTCAATTGTATCTCTTGCTTTTAGCATATTCATTTCCCTCTTCCTCATTGCGGTTCGCTTGGCAGCTGAAGAGCGAGACAATAGCATCGCTATGGAGGTGGGGGAGAATGTTTTGAATTTGCTCGTGACCTGTCCCGATTCTTTTTCTTGGGAGAATGAGCGAACCAACGACTTAGGTTTATTTCCGATCGTCCCGGATAACTCCGGCGTATTGCGCAGTAAAATACCGCCTGTTCCCACCGCAGATTTAGTATCGCGCCATGCTCATGAACGTAATCTGGGCTTATACAATAAATTCAATTGTTCTGTGTGGGGTCGTCTTTTATCAAAAGATGCGGCTAGTTATGAAGTGACGGTAACGGTCTCTTGGCGTTCACAAGGCAGAGCCCATGAGTGCGCACTAACCTCTGCCGTTGGCGCCCATCGAATTCACCCCGCCAATAACGCACTTGAAGCAGTGGGAGAGACGCCCTTATGACTGCTACACTCCCGAAAATAAACCGAGCCTTTACCTTATTTGAATTGTTGTTGGCCGTAAGTCTCTTGTCTTTGGTATCCACGATTGGCGCCACCGCCTTCTTTAAACTTACCCGATATTGGGGCGATGTTTTAGTCACACAACGCTTAAATCACCAAGCCTCCTTGGTCTTTGACATCATGACATCAGATTTCGAAAACATGGTTTCCTCAAAAATTTCGGGAGCCGCCCTGAAGGGTCAGCACCTCTTCTATGAAGATACAGAAAAATTTTGGCGTCTACGGTTTGAAGATGATCGTATTGCTTTCCCCGTCGCCTATAATAATCCTGCAACGCAACGCTCGGAAACATATTTGGTTCGCTATGCCATTGAAAGAGAGCAAGGCGAAGCAACACTGGTGCGCTACACCCGCCTATTGAGCGCTGCCCCCGACGAGGAAACAGCTGCTGATCTTTTCCCTGCAGTGACGGGAATCCATATTGAATATAGCGACGGCACCGAATGGCGAGATAACTGGGAGGAAGCATCCTCACCTTTAATGCTGCAAGTCAGCCTGTCCCTTATGGAAGGCGCACGGGTGGATAAGCATCTGTCGCGCATATCGACTTTTCCCATATATGTGAATTAATCTATGCCTGATCAAACCGTTATAGTAAAAGCGTCCACCTTGGACCTAGCAACAGAAAAAGCGTGTGGCGTGCCGCCTGTCGCAGCCCTTCATTACCGTAGATCGGGCGCAGCTCTTTTTATTGCCCTTTCTTTTCTCAGTCTCTTTTCATTGCTCGGCGTTACCTATATCCGTTATATGTCTTTGGAATTGGAAGATGGGAAACGCCTCATTTATAAAACGCAAGCCCGTCATTATGCCATTGCGGGATTAGAAAGTGCGGAAGGCTACCTTTTCGACAAAATACAGCAGGGAACACTTCCCGATCCGGACCGCACTTTTTCATACCGTGTCTATCGCGGCACAGCGGGAAACGCTAAAAAAGGTCCTACTGTTATTGATACGCACGTTGCCGAAGCCAACACGACCATAACTGCAATGGATGAAAAGGCATGGCACACGTATTTCAATAATGCATTGCCGTGGCCCGAGGGCGAAAAAGTGTATTGCCTAGTCAGTGAAAGTACAATTAGACGCGCCGATAGGGTCGAAATGCGCGTTTTAGGAAAATACGCTGTAGAATCGGTAGTTCTGGTGGATGAACAAGGATGCCAAACGCTCTCTTACAGGACTCTCAAACCCGAGTGAAGCATTTGAAAAGAAACAGCAAAAAGCCTTTGTATCGTCGACAGATAAGGAGTTGATATTTATGGAGAACACCCCGGAAAAATCTCAAGGTGTTTTAGGGCGAATGAAACGCGTTACACTCAATTCTATGGCGGAGCGAACGGAAGAGAATCGAAATCACGCGCATCTATCGCCGAAACCAAAGCTTTTCGCCCCCGGAAGTGTGCGATATAACGATATTACCCTGTTTTTACGGCAGTTGATCATGCTCTTGGAATCGGGCGTTTCTATTTTGCGCGCCTTGAAATCTTTAGCCATGCGCAGCGAACGGGCCGCAACTAAAAATCTATTCCAGGACATTGCCCAATGCGTTGAAGGCGGAAACGCTCTGTGGCAGGCTTTCGACCGACATCCCTATTATTTCGACTCGGTCTTCGTGAATTTGATTCGTTCCAGCGAAGCGAGCGGTACCTTAGCGATTGTTTTGAAACGAATCACCGAATACCGTGCGACGCGGGAAACACTGCGCAAACGCGTTCGCGGCGCCATGATTTATCCCGTGTTGCTCATTGTCGCCACCATTGTAGCGTTGTTTGTGATCACTTCCTTCGTTGTTCCTGTCTTCGCAGAATTTTTCATGCGCTCCAATATGGATATCCCCCGAAACACACGCTTGCTTATAGAGGTATCAGCGGCTATCCGCTCGTGGTGGTGGACGCCTCTAGCCCTCTTAGCGTTATTGGCAGCCCTCTACCAATTCTGGTTTGTACGGGATATAAAACGACGCCTTGCCATCGATTATCTTAAATTGAAACTGCCCATTATTGGCACGATCATACACAAGAATGCCATTACAGAGATGTGCCGTACCATGGGTCTTCTCTTGCGCAGCGGATTGTCGCTGCTGTCCACCTTAGATCTGACCAAAGACGCCATACACAATCGTGCAGTTGCTGAATCCTTAAGTGCTATGCGCAGTAATGTTGAAAAAGGAGGTGGTTTGGAAGAGCCCATGCGCGCCTCGGGCGTACTGCCGCCGGTTATCGTGGACATGTTTGTAACCGGTGAAGAATCGGGGCGTGTCGATCAAGTTGCCGAACAAATCGCCGATGTCTACGAAGAAGAAGTGCGCTTGGCAATTGGTGGATTGGCAGAAGCCTTACAGCCTGTTTTCACCTTGATCATTGGAACTGTCGTACTCATTTTATTTGTGTCTTTGTTCCTGCCCATGATTTCCATGATTGATCAACTCGGCGCAGCCAGCGGTCTATAAGAAACAGATATCCAATTTTGCCATCTCGGTATGGATATGCTGCCCTGAGCCACAGCGCGGCACAGCTGGCGGGGTGTGGTGCTCCCCCACAAATCACCCTATAAATAAAAGGGTTTTCCTATACCTTTTATTTTAATCAAGTACAATTTTGCAGCAGGCTTAACGATAATATACAATCTAAGAATCTTCTGAGATAAATCGTGTTGAGCATCTTTGCACAGGTGCCTGTGCGATGTAAAAATGAGCTGTACGATGTAATCATGGTTGGAGTAGTTGTCTTATGCGTTTGTCACATAGTATCTTGATCGGTTGTTGTCTCTTAATCCTGCTCCCTGCAACAGCGATGGCAGGTTGGGATGAAGGTCGATGGCAGCTTGAGCTTTCAGGAGGTCCCGGGATTTCTACAGGTTCACGCGATCGCGGTGGCGACGTTCTTTTGAAAGGGTCTCTTGAATATGAAATTCCAACCCTCCCGCGTCTCACGGTAGGATTACGTATGTTGCCCGTATTTGTATATTGGCAAGATGTTGGCTCCACCGTTTATGGCGGCGGCGCCGGTTTAGGTCTTCGGCTTTATGCGAAGCCATCCGTATATCGCGGCCTTTTTGCAGAAGCCAATGTTCATGCCCTCGCTCATAAAAATCAGATCAAAGGCAATGGATCCAACATTAATTTTTTGACCGGTGTCGGTGTGGGCTATAGGTTTTCGAAAAACTGGCATACCGTCATAAGATATGAACATATTTCAAATGCCGGACTTGACAGCCATAATTCAGGAGCTGATTGTATTATCCTAGGATTTGGCTACACCTTCTAATGTCTAATCAGAATCATTCATGCAATGGCACATGTCGTTGTTGAATCGAAATAAGAGCAGGCTTCCATATCCACCAGCAAACATTGTTTGTCGCCCCGATTCACGGAAATGGTTGGATTAACGCGGGCCGCGAGAACAGCATCGTTTACCTTCAGGTACAGGTGCGCTTCCGCGCCGGTCAGCTCAATCATTTCCACTGTTCCGCAAATCTGCTGTCCATCGTGGGGAAGGGATACACATCGCAGCTGTTCGGGCCGAATACCTAACAGTATCTTTTGGGTTCCATAGACTTCCAAAGCAGCTTTCTTCGACTCCGGTATTTTGAGCCGTGTTGTAGTGCCGGAAGCACAAAAATACAGCCCCGTCTCATTACCTTCCACAGATCCCTCAAGAATATTCATCTGAGGCGTGCCGATAAAGGTGCCGACAAAAACATTGGCCGGCGCTTGATACAACTCCAAAGGGGCCGCTATTTGCTGTATCTCTCCATCGCGCATCACCACAATACGATCACCCATGGTCATCGCTTCCACCTGATCATGGGTCACATAGATCATAGTCGATTTTAACGAAGCATGAAGCCCCGTAATTTCAGAGCGCATTTGAACCCGTAGTTTGGCGTCAAGGTTGGATAGGGGCTCATCAAACAAAAAGACTTTGGGCTGCCGAACAATAGCGCGACCTACTGCAACGCGCTGCCGTTGACCCCCTGACAACTCTCGGGGCTTTCGCTGCAACAGCTCCGTGATACCCAAACGTTCCGCAACGGAATGAACCCGCTGTTCAATTTCTTGACGGGCATATTTGCGCAGCATCAAGCCAAATGCCATATTTTTATAAACGGTCATATGGGGATATAAGGCATAGTTTTGGAAAACCATGGCAATATCCCTGTTTTTGGGAGGCACCTCGTTGACGGCTTTGTCATCAATCAAGATTTCGCCGCCCGTACAGGCATCAAGTCCGGCAATAATCCGCAATGCCGTCGATTTCCCGCACCCGGACGGTCCAACCAAGACAACAAACTCACCATCTTCGATGCTAAGATTTATATTCTTTAGGGCGTGAATATTGCCCGGAAAAACTTTGCTGACATTATTGAGTACGACACGAGCCATAAGGGGTGTTTGCTTCCATAAGATTTGACCGGAATATCAATCCTTAAGAGATTATTCTTTACGTCCCATACAACCGACACTATAATCTGTTAATCGCGCCTTTTCAACAGCCCGCTCCGTAATGAGCGTACTGACACCCAAATCATGGTCATCAAGCATCAGGCGTACTTGCCCGCACACCATTCCTGCCTCGACGGGAGCCGTGAGATTTTTCGGCGCAGTTATCTCCAAAGCCAGGCGATCCATCTGATCAGTGCGAATGATCGTCTCGATTGTATCCCGCGCAATAAGCTGAACCTCTTCATCCATGCTTTTATCGACAGGAATGGCCTTACCAATAACCATACCGGCTTGAACCGGTTTAACCCGTTGCACCATTTGAAAAGCCTCTTCAAGAAGGCTTTGGGTATGGGTAAATCTGCCTTGTCTGTCGCTGCCCATCACAACGGCGAGCAATCGAATATCATTTTGTACCGCCGTAGCAGTTAGACAAAAACCTGCGGCTCGGATATAGCCTGTTTTCAATCCATCGCAACCGGGCAGGGTGCTCAACAGTTTGTTCGTGTTGGATCGCGCTTCTGTACCCGGGCGTACCACAAATTCTTTTTGACTGGTGAATTTCAAAATGTCGGGATGTTCGATCAGTGCCAGACCTAAAACCGCCATATCACGCGCTGAGGTTTGGTCAAAACTCACCTTGTCGGCAGGGGGGAGCCCATTCACCGAATAAAAGTGAGTCTGTGTCATGCCCAGTTCAGCAGCTCGGTTATTCATGGCAAGCAGGCAATCTTCGACGCTGTCCCACAATCCTTCGGCAATGACGACAGCCGCATCATTGGCCGACAATACGGCAAGAGCCGTCAAATTATATTCGAGAGAGTATACATCGCCTGCTTTTAGATAGGCTTGGGTACCGCCCATACTCTGCGCAAGTTTGGACACCGTAAGCTCCTGATCATAAGTCCAGTCGCCCCTTTGAAGCCCTTCTTCCACCAAGAGCATCAACATCATTTTCAACATGCTTGCAGGCGGTCTTTGGATATCCGCGTTTGATTCCATAAGAATCTGTCCCGTTTCCGTTTCGAGACAAATATAACTGACAGGCAGCGCCTCATCTGCAAGGACGGGGCTTTGGTACAGTAGGAATAGGCTTAAAGAAAGAGAAAGAACAATACGCATTTTTAAATCATTAATCCTTAATGTTTTGAAATATCGTTTATAAATCAAAGGAGAGAACCGATCCTATAAAATCAAATGGAAACCATTTTGAAGAGCGCGTTATTTTCATTACGAATCGCCCCGTAACTTTTGGATAATATCCATCATGTCGCTTATGGGAAAAGGTTTATGTAATATACCATCCGCTTTGTTTTGGTCTAACGCTTCGGCAGACGCCATATTTGTCAAAAGAAAGGTTGGTTTCTTCGCCGTGACAGGATTACCAAGCAGTGTATTTTGCAATCTTTTTAAATCTTCAGCGGATACGTCGGCATCGATAAATACGGCCAAAGGCGACCCTAAAAGAGCGCCATGGGAAAACAGATCCGTGGCAGAAGAGGTACAGTAGCTGTCTATACCGCGAAACTTTAAGGCACTTTCGATCCATTCAAGGAAACCGGGATCTTGATCAAGGACGACGATAAAATCTTTTGATGTCGGCATTTCATATAAGTCTTGGATATCATCGCTCGCCGTATCAATACCACCCACAATAATTTTTCGGATCAGCTGCACCAAGGCAAGGGCAGAAAAGGGCTTGAACAGAAATCGCGTTAGTTCATCATGACCAAGATGGGACTTCAATAAGTCCGTACTTTCATGAGACAAAATGATGGCGGGCACATACGCCATGTCGCCTTGTTGGCGCAGAAACCGCAAGGATGCCTCTCCCGCATCATCTGCCGGCATATCATTGATAATAATGATATCGGGGATATCATCCTCTATGGAGCGTGCCGCCATGTAGCCGTTTTGCGCGAAGGAAACGGTGCATTTATCTAAGGGTGAAAAGGAACGTAAAGCTTGACGCCGCTCTTCGCTGGCTTCAATGATAAGCACATGAATGGATTGGAGATTTTCCGTCAAGCCCGCATCTACATCGGCGGAAAACAGCGTCTCGGGCAAATTAATTTTGAAGGTGGAACCTTCACCCAATTTACTTAAGACATCGATCGTCCCGCCATGGGCTTGAACAACATTTTGTGCAATGGACAGACCGATACCCGCCCCTTGATGCTTTCGGGTTTTGGTACTGTCGACCTGGAAAAAGCGTGTTAAAATCTTTTGATGATACGCAGGGTCAATACCAATTCCTGTGTCACTGACCGACAGGCTCAGCGAAGTGGGCGTTTCTTTCCTAACGCTTAAGGTTATCGTGCCTTCATTCTCGGTAAACTTTACCGCATTATTTAATAAAATTCCCAGCAATTGGCGCAGTTTTTCGCGGTCGCCCCACGCATATACGGCCGACTCCTCTACATCCAAGTGGGTATTGATATTTTTCTCTTTGGCAGAAGGTAAGATGGCCGCGAGCGCTTCCTTGCCCAAAGCGACCGCGTCATAGAGATTGATCGACAGTTGAATGCCGCGGATTTGCATACGGCTAAATTCCAACATTTCATTGATATGCAACAGCAGATGACGGGCATTCCTATCCATCACTTTGAGCGCATGCTCTTGCGCTTCCGAAACGTCGCCCAGACTATTGCCCATAAACATTTCGATATAGCCTTGGATCGTGGTCAAAGGCGTGCGCAGCTCATGGGTCACATTGGACAGGAAACTATCTTTCGCCCGGTCGTGGAGGCGCAGCTCTTCATTAATCCGCTCTAATTCCCGAGCACGGACCGTCAATTGCTGCTGCATATGTTTTAAGTCGGCAATAGGCGTGATCACCAGTGAATAGCCGGCTTCTTCCTTATCTTGGCTCGGCAAATAAACGACGCCGGTCAAGGTGGGGAAGGCGCTGCCGTCTGCATTTATAAATTCCACTTCTTGACGGAAGCCTTTGCCGCTCGGCTCTGACTTTGCCTGCACAAAAAGGTTGAGTAATCGTGATTTACCTAATTTATCAACGTAATCAAAAATTTCAGAGCCCTTAATTTGATCAACAGAGCGCTTCAGTAAATCACAGACCTGATTATTTACAAAACGAATGTGGTACTGCATGTCCAAGGTTAAAAAACTCTCGTTCATGGAGTAGAGCAAATGGTGGAGTCTCCGTTCCGATAAGTGCAGCTTTTCTGTTTGTTCTTCCACTTGCTTTTTAAGATTCCGTGCATGTTGTTCAACCTGCTCCGTAAGGCGCCGGTATTCCGTAATATCCCGAACCGTTGCCATAGTCAGGCTGTGTCTTCCCTGTTTATCAAAAACAGGGGCGCCATTCATAAGAAAGACATGGTCAGCCCCATCCACGTTCCAGACAATCTCATATTCAGAGGTTACCCCGCCCGCCCGAAAGTCCAGCTGGCGCGTAATCATATCGAGCCCCATGTTGGTCGCTAATTTTCGCGCATCTTTACCGAGCGCCTCTTGCCGAGACATTCCAAACATGTCCAGTATCTGCTGGTTTACCAAAACGACGGTGCCTTCCGGCGTGCTCAGAATAAAACCTTCAGAAATATGTTCTGCCAAGAAGCGAAACCGATCCGCCATTTCGTCAATACCCGCGCCGGTACGCACCGCCGTATAGAGCACGACGAATAAGCCCAGAAAAAGGCTGAGCATCCCAACAATCTGAGAAATATTCAAATAGGCATCAGCAGGATATTCGTCTCCGGAAAAGCCGCCTGCAAGCCCTGAGACACTATAAGCAGCGCCGATAATCAGCAACAACACACCGATAACCATACCGAGCCGTTCCCACATGCTCGTTTGGTAGCGGGAGAGCTGGCTGCTTGCTGTATATAGAGGAATAGAGACAGATAGAATTAAAGCACAATAGCGCCAAAAGGGTGTGGCGAGCTGCTGGGAGTAGATGACTCCGCCAAGTCCAATAAATACCGGAATGACATAAAAGGTTAAGCGGCTTTGCGTTTCGAAACGAATCATATCTGTCTTCTACTGGTTGTTCAAACGAGAATAATTTACTAAGATGCCGTGTTTGTTAGCAAGGAACGTTGTTTCTGTATTTCAAGCTGCGCCAGTTGGTCACAGCGTTCATTGTAGTGGTTGCCAGCGTGTCCTTTAACCCAAATCCAGTTAACTCGGTGTATTTTGCAAAGCCTATCCAGCTCTTGCCACAGATCCACATTCAACACAGGTTGGTTGCCACGCCTCCAATTGTTGCGCTTCCAGTTTTTAATCCAAGAGGTAATTCCATCAATTAAATATTTTGAATCAGAATGTAAATCAACGCGACATGGTCTGGTGAGCGCTTCCAGCCCTCGGATCGCCGCTGTTATTTCCATGCGGTTATTGGTCGTATCCGGGCAGCCGCCGCACAACTCACGTTCATGTCCCTTAAAAAGGAGAATCGCAGCCCAACCACCGACACCGGGATTGGGCTCACAGCCGCCATCCGTATAAATCGTTATCGGCGATACCGTGGTTTGATCTACTGTTTTTCCCATAGCTTTATTTTACTACATTAAATGGGTTAAATCACACTATATTGTATATCCTCCACGGATTATACCTACAATTTGTGTTATATCATAATTGTAGACAGGAAATTCAAATTTCGAATCGACAATTATTTCAATCAATCTTTCCCTTGTGTTACTATTATAGACACCCTTTGAGATAGTGGGATGCTTGTGTTTGGAAACCTTTTCGTAAGTTCTTGAAAGAAAAATGACATGAGATTAAAATATCAATTTTTTGCCCTCCTATTTTCCATCGCTTTTCTAGCACTCGGCTGCGCCAAAGACCGCGCTTCCGATGCTGTATTTACCGACTCCCAATTTACAGCGACCCCCGACGAGGCACAAACTCGGCTCAAAGATATTGTGCGCGATCAAATCTCGGAAAACAGCGCTTCCCGAGAACCTCAAGTGTTACCGGTAATCTATCGCCGGCCCTACTATTTCAAAGAATATTTTATCTACACCGATGCTATTGAGGATGTGGAAATCGAGTTCCGCGAAAATGACTCGCGGGCGAGGCCCCTCATCGCAGAAGTAAAATTAAACAAAATTCGCTATTCAACTCAAATGCATCGCAAAGAAGCACGCGCGGCCGCTGATACCGATTTCCTGCGCGATGTGGGCGAAGAACTGCTCGTCTACGAATGGCGAAATGGGCGTTGGATAAAAACGGGAGCAATTTTTGACGCCCGAACAACAGAAGAACAAATCAACGGCGCCTGGGTTCCCCATGAGGAGGAAACAGTCCGTGTGAATCCCGAAGAAGACCAGCGCGGTTGGTTTGGACGTATGTGGGAGCGTATTCGTGGCGGAGAATAAGAGTTCGACCTCTGAAGTAATGCAAGAAACAACGGCGCAGCCATGGGAAGAAACATGTACGCCAACCATGAGACTGCGGGATCGTTTTTTCCTATGCCTCGCGTTTCTAATAAGTATTATCCCTATCTTTTTATACGACCCCGGCATTGTCGTCGGTGAAACCGTGACCAGTCGGTTAGCATCCGTTTACGCCCTAATCCATGACGGCACTTGGTACGTTGACCGACCCCTTACCGAAGCGCCTAATCCCTATGAGGTGCGGACCGTCGATAAGGTACAACTCCCGAATGGGCACATGATTTCCAGTAAACCGCCGGTCTTGCCTTTCTTAATGGCTGTCGAATATGTCGCTATGAAGCGGGGATGGGGCTTGAACTTGGACGATGACGCGGCATTAAAGCCCCTATTGACAGTTATGATTCTCACACTCATCAAGCTGCCTTATGTGGTAGGTATGCTCTTCCTCGCGTTATTGCTCAAACTCTATACTAAGGATGGCTTCCGAGCGGGCATCGCCTTGCTTTGTGCTGCTTTTGCAGCACCCATTTTGGGCTATGCTTTTCAAATCAATAACCACACGCCGGCCGCCGCGGCTTTATGTGGCGCCCTTTATTTCGGTTTTGGACTCTATACGGAGAAGCTGAAAGCGTCGGCGTGGCGCTTCATCGTCTTTGGATTTTGCAGCGCCTTTGTATTTGTGACGGACATCCCCACAACCATCTTCCCTTTTTTAATCGGGCTTGGACTGCTCCTCAAATTCCCCCGAAAATGTATCGTCTGGGCGTCCGTAGGCGCAGCACCCTTGCTGCTCTTACATGTTGCGCTGATGATCATGATTACCGGCAGCCCCTTGCCTGTACAAGTGAGAATGGATGTATTCAATTTTAGGAATTCCTATTGGAGAAATCCTATAGGTGTCGATGGTTTAGACGAAAGCCGCTTGACCTATTTGTTTCATATGAATTTTGGCCGCTTCGGCAGCTTTGTTCTATTTCCCGTATTGTTACTGGCTTTCCCGGGCGCAGTACGTATGTTCCGCAACAATACCGCAGGGCTCCGCTCTTTTGTCCTTGCTATGGTTGCCGCCATTGCTGCCTTAACCGTCTATTATGTGCTGAAAACCGATAATTATGGCGGTGCAGCCTACGGATTCCGTTGGCATATTGGTATGGTTCCTGTCTTGATATTTTTCAGCCTCCCTCAAATCCTTGCCTTCCGAAAGCCTATCCACTGGTTCCTTTTTCTGCTCCTAGTAGCCGTCTCTCTCTATTCCTGCTGGGAATGCGTACAGGCTCCTTGGGGAGACAGTCATGAATGGACCTGCCGCCTTTTCTGGGGCCCTGTTTTATGACACAGCCCTGAAAGGGGAGCCTATCTGACACCGGTCGAAAAGGATTTATATTTAAATGCCCGGGGCAGGGAGGAGCGTCTTTCAATCGTTCAGCAAGGCAGTAAGACAGTATTCTTCTGTCGGGCGGTCTGCGGGCGCTGAAAAAGGGAAGAGCGGGCGGCGGCGCGTTGAAGCTGCGGGAAGTCTTTTGTAGTCACAAAAAGACCAGTTCGCGGACGAGCGCAATAGAGACTCACGAAAGAGTTGGATAGGGGAGGGACTCAATTGCCCCGGAACTTTACCCAGCCGAAGAACCAATGTCGCTTTAGTCGCACAGAGGGTTGCGCAATTCGTCCACACACACGCCAAATCATCCACATAGGCATCTGGATTGTTTTGGTTGGTTCGACCGATTGGCTCCTCCGTTATGCCCAGCAACCACAAGCGCAGCCATTGCGCCGAAAAAAAATGATCCATTCCATAATAAGGCGGCGAACAGAGGACACAGTCTATATCCTTCACCTTGGGATAGACTTCCAAACAGCGATTGTCGCCCGGTATATACGCGCCTGAAGCGGCTCTCATAGAGCGGTCAAAAAAATAATGAATACGGCGGGTCAAGAGTTTCATGAAATCGACTTCCGGAGGCCGATGTTTTTCTTGTTGCCAGTAAGCAATCAGTTCCTCTTTAGGCGGACAAAAAGTGCGCGGCATATGATTGGACAAATAGCGCGGGAAGCCGGCGCTTTCAGGGCCGTGAAGGATACCTGCCACAAGGGCGTACAACACCCTGTCCAATTCTGTTTGTGGAGCTTCTTTAAAATGCGCGCGAAAGGCGCATAAGACCTCTAGCACAGACTGTGAAAAACAGCGACGAAAGAAAGGCTCTGATTCTATTTCTTTGGAAAGTCCTTTATTCACCACGATCGATTCTGCATGGTCAATCAGTTCTTGAACGATGGGGGAGGCTAGTTTTGCTTGAGTAAGGGCAGCCGCAAAAGGATTGGAGTCCATACCGTAGACCTGACATTTTTTGATTCGTCCTGCCAATAGAGTTGTCCCGCCGCCGCAGAAAGGATCAAAGACCTTTTTAACATTGTTTTCCTCAAAAAAATTCAAAGGGAAAGATAAGGGAAATTCCGTAAAATAAGGGCACAAGCTATCCAACAAATAACTGTGGTCAATTGGCACAATCAACGCTCCTAAATCGCTTAATAGCGTTTCCAGAACGATGGAATAAACAAAACACAGATCGCGTACAACTCCAATCGTCCCATGGCCATCAGCAAGGAAAGCAACCATTTCCCGCTCATGGGAATGGTGGCGAAAGATTTCACGCCAAAAGCGACGCCAATATTATTGATACAGGAAAAAGTTGCTGAAAAACCGTTGTAAATCGGTATATCAAGAAAAGACAAATACAAGACACCAACAGCAGTAGAAAAAGCATAAATGACAAAGAAACTTAAAAGAGATTTTTGCTGTTCGGTGGTGATAACGAGGTCGCCTACTCGGAGCACTTGAATATCTTTGGGGCGAAAAGCGTGTTCTAAATGTTTATACATGAGTTTGAACAATATGAGTACCCGGATTACTTTCAAGCCGCCTGAGGCAGATCCGGAGCATCCGCCGACAAGCATCACTGCATGGGAAATACATTGGGAAAAAACAGGAAATGAATCAATGTCTGTTGTAACAAATCCTGTTGTTGTCATAATAGATGCGGTTTGAAATAGAGAAAAGGAAAAGGGCCTGGAAAAGCCGGCGCGGTGAAGATCTATTCCAATTAAAATAAAAAAGAACATCAGTAAAAATATATAAAAACGGAATTCCGAATTCTTTATTAAGGTTTTAAAATCCCCGGTACTAACACAATAAAGGAGACTGAAACTCGTGCTGCACGTCACCATAAAAATGATGAGGATCGCCTCAATCAATGGGCTCGAAAATGCTGCAATACTATCCTGCTTCGTAGAGAATCCGCTCGTGGATAAGGTCGAAAAGGTATGACAAAGGGCATCAAATCCATTCATGCCTGCCGCCCAAAGCAATGCCGTTAACAAAAAAGTCAATGTCAAATAGAGTTTCAAAAGAATAATGGCCGAGTCTTTAATTTTCGGTCGTATACTTTCTTTATCCAATCCCGGCATTTCCGAGCGATACAGCAATTTACCGCCGGCACCAAGGAAGGGCAGAATAATAATCAGCAACAAAATAATCCCCAGACCGCCGAGCCAATTGGTGAAACTTCTCCAAAATAAAAGACTTTTAGGCAGCGCTTCAATATCGGTGAGCACGGTGGCGCCTGTAGTCGTGAATCCCGACATGGATTCAAAATAGGCGCTGTCAAGACCAAGTTCACCGGAGAAAAGATAGGGCAAAGCCCCGTAAAAAGCGGTCATCAACCACCCCGTCCCCACCAAAGCCAGCGTTTCCCGATGATACAAAGGAGTGTTTTCACGCCGACTCAACACATATAGGAGTAGTCCGGTGGTAAAGGAACATAGCATGGTGCTTAGAAAAGCGCCGCTCATCTTGAATTCCCAATAAAACAAACTGCACAGAAGGGAGGGGATGAAAAGGATTGAAACGGCCATACTGACCAAACCAAGATTTTTTATCAAAGAGCGATGGTTCATAATTTATTGTAACCGCGAGTCTAGGGATTGCAGCACATTCGACTTATAGAAGCGATTCCTATATAGTAGCTCAATGTCCGGTAAAAAAGCGTTGCGCATAGGCGATAGCATCACTTTTCGTAATGACGACGATGGAATCGCCCGACCGGAGCACATCATCGCCGCCGGGCACAAAAGCCGTATCATTACGAATAATAGAAGCGATCAATAGATTGTGCGCCTTTGACCAGTTCAGATCACGTAAGGGTTTGCCAATAGTGGAGGAGTTGGCACCGGGTTTAATTTCCAAGACTTCCATATCGCCTTCGCGAAGAATGGACGAAGTAGAGATAGATTGTTGGCGCAGGATTTTCAACACACTGTTGGCGATGGCGTCGCGCGGTGTTACCACCATGTCAATTCCCAATTTCACCACCAAAGGCACAAAGTCGGGATGATGCACCACTACCGCCGCCATGTTCACACCCACTTCACGGGCGAATACGCCGGCGATAATGTTGCGTTTATCATCCTCTGTAGTTGCCACGAAAAGATCATAATCGAAAACATGTTCTTGTTCGAGATTGTGGCGCGATGTAGCATCGCGATGCACCACATGCACATTGGCCTTACGAAATCCGGTGGCTATATGTTCCGCACGCTCCTTGTCTTTTTCGAAAAGTTTCACAGACGCCACTTTTCCTTCCAAAGAATGTGCGATGGCTCGGCCAATCGTACCGCCTCCCATAATAACGATATGCTCCATGCGCGGCTCAACGCCTTGGAATTTTTGCAGTGCGCCGTGCATGAGTCCGCGTTTACCAATCAAAGAAACTTTATCGCCGGCAAAGATACGATCCTCGCCCGTGGGGATACTCATTTTCCCGTTGCGCTCCAAGACCCCCAAAAGCACACCGCTGCCCGGCGGCAATATGTCGCGGAGCAATTGGTTGTCTGCCGGAGCCTTCGCACTCACTCGAACCTGTCGGAGTTGGATTTGTCCCCGTGCAAAATCTTCTGATGCCAAGATGCCGGGATAGATGATATAATTCACAATTTCTTGCGCGGCCAGTGCATCCGGACTGAGCATGTAGTCCACATTCATAAAGCCTTCGTAGAGGAAGCTTTCTTCAATAAAGACATTCTTCTCCACCCGCGCCAAAACCTGTCGTGCGCCCAGACCTTTGGCGGCTGCAGCCGCAATAAGATTGGTCTCGTCTGATCCTGTACAGGCAATAAACAAGTCCGACTCACCCACCTGCAAGGATTGGAGCAGCAGGGCGGAATTCCCGTCCCCGTACACAATCCGTGCGTTGAGCGATACATCAATCTGTTCATGACGTTCAGGATCAATCTCAATGACCGTTACATCATAGTCTTTTTCGCTGAGCATATGGGCAAGATAAGAACCAACACGCCCGCCGCCCACTATAAAAATGTTCATGACGCCTCCATGGCGATAGGAAAGAAGGAATTAGAAAGTTTTTTATTCTATCACACCATTCAGTTAAAATAACAAGATCACATTCAGATTACACCGGAAATAGTTTTCCGCAGCGCCGGCAGTCTCGGCTAAAAAAATGATAGGCGTCCTATCGCTATAATGGGGTGGACAACCGAGACCTGCCACGCGGCTTATTGCGCCGTGACAAGCTGTTGTTTTTAAAATCTTATCCAATCCTTAGAAAGAGATATTCCACCTTTAAAATGGATACAAATAATAAAGATAATACGAACAATGCGTGGCAACAGGTAGAACGGGCGCGCCATGCCGACCGGCCGCGGATGATGTTTTTTATAGAAGCGCTTTTCGAAGATTTTATCGAATTACATGGGGATCGATGTTCAGGCGATGATCCGGCAATCGTGGGGGGACTCGCCCGATTCAACGGAGAAACCGTCATGGTCATCGGGCAACAGAAAGGCGTTGCGACCGATGAGAAAGTTTATCGTAATTTTGGGATGGCTCATCCCGAAGGCTACCGTAAGGCATTACGCTTAATGCGAATGGCGGAGCAATTTTCTTATCCCATTTTGAATTTTGTCGATACCCCTGCCGCGTACCCCGGTATCGAAGCAGAAGCTAGGGGACAAGGCAGTGCCATAGCCCAAAATTTATTGGCTCTTTTCTGTATTAAAAGTCCCATATTTGCCGTTGTACTCAGTGAGGGCGGCAGTGGAGGGGCGTTGGGTATCGCCGTCGCTGATTATATCGTTATGTTTGAAGGAGCCCTGTATATGATTTGTCCGCCCGAACGCTGCGCAGAAATTCTTTGGCGCGATTCTAAAAAGAAAGGACTGGCAGCACAAGCCCTGAAAGCTGGGGCCTCAGACCTGCTCGCCGGCGGACTCATCGACAAAATACTGTCTGAATCAGAACATAACGGAACACTTGACCCCGCCTTTATGGCAGCGAACTTGAGAAAAGAGATTGCCTATTTTTTGAAACAATATAAAGATGGCTATTGGTCTGTCGAACAACGTCAACAAAAATTCCGCAACATAGGCGTGTGGAATCTGGCAAGCCATGACTAAGAAAGACAAACAAACAGAAGAGGTAATGCTGGAAATCAGACTTTTACCGCGTGCGTCAAGTCCGCGGATAAAAATCTCTGCCGAAGGGATCCTTCATATCGCGGTCACAGCGCCGCCTATAGACAACGCTGCGAACCAAGCATTAATTTCACTATTAGCTAAAATACTGAAGAAACCAAAGAACTCGATTCAATTAGTGGCAGGACTCCGGTCAAGAAATAAACGTATCAAAATAAGTCAGGCGAATAAAGAAGAAGTTATGAAATCGCTTGAACTATTCAGTGGAAATAAACCATAATAACCAAGGCTTGAATATCCCGTGAATCATGAAACTTTCGGTCCCTTGCCGGTATTAATACAAGGACGGGATTTGATTGTCCTTTCCCGTTGTTAGCTAAGACAGGAAGCCGAGTCAAAAGAATTTGTTGACATAATTTTCGCTTTATTATAATATTGTTAAATAATAGAGGTCGAATAGATACAGGAGAATGCGTTGAATCTGAAAAAGCGTATTGAGACAGCACAAAAAGTCTTGACAGCAAAACTGCAGGTAGAACCGGAGATCGCCCTTATTTTGGGCACAGGTTTAGGAATGCTATCTGACCAAATCGAATCTCCGGAAATAGTGCCCTATGAATCGCTGCCCGGATTTCCCGTATCCACAGTAGACAGTCACGCCGGAGAAATAATTTATGGTTCTTTAGCAGGACGCCGTGTCATCGCCTTCAACGGACGCTTTCACCGTTATGAAGGCTATTCCATGCAAGAATTATGTTTTCCCGTCTGGTTCGCAAAAGCCTTAGGCGCACATAGCTTGATTGTTTCCAATGCGGCAGGCGGTTTAAATCCTCAGTTCTCTGCCGGGGATCTTATGGTCATTACCGATCACATCAATTTGATGATAGATAATCCGCTCATTGGAAAAAATGACGATAGTCTGGGTCCACGCTTTCCTGATATGTCGGCACCGTATACACCGGCACTCATAGACCTTGCAGAAAAGGCCGCATTGGAAGAAAAGATAAAGCTCCGGCGCGGCGTGTATCTCGGCTGTGTAGGTCCCTGTTTGGAAACCCGTGCTGAATACCGTTTTATGCGTATTATCGGCGCGGATGCCGTGGGTATGAGCACGGTGCCGGAAGTAATCGCCGCTGTTCATGCCGGCTTGAAAGTACTGGGCTTTTCAGTCATTACCGACGAGTGTTTTCCTGATGCTCTCCAGCCCGCCGATATCAATAAGATTATTGAAACGGCGAATGCATCGGAACCGCTTTTAACACGTATTGTAATGAGATGTGTTGCCGGCTTATAAATAACGTTTTTTGAATTAAAGGGGATTTATAAAATGATCGTAAAAATTGTTCGCGTTCTCTTTGTGGCAGCCTGCATCATTTTGGGTCTCACTTGGGCGCGCCTGATCTTAGGTAATCTGGAAGAGGCCGGTCAAGTGATTCAAAACCGACTGATGTGGACTTGTTTGGGGGGCTTTGCCGGGGCGCTTATCTCGGGCGCTGTTTTGATACTGCTCTTCTTTGTGACGCAAGAGATGTACGAGCGCGTCGCACCTTCCGTCGTCGCTGTTGTGCTTGCGCTCATTGCCGGCTATTCTGTTTCCCGTTACATGCTCTTTTGGCTGCCCGATTTGGAAGTAACCTATCAACTCTTTATTTCGGTCACCATTGTACTTGTCTTTGGATACATCGGCATCTACCTGGGCCTCACACGCGCCTCCAATTGGACCGCTCTCGTTTCGGCTGTGCGGACACGCAATATCCAATCGTCCACATCTGTATCCTTAAAGCTTGTGGATACAAGCGTACTCATTGACGGGCGCATCGCAGACATTTGCCTGAGCGGTTTTATTGAAGGCACCTTGTTGATTCCCCGCTTTGTCTTGAAAGAACTTCAAAATATTGCCGACTCCTCCGATATTATCCGCCGCGCCAAGGGCAGGCGTGGCTTGGACATCCTCAAAGCCCTCCAAGAAAGCGCCTATCCTGTCGGCGTGAGTATTATTGAGGATAACCCCGGCAACAGCCGTGAAGTGGATGAAAAACTGGTGCTGCTCGCCAAGCAATATAATGCACGTATTTTCACCACCGATTTTAATCTGAACAAAGTAGCGCAAATTGAAGGCGTCGTCGTGATGAATATCAACGACCTCGCGAACGCGCTGAAACCCGCTGTACTGCCCGACGAAACCATGGAAATTAAGCTCATCAAAGAAGGCAAAGAACCCACGCAGGCTGTGGGCTATCTCGATGACGGAACCATGGTGGTAGTCGATAACGGACGCGGCTATTTAGGGCGCTCTGTTCAGGTTTTGGTAACCAGTGTTTTACAAACCTCTGCCGGAAGAATGATTTTCGCCCGTTTCAACGGCCTCTCTAAATGAAGTTTCAGATTATCATTCCCGCCGCAGGGCTGGGACGCCGCTTAGGAGCAGATCAACCCAAAGCTTTGGTACCCCTTGCGGGAAAGCCGCTTATACTGCATACCCTTGAACGCTTCGCCCCCATGGCAGGCAACACGAGGATGATTGTTGTTCATCCGGAATCATGGCACAAGGAATTTGCAGCAGCAACGGCATCGCTGCACGATAGCATTATCTTACTACCGGGCGGTTTAGAAAGAAGCGACTCTGTCGAAGCCGGACTCAAAGTCTTGGACAGGGACACGGATATTGTGGTGATCCACGACGCTGCACGGCCCTTCATAAGGCTTGCTGCCGTGCACAACGCCGTGGCAACAGCTCAACAAGAAGGAGCGGCAACGGTGGCGATTCCTGTGTCGGATACCATTTTGCAAGGCGATGAAGATGCTTTCTTGGAACGCACACCGGACCGCTCACGGCTGTGGGCATGCCAAACGCCGCAAGTATTCCAAACCCACATTATTAAAGAGGCTTACAAACAAGCTATTGAAATACGGCGCGCAGTGACCGATGACGCTTCCTTGGTACGGCTTGCAGGATTCCCCGTGAAACTCGTAGAAGGCAACGCAATAAACTTTAAAATAACGACGCCTGAAGATATTGTTTATGCAGAATATTTAGTGCAACGAGGAATGCTATGATACGAATCGGTATTGGCTATGACATACATCGTTTAGAGGCGGGAAAAACATTAATCTTAGGCGGCGTCACCATTCCTTTTGAACGTGGATTTGTCGCCCATTCCGACGGCGATGTCTTATGTCATGCCGTGGCCGATGCCTTGCTGGGCGCAGCAGGATTACCCAATATCGGCATTTTGTTCCCCGATACCGACCCCGCATTCAAAGATGCCGACAGCATGAAGCTCCTTTCAACGGTCGTGGAGCGGCTCCGAGAAAAGCACTGTGTTCCCCTGCAAATGGATGCCAATATCATTGCGCAGCGCCCTAAACTGCAGCCTTATCTGGAAGCGATGAAACACAATATGGCGCAGTCCTTAGCAATTCCGCTTTCAGCGGTCTCCATAAAACCGCGTACCAATGAAGCGCTCGGAGCCGAGGGCAGAGGAGAGGCTATCTCCGCACAAGTGGTGCTGTTGATAGAACAGCAAGACCCACGATAAAATCCACCGCCTTTATGGGCTTCTATCCCTGTCTTGACCCAAACTTTGATCTAAGGCTATAATGATAGGGGAAATGGATCGGATTAAAATATTTACCGAGCCTCTTCTATCCAAACAATAATCGCTAGTGCGGAATACTACACCTAACCGGGAGAAACTATGTTCACTGCTGATCGTCTTGGGAAAATCCCTCCTTATTTGTTCATGACGCTGAGAAACAAAATCAATAATGCGAAAGCCGCAGGAATTGATGTTATTAGCCTGGCAATCGGTGATCCCGTCGATCCCACACCCGATTCCGTTATTGAAGCCCTTGCAAAGGCGGCCAAAGACAAAGCCAATCACCGTTATCCCACCGATGAAGAGTGGGGGATGCTGCAGTTTCGTGAAGCAGTAGCAAGATGGTATCAGCGGCGCTACGACGTAAGCTTGGATCCTAAATCTGAAATCATCGCCCTGATCGGATCTAAAGAAGGATGTCACCATTTCGCCTTGGGCGTCATCAATCCGGGCGATCTGGTACTGGTCACTGATCCCGGCTATCCGGGCTATAAACCGAGCATCTGGTTTGTGGGAGCACAGCCCTCACCGGTGCCGATGCGTGCGAAAAATAACTTTCTGCCCGATCTCACCGAAATCCCTTCAGACATTGCGCGGCAGGCACGGGCATTTTATTTAAATTATCCCAATAACCCCACCGGCGCGGTGGCAACACGTGAATTTTTGCAGGATTTGGTTGCTTTCGCCAAGAACTATGAAATCGCTGTTTGTTACGACAACCCCTATAGTGAAGTCGTCTTTGGAACCGAGCGGCTCAGTTTCCTCAACATAGAGGGAGCGAAAGAAGTGGGCGTAGAATTGAACTCTCTTTCCAAGCCCTATAATATGACGGGATGGCGTATTGGAATGGCAAGCGGGAATCCCGAGATTATCCGCGCCATAGCCACATCCAAAGCAAATACAGACAGCGGGGTATTCAATGCAGTTCAATATGCCGGCATAGAGGCGCTGGATAATTGCGATGATTTTGTTGAATCAATGCTGGAAATTTATGAAAGACGCCGAGATAAGGTTCTTCGTGTGTTAAAAGAATTGGGCTGGAATTTTGAGGTGCCCAAAGGAACCTTTTATCTATGGGTACCCGTACCCGCCGGTTATACATCTGCTGAATTTTGCGATTACGTATTTGAGAAGGCGGCTGTCGTCCTCGCCCCCGGCGCCGCCTATGGCGAAAATGGAGAAGGATTTGTACGTTTTTCATTGACTGTAGAGGACGCCCTACTCGATAAGGCACTGGAACGTATCCAAGCTACCATTGGAAAACAGAGTTTCTAATCATCTTCAACAGAGGCTGATCTCATGAGCGGTAATCTGGATTTCATTGATCCTTCACGTATTTGTATTATTCCCGAGGGAGCCAGCAAACAGGAAGCGCTGGATCAAATTGTTGCCTTACTCGAAGGAAATCCTCATATAGACGATTTGGAAAAGGTGAGGCAGGCTGTATTTGAACGCGAAGCCATTCAAAGTACAGGACTGGGCAATGGGGTTGCTGTACCGCACGTACGGATACCGGAGGTGCAGGCCCTGACCATTGCGCTGGGCATTGCTCCGGACGGCATCGACTTTGACGCCCTCGATAATAATCCCGTACAAATCATTGTGCTCTTCGCAACCCCTAAAGACGCCAAAAAAACCTATTTGTGTTTCTTGGCTCAGGTTATGGTTGCATTGCGCAATCGCAATACCTTCGCTTCCCTGGCTTCATGCAGAACCGTTGAACAAGTGCGCGCTTTATTGTAAAAAGAAAAATAGCCTTCCTGTCGCCATACTGAGAGTAGGGAAGAATCCGGCTTTATAGCACAGGTGTCATTGAGGCGATATGTGGCGCACATAGATCCATCCCCACATGTTATTCTGAGCGAAACGAGGAATGTCACGGAAAATTGGTCTGTCGTGTGCGAATCAGGGCAAATATCCTTGTCAGACTCCAGATACAAAGAGCTATTGACAAACTCAATAACCGACCAAAGAAAAGACTGAATTAGAGATCCCCTGTCAAAATCTTTTTACAGGAATGGCTCACATTGCGAATATTAAATCCACGTGATTAAAAAATAACTTTACATTTGTACTCCAGTAGCGTATTATGATTGTTATTGGAGAAGTTTGTATGACCTATCCGAAACAAATACACGCCTATAGGCTAAGGGCGAAACACACATTGCGGGGTGTGATTGCAGCAATAATCTGTTCGTGGATTGGGGTGGGTTGCTGCGTTCCCTTCTTTCCGAGTCCTTCCCAACCTTTTATCGGAAAAACCTTTTCCCCCTCAACATACACATACCGGAACCATGGATATGTGCCTCTTATCCGGCTCATAAGGTCACACTATCATCGACCTCAATATGTTGATGATCCTGTTATAACATCTGCCCGAAGAATTCAAAATACCCTAAGATATTGGGAGGGTAGAAAAGATATCCAAAACCAACGCTATGCAAACCGGCGACTGCTATTCCCCCGGCTTATCCGTCGAACACACGGGCAGCAAAATCTATCGTTTCAGTATTCAAGTACACTATGGAGCGAAATACTATGAAAAAGTTGCTATGCATTTTATTGTTGTTAGTATCGAATGTTTGTCAATCATCAGATTCTACTGAAAGACAAGAATTCATAGACTATCTATCTGCGATTCGTAATATACCATTTATCGCAGAAACTCATATTATGGAAACTGTTTATCGTTCTCAAAATGCTCCGACAGAACAGATTGCTCGTCGTGAAAAAAACCTATATTTGAATGATAACGGTCTATGGGCTATATGTCGTTATGTAGAGAAGGCGAAAAAGACCTATCTCCAACTTTTTGCTTTTAATGGTTCTGACTTATTTAATTATTATAATGATAAGAAAGCAGATGCTTATGATGTTCAACTGTTTTTAGACCCACTGCATCCTCTGCCCTCAGATGGAGAAGTTATCCGTAGTGATCGTAAATCTACCTTTGAAAGACAAGGTGGTGACTCCTGTTCAGGCTGGTTACATGGAAGATTTGCTTGGGAACCGGCAAAGCTTTGGGACAGGATTGTTACACAGCCGGAAGAAAACGATTTCGAATACTTAGGGAATTTATTTCCCGGTAAGAACTGCTACCGGTTGAGTGTGGATACTGATAATGCCCGTTATTCTTGGATGTGCGAAAAAGATAATGGCTGGAAAATAATAGAAATGCGCGAACACATCAAAGATGATGACGAAATTACGCTTGTATCCTCAGATTTTGATTATTTGATTCATGAGGGTCTGTACCTGCCCTCGCGAGTGAAAATGTCTCTAGAAATCATAACTGAAGATGGAGAAAGTTTTAGGATTATTGAAGCGAATGTTCGCTATCTGGAGTTTCCCGAATCGATTGATGCAAGCTTGTTTGCTTCGAGACCGGTACCTGAGGGTACAACGGTGGTCATATTTAACGAAGACGGGTCTCTTAAAGGTGAATATGTAACGGATGAATTGGGCGGTCTTGTCCCCTTTGATATGGTTAGCGCAAATGAAGAAAGGATTTTGGCCGGCATCGTCGCAGACTTTAAAGACAGCGAAAAAAACACAAGCATTCTACCCCTTCGCCTAAGCTCAGATTCTTCCAAGGTTTCAATAGGAATATTTGCCTTTTCTAAAGTTTATCTAATTCCTATAGCGTTATTCATTCTAGTCGCCCTATTGGTCATTGTCTTCTTATTTCGCCGCCATTTTCATAAAGCAAAAAAAACATGAATATGCTACACTCAATAATCACAGGAATCTTCATAACAAACGGATCAAAAAGCAGGGGCTTGACACACGGGGAGCAAAATCTATCGTTTCAGTATTCAAGTACACTATGGAGCGAAATACTATGAAAAAGTTTCTATGTATTTTATTATTGTTCGTATCAAATGTTTGTCAATCATCAGATTCTACTGAAAGACAAGAATTCATAGACTATCTATCTGCGATTCGTAATATACCATTTATCGCAAAAACCCATACTACGGAGACGATTTATCGTACTAAAGGTGTTCCGACAGAACAGCTTGCTCGTAGTGGAAAACACCTATATTTAAATAATAATAATCTATATGCTATATGTTTTTATATGGAAGAGTCAAAAGGAACCTATCTCGAAGTTCTTGCTTTTAATGGTTTCGAATTGTTTTATTATGAAAATTATAACAAAGCAGATACTTATGATATTCAACTGTTTTTAGACCCACTGCGTCCTCTGCCCTCAGATGGAGCAATTATGTATAATTATGTTGAATCTCCCTATGAAAGATCAGGCGGTGACTCCAGTTCATGTTGGTTACATGGAAGATTTGTTGGGGAACCGGCAAAGCTTTGGAATCGGGTTATTACACAGACGGAAGAAAGTGATTTTGAATATTTAGGGGATTTATTTCCCGGTAAGAACTACTACCGGTTGAGTGTTGATACTGATAAAGCCCGTTATTCTTGGATGTGCGAGAAAGATAATGGCTGGAAAATGATAGAAATGCATCAACACTTTAAAAACGATTACGAAGTGACGCGCGTATCTTCAGATTTTGACTATTTAATCCATGATGGTCTGTACCTGCCCTCGCAAGGAAAAATGTCTGTAGAACTGGTAAGTGCACGAACAGATATTTTAAAGGTAGTTGAAGCGAATGTTCGCTATCTGGAGTTTCCCGAATCAATTGATGCAAGCTTGTTTGATTCGAGACCGGTACCTGAAGGGACAACTGTAGTCATATTTAACGAAGACGGGGCTCTTAAAGGTGAATATGTAACGGATGAAATGGGCGATCTCGCCCCTTTTGATATGGTTAGCGCAAATGAAGAAAGGATTTTGGCCGGCATCGTCGCAGACTTTAAAGACAGCGAAAAAAACACAAGCATTCTACCCCTTCGCCTAAGCTCAGATTCTTCCAAGGTTTCAATAGGAATATTTGTCTTTTCTAAAGTTTATCTAATTCCTATAGCGTTATTCATTCTAGTCGCCCTATTGGTTATTGTCTTCTTATTTCGCCGCCATTTTCGCAAAGTGCCAAAAGCATGATATTTTCCATGTTATTTATCTGTTTTTTTGTGCTAACAAGCGCTTCCGGTTCTCACGCCCAAAGTGAGCGTCTCGGAGATTGTGGAGCACATGCTGTTTATATGATTTTGAAGGCCTATAATAAAGAAACATCCTTAGAGTCTTTAAAGAGCACTTTGAACCCAACCGGGACTTTTACCACGCTTGAGGCTTGCCGGAAATGTCTCGAATCTCAAGGAATTCATACAAAAATCCTTAAGATTACCAATAGTCCTGATTCGTGGTCTCTATTAACCACGATTACAAGTCCGGCAATTTTTGTTACAAGACTATCGCATAACAGCCCGCTGACTGGCGATCACTTTATGGTTATGTTTAAATATATACCCGAGATTCAAACTGTAGTCTATGCGGATATCTTTGGGTTACAGAAAGTGCCTTTGGAGCGTTTTCTCAAGGCGTGGACGGGGATAATACTGTTGACGGCAACAGACCGATCCGTCTTGCAAAGCTATCATTCCCCTTTTTTTCGTGCGCATTTTAAATCTGTTGGTATCTTATTGATCTCCATAGCGGCCATTTACGGATTCGTTATAGTATTGCGCTATAGACGAGAACATAATGTAGTGGGAAGGGGTATACCATGATAGTTCGGTGTGCTGTATTTGCGTTGTGCAGTTCATTTTTGGGGTTTATGGGCTGTTCTCCTGACAGCCATGCTCCGGCGGGTGCTGTCTTGAGCGCCGGTGCTGCGCGCGAGATAGAGGACTACATCAATGCGCGCTTGGATATCGTGGAGGCCATGCCGGGTCATCCGGAGTCGGCGTCGCTCTACAAGCATGTGTTATCCCGTTGGCGCTACGATACGGGGGCGTCGGAAGAGGAGATCGCTTGGCGTTTGGCAGGGATGTTGCCGGATTCGCCTTTGGGCTTGTACGCCTTTTCGCAGCTGCTTGCGGGATTGGATACGGAGGATGATCACCGTGCATATTTGGACACGATGATTGCAGAGCATCCGGAGACTCGTGCCGCCTCTTTTGCCTTTGATCAATTGCTGAAGGCTATGGATGATCCGGATGCTGCACAACACGCTTGTGAGGCAGCGATCCGGCAGTATGGAGAAGGTCGCTTGGGAGTATTTGCACGCATTCGTCTTGGGGACTGTCTTGAAAAGACAGGTCAACCCGAACAAGCGGCAGAACAGCGTTTGTTGGCGTGGCAAGTAGACAGCAGCCGTGGTTCCCAAGTTTTTGATGGGTTGTATCTGTATTGGCAATCCCGCGATGCCTGGTATTGGCCCTTACTGTTTGCGCAGCCTTTGTTGAATACGGCTGCACTCAATGAATTGAAGGAGTGCGCCTTATGGGAATTGCGCCAATACGATTTTTCCCGGACGTCGACTTCCGATATTGCCGAGGATGATGGCTACGGTCGTTTTATTGCGCAGCTGCGCGCCGGCGGAGCGGCAATAACACGGCACCGCCTTAGCGAAGGGGCAGACGCTTTTGAGGCAGCGCTCGAAGTGATTCCGGAGACTGAATTAACAGTTTCCGCGTCGACGGATTACGGTCTTGCTCTTTTCCTGTTGGAAATACCTTCGGGCAACAGCGAATCCGAGGGCGGCGGTTCCTCGGCGATGGAGGATGAATGGACATTGCAAGCTCGCCTGCGCGCCATTCAAGATGCGGGCTTAGCCTTAGCAGAATCAGGGTTGGACAGGTATCCAGAATCTCTGGGGAACCACTACCGCCTGGCTGTGGCACGGATGTATCGCAGCCGTGCACAGCCCCGCGAGGCTGTCCATTGGCTTGAGGGACAAGCGCTGCAGACGGCGTTGTCTTCGGAATCACGCTTGAACGCAGTGACCCTATTGACTGAAATTTACAGCCAAGATTTGAATATGCCCCAAGAGAGCGCCCGTATTTATCTCGCCTGTGTGGATCTGGAAGATAATCCTGAATATAGCTTTCAAGCTGCCTTTCAGTATTACCAAATGAATTCCTATTATGAATCAGATGCCTTGTTGACAGCCCTGCTGTCGAAAGATGAAGCCTATTTGGGAGAACGACACGCCGATATTTTGTACCTTGCCGGACTTAGCCGTTTTCGTTTGGGGAATGTATCCGGGGCAGAAACCGCCCTGAATACGTTAGTCCGATCCTATCCAAAACATAAACTGGCGCCGGAGGCCCTGTTGCTATTGGCGCAACAAGCTTCCGTATCCCATCAAGGTCGGAAAATGTTTGAACTTCTTGAACGGATCGAGTCAGAATATAGTGATACAGCGGCGGCACGGAGCGCGGCGTTTTACTTGGAGACACTACGGAGTTATGAGTAAGCGGGCTGTTCTGTTTAGGATTGTCCTGCTGTTCCGGTCAAGAATCAAAGGAGATCAAGTCATGAACATACGCCTTGAAACAATGTTAATGTGGGTCATTTTATTGTTTATGCTGTTCAATTCTTACCCTTCGGCAGCAGACGCGGTTGCGCTGCACATTGGTCAACATACCCAAAACAGTCAATTCCCCTTGCACGGCATAGATACTTCAGAAGAAGGTTTTAGGCTCGTCATTGATCGGCACACTACTTCATCCGTCTTTCCGTCGAAATCAAGGAAGGGCGAAAATTTGGCGCAATTACCGGATATCGTTCCGGTTTATGCGGGTTTTTATGACAATGACTTGGCTGATTATGTAGACAAAGATCTGCTTGAACCTTTGGATTCTTTTTTCACGGACCTAGGTTTAGATCCTAAAGCTATCATTCCCAAGACCTTATTGCCCGCAGTGACTTACAAAGGCCATATTTGGGCGCTGCCTCATCGTATGAATTGTTTTGTAATGTCTTACGCAGAACAAGTAGCTGCCCGCTTAGGCATTTCTCGTGATGTGGATTCTCTAAAGACGGCCATGGATATTGTTGAACGGGTTTCCAAGGAAGCCTTTCCGGACAGTCAAGAATGGAGCATATACGCCGATATATCCGATGACTGGCAAGTGGCATTCTGTCTTTGGATTAGCCGGGCGTTATCCTCAGATGGAACAACGGTAGCAACCATAAGCCGGCTGTTGCTTGATTATATTGGCCGGGGCGCCTTTAATCCCGATGCCGGCTCAACCCCTGCCGATGCCGGTAACTTTGCCTTTTTCCTGGAACTCGCGCAAGACGTGTATACAGCGCCGGGGCGTCGTGTACTCCTTATTCCGGATAAAATCATGCCCGATGAATCTGATTCGAACCCCAATCTTCTATTTTTGGAATCTTTTGCATTAAAGAAAAACGATCCGGATCGCTTAGAAGCAGGCCGTCACTTTTTGACTTGGTTGCTTGATGTAGAAACACAGATGACGCTCATTCGTAAAAATGCACAAACGTTACCCTATAAGCATATCCCGGTACTTACGCCCATACTTCAGCATGACCGTTTTCAGGAAATTTTCGGTATGTTGCCGGATATTGCTGACTTGATAAAACTTTTGGAAACCGGCAGCGCGACCGATGCAGACCCTCGAAGCTTCCGGGCGCAACGGGAGGCTATTGCTCAGCGCAGCAAAGACGCACTTAACCTGTGGGGCTTGACCCGATATATCCATCTTATGCAGCCGCTGACTGTTGTGCCGCTCCCCGAGCAGCCCGAGACAACTCTTGAAAGTTCCTTTGATGCGTATTAAGTCCTCATAATTTTAAGCATTCTGAAGCCTATGACATCGTCGTTTAAGGCAGTAGTCGGTAAACACACTATTAGAAAGGCATGAGATTTTATAGCGTTTAAAGAAGGTAACATGAAAACACCGGTTCCATTGCGTGTGCATATCCCCAACATATTATTTGTATTGGGAGTGGTTTTTGCTCACGGCAAAGCTTGGACGGAAGATTCAAGCTTTGATCTGTGGGCAGCCTATACGCAACCGGCGCATGTTGGACGGGTTGTACTGCGTAACCGTGGTAATGACACGCTAAGTTTGGAGAAGGTGTGGCTAACACGTACAGACGGACACGTTCTATCTCCTTTTTGGATGACCGTTGAACCGCGGCGTGTTCCGCCCGGTGCAGCAACATTGATATCTTGGTTTATGGCCGTGGCGCCCGGCGATGCCCTTAATCCTGAGATTCCAACTCCCTTTTCAGATCAGGTGCTGCATATAAACAGACAGGAATTTAGGCTTCGTGACGCGGTTTCATCCATAACAGCGGACTATGCGGTTCGCGACGACGACGGTTCGGTCTATTTATACTTGAAGAGCAGCCATGACGCGTTGCCTGTTATTGTCGGCTGTGATCTTGGCGACACTGCCCTTGAAAGATTAAAATGCGTTGAAGTGCCCCAAGCCCGTACCGTGCTTGTCATTGGGCAAACAGACAATTTCCGAAATACAAAAGAGGAAGTTCCGCTCATCCCGGTGCGCCTTGTCTCAGAGGCAGGCGCAGAGACGCGCCTTTTTGCGCGTTTGTTTCATAGGCGACACACCGCAATACATGCCGGTGTTAGTCTGTTGGGTACGCATCGAATGGTGGGTACTTGTTTAACCCACTGTGAAGATGCATGGGGTCAGGCTGTGGAGAAGACGATTATAAACGCAACAGACCACTGGGGTGAACTGCGTACCATCAAGTTCTGCAATCTGGATCTTGCCGTGGGGGGGCCTTTTTTCTTTGCGCCACTTGCAGAACAAAACCACATTGAACCCCAATTGACTTTTTCCGATGCTTGCCGTGACGGCGACTATATCGGCACATTACTCAACAGTGCCGCACACACAAAAGAATGGAGCGCACCGGGCATCTTCTTTTCATGGATATTTCCTGAGGACATACACTATCCACATCGCCCCGCTTATAGCTTTCCCAAACTGCGCGCCATGATCTATAGTTTATTGGCCGGGGGCAGCCGTGGTCTCGAATTCCAACGCCTTTATCACGATGATCCTGATGGAGACGTTGGCCGCAATTATATACGCCTACAAGAAGAAATAGCGCCCTTAGAGCCTTTACTTGCGATTTCAGAGCCCGTGGATCTGACGGCGGCTGCGCCGTCGCGCATGCATGTGCGCACGCTGCTCTGCGGCGACCGGGGTATCCTCGTCTTTTTATTGAGCCGAAACAGTCAGCCCTCATTGGAAGCAAAAGAAGAAACTGTGACTCTTTACGCGCCGTTTGGGATTGAAGTTTCGGCACAGGCCATTGAAATCGGCGGCGCTCTCAGCCGACAAAAAGTAAGAAGGGACAATAATCTGTTATCATATACTTGTATTACCGATTTGGCAACCGTGCATTTTATTCCGGCAAGTTCGAAAGGGCGCCATGATATCCGTTGATGATATTTCTGTCATAGCCTTGGTGAGTGCGCGTGTGGCGCATCATTATGAGATTATGCCTTTGGGAGTCCATGATGGTTGTTGCAGGATTGCCTCATCCCGCACCGATTTATCGATCTGTGATGATCTCAGCCGTTTGCTTGGGATGCCGGTACGCCTCGAACCTTATACAACGGAAGAAATTACAGCTGCCCAAAAGAAATACTATGGTGTTGGCGCTGATACGATTGAGCAGCTGAGTGCGTCACGCAACGAAGCGCTTCTGATTTCCGAGGAGGCAGCCGAAGACGTCAGTACGACCGCCTTACCACCAACGATCATCAAATTTGTCAACCAGATACTTTTCGAGGCTTATCAAGATCGTGCGACGGATATCCACATTGAACCTTTTGCTAATTTTTGTCGGGTACGCATTCGTGTGGACGGGATACTGTACGAATTGGCGTCGCCCGCGGTGCTGTTTCATTTTCACCGCGAGATCGTTTCGCGTATCAAAATTATGTCCGGTCTCAATATCGCGGAAACGCGGTTACCCCAAGACGGGCGCATTCCGATTCGTATCGGTGATGACGAGGTGGATCTGCGTATCTCCATTGTTCCCATTCAGCATGGAGAAAGTGTAAATATACGTATCCTTCAGGCGCGTCGTGCCCTATTGACCCTTGAAGAACTCGGTTTCACGGCACACGATCGTGATTTGCTTGAAGCGCAAACACGTAAGACCCATGGGATCATTTTGGTGACCGGTCCAACAGGCAGCGGCAAAACTACAACGCTCTATGCCGCCTTAGATCGCATCAATGAGACTGTACGCAAGATTATTACTGTGGAAGATCCGGTTGAATATGAACTTGACGGCATCTGTCAAATGCAGGTTAAACCGCAAATAGGCTTTAGTTTCGCGTCCGGACTGCGTTCTATCCTGCGCCATGATCCCGATGTTATCTTGGTGGGTGAGATACGGGATCTTGAGACCGCAGAATTAGCGATGCGCGCATCATTGACGGGACATCTGGTATTTTCTACGCTTCATACCAATGACGCACCGGGCAGTATCACGCGCTTGCAGGACTTAGGTATCGATTCTTACCTGCTCTGCTCTTCCGTGGAATGCGTCATAGCACAACGTTTAGTGCGGCAAATCTGTCCCGACTGCAAGAAGAGTGCGCCGCCGACGGCTCAAGAACTGATGTTGTTTGAAGGTATGGGCGAGCTGTCCGCTGATCATGTGTTTTATCGCGGCGAAGGGTGCAGACAATGCCGTAATTCCGGTTACCGCGGTCGTATGGCCATATCGGAGGCCTTCGCCCTAGACGAAGATATTCGTCAATTGATTATGGACGGTGCACCTGCCAACCTCCTGCGTAAAGCAGTCACATCAAAAGGAATGATATCACTGCGCAGGGATGGCTTGACTAAAGCCCTGTCCGGATATACCAGTTTGGAGGAAATTGCCCGTGTAACCCAAGAATAAGAGCTCATGTACACCCTCAGGTACGATACGATTGTTCTTATACGCCTGTAAAGGGTGATACATGGTCTATAGCGGATATAAAAACGGAGAATGCGCCGATGAAAGAGTTTGCATACACATGCAGGACCAAGACCGGAGAATCGAAATCCGGGACGCTGTCCGCCGAGTCACAGGATGCGGCTGTGGATGCTCTCTTTGCGCAAGACTGGCACATTCTCGAACTGAAACCCGTTAAGACAACGCCGAGATCAGAGGCTTTTTCTATCTTCCGTAATCGCGTATCTCCCAAGACGCTCATCAATTTTAACCGTCAAGCATCGCGTTTGCTCCATGCAGGTCTCCCGTTGGTTGAAGCATTGAGCGCTATCCGAAACCAGATGCCGGCACTACACGATACGCTTGATGATGTCTTCGATCGTGTGCGCCGCGGAGAAAGCTTATGGTCCGCCTTTGCCGCCCATCCGCGAGTCTTCTCGCCTTTATACGTGAGCGTTGTCCAAGCAGGCGAATCTGCGGGATCGCTGGATAGTGCCTTTGACCGTCTGGCCCATTTAATTGAGGCGGACTATGAAAATCGCACGCAATTGTTTCAATCCTTGATGTATCCTTGTTCCGTAGCCGTGGTGGGTTTGGCGACCGTATTCATTTTTTCGGCTTTTGTGTTGCCCCGGTTCACGGTAGTATTCGAGCAAATGGGCGGTTCCTTGCCCACCGCTACCTTGATCTTGGTATGGATAAGTGATAGTGCACAAAAATGGTGGTGGCTCCTGCTCTTAATCGCCGCTGTTGGCGCCGTATCACTGCGCTCTTTATCAAAACAGGAATCTGTGCGCAGTTTTTTGGATCGACTCATCTTAGCCGTTCCTTTTGTCGCCTCTGTGGTGCGCGACATTGAGACGGCTCAGTTCTCCCGCAGCTTGGGTGCCCAGCTTGAGGCGGGATTGCCGATGATGCCCGCCTTGGAAGTAGCCATAAAGACGATGCAAAATGCCGAATACAAAAGGGTAATGAATGCTTCCATGGAACAAGTACGAGCCGGAAGCGCACTGAGCGAAGAGATGCGAAAATCACAGCTATTTACCGAATCGGTGGTCAGTTTGACGCTCACAGCGGAACGGAGCGGCCGCTTAGACCAAACATTAATGGAGATAGCCGATGATGCCACAGCGGAATGTTCACGTCGTATCAAGGCTGCCCTGACCTTGATGGAACCCTTATTAATTTTAATTGTAGGCTTGTTGGTAGGCAGTGTGGTCATTGCCATGTTGCTGCCCATTTTCAATTTGGAGGAAATGCTGCTATGACCAAAAAGCAATGTAGGCAGGCAGGCTTTACGCTGATTGAACTCATGCTTGTGGTGTTGATTATTGGTGTGTTGGCTGCCATCGCTGTGCCCCGGGTGGCGCGGAATCCGGATCGTGCCCGAACACGAGCAGCCGTGGCGGAAATCGAAAGTGTTACGACCATGCTCGATCACTTCAACATTGATGTTGGCCGATTCCCAACGACGGAAGAAGGACTCGAAGCCTTATATCGTGCGCCCGGCGGTCTCGAAAATCAGGATAGCTGGGATGGCCCTTACACGCGTAGACGTATCATTGATCCTTGGGGAAAGGAGTATATCTATCGATGCCCTCCTGAACGTGGTGTTGACTTTGACCTCATCAGCATGGGTAAAGACGGACTCCTCGGCACGGACGACGACATTGCGAACTATGATTTATGAAGAAAAAAAAGTCACATAAAGGATTTACACTTATTGAGCTGGTGTTGGTGCTTATGCTGCTCGCTATTTTGGCATCCGTGCAATTGCCGCGTATGCACGGGCGTACAAAACGTATGAATATAAAAACCGAAGCTGAATTGTTGTCGCGGCTTGCCGGATTGGCGGCAACCAAAGCACGGCTTGAACGGTGTACAGTACGATTATGTTTTGGTGAAACACCGCAACAGCTGGTTTTCGAAGAGGCGCTGAATACGCCCGAGTCTGCCGCCGCTTTCACTCGGATCACGACGGGACCATTGGGTCGGAATATCGTGCCAACGTCCACCATAGAAACGCTGCCCCTCAGCAATGACGGCGCTATTTGGATCTTTGAACCGGACGGAACGATAGAGGGAAGTGAAATAACATTGAGTCTTGGGGAATATCGTACCGGTATATCCCCGCAACCAACGACCGAGCTGCCATGATGGAGAGACGCGCCTCAAATCAAAATCCTTTCGCTGCGTCTAAGCGAGGTATGGCTTTGATCGAATTGCTCGTATCCATTGTGATGATTGGTGTCGGTATGACCGCTATTATCCGGGCTTTGGATGGGTGTGTACGCACTTCCGCCGTCAGCCTTGATCGGGATATTGTACGGCCCCTGTTGGAGCAAACACTTCATGAACATACATTTAATTCCGATAAAAATGATTCAGGCCGTTTTGAATCGCCCTTCGAGCGATTTGAATGGCGTGTGGCACGCAAACCCATCGAAGGAACACCTTTGACTGAGATTAAAACAACAATAAGCTGGCGTCATGGACAAAAACGCTATTCTATGGAGGGCTCACGCTTGTGCCTGCCATAAGATCCACAGATCTGCGAAACTACCCTGACAGAGATAGAGCAGGATTTACGCTCATTGAAACGCTCGTGTCATTCAGTATGTTTGGTGTGGTTATGGCATCGTTGTTGACCGGGCTTTGGGTTGCGTCTGAAGCCCATGAACGTATTTATCGCAGCACTTCTTTTGCCGAGGAACACCGGAAAACGGAAAGTCTTTTTGCATCCGATATTGCCGCCGCTTATATCTTAACCGGAAAGACACCTTTTCAAGATCTTCGGGAAGAGGAACTTCTGCTTGATTTTTTTACCCTGTCCGTGGGCAGCCCGGCGCTTATACATGTGCAGTATCTTTTAGATGAGGAAGAAGAGGGCAACGGAAAACTGCTGCGTCGCAGTGCGCCCGTTATCTTAGATGAACCTGTGCCGCCCTATACGGAACAGACACTCTTCTCCGGCGTAGATAAGGCAGAGATTCAATATTTTGATAAGTACACGTGGAAAGCTGATATTCCCGAAGCTATGGTGCCGCAAGCACTCAAATTATGTGTTTGGCGGACAAAACCCGGTCGGGATAACTATTCCGTTTTTGTTGCTGTCCCCAAGATTTACGGAGTCACCCAAAGATGAAGAGGGGCTCCGACAAGAAAGGCTTTATTTTAGTGACTGCAGCACTGGTAATATCGATGTTGGCGGTGTTATGTATGTGTATCGCTCATTGGACACAAATACAGCTGGCTGAGAGCAGCTATAGGCAAATAGAATGCCAAATGGAGCGCTATATAGATAATGCGCTCATCGGGGCTGTCTACTTAATTCAAAGCGGTGGACATCATTCTTATTGCGGCAGCTATAAAACCGTGGATGAGCCCCAATGGTTTGATGAGTCAACATCGGTGACGGTGAAGATGATGATTAATGACTTAGGCGGCAGAATACCCATTAACCACGCCAACCCTCTGATCCTGAAGGAAGTGTTAAAAGAAGTATGGGGGAGCGATGCAGATGTGCGCCCCGTCATAGCTGCCATTGAAGATTGGCGCGGTACAGCGCCTAACCCACGATTCAACTTGAGCTATGGCATGCAAGACCCGCCATACAGTGCACGGCATGCCCCCTTAAAACGCATTGAAGAGCTGCTCTATGTGGAGGGGATCTCTGCAGCGCAGTTTTGGGGATCTTTGGCAGTTTCCCGACCCGGTGACGATACGCCATTTTTGACGCAACTGTCTGATACTTCGTCATTTTCAGGGCTTTACGATTATCTTCATGCTCATCCCCGCTTGGGACTCTCCGTAAATGGAGTGCCGCCTCATGTTTGGCGGGTGCTGCTTCGTGCTGCATTGTTCGACCGGCCCGGCGCGGCAGAGCGGATAATCCCCTCTGTTTTGGCGTTACGATTTGGAGCTGATGGGGTGGCGGGAACCAACGATGATCTGGCCATAGAGTCACCACAAGCGCTTTTCACCACCCTTGGCGACGACGGCATGGTTGCCGCACAACGTTTGAACGAGTGGCTCAATTTTGTATTCAGCGCCCAAGCGCTCGAAATACGCATTCATATTTCTTCATCAGATAGTTTTGTTATTAAGGAATCCGTCGCGTTGGTGGTTTCCGATGGCGCAGGTCGATATAGGCCCGAACGATTTGCTTATGTTCGATAAAGAATGAGTGTCTGGAGTTATGTATAAAATCGGTAGTCTATTATGAATGTAAAAGCTTTGTTATTTCATGGAACGCAGTTCTTTGCTTCCGGCCCTTCGCGCCAAGCCGGCGCCCATTATGTATATGACCAAGATTTGCTTTGGCTCACGCCCACGGATAGAAGCGCGGCGGCACGTCTCATAGAATCCGAAGACTTTTCTTCTTTGCGTCGGGACAGCCTTGTGTTATCCATCCCTGCAGCCCTTTGCTTCTCCTATATCTTAGAATTGCCCACCCTTTCTCACGATGAAATCCAACAGATGCTGCCCTTTGAACTGAGCCGACTCTTACCGCTCGATGTGGAATCGGTAACCTTTGATTGGGTATTGCTTAATCAAGATGAATCCAACACACGCCTATGGGTTTTTGCGGTGCCGCAGGGGGCCGTTGCAGACATCCTAGCGAACACGGCACTGCCGGCGCGAAGCATTGCACAAATTGACGTCAGCATTTCTTCACTCTATCAAGCGGCACTGCAAGAACACAGTTCAGAGCTAATGTTATGGCTGGGTCTATTCAACAGTTGTGTAGACATGATTCTTGTACAAGATGGAACTCTTTTAGCACAACGCAGCATTACACGCTTTCATGAGGAGGAAGCTTTTATTCTTGATGAGCTGCAGCGCTTTATGATCCACGCGGAAGAACTGGGACATGACAGGCCGTCCCATATTCACGCCCTTACATTTCATGATATGGATGAAAAGGCAGCGACTGTTATAGCTGCCATAGAGGAATGGGACATTCCGGTATCGGCGCAGTATTTTCCACAGCGGTCCTCTTATCCAAAAGATCTTCGGCATCTTGACCTGCGCCCACGCGCCTACCGCAGGCAAAAAGAGATTCGTGAGCGTATACGCGCCTTCGCCATTCTTGGTGTGTTGACGGCTTGTCTGTTGCTCCTTCTCGTCGGTATAAACGACCTTCTTTTTTCCCGTGAAATAGGCTATGTGGATTTTCTTCATGAAAGCTCTCTGTCTTTAGGACCGCAGACCGATACCCTTGAAGAAATGATGGAACGAATTCTGGAATCACAAAAAGCGGGAAGGGAGAGAAGCCGCTTCTTTGAGATTTTAGATCAGATTACCGCACAAACACCACCGGGTGTATTGATTGATTATTTGTCCTTGAATGCTGCTGCCCATCTGCTGCGCCTTGGGGGACAGGCTGATACCCGAGCAGCTTTGTTCGTTTTTTTGGAAAGGCTCAGCGGCTTATCGGACATCCTTGAACTTCGCCCTTTATCCATGCCTCTTGTTGCCATGGATAATACGGAAGTGGTTGATTATCAAGTGGAATTGGTACTCAAGGCATTGATTTAAGAAAGGAGCGTGCATAAAATGAGAAGCATTTCTCGGCGTGAACGACGTCTAGCGCTCTGGAGCGCTGTCGTTGTATTCGCGGCGATTTTATATTTGTTTATTATCGAGCCGCGTTTTCTTGCATGGCGTGATCTGCTCGCACAACGTAATGACGCCATTAAAAGCTATCAAAAACGGTCGCTCATGGTCGAGAATGAATCCATCATCCGGGATCGTTTTGCCCTGTTAATTCAGTCTGATTCAAAAGAGACCTCCGGCTCGCGCGATGGACTAGATTTTTATGCTCTATTGTCGAAACCTATTTCAGGCGCGGCCTTTGAATTGCGCGATATTCGACCCTTTACACCGCGGCGCACGTCGCCGGGCTCGGGAAAGGTCCATGGCGCTACGCTGCTGGGTGAAGGAAGCATTGAAGGATTAGAAGCCTATCTGCTGCATTTGATACATCTGGAAGAATCTTTGCGTCTGGAAAATATACTCGTGAATATTCCGAGGAAAGACGCGCCCATCCAATTCACCATAACGGTGTCACGCTCCGTGGGAGGATTATCATGACAGTACGGCAAGGCACAAAGTTAATCCTCATCATAAACGTTATGCTGGGAATTGTGCTCTTATTATTTTCTATCGGCCTCATCCCGTGGCGCGATTATTCAGCTCTGCCGGAACCAAGCCAAGAGTGGTGGGAAACCGTATCACGCCTTGAATCTGACACAGGTGAGTCGGTACAGCGCTTATCCAACAAAGGAGTTTTTCAATCGCGCAGAGCCGGTACGCGTATCCTGCAATCAGTAGACAGCTTAGGAGAATATGAACTGAGCGGCGCAAGCAGCAACAAGGTTTATTTCATGAACAAGCGCAATCACGGGCTCATTGTATGCGGCGTGGGAGAAATGATCGAGGGTTATACGGTAAAAGAGATCACTGACCAGTATGTAGAATTGGAGAAAGATGGCAATGCAATACAAATTCTTTTCTAGCACACTATGGATCGCTTGTCTCTTGATCGGCAATGCAATCAGGGCGGATGAATCGCGATTGGTAAACATCAAAAGCCCTGCGCCCATGCCCATGTCTGCTATCGTATCCATGATTTCGGACATGACTGATATGAATATCATGGCAACCGAGCAAGTCGCCAAGGTACTTGTCATCGCGAACGCCCGTAATTTGCCCGCCATGGATGTATTGAATCATATAGCGGCAATTTATGATTTTCGTATTATTAAAGAGGAGGACGGCACCGTGTTGATCGTCACGGCACACGAGTGTCAAACCATGAGAAACTGCGATGAATTGATCCGTGTCTATTCGCCGGTCAATGTGCAGTCTTCCGCGCTTATGGAAATGGTTAAAGATCATTTGAGCGAAACGGGCACAGTGAGCATCAATGAAGCAACCAATCAGGTCATTGTTTCTGATCGTGAGGACATCTTAGATCGATTGGAATATACCATTACGTCCGTGGATCAGATGCTGACAACAGCCGTCTTCGAAACCAATGAGATCACCTCACAAGAGGCAGGGGCGTTATTAAGCTCCATTGTACAGTCACCGGGAAGTATCCAAACCGATACGGCAGGCCGTTTCATTACGGTTACGGATACACCGAAGAACATCGAAAGAGTTCGTAAGGCATTGGATGAATTGGACAAACCCGTGGATTTAGTGACCGAGATTTTTCCCTTACGGCATGCCTCCTGCGATGAAGTAGGGTATACGATACAGGAACTCTTTCGCGATACCGGTATCTCCCGTGATCGTACGCATGGAGGCGCTGCCTTTTCGCCACAACCGACAGGGCAGGGGGAAGCGATCAATGCTCTCACGCCTCCGGGTGTCCGCGACAATATTGCAGCACAGCCCGGTATTGACGGAGGCGGGACGGCGGAGCGTTCAGGAATGCGTGCCTTCGCATTGGGACGGCGCGGTTCAGTGGTAATTGATACACGCAATAACGCAATCATCGTTACTGCTGAAGAGGCTTGGATCGAACGTTTACGGGACATCATCACTGCCATGGATATGGAAAGAGAACCATTCAGCTATACCTTTTCTTTTGCCGAATTGGAGACTTTAGATTTAGAAGAGAAGCTGGCTTTGTTGCTCAACACACGAGGAGAGAGCTACCATATCGACAAAGAAAACAATAAAGTTAGCCTCTTTACCACGCCTCAACGGGCGGCTATCGCTTTAGATCTTTTCCAACAGTGGGATAAGGCTCCCTCACAAATAATTATTGAAGCAAAACTCCTTTCCGTCAGTGATAATACCATTAAGAATCTTGGGCTGGATTTTAAGGCGCAACACGAAAGAGTACGACCCTATACGCCCTCTGTCATCACTCGGGAAGGAGGGATAAAGCTTGCGCCACCCATAGCGGCAGGATCGCCCATTACCGAACTCAGCATCGGGTCTTTCGCCACATCCGATTATAATCTGCTGATCCGCGCCATAGCGACTGACAGCAAAACCCGTATCATTACGGAACCGCGCATTGCGACTTTGAACCGAAAACAAGCGACTTTCTCGGACGCACGCCAAGAACCCTATACGGTCGTGACCGTGGACGGACAGACCAATACAGTATTGGAAGATGTGCGCTTTCTCGATGTGGGCGTAACGCTGGAGGTACTGCCTGAGGTGAACGACTATGATGATATCAAACTTGATATCATGCTTAAATTAAGTCATTTAGTTGAATTCAGAAACAACTATCCGGTGGTGGACACGACCCTTGCACAGGCAACAAGCCGTACACCCCATGGCCGCCCCGTATTGCTTGGCGGGTTGCAGCTGCGCCGTTCGCTTAAACAACACAGCGGTATTCCGGTCTTAAAAGACATCCCTCTTCTCGGAGGGCTTTTCCGAAACTATGAGGGCGATAAAACAGACCGGCAACTTATTCTTATCGTGACGCCCTATATTGAGGATGATCAACGGCGAGAGGAAGATGCCTTGCTCATGGATATTACGGAGATGGAGGCAAGCATGATGAAAAACTCAATAGAAAGCAACAATAAAAAACTGCCTTTGTAAAGAGTGCTTACAACCACTTGATCTCAAAAGGCTGTGCTCGCCCGATAGGCCTGCGCTCGCTATGATCTCAACCTTGCATCAACTGCTCCAGCGTATTCACAAGCTCTGCAAAGACTTCCATGGCTTGTTCAACTGCTTTAGGCTTGGTCAAATCCACGCCGGCCGTTTTCAGCGTATCCAAAGGATAGCGGGATCCGCCGGCACTAAGAAAATCAAGGTAGCGCTGACATTCTTTTGCGCCGCCCTCCAACACATTGCGTGAAAGGGCAATGGCGGAAGATAATCCGGTAGCATACTTGTAGACGTAAAAAGCACGGTAAAAGTGGGGGATACGCAGACCTTCCAGCTCAAGCTCTGCATCTATATGCATAGCCGATCCGAAATAGTCATCCAGTAATTTGCGGTATTCCTCACGTAACACTGCGAGCGTAAGGGGGTTGCCGGACTCTACAAGTTCGTGGATAATCTTTTCATATTCGGCAAACATGGTTTGCCTGAAAATGGTGCCGCGGATTTCATCGATTTGTTTGTTGATCAGTAAAATGCACATCCCTTTTGAGTCGGCATGATCCAACATATAGCGGCCAAGCAATTGTTCATTAAAGGTGGATGCCACTTCAGCAAGAAGAATGGGGTAGTGGGCATAGTGGTAAGGCTGTGCGCGCATGCTATACCACGAGTGCATGGAATGCCCCGCTTCATGGATGAGTGTGAAGACACTGTCCAATACATTGCTTTTATAATTCATGAGAATATAAGGGGGGCAGCCGTAACAACCATAGGAAAAAGCACCGCTGCTTTTGCCCCGATTTTCATACCGATCAACCCAACGGTCTTTCGTGAGACCAAGGCGCAGAGTCTTCACATATTCCGAGCCCAAAGGAGCAACAGCCTCGCAGCATAAATCTACCGCTTCCTCATAATCGATCGTGCGGGACACATCCTTTACAATAGGCGTGTAGGTGTCATAAAAATGGAGTTGTTTCAGACGCAGCGCCTTCTTGCGCAGCCCCAGATAACGATGGACAACAGGAAGGGCTTCCCGTACTGCTGCAATCAACGCGTCATAGGCCGCCGTCGGCATTTTGTCATCAAAGAGAGCTGCTTCACGGGCTGAAGCATAATTTCTGGCTTGGGCGACATATACATCTTGCAGGACAGAACCGTTGAGTGTGGCAGCCAGCGTATTGCCATGCCCTTCCATAACAGCATAATATTTATGAAATGCTTCTTTACGGACTTTTCTAAGCGGGGAATCAAGAAGAGCTCTGAAGGAACTTTGGGTCACTTCAACACGATTACCCTTTTCATCGACCACTTCGCCGAATTTCATATCTCCATCAGAAAGTTGGTCGAAGACGCGGGAAGGCGTTTCCGCCACTTCTCCTTGCATTGCCAGCAGGCGCTCTTCATTGAGTCCGAGAATATGAGGACGGTATCGCAACAGATTTTCAAGTGAAAAGAGATAGTTTTCAATGAGCGGTGATTTAAGAAATTCCTTCATTTTTGTTTTTGGAATTTCTTGAATTTCCGGGTTGACAAAACTCACCGATTCACTATAGCGTGTTGCCAAATTAGAAAAGCGGGCAGCCATGATCTGATAGTTGGGATTGGTAATGTCCTCGCTATATTTTAGTTGGGCATAGGCACCCAACTTTTCCAGCAGCAGACTAAGTTCATTGACCGTATCGAAACATCCCTTGATTTGGCGCGCGGAACGTTTTAATTTACCACGGAAAAGATCCAATTCGGGCAAGCGCGTTTCTAATTGATTAAATGCCTCTTCCCAAGCCTTATCGGATGAAAATATCTTCTTTAGATCCCATGTATCTGCAGGGGCAACTTTTGCCCGAGGTATCGGCCCATTCATTTTTGTCATTCCATAAAACCTTTATTCTTTTCCGTGATCAATTCCGGTCTTCTGTCTCGTAATAGCTTCTCACTTATTCCGCAAAAAAACGATAGTAGGTGCGCGACTGATACGCCTTGCCCGGGCGCAAAATCGTGCTCGGGAAATCAGGCTGATTGGGCGAATCGGGAAAATGCTGTGTTTCCAAACAGAAGCCGCCGCGATGATTATAGACAGCGCCGTCTTTGCCATGGTTGGTACCATTCAAAAAATTACCACAATAGAATTGAACACCTGGTTCAGAGGTCCACACTTCCAAGGCACGTCCCGTAGACGCTTCTTTTACAAGCGCCGCCCGCCTGAATTCACCCGTTGCATCCGGGTTCAACACAAAGTTATGATCATAGCCCTGACCAAATTGTAATTGTTGGTCTGAATCATTGATTCTGCTTCCAATGAGTGCGGGCACGCGGAAATCAAAGGGGGTATTGTCGACGGCACGGAGCTCTCCGGTAGGGATGAGCCCGCTATTGACAGGGGTAAAGAAGTCGGCGAACAAAGTCATTTCGTGATTCAGTATGGGTCCGCTTCCGTGCCCCCTCAGGTTGAAATAACTGTGGTTGGTCAGGTTGACTGGTGTCGCGGCGTCGGTCTCAACGTCATAATGAATTTCCAGCGTCTTATCTTTGCTGATCCAGTACGTGACCGTGCATTGCAAAGTGCCGGGATAGCCTTCATCACCGGATGGGCTGGTGTGTGTGAGTTTCAAGCCGACGGCGTCATCGCGGGATAGGGGTTCCGCTTTCCAGAGTGCTTTATCAAAGCCGCGCAAACCACCATGAAGATGGTTTTCACCGTCATTTTTGGCCAAGGTATAGCTTTTTCCGTCCAACTCAAACTGTCCGTTGGCGATGCGGTTGCCATAGCGGCCAACGAGTGCCCCGAAAAAGGGATGCTCATTCACATAGCTCTGTAAGTGGTCGAATCCCAATACCACATCCGCCAGTGTTCCGCTGCGGTCAGGGGTCCATAACGAAACAATAATACCGCCATAGTTGGTGATGGCCGCTTTAAATTCTGAGGATGCTATCAACAGATATAAGTCCGCTGTCTGTCCATCGGGGGTGACGCCAAAAGGTCGTTTGTGAATGGTCATAGGGGTTTCACTCCTCGTTGTATTCTGTGAACAACAGTTGTACACTTCTTTCGTGTTGGGGCTATTTTGGGCTGACACCTGTGCAGAGACAATGGCAAAGACAACCAGAAAACAAATAAAAACAATGCTTTTTACTGACTTCATTGAAATAGCCCTTCCGCTTGCTTGATATTTTTTAAAGTACATGGGATCGTATTGGAGTCATTATATACTCTTTAACCCTGAATGAAACAAACAGGTACTCCTTATAAAAAAAGAGAGCGGATACAGTATCCGCCCTCAAAATTAGGAAGAGAAAAGTTTATTTTTCGATAGTCTGGATGTGAATATTTTTGAAGGACAGATCCGTTGTAGGATCGTGACCTTGTAAATTAATGGTTCCGGCTGTGTTCACATAACCATTTTTACCGTCAGCAGCATCGCTATAGGGGCGCGTGTCAGTATAATCCGAAACTTGTAATTCGTTGACCCAAACAGCCATGTGGTTGTCAAGGCAGGTGATGGTCATGGTAAACCATTCATGATCGGTGCTGTTGACTTTGCGTGCAGCATTAAGTCCATAGACGCCGCCCGTACCGTAATCTACGGGTTTGGTACGGTCATTATTTGCCCACTGGTTGCGCACTTGCGACTCGTATCCTTTCCAGAATACGCCTACGGGGGTGCGGAAGAAGACGCCGCTGTTGAGGTGTTCACCATTGGAAATGATATCCAGTTGCAAGATAAAGTCTCTAAAGGTACCGGCTGTTTCAATTTGGCCGTTACCATCTTTGATATTTAAGGCGCCGTCAATTACGGAGAAGATTGATTTGCGGTCGGGGATGATATTCCAGCCATCCAAATTTTGACCGTTGAACAAAGAGCTCATATTGAGAGGACGCAATTTGATGCTTTTAATCTCGACTTTCGGTCCCCGCCGATCCTTTTCAAATTTTTGAAATTGGAAGGCAATATATCCGAAAGGATTGGATGCGGAGCAGTCAACTTTTTCGCCATTAATAGTAGCCTGTACATCTCCACCTAATGCGCGTATATTGACTTCTGCATAATCGCTCTTTTTATCTTCTGCCGCAAGATAGACAACACCGCCGCCGGACTCTAGGGCGTGCCCGGAACCGGGGGCTCTGAAAGCGATGGAAGCGCTGCCTTGTCCGTTGACGCGGAGTGTCGCCGATAATTCAAAGTCAGCGAATTGGGAGGTGGTAATCATACTTCCACTATCCCCTTCGGTAAGTAGAATTTGACCGCCCTTGACTGACCAGTTACCATTACCGACGATATTCCATCCGTAGAGCGTCTCACCGTCGAAAAGATTGATCCACTTGCCCTCAACGGCATCCTGGGCCATAGCGCCGCCGGCACAGAGAATGAAAAGTGAAGCGAATACAGCACTCAGTAAAGATCTTGGTTTCATTGTTTTCTCCTTAAAAATTCTGGAATCGTTTTATTGGGAAGGGTGAATTTACTATCTTCAACTGTAACGCAAAAACGGTTGATGATGCAAAAAATATTATCCAATCCTACAAAGAAAATCCATTTGGGTTGTGATACAAAAGTATCTGACCTTATTTAACAACAAAGTTGACCATTTTTCCCGAAATATAAATTTCTTTTATGATCTGTTTTCCTTCAAGATGGGGCGCCACTTTAGCATCGCCTTTAGCCGTGGTAAGTACTGTTGCTTCATCGGCATCATGGGCAACCGTAATCTTACCACGTAATTTCCCAAGTACCTGCACAGGAATTTCAATTCGTTGTTCCACCAACAAATCTGCATCAAAAGTGGGCCAAGGCGTATAGGCAAGTGTCGTATCATTGCCCAAACGCTGCCACAATTCTTCGCCGAGGTGGGGGGCAAAAGGCGACAAGAGCAGTACAAACTGTTCCATAGCCCCGTGATCCAAACTTTTGGCTTTCATGGCATGATTGAGAAATTCCATCATGCGCGCAATCGCTGTATTAAACCCCAGTGATTCGATATCTTCGGTCACGGCCTTAATGGTTTTGTGCAGCTCGCGAGTCAAATCGGCATCTTGTACATCAGCACGGATGGCGGGGTTCAGTGTTCCGCTATCGGTGATAAAAAGCGACCATACACGACGGAGAAAACGAAATACTCCTTGAACCCCTTCATCGGTCCAAGGTTTGTCCCGATCTAGGGGCCCCATAAACATTTCGTAGAGACGCATGGCGTCGGCGCCATATTTTTGAACCACGTCATCGGGATTGACAACGTTATACCGTGATTTGCTCATCTTCTCAATTTGAGTCTCAACGGCTTGACCGTCTTTTTTCAATACCCAGGTATCGCCAACACGGTTGACTTCTGAAGGATAGTAATATTTGCCCTGAGCATCCTTGTAGGAGTGGGCCAAAATCATGCCTTGATTGAAAAGCTTGGTGAAAGGTTCAGAGCTGTGCACCAATCCGGCATCATACAAAACTTTGTGCCAGAATCGTGAGTAAAGAAGATGCAATACGGCATGCTCAGCACCGCCTATGTAGAGATCCACAGGCATCCAATATTTTTCCGCCTCTTCCGACCAAGCGGCATTGTTGTTTGTGGGATCGCAAAAGCGTAAGAAATACCAACAGGAGCCCGCCCATTGGGGCATGGTATTCGTTTCCCGTTGTGCGAGCAGTCCGCTTTCCGGATCGGTGGTGTTGACCCATTGTTCTGCTTTGGCTAGGGGCGGCGATCCGTCGGACGCAGGGCGATAATCGTCAAGAGCGGGGAGGAGTACGGGCAAGTCTTTCATAGGGATCGTTTTGATCGTACCATCTTCCAAACGGATCAAGGGAAAGGGTTCGCCCCAATACCGTTGACGGGAAAAGAGCCAATCCCGCAATTTATAATTGATGGTTCCACGGCCAAGCTCCCGTTCTTCCAACCACGATGTAATTTTTTTCTTGGCGTCATCTACCTTTAAGCCGTTTAACAACGATGAATTCATCAAGACGCCGTCACCGGCCCATGCTTCCTTGCTAATATCGCCACCGGAAATAACCTCAATGATGGGCAAATCAAAGGTGACCGCAAATTCGTAGTCCCGTGTATCGTGTGCGGGAACTGCCATAATAGCGCCGTAACCATATTCTGCCAGCACGTAATCAGCAATCCAAATGGGGATCTTTGCATCATTGACGGGATTCACTGCGTAAGCGCCTGTAAATACGCCCGTCTTGCTATGATCTTCTTTCATTCGATCTTGAAGGCTTTTCTTGGCGGCCATTTCCACATACGCATGAACCGCTGTCTGTTGATCAGGCCGCGTAATTTCATTCACAAGGGGATGTTCCGGCGCAAGGACACAGTAGGTAGCGCCAAAGAGGGTATCCGGACGGGTTGTGAACACGGTAAATTCTTCACCGCTGTCCGCAACAGAGAAGAGTACGTCGGCGCCTTCGCTGCGGCCGATCCACTCACGCTGCATCGCTTTAATGCCTTCCGGCCAATCGAGATCATCCAATCCGGCCAAAAGCGCCTCTGCATAAGCTGTTATTTTTAACATCCACTGGCGCATGGCCTTTTTCTCAACTGGATCGCCCGTTTCCACGTACTTACCGTCTTTCACCTCTTCATTGGCTAAAACCGTGTTCAGTGCAGGGCACCAGTTAACCGGCGCGTTCACTTCGTAGGCTAAGCCCCGTTCAAAGAGAACGGTGAAGATCCACTGGGTCCATTTGTAATAATTGGGATCTGTAGTATTGATTTCGCGGTCCCAGTCATAGGAAAGACCCAGCCGCTGAATTTGATTCCGGAAGGTCGTACAATTCTTATCAGTGATAATGGCGGGGTGTTCTCCGGTACGGACGGCGTGACGTTCTGCCGGCAAGCCAAAAGCATCCCAGCCCATAGGATGGAGCACATTGAAACCGCGCATACGCTTGTATCGGGCAATAACATCGGTGGCTGTATAGCCTTCAGGGTGCCCTACATGAAGACCGTCACCGCTGGGATACGGAAACATATCCAGTACGTAATATTTGGGCTTGGTATGGTCTATTTCAGATTTAAAGGTTTTATTTTTCAACCAAAATTCTTGCCATTTACCTTCAATAAATTGATGATCATAGGTTGCCATGTTCATGCTTTGTTTGTCTCCGTGGGTAAATCTTTCGGGCTTACTTCGCCGCCCGTTGCGCTTGCTGCCAATTGGGAAATTTTTTCCTCTATCTCTTCGGGAAAACTCAGCAATTCATCAAGAATAGCGGCGACACGTCTGGGATCAGCATGCACCAATTCTTGAACCATCCGCAAAATGAGGCGTTTCATGCGTGGGGTTCCGCTAGAGAAGTCAGAAAAAATCCGGTCTAAATGGGTAGCATAAATATCAAAAATACGCCGCTCATTGGCTTCCATTTCCGTTTGAGCGGACTCTACATAGGGATACATCCCCGTTTCTTTCCAGTATTCCAAAAGGGATTGTGCGTCTTCTGCTTCACGCAAAGCGAAATGCTCACGAAGCTGCGCACGGGCGGCATCTAAAATCTGTCGCAGGTCGGAATACAACTCACCTGCATATAACAATCCCTGTCCGTCAAGGGTCGCAATATGATCTGATTTGACATAGGCAGTATAACTGAAACCTCTAAAATACAAACGAGGCAAGGCGTTGATTCGCATAAATCCTTGACCGTCACAGAGTACAACACCTCGTTTACCGGGACGATTCCATTCAACCACATCCATGGTACAGGTAATTTTTTCGCCGTTTTCCATTACCATCGGCGCTAAGGTGTAGGAGCTGAATCGGCTTTCTGCATTCCTAGAATCTAAAGGAATGCCGTCATAAATAATTTTGGTATCAGGATACTGGCGTAAATACAACGCGAAGATGTTGGTCACTTCTTCCATCGCTTTAACGCCGCGCAAAAGATCGGCAGTCTTCTGGCTTTGAATAATCTCTACCGTCATGCCTGCAGGGTTATCTACATTTTCTTTCAGCTTGTCCACTTGAAATGTTCCAAGTGTCTCAGCACTACCCGATAACGTGAACGAATGATTCTTCCCGGACTCCGTATAAGTGGAGTGCCAGTGAACGTTATTTCCTAATGAAAACGCACGAAAACGGCCCTTGCCAAATTTACCGTGTAATTCCCGCTTACGCTGTTGCGTCCGTTTTCCCTCACGTTTCCACGAGCCTCCGAGGTTTCTAAAGACAGAAAAAGCTTCCTCGTAGGGAAGACCATGACCATTATCAACAATTTGTATTGCTTCTAATCCTTGAAGCGCATTCTCCACGAACTCCACACGAATTTCAGTCGCTTCCGCGTCTAATGCGTTCCAGATGAGCTCTGCGAGTGCCGCCATCGGTTTGGTCTGTGCCAAATTTTCCAGGTGGTCATCACGAACTTCAACTGTGATAATGTTCACTTGTTGATCTCCCACGAATTTGAAATATACATTGACAAATAAAAACCCTTCCCCCACTGTGTAAAGCCCTTATCTTGCCTCCACGTAATAGAATATACTATTGGATTGATAAATATAAGGGCGATCAATAATATCACGCTTTCTGATGGCTGGACAAATATAAGTGTCTTAGGCTGCTTGTCCAAGTTTTGAACTTTTGATACACTAAAGAAATAAGTTCTGCCCCATACCTTACCGGAACATCATTTTTTTTCTCAAAATCCCAAGCTTAGGTTTTTATAATGTCCTTCATTGATATTCTACAATTATGGCCGCAAGAAAGGATTGCTGATCTTTACAATTCGATTTCTTCCGAGCAAATAGAAGCTTCTATTTCCCGAGAACACCGAGACGTGACAGATCTCATAGCCCTGTGCTCGCCTAAAGCTATTCCTTTTCTGGAAGCAATAGCGCAACAAGCCCAAACGATAACGCGCACGCGCTTTGGGCGGACCATCAGCCTATACGCGCCCATTTACCTATCCAATGTATGCACGGCAAATTGTGTCTACTGTGGATTTTCTGCGGCTCACAGCGGGACTTCCCGTATCACACTGTCTGAAGAAGCTATTGAAGCTGAGTGCGCTGCTCTTGCCAATATGGGTTATCAAAGTGTATTACTCCTCACTGGCGATGCGCCTATGATCGCCTCACCCGCGTATATCGCCAAGGCATGTTCCATTGCGCGCAAATGGTTTGCCTCTGTCGCAGTGGAAGTCTATTCCATGGATACTGACGACTATAAACAACTGGTTCAAAATGGTCTTGACGGCGTTACGCTCTACATGGAAACATATGACAGGGATACCTATACGAGATTACACCAAAAAGGGCGTAAAAAAGATTATCTCTACCGCATGGACACTCTGGAACGGGCAGGTCAGGCAGGTGTGCGCCGCTTAAGTACAGGCGTGCTTCTCGGCTTATTTGATTGGCGTATTGAGGTTGCATGGCTCGCCCTGCACGTTGAATATCTTCAAAAACATTGCTGGGAGAGTGCCGCTTCTATTTCTTTTCCTCGTTTGCGCCACGTGCCGGGCGGCTTCGACATCCCCACGCCCGTAAGCGATGTGGATTTGGTTCAGATGATGGTAGCCTTGCGTTTACTCTTTCCCGAAGTGGGTTTTAATCTGTCTACACGAGAACCTGCTGCCTTGCGTGATCGGCTTTTAGCTTTTGGCGTCACGGCTATTAGCGCGGGATCCAGCACACGGCCCGGGGGCTATTCCCATCCGGAAGATAATAATTTAGAACAATTTGAAATCGAAGACACCCGAAGTCCCGCAGAGGTGGCCGCCATGCTGGTGCAGGCAGGATATGACCCTGTTTGGAAAGATTTTGATCAAGCTTTTTTTGAGGAATGAGGACGACTGGCTGAAAGATCACAATCAACTGAGTAAATGCCGATCATTCGCCGTCGCGCTCTTTCACGCAAATCAGTTTAAAATATGCATTCAACAAGGCTTCCCGGATGGTGCGCCTTGCCCCAGCTCTAAAGTGAAAATATTCTTTCGTTGCTGCAGTAATATTTGAAGTGTTGACAGCGGCAATTATTCCACCCGTTTGCCAAAGTTCACAACGCAGAGGCCGCGCCAGCGTAGCCAGTAATCGCAACTTGAGGGTTCCAAACCGCAGAATAAAAAGTTCAAAGTTTTGGATTCGTAATTGTCGCACTGTGTTAAAGAAAAGACCAAATAGAAGCAAGCGCAATGGAGACAATTCCAAGGCTAAGATTTCATTGGCATCGGGCATATCCGCTGCTGACAATCCGGCTCTGATCGGTACAATAGCCGTGATATGCGCATCGGGATGACGCCGGCGCAAGGCTTTTAAAAGAAGAGTGTGTTTCTCTGTGGCATTCAATAAAAAGCCAATACGTAAAGCGGATGTCATCGTACTGCAGCCTCCAAAATAGGGGGATAATGGGTTTGGATAACTTTTTTCCATTCATAGATATCTTCGACCCGCTTCCTGCCGGCATCTCCCATCTGACGCCGAAGCGCAGGATCATCAAGCAACTTGCACAAGCAGCGAGCGAGTTCTTTGGGCTTACCCCTCCTAAAGATAAAGCCTGTTTCTTCGGGTACAACGATTTCTTTTAAACCGCCAACATCAGAGACTACACAAGGTCTTCCACATGCCATAGCCTCCGTAGCCACCAGTCCAAAAGGTTCCTCCCAACGTGACGGCACCACACAAATATCCGATTGGGTGTATAAGCCTCGTGCTTTTTCTACATCGCACCAGCCCAGCTCTTTAAACCAAAGATAATTCCATGTGGTACCCTCTATGGTAACTTGAATTTGGAAATCCTGTCGCTCACGCCAGAGTATTTTTCCCGCCGCCATTAAGGTATCCAATCCTTTGGTTCCATCGTCGGCGCGACCGGACATGAAAATAACGGTTGGCTCTGAAGCAGGCTTCTCTTCTAAAGGAACATAATTGAAGTGTTCAAGATGTACACCGCCGCCAATGACATGGACGTTTTTATTGAGATTTCCTAAAAGTCCCTTTGTAAAATGATTGTAGACAATGACGGCTTTGCTGGAGCGAATAGAGTCGACGAGCACTTTATAATATTCCGGCGTCCATGCACGGGTCTTCTTATATTCAAGCGCATACCCGCCTACTAAGCTGCTTTTAAAAACACGGTGCATCCCGCGTGCAGTACAGCGCCTGCAGGCGTTGGGCGTGCGCAAATAGTTTTTGGGGCAGGTCTTTTTTTTCCAATAGAGCCGATAATCTCTGGGACAAAAAGGTTCGTAGGCATAATAACGGATGATTTGCGGATAATGAGCCAAGGCCTGCATAACGAAAGGTTTCATAAAAAAACCAAAACACTGAAAGACAACATCAGGCTTCCATTCATCAACGACCGTACAAAACTCCATTGACAAATGCCGGGGATCTGCATCATTTCGGTCATAGGCTAAGGCTGTCGCCGGGAAGGGAAGACGCTCCTCTTGAACGGCTTCTAAAAACCAATTGTCTTTTTCTTCCGCATAAAACAAATGTACCTCATGACCAAGCTCCTGCAATCCGGTCATCGTATAATACAGATCAAGGGGCGCACCGCCTAAAGGGGGCCATGAAAAAACCAAGTCAATAAATGCTAAACGCATATGAAATATTTATCCTTTTTAAGTGGAAATACTAGGGCTGTTAAAAATGCCTTTCAGCTCCAAGCCACTGGCTTCCTGAGTGGTCCAAGTGAATCGCCAAGGTATCCAAACGATATTCTTGTCCCACATGTTTTCTTAAGTTAATGGCGAACTCATAGTCCGCACCTTGGAAATGGTCGTACTCTGGATAACGTACTGTTTGCAGACATTCACGATCGAAACACTGAAAATAACCTATCGGTACGCCTAAAGCCTCATTTTCGCGAATTTCATTAGCAGCAGTCAATAGCTCGTCCCAGGCTTCCCAAGGGTGTATTTCGCCTTGAAGTACTTGGGCAGTCATTTCTGCTCCCAATAAGGCACGGCCGCGGGTGGCGATGAAGGCTTCATGTTCATCCATCTTTTCCAGCATGGAAAATAGCGTTGGAGGAAGCAGTGTGTCCGCGTCAAGAAGGACGATTCGCGAACCCGAAGCATGATCCATACACTGATTGAGAACATATCCTTTTGAATGACTATTCTGTCGAGGGAATGGCGCATGAATCAGGCGCAGCTTGGGCTGGGTCAGATGCAGGCTATTTAACACATCTTCCGTAGCATCAAGGCCGGGCACATATCCGACAATAACTTCCAATTTATTTATATCGAACTCGCGTTGATGCGCCAGACATTGAAGCGCCACCGAAAGACGCCGCGCAAAACGCGTGCAAAAAACAACAACAGAATAAACCGGGGCCGGCTGTTGTGATAGAGACTCCACTAGATTTTTCCACAAACGGGGTGGAGAAAAGGTGATGCGCTCATCAATATCCCACGCCACAATTCGCAGCCGCACATCCGTGGGAAGACGGTGGGGCGGAGGGTTACCTCCGGGCAATAACACCGGTTCTACAGGGACACCATCACGGAGCAAAACATAATGACCCTCTTTATTGGCAAAGAGAGTCAGCGTATGGCGTGAATCAATCATAGGACAAAGAATATCGCAATATGGCGCTACTTGAAAACCAATTAATTCCGCAATACCACCACCTACGGTTACGGTAATCATAAAGGGGGGTTCTAATTTATCTAAAAGCGTGGACACACGTTTTCCCGGAAGTGCGGTCACCCAGGAAATAGCGCCATATTCCGGAATTACAAAAGCCTCGTCTGTTCCCCATTCTTTTTCGCCATAAATACGGGTGGGTTCCGTCGAACATAAAAATTTTTGGGCTTCTGAAGCTAATGAGGATTGATACGCAGCCTCTTTGTTTAAATACGCTTCAAATTGATCGCGATAATAGGGGAATACCATATCTTGATCGCTTTTATCAACAGTTGTTTTAGAGAGATCCTTTCGATCAAGGGCTAACAATTTTAAGGCGCGATCCTCTTCTTCAGCTGTGAAACTTCCTCGGGTGTTATCTTGAATCTCAGAACGGTGCGAAGATGCGATTCTATTTCGAAGCAGTCGTGTTTGAAATCGAGAACGAAGCCAGCGCGTGATTGACATAAAACTTTTATAAAGAAAAGGGAAATAAACAAATAATTTATTTATTGATCGACGGTCAGTCAATGATATTGAAAAACCAGCGCTCTTCAGGGCAAGAAATAAAATTACACGGGCTTTTGAGGGAGACAAGGAAAAAAGCCGCCGGGCGAAAGTAAATGCTTTTTGATTGTAATGCAGATGATTATATTGATAAGCGCGGGTACTTTGGGTATACGCCGCGGCAGTGTCTGATAGAAAGCGGGGGGGAATTCCGACGAAATTTAATTCCATATTTCGGGCGGGGAGTGTCGCGGCCAAAAAATCGCAATAATCAAGTACAGCCTGTCCATCCCGGGAAGATGCACATTTCTCCGCCTCATGAAATGGATCCTCCAATAAAATGGTCACCGAACGTACGTTATATTGAATGAACAATTTGACGTGTCGTTCTGCATCCACAGACCCGCCGCGCGGTAAAACCATTTGAAGACGGACTGAAACACTCAGATCAAAACAAGCCTTAAGCCATAAAGCGAAATCAGGATGATCCAGATCGGAAGGGCATAAAATAACATCGTTCAAGCCCTCCAGAACGGCTTCGGCCAAGCCCTCGGTGGAACCCATGGCGTTGCCGCGAAGGCTAATCAGACCGGCGAACTCGCGTGCGTAACGTATGGTGGAGAGAAGACCGGGAACAATACCATTAAAGCTTAAAAAATCCATCCTTTGGCACTGCAACACACGGCTCGTATACGCCGCCCAACGATGGTAGTCTTCTTCACTAAAGCAATGGCCTTGTTTATTATGCGCCAAAATAAGCCCACGATTGGGGAGAAAGTGCAGCGGCATGGCAGCTGACGCAGTCATAGATTTTTGAAATTGATTCTTCGTTTCTTTTCTAAGAGAATCGCTATTGAGTTTTTCGTCCATAATGTGCCCTAAATGTTTCTTCAAATTTTCATTGGGAATACTCAAAAAAAAATTGATGCGGCAACACTGCAATTTTAAAAGAGTTTATGAAAACATTTGAAGTCCATTTTGACATAATCTTTTCTAAAGAAGGTTTATTGTATCAGATCATGTCAAGCATCGGTGTGTGCAATAAATTCATACGTCTAACAGGACATAAACCATAAATAGCTTAATCTTGGTGTTTGGCTGTAAATGGAACCATGTGCTACCATAACCACGTTATAAATTACTGCCGGACACGGTATGAATCTCTCCAATCCCGTTTCTTTCGATAAGGAAGAAATTTTCCAAGAATGACCATTGTCAACATGGTATATCATGAATGAAATCATACGATTAGAGCATGTGACCAAGACGTTTTCGGCCCGGCGAGGTCCGAGGCATCTCAGTGGAGCACTCGGTCTGTTGGGCGGGCAACAAAAACACAAATTCACAGCGTTAAAAGATATTTCGCTTAACGTAGAGCGTGGTGAATCTCTAGGTATCATCGGGCGGAACGGTTCGGGGAAGAGCACGCTCCTTAGTATTATTGCCGGCATTACCGTCCCTTCTGAAGGCAGGGTTCAAGTTTTTGGACGTGTGGCATCTCTCCTTGAATTGGGAGCAGGTTTTAATCCAATTTTAACAGGTCGAGAAAATATCTATCTGAACGCCGGCCTTCTGGGCATGCGTAAAGCACAAGTAGATGCTGTTTACGATGAGATCGTACAGTTTTCCGGCATTAGTGAATTCATGGATCAACCTGTAGATACCTACAGCAGCGGTATGTATGTGCGTATCGGCTTCTCAGTCGCCGCTTTTGTTAATCCTGATATTTTTATTGCTGATGAAGTGTTGGCTGTTGGCGATGCTGAGTTCCAAAGAAAATGTCGCGCCAAGATGGGGGAGTTGCGCGAACAAGGCAAAACAATCGTCTTTGTTTCTCATGATTTGGGTTTGGTCAGTACCTTGTGCGAGCGCATTGTGTTGCTTGATAAAGGGCAAATGATTCAACGTGAAACAGCACAAAAAGCAATAACCTATTACTTGAGACGGGTGGGCGCTGAAAAAGGAGTTCACGCTTTTCGTTCGGGTAAGACAGAAGCTATATTTTGTGAGGGTCGTATCTCGCTTTTTCACAATGAAGAAGAGGTGAGCGCACCAACCGGATTCCAAATGGAATTAAAACGACTTGGTATGTCCCAGTTCAGCACTGACGCTGAATGGACCGTACACGATGCTCACCCGGCAGGATGTCGTGCCGTCGGAAAAATGCTGCGCGTTCCTGTTCTCATACACTGGGACATGTACTTTGAAAATGATCTTTTCACTTGGAATATCGCCATTGAACCGGAACGAGATATTTCAATTGAAGAGATAAACGTGCGCTTCGCGGTGCCCACCCGATACAATCAGTGGATATATGGGGGGCATAAAGATTTTTTTCCTGAGATTGTACCGGGCGACACGTCTTGGCGCCCCGTGGCTGTTGCCCATGCTGATATTACGGATACAGCATGTTTATCCGAAGAAGACGCGTCGCTGCCATCGATTTTATTTCACGCACGTTATGAACAAAAGAATTTTTATCTTTATTGGCTGAATGCCGATTATATGACCAATAGCCGCGCCTTATGCGCACAAGCTGTTTTCCCTGAACAAGATTCCCTTTTTAAGCAGGGACAGCATAAAATGATTTCCTTGAGTCTCGACCTAGCGATTCCTGCCGATGAACTTGAGAAAGAAGTCTTCAAAAACCAAGTATTGAAAACAGATTCTTTAGAAGTCCAATTTCAAAATGGCAGACTCTTTATTTTGCGTGATAATCAAATCATTACGCATCTGAATCATATTTATGCTTCTCTTCTACTCGATGGGTTTTTAGTTGATGGTTTTAGCTTTCATTGGGAAAATATGGGCGTTAAGCATGGTGCTTTACAATGCTGCGGAAAGTCAAGACGATTCCCCTTTTCCCAACTTTGGGAAATTTCTGTGCACAACAATACTGTTTCCTTAACTATATGGCTTCAAGTCGAGAAAGAATTGAAAGTTGAAGAACTTTATACAACGATAGTGCTGCCTCAAAAGTACACTTACTGGAAGACAGACTATGAAACAGATGTTTTCCCGGATTATGATCAGTCTCTCAACGACTGGATACATTGCAATAGCATTTTCCGGCGAGGAACGTCTGTTACTGCTTGGGGTGAAAATATGCCGGAGGTAAAGCTGTCTGCAGATCAAACATGCCCTCCTGTTTATATGACAGCAATCAACACCACATACTATGAGCATGGTCGAGCGCTTCAAGCATTCAGAACTTCAAAAGCTGCAGAGCTTTTCTTTTCGCCGGGAAAGCACTTGCACTTTTCCGGACAAATCGAAATTGGGCCGCCTAAGTCTACATACGAATAAAATACCGGTATGGAATAAAATTTATGGAAATAAATAAAACAAAACGACGGGTGCTCAACAAAAGAGGTGTGGTCTGGCTGGGTCAAACATGCAACCAGCGTTGTTATTTTTGCTATTTTATCAACCGCATTGAAGATCACCACCATCCGGAACATGCTTTTATGTCGCTGGATAAAGCAAAGCGTATCATGGACACGCTGCGCCATTTCTACGGCAATAATTCAGTAGATATTCAAGGGGGTGAACCCACTATTTACCGGGACATACTTCCTCTGGTACGTCATTGCAGGGATATCGGTCTGTATCCAACGCTCATTACAAACGGGCTTCTTTTGGCCAAAACGGATGCTGTCTCTCGCTACAAAGATGCAGGGCTTCGCGACTTTTTGGTAAGTTTGCATGGTGTTGATGAAATTCACGATGAGGTTGTAGGGGTACCCGGCGCTTATAGAAAAATTACTGCCGGCCTTGAACAAATACAGACACAGCAATTTCCCTTTCGGATAAATTGCACCATGAGTAAGCCCGCTGTAGAGACGATTACTAAGGTAGCACAAAAAGCAATTGAATACGGAGCCCTCGCAGTAAACTATATTGCCTTCAATCCGTTTAATGATCAACAATCCGGGCGCCGCTGTGCAGATACCGTGGCGAAATACACCGATATTCGGCCTGTCTTAACGGAAGCGATGGATATGCTGGAAGAAGCGGGTATAGAAGTCAATGTTCGCTATTTACCCCTTTGTTTTGCAGAAGAACGGCACCGAAAAAATTTTTACAATTACCAACAAATATCTTACGACCTCCATGAATGGGATTATCAAAGTTGGATGTGGACCATGATGGTCACGCAAATGATGCGTGAAGGGGAAGTTGCACCGCCCTTTAAATTGGGGCCCGGCGCTCGAAAATTGTACGTCGCAAATGCCAGGCACCTGAGAGACGCTTACCAACAGCATCCCTATCGACGGGGTGTAAAGTATTGGGCGCAACATCGTGTTGCTGAATTGACTCAATTAATGCAAGGTAAAGCGTGTTTATACCGCAAAGAAGCCAAGGAAAGGGCACAACAAGATTGCAACTACAAATATGGGAAGGCTTGTGAATCTTGCCATGTACGCGATATCTGTGATGGATTCCATGGGGACTATGTCGCCTTCTTTGGTACAGAGGAGGCAACGCCAATTACGGATGTCGAAACCTCAAAAGATCCATGCCTTTTTATTCAAGAACAAGAAAAGGTTGTTCTGCCGGAAGATCAATCATGGGCATTGTAAATTTAAAAATATCGTTATCAATCCGTGTTTTAAACAGTAAGGGTGGATCGAATAATTATGGATAACGTTCCCAATACGCTTACCCATTATGGATATCCGTTGCCATCAGCACGGGGTTTGATAACAGATGCGAACAAGCGGGGAATCACGCACGATTTGACCACGCTGCGCAAATGGATTCGACTCAATAGCCGAATATTCAAAACAGATCGTATTGATTTACGGATATCCTCCTTAAGTACAAATTCTTGGATAGAACTTTCAGATTTTGCGCAAAGGGAAGAATTAAACCTGTCTTTGCGTGTATCAAATGCTCTTTCACCTTCAATACTCGCCCACATTCATAATAGTCATTTGCATGATCTTTGCCTCGAATTTTATGACGGTAATTACACGACCTTAAAAGAATGGCTCGATCTTTCAGTGAACCATGATATCAACGTTCGTATGATCGTGCCCGCTACGAAATACTTGCCTCAGCAAATAGATACGCTGCTGGAAAACAGCCATGGAATCAAAGCAGTAACCCTTTCTGCTACAGATACTTTTTGTCCAAGTTCGCCTTTAAAAAACGCACTGGAGAGCGCTGCTGTTATTAAAGGAATGAATGAACTTACCCGTCAATTAAGCAACAAAGGAATTGATGCGTGTTTATATGGCATTCCTTTTTGTCAGGTGGAAGCAGATAATCTTGACCGTGCCTTCGACAGAGCCCAGTATTATCTTGATCATTCCGGATATAAAGAGGATTCCTATGTCTTTGCCGAGCGCATGTATTCTTATACTACCTATCGGTTAAATGTGGCGTTGGACAATCTTGTCTCTAGAGATATTCATGTTCATAGTAGCTTGGACAATGCCTTATTTCCTTGGATCGAAGGGCACCGAAGGTCTTATTATCGAATATGGGCTTACCATAAGCTCACACGACATCTTCCTTTTCTGAAACCTCGGCCGCGGCCTGTTCCGGATCAAGAAACTGCCCATAGCCAAGCACTCGAGGCATACAGACTCAAACAACAAAAAAAAGACGGTCCCGTATGCTCAGCCTGTAAGTATCGGCTCATTTGCGACAAATTTTCGTCTCAATTTCGCAGGCGTTTCCCCGGACTTAAACCCCTCGCCTTTCCCGGAGAATCCGTACCGGCACTAAGGACAGCCCATGATCCATCCAAACGATATTACGATAACTTGGATCTTCAGCGTCTGACCATACCCGAAAGACAGAAACAGCTGGCAGAAGAAACGCAAAAAACTCTTTTAAGAACACCTCCTGATAGAGAAATTGTTTCGGACAGTTATGAAATTGAGAACCGGTATACCCATCATATGCCGGGAGCCGTTCGCTGGCATTCTTTCAACAAGGGCGAACTCTTCAGTACCGTACTGACCCGCGTAGAAGCGCCCTTTATCTTGTCCTTTTCGGTAGGCGGCGGCGCAGCAACCCACGCCGGCTTTGCTTTTGGACGTCATATAAAATTGTATATACCCCTCATTGATGTTTCCCATCGATTGACTTTAAGCGTAGATAAAGACGGCTATTTTGTGTTGTTACGTGATGATGAAATCGTAAAAGCGGCAACGTTTTCGATGGTCGATTATGTACCAAGCCGTTTAAAAGGAATCTTGGAACCACGACTCACACTTTTAAACATAGACGGAATGATCGTTACCCAGACCATCTCGCTGTGGGAATCTTCTATCCCTTTACTAGCGGCATCAAAAAAAGCGAAATACTCCATCATTATTGTCAATACCCGTTACGCCAGACGACTGCAAGCGACCTTGTTGGCTTTGGCGCACCAAAAGGGAATCGAAAAAGATCTTTTCGAAGTTATACTGGCTTACGTTCCCGGTATTGACCCCACCGATGATCTCTTGGACTCGCTGCACTTCAGCTATCCTGATTTACGCATCGTTCCCTTTCCCGTACCGAAAGATCTTGCACACTCCAAAGGCCTTATGATTAATGAAGCCGTTAAGATCGCTTCCGGCGATTGGATTATGCTTACCGATGCGGATATCGTGATGCCGCCTGATCTCTTTGAACAGCTTGAAGCCATTGAAGACACTCCCTATTTAATTGCACCTGAGGGTCGAAAAATGCTTCCTCCCGATGTGACTGCCAAAATTTTGCTTAATGAATTGAAGCCTTGGGAATGTTTTGATGAAATTCTTGAAGGACCGGGAGATTTACGTAAAGAAGAAGCCCTGGCGATTCCAATAGGATTTTTTCAGTGTTTTCCAAAATGGCTTTTAGAAACTATCCCTTATCATGAATTGACCCACTTTGAAGCTTCCGATTGGTATTTCGGCAAGAATGTTGTCTTGAAGTATGGCCCTGAATATCGAATGAAAGGGGTGTATCTTCTCCATCTGGATCACGGCGGAAGTCAGTGGTATGGAACGCAAAGACAACGCTGATCAACTGTGAATTGAAGAGAAAATAAATGTGTTTTGATATCCTTTTAAAAGGCCCCATAGAAATGCCATTCGTCGTCGAACTCTTCGGGGTCGCGCTCATGAATCTTTTTTAATACAATGTAATTATTGAAATTAAAAGCAGAATAAAAACGCGCAGCGTTAAAATCTCCGAAGGACTGTTTTAGTGTATTAAAAAACACACGCAACCTTTTAAGAAGATGATTTTTTCCTCCAGTATAACTAAGATCCATGGAATAACAATCCGCTCTATTTTTGACAATAAAGGAATAAAATTTGCGAATAGACGGCATCCACGTATCGTGGAACATCATATATCCATCAACATTTAAAAGTTTGTCCGCATAAAGAAAATCCAACAATACGAATTCGAAACGGTGGTTACCGTCAATAAAAATAAAATTGAACCGTTCATTGGCCTCAAGTAGGCGCGGTAATACAAGATAAGAAGGCTCTTCAAAATACTGAAGCATATCTTGAAAACCTCCCCGTTCGATATTTGCAATCCCGATATTGTCATACCACTTTTTTTGGTATGGGTCTATAGCCACATGAGCACCACCGCCATTTTCTTGCAGTGCTTGGAGTATGTGAAGGGATGAAATTCCATAAGCCATGCCAATTTCGAGTGTTTTGCGGCTTTCAGTTTGTTTTACTAAATCATAGAGAGCCTTACCATCTTGTGGATAAAGAGAAACCGGAAAGACATCTTTGGAACCCCCTTGATGATCAAAAACTTTGCCGCTTCTATAGATTTCATCCAAAACATGGTTAACCATCAAATCTTCCTTAATAAATAGGGACGAATATAAATTTATCGCTGTAATGAGAATAAAAGATCGTGTGAATCGCAATTTCACTTATTTTTATAAAAATATTTTTGAACATTAAATGAAACCGGATTTAATCGCGGCGATCCGCTATTCTGGTAGTATTACAGTAACGACCTGCTTCTCCACCGACATGGAATAAAAGCTGCCTATTTTTTTGCTTCGCCATTTTATTAAAAAAATTGGCTTTAGTAAGGCAGGTCAAATTATATGAACTGCATGAATTAAAAGCAAACAGCTCCGCTATTGTTTATAATACTTCAAATTCATTATTGATCATCCATAGCGGTTATTATTGGAGTAAGACAACGTGTTTACCAAATGGTTTCCCTTGATTCTTATCTGCTGTTTTTCCTTCTATGTGTCTGCTGAAATGTCAGAAGAACAACAGACGAAACTGATTCAAACGTGGACAGAAATGAATCAAAATATACTGGGAGCAGAATCTGAAGTATTACACGAATATCTTACACAGGAAATCTTGGATTCTGAAAGCAGACAAAGCCTGTTTGATCTTTTTTTTAAGGATCATGCTTTCACCATCAATCTCGGATATAACCTCGAATACCACATTTTTTATTCATCTATCGATCAAAATAAAATGGTACGCTTTGCAGCGTCCATGGCAGCATCCGCTCTAAAACAATATTGGGAAGCCGCCCAAGCCCATCAACAAAAAGAATGCATGGCGCTCCCATTTCTCGAGACCATTTTCAACAAAAGCAACGACACCATCAGAACATCAATAACTGAGGGAATAAACGACACCTTAAAAGAACAGCCCTTGGATCTCAATCCTTATTTAAGCATCGGATCTGATTATGCAGTGGAAGCAAAACGAGAGGCCATACAAAGCTGCATTACCCTGGGCGTATTTCTTACTGCAGGAGAATCGGTTAATTGGCTTCAATTACCAAAGGCTACAGCGGAAGTTTTTGAACATACCGGTGTTTGGCTTTTTGATGGCGCCTTACTTTCAGAAGAACATATTGACACATTAAAAAGCCTTTTCGGCGCGATTCCCATGTCTGTTCATGGCGTGGTCGCTTTATATCTCCTTGAATTCACAGGGGTCACTTCAAAAGAATTGGCTTTACGCGTCCCCGGGACTATGCTGAATATTCCCTTCATAAACATGGAGGTACTCCGTGAAACAATAGGGGTCAGCGACAGTCCACTCATAAAAACAATTCCCGAATTTACAGCGATGCTCTTGGAACATCTCTCAGCTGTGGTGCACACACGCCAATATCAGCTGCGCCCGGACTTGTATCAACGGATATATAGATTCTTTTCTTTGATGAAAATAATACCCGATCCGATGTTACCATCTTTGTTTCCTCAGCATTTTCATCTTGTAACGCCTGAGGAACGAATGAATTATCTCGGCTATTTATGGCTTTTAAATAGCCACTATTTGCTGGAATGGGGGATTACTGAAGTGGAACTCATGCAAGCAAGACCGCTCATGTTCACTCTCTTACTTGAAGCTGATGTATGGTCGGGTCTTGAAGACACAACGTCTTTATTTTTAGCCAATACAGAAGGTAAGCTCCTGCTAGAAAAAACCGCGCTGAGAAGAACCGGTCCGCCGGGATCCATGTATGTGAACGGGATTGCCTTTTCCGGCCGAATATATCAATATGACATGGAGGATTTAGCCGGATACTTCCACGATTAATTGCAGGTGCTGCATTGAAAAGTACAGACGTCCATCGAAAAACGGATTATTCTTCGATGAAAGATTTAAAACAGGCCTGCACAAGGTGCAATTGAGGCAACTTTATGCGACAATGATATTGCCTTTTATTGTTACCTCTCATCGATACTCGCATTTACATTTTACATCGTTCAGATAGTTAGGAGAACAATTATGAGTAGTATTTTAGCGATTGGATTCCTTGCCATAAGCAGCACGCTGAATGTGTTTCCTCAAACAGACAGCTGCTGTATCGCTTTTCCTTGGGAATCCAAAGAAATTTTAGCAGAAGGAGATTACACCGTTTGGCTTTATAGCACATCCAGAGCCATGCCGACCATTACTATTGGCGGGAAAGAACTAAGGGCGACGGCGATTGAAAAAGAGCAGCGCAACAAAGACCTGGTCTGGCGAAAAGCAGGCGAAGTACATTTGAACTCCGGCACATTGGAAATGGCGTGTTCTCCCGATATCTTTTTGATTTTTCTAAACATGGACGAACACGTAAATCCGGAAAAAATCCTAGATGACATGTGTGTCCTGCCTATCTCGCAGTCCATCGGCAATACACGGGCGGCCATTGAGCGGAATACTGATACCGTATTCACCATGCCCCGCTACAGCAAAGAGGCTTGGGAACAAAAAGCTTCGCTCTTACGGGATCGTATACTCCTCGGTTCCGGCTTATATCCGATGCCTGTAAAAAGCCCTTTGAATGCAAAAGTATTTGACGAATCTGCGCAAGACGGCTATACCGTTTCCAAAGTTTCCTTTGAACCATGGCCCGGCTTTTTAGCTACAGGCAATTTGTATAAGCCCATGGGTGACGGTCCCTTCCCGGGAATGATAAATCCCCACGGACATTGGAAAAATGCCAGGGTCGAAGATGAAGACGAATCTTGTTCAGTTCCCGCCCGTTGCATTACCCTTGCACGGATGGGGATAGTCGCTTTTGCCTATGATATGCTCGGACATGCTGACAGCATACAACTTTCCCATCGTTGGGGAGATGAACGTGAGAAATTGTGGGGACTCCATCCCTTCGCACTTCAATTATGGACCAGTATCCGTGCCGTAGACTTTATTACAAGCCTGTCCTATGTGGATAGTGAACGCATCGGTTGTACCGGTGCTTCGGGCGGAGGCACCCAAACATTTACGGTTACCGCAGTGGAACCGCGTATACGGATAGCAGCGCCCGTTAATATGATCTCCAGCACAATGCAAGGGGGGTGTTTGTGTGAAAATGCGCCCGTGCTGCGCTTGGACAACTCCAATATGGAAATCGGGGCGTTGACTGCTCCCCGTCCCATGTTGATGATTTCCACCACCGGTGACTGGACACGCGAAACCCCACGCGTAGAATATCCGGCCATCCGTAACATTTATGCGCTCTATGGCGCGGAAGATAAGCTGGAAAATGCGCACTTCAACTTTGAACATAACTATAATAAAGACAGCCGGGAAGCGATGTACCGTTTCATGGGTACCCATTTGTTGGGCGGCGAATGGCAGGGCTTTACCGAGGCTGGTGTTGTATTACCTGATATACAAGACTTAAAACTGTTTCCGGACAATACGCTTCCAGAAGGATACCTCAGCGGTACCGATCTTATCGATAACCTTGTGGAACAAGCGAAAGAACGCCGCACATCGCGACTAACCCATTTAAGCACAACACCGATTCCCGACAGCGCTTTTGCCGCTTTGTTGGGTGCTGAAGTCCCTGAGATAAACGCTCTTCAATGTAAACGTATATCCATGGAAGAGCGGGGCGGCTATGTGCTTGAAAAATGGCTTCTCGGCCGACAATGTGCCGGTGATCGTATTCCTGCCCTTTTCTACCGAGGCATAAGTACAACGCCGCAAGATGCGGTTCTTCTTGTCCATGGACAGGGAAAGGCTTATCTTGCTGATCTGGAAACAGGCGGCCCCGGACGCTTCATTCAAGAACTCCTTGATCATGACAAAGCAATTCTCGTCATTGACACCTTTGGAGTAGGGGAGTACCACAACCATGAGGGGGCTTTCAAGCGAGATAACACCACAAATTTCATGGACACTTTTCTTCCCACAGATACGGGATACCGTATACAAGACATCCTCACTGCCGGCGTGTTTTTAGAAAGCCGCTATGATCTAAGCGGCGCCATTACCCTTGTCGGCCTAGAACAGGCAGGTATTTTGTCCATATTTGCGGGAACGCTGGGGAAACACTTTTCTTCCATTATTGCCGATATGAACCAATTTGATCTTGATGATGATCAGCTTTGGCAAGAACAGTACTATGTGCCTGCCTTACGAGCCTTAGGAGACATACCTGCGGCCATTGCTGCCGGCGGCGCTCATCGTTTTACACTGTTCAATGTAAAAGAAGAAAACAAGATCCTCGGTGTGACAATAAAGGATCGAAGCCAGATCGACTATAATGATCTCTTGTAGAACGTTTCTGTTACACAGTCGGTAACCGAAACATAAAAAAATGAATATCCGAGAATGCAAGGGGTAGCTCTTTCTTGCTGTCAACCTTTTAAACCCAATCAGAATATTGTGCAACAAAAACAAAACACAGCCAACCGATATTTTCAGTCCTGTGCCAATGTCTTTTGGCAAGAAGTCTTCAGCATGGAATTGGACTATCTGCTTCAACACTTAGATAATCGCAGCCCTGTTCTGAGTATAGGATGCGGAACTGCTCCTATAGAAGAACGGCTTGCCAACAACGGCTATACGGTTTATGGAGTGGACATCCATGGAGAAATGTTAAAGTATGCCCCGGAAAACATCAAAGTCATAGCGGCAAGTGCAGAAAACCTGCCTTTTCCAAAATCCACTTTTGGCGCGGTTATTTCCGTTGCCTCATTGCAATTTATTCAGAACGTACAAAGGGCTGTGAAAGGGGCACTCTCTGTGTTGAAGCAACAAGGTGTGTTTATTGCCATGTTGCTCAATCCTGCATCCTCTTTTTTTAAAGAGAAGTTCAAACAGCCTAATTCATATATAAGCACTATAAAACACGTTAATCTTGAGTATATAGAAGACGTCATATCTGAAGACCTTTTCGTTGAAACGGAATATTACATCGGTGAAAATGAGGGAAAATTGTTCAAAAGCAGCGATTCTGCCCACGCCCTCTTATACATTGCCAAGGGATACAAAAAGCCTCAGCTCCATTAAAAAAAACACTCCCTCTATGAATAGCAGGTTCTATTTATGATTGTCTCTTTAATCTCATCTGAGAGTTCATTGAAGTAGGCGCAATAACCGGCAATACGAACGAGTAAGTCCGGATATTTTTCCGGATGTTCACGGGCATCAAGCAACATTTGTTTGTTTACAAGATTAGGCTGCAATTGCATGCCGCCCTTTTCGAAAAAGGCCTTAAAGATGGAGACATGATTTGGGACGCCGCAGGCGGCTTGAGAAGAACGCATCTCAGGATTTTGACACCAAGGGCAGCGCAGACGGCACCCCCGGAAAAAGATGGTGGTTCGAATCCCGGATCCATCGTATACACACGTACGTTGTATATTGCATACGTTCAGATGGCGCGTGTGCTCCATAATGAAGTCCTTATCAAAAACTTCTTGTACTTTGAAGCGCCAAAGTGACTGTGAATTCCAGTCCTATGGAAGACCATCACTCAACGATAAATTAGAGCGACAACATAAAGCAGCCCAAACACGATTTTTTATATACAATATAATTAGAATTATTATAACATAGATAATTTTCTACGCGTTTTCTACGAGCCAATCGTTGGGAACTGACTTGGAATCCAATTGTTCCTTTTTTTGTTTTCCTAGTGCGGAATATTACCGTTATCTGTGCGTCGGATACTGGGAATAGGCTATACTATTGCTCTCAACCTTCTTTTTTTATCAGGAACCCTTTGAAAAGTGTCTAAATCTGTCTATATAAAAACCTATGGCTGTCAAATGAATGAACATGATACACAGCGCATGTTCGGTATGTTGGCACCCATGGATTTTATCTCGGTTAATGACCCGGAAGAAGCGGATCTTATCCTCTTGAACACCTGTTCTGTTCGCGCCAATCCGGAAAATAAAGTCTACAGTTTTTTAGGCGCACTTCGTCCGCTCAAAGAACGCAAGCCGGGGCTCATTATTGGCGTCGCCGGGTGCGTGGCTCAGCAAGTGGGTAAATCCTTGTTAAAACGTGCTCCCCACGTAGATTTTGTGTTAGGCCCGGACAATCTTTTTCGGCTGCCGGAGTTTGTGGAAGATGCAAGTCATGGCAAACGAGGTTGTTACACAGATTGGCAGACTTGGGAAGGATCTGTCAGCGAATTTGTTCCGGAAGTTTGGCAAGAACAGGGGCGTGTTGAGGGATTGCGGGGATATATCGCCATCACAAAAGGCTGCAACAATTATTGCAGTTATTGCATCGTACCGCACACGCGAGGCCGTGAAGTGTCCCGTTCCCCGGAAGGTATCTTGCGCGAAGCACGCTCCATGATTAAGAATGGCGCGAAAGAAATCTGGCTCTTGGGACAAAATGTGAATTCTTATCAAGTGGGAGAGGACTATGGCTTTTATGAATTGTTGGATGAACTGTCCCATTTGGAAGGCTTGTTGCGGCTGCGCTTCACCTCACCCCATCCCCGCGACTGGAACGATAGATTGTCAGATTTAATGGCCGCTCGCCCCGTTCTTTGTAACTATGTTCATTTACCTTTTCAAGCGGGATCAGACACAATACTGATGGTGATGCGGCGTAAGCACAGCATAGCTGATTATTTGCGGAAGATTGACTACCTGCGCCGCGTTATTCCTACCGTAGAAATTAGTACGGATTTAATTGTGGGATTTCCCGGTGAGACAGACGAGGATTTTACATGCACTTTGCAGGTCTTGGAAGAAGTGCGCTTCAGTCAGGTCTTTCCATTTAAATATTCGGTACGACCGGGCACACGAGCCGAATCATTGGAAGATGATGTGCCGCGCAAGGTCAAAGAAGAACGGCTTGCTCAAGTGATCAGCTTGCAGGAAAGCATTAATAAAAAAGCACAAGACGACCTCGTTGGCTCGCAACAAACGGTACTTTTAGAAGACACAAACAAACGTAAAGAAGGCTTTTATAATGGGCGCACTGATGGATTTCGCGCCATTACCGTAGCCGGTGACGGCTTGTCTATAGGAGCGCTTGTCCATGTCTGTGTTACCGGCTGTAAAGGACATTGGCTGCATGCAGAAAAGCTGTAAGAACAATGCATAACGATGACTTCGGGATATGAAAGGAACCTCTCTCGTGAACAAACAAAACGATTCAATCATGAATATTAATTTGGCGCAATCAAAAGACGTGGATTTAAAAGAAGAAAAATCTTGTCTGGTTCTGCCTTTATATAATGATCTTCTCCGCCTGCAAAGTGATGTACTTCTTGAAGAAGACAGTGCCGCTTTAAAGCTACTCATAGACCGTAAAGTTGTGACAGGAAAGGCAAGTTCAAATTATTTTTATGCTACACCGGGTAAAAAATACCAAGGTGTTCTTATACTGGGTCTTGGTGAATCAACAAGCTTTACAGCAGAAGTATTACGCCGCGCCGCCGGTAAAGCCCAGGAAATATTAGCAACAAACCAAATCAATCATGTTTATTTTGATATCAGTTTTTCCAAAGATCTTCCGGCAGAAGCCTTCTTGGAAGGACTGAGTCTTGCCCAGTATCGCTTTGAAACCTATAAACATCCAGGTGACTGTGCAAACCAAATAACTGTAGATACCGTTACGATTATTCATGATGAAGATGCCCCCGCGGAGACGATTCGAAACAATTGTCAACAACAACTGAAGATTTGCCGTGCTGCAAACCTTGCCCGTAATTATGCGAACACCGCAGCCAATGAGATGACTCCGGAGACATTAGCGCAGGTCGCAACACAAATTGCCGCCTCTAAAAGGGACAGCTGTTCCTGCATGGTTCTTGACGAAGCACAGATGAAAGCTTTAGGCATGGGCGCACTCTTAGGCGTGGCACAGGGCGCAGAAACGGCGCCAAAGCTTATTGTCTTGGAATATAGACACCCCAAAGCAAGCAATACGATTGCCTTGGTGGGCAAAGGCGTCACTTTCGATACGGGAGGTATCTCTCTTAAGCCCGCCGGTAAAATGCATGAAATGAAATTTGATATGTGCGGCGCTGCCGCCGTGTTGGGAACCTTTATTGCCATTAGCGAGTTAAACCCCGTCCTCAATGTTGTCGTCGTAATCCCGGCAGTTACCAATATGCCTGATGGCCGCGCTCAGACTCCGGGCGACATTGTGCGCGCCTACAACGGCAAAACTATTGAGGTTTTGAATACCGACGCAGAAGGCCGCTTAATTCTTGCCGACGCGCTTGCCTATACCATCGACAAGTATAAACCGGATTGTATTGTTGATATCGCTACCTTAACGGGCGCGGCAGTTATCGCGCTGGGTCATGTGGCGGCAGCTGTACTTGGCACCGATGACACGCTGGTTGAGGGTCTTCTAGCTGCCGGGGCAGAAACAGGCGAATTACTCTGGCGTTTACCCCTCTGGAATGATTATGAAAAGCAAATGGAGGGTACCTTCGCAGATTTGAGCAATATCGGTCCTGACCGTGAAGCAGGGACGATTACGGGCGCAGCCTTTCTAAAAGCCTTTACCGCGTCCACACCATGGGCACATCTGGATATTGCCGGCACCGCCTACGGCATTAAGAACAAATCCTATCTTGACTCCAAATATGCCTCCGGATTCGGGGTCCGGCTGTTAACGAACTGGTTATTGAGAAAAGCCGATAATGGCCGAAATTAACGACAATTTAAACTGTTCGGTAAAAAAACGAGCCGCTATTCATACCTTGGGATGCCGGCTCAACCATGCAGAATCCAGAGTGCTTGAAGAGCGATTGCGTGCAGCAGGCTATGAGATTGTTCCATTTCATAAGCCTGCCGACTTAGGAATCATCCATACCTGTGTTGTTACCCGTCAAGCTGAAGCCAAATCGCGAAAATATATCCATCGCTTCCTGTCGAAAAATCCCAATGCCATAGTTGCTGTTATTGGCTGCTACGCCCAGACCGCAGCGCAGACCATTGCCGCCATAGGCGAAGTAGATATTATTTTGGGTAACGACGCAAAAATGCAATTACCCCAATATCTCGAACTATTGCCCGACAATACACCCTTAATTGTTCGCCCCAGACCCAAAAGAAAAGCCTTTACTTTAAACTTTGAAGCTAAAGGCCCGCCCCTGAAAGAACGGGTAAATTTAAAGATACAAGATGGCTGCGATGCCATGTGCAGCTATTGTTACATTCCCTTTGCCCGAGGCAGATCCCGATCAAGAGATTTCAACAATATTGTGGATGAAGCCCTAAGCATTGTCGAACGTGGGGCGAAGGAAATTGTTCTGACCGGTGTCAATCTCGGTGATTATGAGTGCGGCGAACAAGGACTGTTGGAACTTGTGGATAGACTCAGCGACGTGAACCCGCAACCGCGGCTTCGGATTAGTTCCATTGAGTTGAGCAATTTACCGGAAGCACTTTTTACGCGTATGGCAGACCCTGATCATGCACTAGTACCGCACTTGCATATTCCCTTGCAATCCGGCTCAAAAAACGTATTGGAGGCTATGGGGCGCAACTACAGTCCCGAAGATTATTTGGCTCTCTTGAACCGTGCCGTTACTGCGGTGCCAGGCATTGGCATCGGCGCTGATGTCATGGTGGGCTTTCCGGGGGAAAGTCCCGCTGATTTTGAAGCGACCTATCGCTTAATCGAAGAAAGTCCGATTTTTTACCTCCATGTTTTCCAATACAGCGAACGACCTGAGGTCGCCTCTGCAAGATTGCCCAATAAAGTACCGGAGTCATCAGCACGTTCCCGAAGTCAAGCATTGATCCAACTGCACGAACAAAAGAAAAAAGTCTTTCAAGAGCAATGGGTAGGGCAGCGTCTTCGTGTTCTCTTTGAAAATCGTGACCATAACGGTTGGAAGGGACATGCAGACAATTATCTTGAGGTCTTTGTTAAGGATAAAAAAATGATGGTCAACCAATTGGAATGGATTCGAATTCATTCCCTTGAAGGCACACGGCTGATAGGTTCCCCGGATACATGAAGTGATTGATTTCCAATTCCGTAACTGAACGTTAGGGAAATCTTGGTAAAAAGATGGTGGGCGAGGCGGGAATCGAACCCGCACCCCCTTTCGGGGAACGGATTTTAAGTCCGTCGTGTATGCCTATTCCACCACTCGCCCGAAGAAGGCTACATCATACTCCCCCAATATAATGCATTGGTCAACCTAGGTGACCCAAAAAGAAGAAGTGGAGGCGGCACACGGATTCGAACCGTGGTATAAAGGCTTTGCAGGCCTCTGCCTTACCACTTGGCTATGCCGCCTCACGTTGCCCACATTGTATTTAGAAAAGTGCCTCAATGTCAAGTTCTTGACGGATTCAAGGTTGAAATGCAACCAGTGCAAAAAAAGAGGACATCACAGAGATCTTCGGTACAATAGTTCTGTTGAAACACCCGAAGGAGTCCATAATGTCCCGCCACAATTTTACACGAAATGACCGTATAAAACTAGAACCACTTAAAAGCCAAGGATTGAGCAACGGGAAAATACCTCAGATACTCGGGTTTCCATTGAAGAGCGCCCCGCAATTGTTGCTTCCCATATACGTTTAGGAGACCTGGAAGGCGACACTATTGTTACTTTAGCAGGTCGCAAATCTTTATACCTATTTGCTGTCCTTTGTGCCACTGTCAAGCCCCCGCTTTTTGGTCCAGTTGTTATGAGAGTTTCTGTGTTTCATGAGCGCGCCTCCTGGCAGGATTGCATGGGCGCTTGTGGAGCCGAGCGTAGCGAGGCGGAACAAGCGCCCATGC
>Ga0265293_10000321_pt1 | contig 117160 bp, 106 predicted proteins | sample Munlanlewell138R_FD_192505 | JGI IMG/M metagenome (GOLD analysis project Ga0265293, IMG submission 192505) | Leachate microbial communities from a municipal landfill in Southern Ontario, Canada - Leachate well 138R | ecosystem: Engineered > Solid waste > Landfill > Unclassified | place...
TAACATTATTAATTTCCTTGTTAGGCGTTACAGCTAGTCAAGGACAATCAAACACAAATAACATGAATAAAGAAACATCAAAAAATAATCCGCTTTTGTGTGATATAGAAACCGGAATCTGTGAAACATCAGACGAAAATACGGACACAACCGCTGATAACAAAATTGAATCAACTAAAAAATCCATAAAGGCAATTTATTATACTGACCCTATATGCTCGTCCTGCTGGGGCATTGAGCCACAATTACGTAAGTTAAAATTGGAATATGGTAAGGCTGTTGAAATAGAATACAGAATGGGTGGCTTATTGCCTGATTGGAGTTACAATAGCGGTGGCATCGGAAAACCATCAGACGTGGCCACTCACTGGGACGAAGTGAGCTTGCATTACGATATGCCCATCGACGGCGATGTTTGGTTAGAAGACCCTTTAGATTCATCTTACCCGCCATCCATTGCCTTTAAAGCAGCACAAATGCAAGACACTGAAAAAGCCTTACTATTTCTTCGTGAAATCAGGGAAATGGTTTTCCTGAAAAAGAAAAATATTGCCAAGTGGGAGCATTTAGCCGTTGCTGCCAAAAAAGTTGGGTTAAATATGGAGCAGTTCCAAACTGACTTTGAAACCAATGCGCAATTACTTTTTGAGGCGGATTTGAAGCTGGGCAGAGAGCTGGGCGTGAGAGGATTTCCAACGCTATTCTTTGTAGATGATTCAGGTAACAAAGAAATCGTTTATGGTGCAAGACCGTATGCTTTTTACGAAATGGCCATCCTAAAACTAAACCCAAATGCCGGCAAAAGTGAATACAGTAAAAATTGGAAAACACTCTTCTCCCTATATCCAACGCTAACCGCTAAAGAGTTTTCCGAACTTTCGGGAACACCAAGAAACGAAAGTGAAGTTGTATTGAATGAACTTTCCGAGAGGGGGAAATTGAAAAAATTGACCACGAAAAACGGTTCAATTTGGAAACTGGTCAATGAAAAATAATAAATAAAAAATAATATAAACAGAAGCAATAGGAAGTGATGGTGGCAGTCTTTTTATTAATTTAAAAAAAAAACGGTAAAACACACTTACCGAATAGATTACAACTTTTTCGGCTTTGGATTGTTTCATTATTGTATACTATAAATTAAAAAAATATGAAAAAAGTACTGATTTTATTAATGATGGTCTTTATGAGTATTAGCTCATTCGCACAGACCCAATGGATTGCAGATCCTTACCATTCCTCGTTAAATTTCGATATATCACATTCCGGAATTAGTTTTGTTAACGGAAAATTTATGGAATATTCCGGGAGCTTGACTACAGACGGAGAAGCACTTAGCGATGCAAATTTTGATGTTACCGTTAAAGTAACAAGCATAAACACGAATGTTGAAAAAAGAGATAATCACTTGAGAAGTGCTGACTTTTTCGAGGTGGAAAAATACCCTGAGATGACTTTTAAAAGCACTAAAATCTTAGCAACCGGCAAACCCGATCATTATTTATTGTATGGTAAACTCACTATAAAAGATGTTACGAAAGACGTGATTTTTGATGTGTATTATGGTGGAACAGTCAAAGATGATCAAGGCGAAAGATTAGGCATGAAAGCCAAAACGACCATCAATAGGTTTGATTATAATATTGACTACGACCCAACCGCTTCCGGTGTTGGAAAAGATGTAAACATCGTTGTTCACGGACAGTTTGTAAAACAATAATTAAGCCCACTCCGAAAAGTCTAAACAAAGAAATACCCCTGAGAATCCATTCCGAAAGCTATCGGAACAAAGAATCACAAAGCGTTGTTCACCAACATTATAGACTTCGTGAAATCTTTGTATTTTCGTGCCACTTCGGCTCTCTCAGCGCATCGCTTTGTGGCAAAATATTACTTTTCGGAGGAAGCTCATAATTTAAAACCCACATAAAAAAATCATGAAAAAATATAAAATTGCAGTAATCGTAGGAAGTCTTCGTAAAGAATCTTTTAATCTGAAAACTGCCAAAGCATTGATAGCCCTTGCGCCTGAATCATTGTCTCTTGAAATACTAAATATAGCCGATCTCCCGATGTTTAATGAAGACCTGGAAGCCACTCCACCAAATGAATGGGTAACATTCCGGGAGCAAATCATCGCAGCTGATGGACTTCTCTTTCTGACCCCTGAATATAACCGCTCGGTACCCGCTGTTTTAAAAAATGCGATTGATATAGGCTCCCGTCCTTACGGTAAAAATTCGTGGAACGGAAAACCGGCAGCTATTGTGAGCGTTTCTATTGGTCCTATCAGCGGATTTGGCGCCAATCATCATTTGCGCCAATCTCTGGTTTTTGTAAACGTACACACGATGGCCCAGCCTGAGGCATACATTGGAGGAGCTACAGCACTTTTTGACGATAAGGGAAAGCTTATCAATGATTCTACCAAAGAGTTCTTGAGCGGTTTTATGGAAGCCTTTGAGAAATGGGTTAACGTAAATGCGCAGCAATAACATTTGAGACGATTATTTCGTTGTAAACGAAAAATAATTTGGGAAACCTTCTCCAAATCGTACTCGTTCACTGCAAAAGAGTTTTTCGAACTTTCTAAATATCAAAGAAATAGAATTGAAACCGTTTTAAGTGACCTTTCCAGGAATTGAACAATGGAAAAATTGACCACGAAAAACGGTTCGATTTGGAAAGTTGTAATTTAAAGCAGCATGGATTAAAACAGCCATATCAAACTAAATATAGAGAAATGAGTCGCCGGCATTGAAAAGTTTGCGTAGCTTCGGAAGCTGAAACTATTTGTAAGAATATAAGCTTAATCTAATGAATAAAGCAAATTCAAATCGCTGGTTTATAGCCATTATGGGAACGCTTCTCCAGCTGGTGTTGGGAACCGTTTATGCATGGAGTTTTTTCCAAAAGCCAATCATTTCCGGCTATGGATGGAGCAATGTTCAAACCATGTGGATTTTTAGTTTGGCTATTCTGTTTTTGGGTTTATCAGCCGCTGTTGGAGGGATGATGCTTCCAAAATACGGCCCTCGTAAACTGGCTTCCCTTGGCGCTTTACTGTATGGTGCAGGCTATTTGATTAGTGCTTACGCAATGCATATCAGTAGTTTATCACTGTTTTATATCGGTTTTGGAGTGATTGGCGGAATCGGTTTGGGATTGGGTTATGTTACTCCGGTGGCGACCGCTTCAAAATGGTTTCCAGACAAAAAAGGATTAATCACCGGAATGGTTGTTATGGGTTTTGGATTGGGTGCGTTGTTTATGTCAAAAATTATCGCTCCCTTATTGATGAGTATGACCAATGGCAATTTGGTACAAGTATTTTTATACATCGCTATAGTACTGATGGCCATAGGAATTCCCGCTGGTTTAAGCATGAAAAATCCATCGGCGGGATTTATGCCTGAAGGCTATTCCCCTCCCATTAAAAGTGCTGCCACGCAAGATCACGAAGACAGTTTAACGGTTAAAACGAGTCTGCTCTCCACAAAGTTCCTGGGTATGTGGCTTATTTTCTTCCTCAATATCTCGGCAGGAATAATGTTTATTGGCCTACAATCGCCAATGATACAGGACTTACTCAGGATACAAAATCCCACCATGAGTACCGAAGCCCTCGCTATGACGGGTGCTACGCTAATTGCCATCAGCTCATTGTTTAATGGCGTTGGGCGGTTCTTTTGGGGCGGAATCTCGGATAAAATTGGTCGCATACAGGTTTTCCGATTGATTCTGGGTTCTCAGATTTTGATTTTTATCTTTATGATGTTTACCGCTAACCCATGGGTTTTCGGCATTTTGGTATGCTATGTTCTGCTTTGTTACGGCGGCGGTTTTGGCGCAATGCCATCATACGTGCAGGATGTTTTTCATTCAAAACTGATGCCCGTTATTTATGGTGTAATCCTTACCGCATGGTCAATAGGCGGTATTGTCGGCCCTCAGCTTGCGGCTTTTATTCGCGATTTTTATGTGAATAGCCCGGCGATGATTGGCCCCAGAACTTATATGGCCGGCATTATTTTGTTGGGTATTGGTTTATTGGTAAGCCTGACACTTTCCAATAAATCTATCACCGAAAGCAATAATGGTAACGGTTTGCAATGATTTTAAACAGCTTGATATTACCGCCATAACATAAAAAACACCTATAATTTAGTCGAAAAATTATGTCGAAAAATTTACGCCAAATAAATATGAAACAAGTTCCACAGTTTTCGGATGTTGAGCAAAATTTCTTTGATAAATCAAAGCGAGAAAGAGACCCCGAATTTTTACCGTACATCGTTGTTCCGGATTTTCCATCGCTGGGATTTATGACTGCCTTACGGTTTCTGGAATGGGTGAGCGAAAATCCTTCGGGAGTTATTAGCTTACCTACGGGCAAAACACCTGAGCACTTCATTAAGTGGACACAACATTTATTGCATACTTTTCACGACCCGAAAACCCAAAAGCTCATGGCCGAAAATGGTTTGTTCCTAAAGGAAAAACCGGAAATGAAAAATTTGCACTTTGTTCAGATTGATGAATTTTACCCCATCAACCCCGAACAACACAACAGTTTTTACAATTATGTAAATCATTATTATCTGGGTGGTTTTGGGCTAAACCCCGAAAAAGCACTCCTGATCAATTGCAATAAAATTGAGTTGGCGGAAGGGAAACACTATTCGGAAATTTTTCCTGACAGCAAAATCGACCTGAGCCTGCGAAATAAAGCGCCCAAATCAAAGCTGGAAGAGTTACAACAGGCATCAATTTACAAAATTGATACTTGGTGTACGCGCTACGAAGAAAAAATCAGAAACCTGGGTGGAATCGGCTTTTTTCTGGGCGGCATCGGTCCCGATGGCCACATTGCTTTTAACACCCGCGGCAGCGATCACAATTCGAGTACCCGACTCACTGGAACAAATTTTGAAACTCAGGCATCTTCCGCTGGTGATTTAGGTGGCATTGAAGTTTCGCGCAACCGCCTGGCTATCACCATCGGACTTAACACAATCACTTATAATCCTGATGGCGTTTCCATTATTTTTGCTGCCGGCGAAGCAAAAGCACATATTGTTAAAAACGCCATCGAAAAACAACCCGACAACCTCTATCCTGCAACTGTTTTGCACCGGCAAAAAAACGCCCGCTTTTTTCTTACCGAAGGAGCCGCATCGCAGCTCACCAACAGCATGGATAGGTATTATAAAACCGGGGAGTGGACTTTTGAGAAAACCGAAAGAGCGATTTTCGACCTTTGCCACAACTTGAATAAATATGCCCGCAAGATTACCTTAGACGACCTGCAAAACGACAAGTATTGTGCGCTGATCCCCGATTTATCGTTAGAGGTTGTTGGGGATGTTATCGCGTCCACAAAAAAGAAAATTATTAAGGGCCTCGAAGTCGAACAGCACCAAAGCTATTTGCACACCGGCCCACACCACGATGATATCATGCTGGGAATATTCCCGGTTATCACCAGGCATTTGCGCGAAATAAGCAACAGCTTTCACTTCGCCATTCTTACCAGTGGATTTACCGCGGTAAGCAACCAGCTGATGGAAGAATTGCTTGGACACACGCTGCAATTTATCGAGGATGGCGAAATTCAAATGATAAATTATCCTGATTTTTTTGATTCGGGTTACAAATTCAAATGGGATAAGGACGTCAACCACTACCTAAACAAGTTGGCAAAAAATGACAAAAAGGGTAAACTGCGCGGCCTTTGTCATCGCCTTACTCGTTCGATGGTCGAAATATATACTATTAATTCCATTGAACAACTGAAAGATACAATTAAATCAAACATCGAGCTTGTCGAAAATAGCTACGATGGCGAGAAAAATCCTCCGCACATCCAAAAACTCAAAGGAATGCTCCGCGAATTTGAGGAGGAGCTGGTGTGGGCGCATTATGGCGTGCAGGTAAAAGATATTGAACACATGCGTTTAGGTTTTTATGCCGGCGATTTATTTACTGAGGAGCCTGAGCACAAGCGTGATGTAAAACCTGTATTGGAGATGCTTCGAAGAATAAATCCCACAAAGATTAGTCTTGCATTCGACCCAGAAGGCTCCGGCCCCGATACGCACTACAAAGTGCTGCAAGCCATTGCCGAAGCACTGCGTCTGTGGAAAAATGAAAAGGACTTGACGGACGTGAAAATTATTGGCTACCGCAATGTGTGGTATAAATTTCATCCTGCCGATGCCAACGTTTTTTCGTTGGTTTCGCTCAATTCCATGGCGGTTTTGGAGCGGTCGTTCAAAGATTGTTATATCAGCCAGGTAAACGCTTCGTTTCCCAGCTATGAGCATGACGGGCCGTTTAACGAGGTTTCACAAAATATTTGGACTGAACAATTTAGGAAAGTTCAATTGATGTTGGGGAAAGTTTATTTTTACGAAAATCCAAGCCCTAAGGTGAGGGCAACTCACGGCATGATTTTTTACAAGGAGATGAGTTTTGACGAATTTGACAGCTATGCACGTAAGCTGGAAAAGAGTTTGGAAGGAAGCCGGTGAGCCTACTGGCATCGGCAAACCGAAATTGAAAGAGAAACCAAAACTCTTTTTTATATGTTGAAAAGCAATAATGTTTAGGATTACTATCAATCCTTTCTTAGCTTTACGTAACTTTGTGCTTCTCAGCGTAGCTTTGTGTAACAGCTCCGATAGCTATAGAAAGCTGTTGCACAAAACGGCACAAATAGGTCACTAAGCTTCAGTGAGTAATGTCGAGTTTTATGAAACATTTTTATGATGATTAGTTAATTACTTTCAATTTTAAAAGAAAAAATTTTATAGATTTTTATTATGTCAAATATCCAACTGATTATAGAGGAAAGAGCCGCTAACATTGGAAAGTTTATGGTTGGGCGTCTGTTGCCGTTTCGGCAAAAACGCATGGTTGGCCCCTTCATTTACATCGACCACATGGGGCCGGTTAAATTAAGCGAAGAGGAAAATTTCGATGTGTTGCCGCATCCGCATATTGGCCTTTCAACGCTAACTTTTTTATTTGAAGGAAGCATTATGCACCGCGATACCCTTGGTAATGCAGTAGAAATAAAACCCGGTGCCGTAAACTGGATGACTGCTGGAAAAGGAATTGTCCATTCTGAACGCACCCCCGAATATTTACGCCATTCAGCCAAAAATATGCACGGATTGCAAATATGGGTAGCACTTCCCAAAGAACTGGAACAGATGGAACCGGAATTTTTTCATGTAGAACAAGAACAAATACCTGCCTGGACAGAAGGTGATCTTCAATTTAAACTGGTTGCAGGCGTGGCTTTTGGCAGAAAATCGCCAGTTCCCGTTTATAGCAAGCTCTTTATGCTTGAAATAAAAAGCGCTGCTAAGCAAATTGTAAATATTGGAAATCAGCTCTATGGCGAATCAGGCTTGTATATCCTTGAAGGCGCCATCGAAAGTGAAGGGAATGTTTATGCTCCTAACCAATTATTGGTGGCAAAAGACAGCACATTGTGTGAATTTACAATTCACGAAAACAGCAGTATTTATATTTTTGGCGGTGAGCCTTTTCCGGAAAAGCGTTTTATCGACTGGAACTTTGTTTCATCAAGCAAAGAACTGATTGAAGCAGCCAAACAGAAATGGCTGGCACAATCATTTCCTAAAATTAAAGGTGACGAAACTGCGTATATCCCCTACCCTTTGCCGAATAAAAAATAATCCCTCCAGAGACTAAAAAACAGTCTGATTTACAAACAGATAGCTGTAATTTGAATAAAAATTGAGCATAAAAAAACCTCAGTTTATGAGGTTTTTTTTATGCTTAAGAAAAGAAAAAAGTGCTTAGCCTCTGGCTCCTGTTCTTAATACCTATACAAAGCATTGACCCTGGAATTAGGATTTGGCATTTCCTCCTTGTCCAGTAGATATACCTCGCCACCATTTAAAAATGTTGTTACCGCAGCCACATTCATCAATGAAGTGCTGTTGTCATTTTCTTCACTTTGGGTAACAATTACAGCATTATTTTCTTTTTTATAACTACCGTAAATATCTGCCTTATTTTCACAAAACAAGGTATCCACTTTTCCGTGGAAAGCAGCTGGTATAATTTTATCAATTCCGATAGCTGTTTTGCCTGTACCTTGTGCTTCAAGGAAAAGTGCAATTTTGTCTTTTCTTTTTTTATCGAATACAGGAGCCATCATTTTCCAAGCCAACTCATGGGCTTCGTACATATCAGTATCACCAAAATTGATATTTAAAAATTCTTCCATCAAATTCGGATAACTATTTACTTCTTTGTAGGTATCAAAAAGAGGTCGTTGCGCCGCAACTAACATGGGCATATTCTCTTCTCTAAAAAGTGGAGCAAGTCCATCATTTATTGCCCTCAAATACTTTTTGATTTCATTATCCCTTTTTCCCGTAGCTGCTTCTTGGCCATGATACATAGCCTGCCCTGTTCCTGTCTGTCCCGTCCTGAATTGCAGGTTTTTTTGTTCATAATCAAAGCCTACGCGATCTTGTTTAGTTGCAGGAATAAGATCATCAATGCTGATTTCAGTGAAGCTATGTTGGGTACATTCGTATAACTTCACATTGCTTCTTTCAAGCATCAACAGATAGAAATTTCCATCCCCGACAAACATTGGCATCAATGGTTTTAAATAGAAGGAATTTGATACATAATTAAATTCTTTGAAATATACGGGAAGGGTATAAATTTTCGAAAAACCATCGGCAATAAAAATCGCTAAGCCGTCAGATTGCTCCCGCCAAAACGAAGTATCATCAATTAATTGCTGAACAGGTGCAGTCATTTTATTTACAACATCGGCATGAAGTCCCTTTTTGGCCAACTTACTTTTAACCTCTTTTAATTGGTTTTTGAGCATTAAGTTATCCTCTTGCTGCAATACTTTTTTACCGGCCCTATGTGTCGGAATAAAGATTGAAATACAATTTTCTTGGCTTAAATCATGTAATTCAGCAATTTCTTTTTTTGTAATCAATGGCATAATTTTTTGTTTTTGATTAGTGAGTTTATAATTATTGTAAATATTTTTTTATTTTTTTACCGCCTTCAGATTGTCTACCATAGCGTACCTTACGGCTTATTACAAAGGTAATAAAATATTAACAATTAATAGGTTAGATTAAGAAATTTTATGATTTGCTGTCTGTATTTGTATTATCTTAGCGGTCAGAAAAGTTAGTCCTGCACATCCCAATTAGTAAAATAAGAAATAAACATTAAAAATTATTTTAAGATGAAAAAAAAGTTTTTTAACGCGAAAATTTACCGCAATGATACAGCAACCGAAATGGTGGTTGAAAATGGAAAAATTACACAGATAGGCACCAATTTACCTAAATGCGAGGAGGAAATTGACCTCGGCGGCAAGCTTGTTCTGCCTCCCTATGTAGATCCACACTTGCATCTAGACTATGTTTATACATTATCTGAACTCGGGCAAGATGGCGCTGGTTCTGGTACTTTGTTTGAAGCGATTGAATTATGGCCAAAATTCAAAGAAACTTTGACAATTGAAAGTGTAAAAAGACTTGCCATGAAGGGAATTAGGGATGAGGTTTCCCAAGGGGTTCAGCACATCCGTACACATATTGATGTTACCGATCCTAAATTTACGGCACTAAAAGCCATGTTGGAGATGAAGGAAGAGCTAAAGCATATCGTTGATATTCAGATAGTATCCTTTCCGCAACAAGGAATGTATACCTATAAAGGCGGCGTTGATTTAGTGGAAGAAGCGCTTAAAATGGGAGCAGACGTAGTAGGAGGAATCCCACATTATGAGCCTGCCAGAGAGTTTGGAGAAAAATCCGTTCACGACATCGTCAACCTTGCGCTAAAATATGACAAAATGATTGATGTTCACTGCGATGAAACCGACGATACCCATTCGCGTTTTGTGGAGTTGCTAAATGCGCTTGTGCTGATGGAAGATTATGGCACAAGAACTACTGCAAGCCATACCTGTTCTTTCGGTTCAGCGGATAATTCATACGCATACAGAATGTTAGACCTATTCAAAAAGAGCAAGATGAACTTTATCTCTTGTCCCACTGAAAACGCCTATCTTCAAGGTCGCCAGGATACTTATCCTAAACGTCGCGGATTAACCAGGGTGAAAGAATTTATTGAATCAGGGATAAATGTTGCTTTTGCACAAGATTCAATCAATGATCCTTGGTATCCAATGGGGAATGGCAATATGATGAACATTCTTGACAATGGGATTCACTTGGCTCAAATCATGTCTCCTGAAGAAATAAAATCAGATTTTGATTTAATCACGTATAATGGAGCTCGTTGCCTAAATATTCAAGACAGTTATGGTTTAGAAGTAGGCAAAGCAGCCAACTTTATTGTTTTAAATGAAAGCTCTGTTTATGAAGCGATTCGTAAAAGAGTGGATGTTTTGGCCTCTGTGCGCCACGGCAACTTCCTGTTTCGCCGCAGAAAACCGGAATATGAAATTCCTTTGAATCTTTAAATAAAGGCAAAATTTTTAACTGTTGAGGCGCCATTGGGTTGAGAAAAGTTCACGATTTATTATCCAAAACCCTTTGACAAATAATTACCTTTGAAACTAAATTTAAAATCATAAAAATGAATTACACAGAAAATTTTGAAGGCATAAAAATTGATGTACAGGCGGTTGACATTGATATTAGCGATAGTCTGCAGCAGGAGATAAGAAATACAATTGGCAGATTAAGCAGGCATACTTCCCAAGTCAATTTTGTAGATGTTTATTTTACAGATAAAACCGAGAAATCAACAGATACAAAAGATATAGGCATTAGAATGGGCATTCCCGGTGCTGATGCTTATGCTTCCGATTCGGGTGACAACTGGATGGAACTGCTGAAAAGCGTGGAAGAAAAGCTGCGCCGACAATTACAGAAAGGTTAAAAAGCTTAGGCGTTTTTCTGCAAGCTCTATTTAAACGTCAACAAACAGCGTATGATGTTAAAATCGGGATTATATTTTAAATCTCACCTCATAAAAAAAGGTTGCCAAATGGCAGCCTTTTTAATTTTACCAGGAAAAACTTATGCTTTCCCTAATGTTTTTTTCGCAACAAATGCCAGTAGAAGACCAGGAACAGCTAAAGCAATGGAGAAAACAGGGAGGCTCATTGCCAGATACTTGCTAAGTAAAATGCCGCAAATGGAAGCTGCGATCATTATCGAAAGGTTAAAAGTACAAGATTGAATAGAGGTTGCTATATCTTTTGCTTTCTCTACTTGTCGCCCTACAGCAGTTTGAAACAGCGCAACCAAAGGCCCGAATGAAATTCCCCAGAGGAAAAATCCAAAATGAGCTATTCCAATAGCTCCTCCAAAGACAAGGAAAATAGCCATGGCTATAATTAGCAGCGCAAACATTAAAATGGTTAAAAGTTGCAAATGGTTGTCCGTGTACTTTATGGCAATACCAACAGAAAGTAAAGAACCAATTCCAAACATAACGAGGGCCATTTCAACACCTCCTGCTATTTGCATTGTTTCCACTAAACTTGCAATATAAACATATACTCCATAATGAGCAGAAACCCCTAAAAGGGTGAAAAGCAAGACCATGAGCACAGCTTTGTTTTTTAACATCGTAAAAGGAGATGATTCCCGGGTTAGTTTCTCTCCCTGAAGAGAAGGTAACATTAGGATACTTAAAAGACCAATTGCGATTATTACAACTCCGATGACTATAAATTCAATTCTCCAACCATAATTATCACCGATCCATGTCATTAATGGCATTCCCAGACTGATGCCGAGTGTAGTACCAGCCATAATTACCGCCACCGCCTTTCCGTATTGGTCTGGAGAAACCAAACGCATACCGTAGGCGGCAATCATAGGCCACATTATGCCGGCACAAATACCACCAATAACACGCATGGATATAACTACTGCATAATTACTCACGAAGGCTACAATAACATTAGAAACTGCAAAACCTCCTAATAGCAATAGCAACAAGAGCTTACGGTTGAAATGCATTGTTACGGAAATAAGCGGAATAGAAAAAATTGCTGATGCCAATGCATAATATCCCACCAGATTACCTCCCTGAATTTCGCTCAAGTTAAGCTCTCGCATCATTTGAGGGAGCACCCCTGATGGCATTAGTTCCGAAAGTATCCCTACAAAAGTAACTGATGACATTAATATCATAATCGCCCAAGGGAAATAATTTTTTGCTATTGTAGTGGCATTTTGTTTGTGCATAATGGCTCTTTTTTAACCTGTTTAAGTCCTGGCAATTATTAAAGGCATCAAATTTAGCATTAATTTTAAAGGCTGGCTACAAATTCCTGATTATTTATAATTTGCGTTTCGCTGCTTGTCTCAACGATCGTTAAATAACAGCTTTAGAATTCAGCAGCAGATTAAAAAAAGAGACAGTTTGATTAACTGCCTCTTTTTTATAATCTTTATTTCTTTAGATACATTTTGCGAATCTTCGAAATTTTGGAAGGTCTGATAGTCCTAAGCTTGTTTTACAAATTGCACATCAACAGCCAATTTCACCTTGTCTGAAACAACAATACTTCCTGCTTCTGTAACAGCATTCCAGGTCAAATTAAATTCTTTTCTGTTAATTTCTCCTTTGATTTCAAAACCTGCTTTAGTTTGCCCGTAAGGATCAACTGCAATGCCATTAAAATCAACGTCTAAAGTAATTTCTTTTGTAATATCTCTGATGGTTAAATCGCCAACGAGTTGCTCGCCATCAAATGATTTTGAAACAAATTTAATCTCGGGAAATTTTTCGGCATTGAAAAAATCATCTGATTTTAAATGGGCATCCCTGTCTTTATTTTTGGTATTTATGGATGCTGTTTTTGCACTAAATGCTATGGAAGCATTGTTGAAATTTTCGCCATCTGTTTTTACAGTTGCTTCAAAATCATCGAAATACCCAGTTACTGTTGAAATCATCATATGCTTTACTTTGAAAGCTGCTTCTGAATGTGTGAGGTCAATTGACCAATTTGTTCTTTTATTCATTTTGTGTTTATTTAAAATTGATAGAATTAGATTAATTACCTTGCGCCATTGGTACTTCCATTAAAAGCACACGCGCATTTTCTGTTGCTTTTAATTTGATGGTGTCTGTGTTCCAAATACCCATACCGTCTCTTTTGGATAGTTTTTCATTATTAATTTCTACTTCACCATCCAAAATAAAAGCATAAACGCCATTTCCTTCTTTTTTGATTTTATATTCATCTACAGTTCCTTTTGAGAATTTTCCCAAATGAAACCAGGCATCCTGATGAACCCAAACGCCTTGGCCGTCTTTGTTAGGTGAAAGGATTTGATAAAATTCATTCTCTTTTTCGATGTCTTTTAGCGAAATCTGGTCGTATCTTGGTTTTACATTTTTCACCCTCGGGAACACCCATATCTGAAGAAACTTAACTTCTTTGTCTTGGTTTGGGTTGTATTCCGAATGTGTAACACCAGTGCCAGCGCTCATTACCTGCACATCACCTTCTTTAATAACGGCCACGTTTCCCATGCTGTCTTTATGTTCCAAATCGCCCTCTAATGGAATGGAGACAATTTCCATATTATCGTGTGGATGCGTGCCAAAACCCATTCCTGCCTGCACAGTATCGTCATTCAAAACGCGCAATACGCCAAAATGCATTCTTTCCGGGTTATAATAATTTGCGAAGCTAAACGTATGGTATGAGTTCAACCAGCCGTGATTTGCGTGTCCTCTGGTTTCCGCTCTGTGAATTATTGTGTTCATTGTGTATTTGTCCTTATTTTTTATTGATTATTTCTAATGTATTGAACCAGTATTTCGGTTCATTAGCTTGTTTCAAAAACATGGTGCAAAGATGGAACAGTTTAGAAATCTGTGGAATATGAAAAAAGGGAGGAAACATATGAAAATCCGACAATTAGGTCTTTATTTCTTTTTTCTTGAAGTTCAAAGGAGATAATCGGGTATGTTTTTTGAAAAAAGCACTAAAATTGGCAGGCTCGGTAAAGCCCAATTCATAAGCAATTTCTTTGTTTGATAAGTTAGAAAAATAGAGTAGTCTTTTCGCTTCGGTTATTATTCTTGCTTGAATATAGTCTTTGGCGGTTTTACCGGTTTTCGCTTTGATTGTTCGGTTCAAATGATCGGGCGTGATATAAAGTCCGTTGGCATAATAGGTGGTAGAATGTTCTTTTTTATAGTTCTTTTCGACAGCTTTTTTAAAAGTCCTAATCAGGTTATCTCCAGTAGAATCTATATCAGATTCGATGGGGTTGATGGCACAAATATTATTACATTCAATCAGCAAAAGTTTTAAAAATGCACCAATAGAAATACACTTCATGGTTGCATCACTATTGAATAGATTGAAAATACTTTTTGCAAAGTCTTCTATCTTAGCGAATTGTTCATTGCCCGGCAATAAAGGCGGACTTTGTCCATAATTTTGAAAGAGGTTCAAACTCTCAATAAACGAGATGGGAATAGAATTTTCTACTAAAAAATGATTAGAAAAAGTCATAACAAATCCAAGAGATTTTTCTGTTTCTATAACCTGATGTACCTGACCCGGAGCTACAAAGAAAATTTGTTGATTTGATAACTCGTAGGTGTTAAAGTCAATTTTATGAAGTCCTTTGGCTTTATTAACAACTAAAACTGTATAGTAGTTGTGGCGGTGTGGCTCATCAGCTTGTCCGTTTCGTTTTGTGTAGATATCTTCCATTTTAGATATCCAAAAACTCACGTTTTCCTTTTCTGAATTTACTTTTTTGTATGTTTTAACGGTGTTCATCTTTTATTTTCTAATAATGTTGTTTTATGCTCAAGGGATAGAATAAATTTTTGTTGATATCAATCCAGTTTCACTGTGGCGGCCAGTTTATGCATGGTGCAGCTAATTGAAAACAGCCATTTCAGTTGTTCCCAAACCAAATGGGCCTCTTGAAGATCGCGTACAGTTTGTTTGTCTTTGAATGATATAATGCTCATTTCTAAATCATTAAAGGTTGGTAACTGTTCATCAAAAAGAAGATCGTGTTCAGAAGATATCTTTAGGTCATCACATTTCTTATCTTTTAAGCACTGTATTACCCGCTCCAGGTTTTTCTCTATTTTGTTAGTTACCGTCTTAAAGTGTGCTGATGCGTCAGTCGTTTTATGGTTTTGAATGTAAGTGCTTACCGAAGCCAATGAAGCTAAAAACGTGTGGTTCAAGACGACCATCTCGTATATTTTATCCGTTTCCCTTTGCTTTGATTTAGGTTCCTGCGCCATACGCTGAAAGGCCGAACTTAGGTTAGAGGTTTCTAAAAATGCTTCCTTGCGCGCTAAATTATAGGAGTTGGGTATATCGCCTTTCTGCTGATAATATTCCGTAATTTTATGAAGAAAATGCTTGTTGGCTCTCACACTTTTTTCGATGCTAACTCCGATTTCGACGAACTCCCAGCTGGGCCAAAGCCACAGCATAGCCGCGTATGACAGTCCGGCTCCGACAATCGTATCCATTATACGGAATTTTATCACGTTAAGAATATCAGGCTGAAGAATAGCATAAACAAAGACCACACCCAAAGTAATAAAGGTAGCCGACGCCCTAAAGTTTTTTTGTACCATCGAAAGTGCCACTACCAGGGCGACCAAACTCATTGCCCCGTAAACATAAGGATTCTGAATTAGAAAAACCATAGCGGTGGCAATGGCTCCGCCGATAAGTGTACCGATAATACGGTCTTTTGCACGGCTCTTTGTGAGACCGTAGCTGGGCCGCATGATCACGATTACCGCCAACAAAATCCAGTGTGGGTTCTGAAAAGCGAAGATCGAACCCAGCGCATATCCAATCATAACCGTAACTGCCAGCCGAATCGAATGTCTGAAAATGGTTGACTTAAAACTAAAGTTCCGTAACAATTGTATGGGGGCATATTCTTGAAGTGGCACAAAACGCTTGGCAGCTTTTCTGTCAATAAGATCGGTTTCGGTGATAGTAGATTCACCTAATAGCCATTTTATCCTTTTTAGTTTTTCGAACTGTTTTTCCTGATATTCGAGCACGTTTTGAAGCATAAGGAAATCTATGTAATCCAAGGTTTCGGCTAACGAGGCTATTTCAAATCTTAGGTCTTCAAAGCATTGCTTGATCTTATCGTTCTTGGGTAGGTTTTTTTGATCGTTTCCCGTTTTAGAAATCATTCGTAATTGGTCAGCCATTTCAAAAATCAAATCCTGAAATATTTTAACATATTGAGGATGTTCGGTATAGAGTGCTTCCATACGATCATAACTTCCGGGATTAGCGATTGCCGTTTCCAGCATTTCTACCAATTGCACAAATATCAATAAACGTTTATCCTGGTAATTTGATAAACCCGAACTTCTTCTGGAAAGGATCAAAATTTCTCTCAAAGTCTTATGGTTCGCAGTAAGTTTGCTTTGCAGCTGTTGTAATTTAGTTTGTAATTTATTGTGGTCTTCAAGTGGATCAATCAACTTCCCCCTTGTTTCTATAAATTCTGCCGTAAGCATATAGGTTTCAGACAAAAATTCTTCAGTCTCTAACTTAGGATTGATTCGGTGCCAAAGCTTGGACAAGAGCAAATACCAAAGTCCACCAACACCTAAAAAAATAGCGTACTGATAGATTTCAAGTACTTCTGAATGGTTGGCAAAGCTCAATACCAAGGCCATAAGGCCTGAAAAACTTACAAGCGAGGCGCGAAAGCCATAGACCGAAATAAATGAGATAGCAAAAGTGAGTAGGCCTAAAATGGGTAGCAACAACCAAAGCTCAAAATTTAAGTAGCCCTTAATGAAGCTAACAACCATCACTAAGATTGCCGAGAAAAGAATGCCAAATTTTTTATGGCGGGAACTACCTGTGACATCGCTGGGCGAACTCCAAAAGGCACCAAAGCTGATTGCCAGCCCAATTTCAAAATATCCGAGTAGCAGTCCTATCAAAAGCGGAAGACTAACCGCAATAGCAACCCTGATAGCCCTCGAAAAACTGATGCTTTTCAAGAACTGTAACAGCTCCTTATAATGCTCGGAAACAAAAACTGTAACAATTTTCAGCGCAGAAACTTTCATGTGCTAATATAGCGTTTATTGTAAAACCGGTTTCATTTTTATTTTCCAAAAGTAAATATTCTAACTATCCTACTTTAAATATATTTATTTGTGCCGATACTGCATAACTTGGAATTAAAAAACCGGAGCTGCTTAACTAAATGACTGCACGATGAGGGATGGTCTGCAAATAAAATCGTTAGCGAAAGTGAAGGGAATATTTATACCTACAATCAGTTATTAATGGCAAAAGACAGCACACTGAGTGAATTTACAATTCACGAAAACAGTAGCATCTATATTATTGGCAGTGAGTCTTTTCCGATAAAATCTTTTATGGCTTAGAACGACAAACGACCCAAACATTGCGGAGAGGCTTCCGGGGATAAAATTCTGATTATTTAAGGCAGTTACTATTATTTTCTAAATTTGCGAATCAAAAAAACTCAGCAATTGAAAAAAGCTGTGAGTACATCGCATTGCAACTCGAAAAATTATTTTTATGCCGAGATTGGACAAAGAAACAAAAGAAAGGATTAAAGAGCTTGAACTCAAGGAGCTTCAGGAAATAGTTTTAAAATTAGCGTCCAAGGAGCAATCAGTTTATGAGTATATTTTTGCTAAAAGATATAAAGGATATGCTGAGGAATTGCAGCAAGCAAATATGTTAGCTGCTTGTATTAAAAGACTTAATGAGTTCACAAAAATCTCGAAAAACAAAACTTTTGAAGCAGACTTGTTGATATATATTCTCAAAGTTCCATTTTCACCGAATAGCAATTTATTTGGAACCAGCTTCACCCAATATGATTCAAAGGTGGCAATGCTTGTGAAACGATTAATAACGGTGGTTACAAAAAAGCTTCATGAGGATTACAGAATTGATTATGAGGCTACAATAAATAACTATCTTAAAAGACTTCATCAGACTTCAAACCATTTAAATACGGTTTTTTATATGCCGAAAACACTCTCAGAAGTGTATCCATAGAATTTACAAAAGAAATGATTTAAGTATTTAGCCAAAACTAAATGCAATAGTCAATTCAGAAAAGAATTAAAAAGCAAGTTAATTGGCCCAAAAATGAAACAACAAAAATTTTCAAAAAGAAAGCGGCTGAAAAGTTTTAGCTTCGCTTTCAATGGATTAAGGATTCTTTTGAAAGAAGAGCACAATTCAAGGATTCATCTTTTGGCGGCAATTTGTGTCTTGATCGCAGCTTTTATTTTTAACATATCGGCTTTTGAATGGATAGCCCTCGTTTTTGCTATCGGACTGGTTATGACGCTTGAGCTCATTAACTCAGCCATTGAAAATATGGCCGACTTTATTTCACCCAATAAGCATGATAAAATAAAGAAAGTGAAGGATTTAGCGGCAGCGGCTGTGCTTATAAGTGCGGTAACAGCTTTGGTTGTTGGATTGATTATTTTTATTCCGAAGATCCTGGATCTCTAAGAAAAATTTTAAGCAGATTGCAGAAGATAACTCCATGTATCGCTTGATTACCATGCAAAATCCAAACCCTTTCCCAAAAATAAACCTCTCCCCTGCTTGTTGTATCACAAATCTCTTTACCTTTGTTCGCAAATCTACGAACAGTATGAGTATTAAATCAGTTACAACAGACGAGCAGCAAAGGATTGCCCGCTATGCCAAAGCGATGGGGCATCCGGTGCGAATGTATGTTTTGGAGTTGCTTTCGAGCCAAAGCTGTTGCTATAGCGGCGATTTAAGCGAAGACCTTCCCATTGCAAAATCAACCCTTTCGCAACACCTGAAAGAATTGAAAGACGCCGGCTTGATACAGGGCGAGATTGAATCTCCCAGAATAAAATATTGTCTCAATAAGGAAAGCTGGAAAGAAGCTCAAATTCTTTTTAAAAATTTTCTTGGGATTTAAAAAATTTTTGCAACCTTTGTTCGTTGTTTTACGAATAACGAATTGAAGGAAAATTAATGTTATAAATTAAAAAATAAGTAAAATGGAAGTTATAGTTTTAGGAACAGGCTGCCCCAAGTGCAAGTCATTAGAAAAGGCAACAAGAGACGCAGTTACAGAGCTGGGGCTTAATGCCAATGTTGAAAAAGAGGAAGATATTATGAAAATTATGGCGTATGGCATAATGCACACTCCTGCCCTGGTAATTGACGGAAAAGTGGTTGCAAGCGGAAGGGTGCCAAACGAAAAAGAACTTAAAACCCTGTTAACCAACAAATAAATCCTATATAATATGACCACAAAAATCAGCACTACATTTTTAACTGTGTTTTTTGGACTCCTCTTAAGCTTTGGGCTTTCCGCCCAATCAGCTGAGCCGGTTCAAACGGAATCACCAGCCAAAGTCGCTGTTTATTATTTCCATTTTAACAGCCGCTGCGCCACCTGTAAAGCTGTTGAATCTGAAACACAGAAGGATGTTAAAGAACTGTTTGGCAATGACGTAAGCTTTGCCTCCCAAAACCTTGATGAAGCCGCCGGCGAAGCTTTAGGCAAAGAGCTGGGCGTGAACAGCCAGACGTTGATAGCCGTAAAAGACGATAAAATAATCAATCTCACCAATGATGCGTTTATGTATGCCCGCACTAAACCTGAGAAGTTTAAAAAGATTCTTGAGGAGAAAATAAAACCACTCCTATAAATATGGAAGAACTATTGAGCGGTCTGTTGGAAAACAGCTCCGTACCCTTTGTAACAGCGTTACTGCTCGGGCTGATGACGGCCATCAGCCCCTGCCCTATGGCGACCAATATCACTGCCATTGGATTTATCGGCAAGGACATTGAAAACCGAAACCGGGTATTTTATAACGGCTTGGTTTACACCCTGGGAAGAGTCGTAACCTACACAGGGCTTGCTTTGATTATCTTCCTCGGCGCCGACCAATTTGCTATTTCCGGCATTTTTCAGAAATATGGAGAAAAAATTATCGGGCCATTACTGGTGATTATCGGGCTTTTTATGCTCGACGTCCTGAAAATTAAATTTCCGGGAATGGGCAAACTCTCAGAGCGTTTCGAGAAAAAGGGGACAAAAAGCTACTGGGATGTACTGCTCCTTGGCATTTTGTTCGCGCTGGCTTTTTGCCCGTATAGCGGCGTGCTTTATTTTGGCATGCTTATCCCAATCACCATTAGCAGCGCTTCCGGATTGCACCTGCCGGTTCTTTTTGCCATCGCCACCGGAATCCCGGTGATTATTTTTGCCTGGTTTATTGCATTTACCGTTTCTGGTGTCGGTGGATTATACAACCGGGTGAAAACCTTTGAACTCTGGTTCAGGCGGGTGATTTCGGTTGTATTTATCGGGGTCGGACTTTATTATATTTTCACGGTTTACTTTTAAAAAATTTTGAATTAATCGTTCGTGTTTATACGAACGGCATAACACTATAAATTATGGAATGGAAAAATGAAATTAAAATACTGACTTGGATCATCTTGGTTTTCGTATTTGCCTATTTTATGCCACTCGAAAGTCTGAGGTTCCAGGAAGCCATCATGGCCATGTTCGATTTGTCGAAGTGGTATGCGCAGGAGCATGTAATTCTCTGTTTGCTGCCGGCTTTCTTTATTGCAGGTGTGATCGCGGTATTCGTGAGCCAGGGTGCAGTGATGAAATATTTTGGTGCCAAAGCCAAAAAATGGGTAGCTTATACGGTGGCCTCGGTTTCAGGAACCATTTTGGCTGTTTGTAGCTGTACAATTTTACCGCTGTTTTCGAGTATTCATAAAAGAGGCGCCGGACTGGGGCCAGCCATCGCTTTCCTGTATTCAGGACCGGCTATCAATATCTTGGCTATCATACTTACAGCCCGAATTTTAGGTTTTGAAATGGGCGTTGCGCGGGTTCTTGGTGCGGTGGTCTTTTCAGTTGTCATTGGTTCGGCCATGTCGTTAATCTACAGAAAAGAAGAAAAAGCCAAACGGGAAGAGCAGATGAACTTCCCCGATATGCCTGAAAAACGCCCGATGTGGCAAACGGCATTCCATTTCTTCACCCTGGTGATGATACTTATTTTTGCCAACTGGGGAAAGCCCGCCGAAGATGTTACAAGTGGAACCTGGTTTTGGCTGTACGCCTATAAATGGCATATCACCGCCGGTTTTAGCTTGTTACTGATCTATTCGTTGATTGCCATCTTGAAAATCAAATGGCAGCATGTACTTTTAGCTGTCATCGCAACAGCAGCCTCCGCATTTCTGACTTCATCGCCGCTGATACCTATGGTTGTTGGTATTGCAGGTCTTAGTGTTATCACGCTGATAGACAAAAGAGACCCAGACAATAAAGAGTGGACGCTCGCAACCTGGGATTTCACGAAACAAATTATGCCTTTGCTGGCGATTGGCGTTGTAGTGGCGGGCTTTCTGCTGGGTTCAACCCACGGGGATACAGCCATTGCCGGGATAATCCCCAACTCATGGATTGCGAACCTGGTCGGAGGCAATTCCTTGTTTTCAAATTTCTTTGCCTCTATCGTGGGTGCTTTCATGTATTTTGCCACACTCACCGAAGTGCCGATTTTGCAAGGCTTGATAGCCGCCGGAATGGGAAAAGGACCTGCGCTGGCATTGCTTTTAGCCGGCCCTTCTTTGTCGCTGCCCAATATGTTGGTTATCCGGGGAGTGATTGGCACTCAAAAAACATTGGTCTATGTGCTTCTCGTGGTGGTTATGGCAACGATTACGGGAATGATTTATGGAAGTTTGTAAACAGTTGTAGGAGATTGTAATAGCATACAAAAGTCTTGATCTTCTTTACAGACAATACTTCTATAGCTAAATTGGCTTATTACACTTTGTCTGTAACCAATAAAAACTCAAAAATGAAAAATAAAGATCTAAAATTAGTTGTAAAAGAAAAATACGCGAAAATTGCCGAACAGCAGATTTTATCCACACAATCTTCGTGTTGTGGCGTCACCGCTTGTTGTGAGACGCTGGAGTTCAGCATGATTGGAGATGAGTATCAAAATATTAAAGGTCACAACCCGGATGCGGATTTGGGCTTAGGCTGTGGTATTCCAACCGAATTTGCCCAAATAAAGCAAGGAGATACCGTTGTTGATTTGGGTGCTGGCGCTGGAAATGATTGTTTCGTCGCACGAACTTTAGTGGGTGAAAATGGAAAAATTATCGGCCTTGATTTTACCGAAACGATGGTTGAAAAAGCCAGGAATAATAATCGTAAAATGGGATATGGAAATATAGAATTCCTTCTCGGTGAGATTGAAGATATGCCTATTCCTGACAATACAGCCGACGTGGTAATCAGCAATTGTGTCTTAAATCTTGTCCCAAATAAAGAGAAAGCATTCGCTGAAATTTACCGTATTTTAAAACCAAATGCTCAGCTTTGTGTTTCCGATATCGTTTTGAAAGGCGAATTACCTGAAAAAATCAAAACGGCATCCGAAATGTATGTTGGATGTGTGTCAGGTGCCTTTCAAATAGATGATTACATGAAAATAATTAAAAATAGCGGCTTCGTCAATATTAAAGTTGAGAAAGAAAAGTCCATTCAAATACCTGATAAAATCTTGCTTAACTACTTGTCGCTAAGAGAGTTGAATGAATACAAAAAATTCGACAATGGCATCTATAGCATTACTGTTTATGCGGAAAAAAACTAAAAGTTTCAAAAACTACATGACCCAAAAGTTTAAACAATGACTCACGTGAAACAAATTGGATTTTTTGAAAAATACCTGACACTTTGGGTTGCACTTTGTATTGCAGCAGGAATTGTAATTGGAAATTTCGCCGGCGACAGTGTAGCAGTTTTGAGCAAAATGGAGCTGTTCAAGGTAAATATACCTGTCGCGATATTGGTATGGCTGATGATTTATCCCATGATGCTGCAAGTCGATTTTTCGAGCATAAAAAATGTAGGCAAACGCCCGAAAGGCTTAATTCTGACACTTGTCGTGAATTGGTTGATAAAACCCTTTACTATGGCATTTTTTGCCTGGATATTTTTCACGAAGATTTACGCAGCATTTATCTCACCCGAATTAGCCGGCGAATACATTGCTGGTGCAATTTTGCTCGGCGCTGCACCGTGTACGGCGATGGTTTTCGTCTGGAGTTACCTTTCCGACGGCGATCCCAATTACACCCTGGTTCAGGTATCCGTAAACGACTTGATTATTTTGGTAGCTTTTGTCCCTATTGTTGGTTTGCTTTTAGGCATTACCAATGTTCAGGTACCTTACGATACGCTGGTTTCAAGCGTTTTGATATTCGTTGTGGTGCCTTTATTGGCTGGTTATTCCACGCACAAAATTGCAATTCGTCGAAAGGGCAAAGCCTGGTTTGAGAAATCCTTTTTGCCCAGATTTAAGCCTGTTTCTATTTTAGCACTCCTGCTTACCTTGGTTTTACTTTTCGCCTTTCAGGGGAATACCATTACAGAGAATCCGTTGATAATATTGCTTGTTGCGGTTCCGCTTGTAATTCAAACCTATTTTATATTTTTCATCACCTGGTTTGCCGGCAGGAAACTGAAGCTACCTTATGCCATTTGTTCGCCCTCGGCCATGATAGGTGCTAGCAACTTTTTCGAATTGGCGGTTGCGGTTGCCATCGCCTTGTTTGGCCTGCAATCTCCTGCCGCATTGGTTACCGTTGTTGGCGTTTTGGTTGAAGTACCGGTCATGCTATCGCTGGTGGCATTGGCAAACAGCTGGAAGTATTAAGCCGTCTTATGTCTTAATAAATTGCTATCTTAGCCTTTATGATTCAAAAGATTACTACAGAACGATTACCGATAAAATTATGGCTTAAAGACCTGGAGGAAGCTGCTTTGGAGCAGGCAAAAGACTTGGCCAACCTCAGTATTTCCTTCAGGCATATTGCCATTATGCCCGATGCCCATCTCGGATACGGAATGCCAATAGGTGGAATTTTGGCCACCAAAGATGCTATTGTTCCCAACGCAGTAGGTGTGGATATTGGCTGCGGAATGAGTGCTTTAAGAACCGATTTGGATGAGATAGATCTGAAAAAGTTGAAAAGGGTGATGGGCAATATCCGTAAAACTATTCCGGTGGGATTTAAGCATCATGCAGAAAAGCAGGACGAGAAATGGATGCCACAGATAGAACAGGAGCTACCAATTGTTTCGCAGGAATATGAAAACGCCCTCTACCAAATTGGAACGTTAGGCGGAGGCAATCATTTTATCGAGATTCAAAAGGGTTCTGACGGCTATATCTGGATTATGGTGCATTCCGGTTCGCGTAACCTGGGCTTCACAGTGGCCAACCATTATCATAAATTAGCCGGGGAAATCGAAGGTGTTCCGAAAGACCTCTCGTATTTTTTGCGCGGAACGGAGGGCTTTGAAAATTATTTTAATGAGATGGACTACTGCCTGAAGTTTGCCTTGCAAAACAGGAAGTTGATGATGGAAAGGGTGAAAGATGCCTTTCAGGATATTGTGCCGGAGGTGAAATTTTCACAATTTATCAACAAACCACATAATTTCGCGGCCTGGGAAAACCATTTTGGCCACGAACTTATCGTGCATAGAAAAGGTGCAACCCGCGCAGAAGAGGGCGAGTGGGGAATGATTCCCGGCTCACAGGGTACACGTTCGTTCCTGGTTAAGGGCAAAGGCAACCCACTGTCATTCAACTCGTGTTCGCACGGGGCAGGAAGGCTGTTGAGCCGCAACCAGGCACGCAAAACCCTGGATATCAAAACGGAAATAGCAAAATTAGAAGACATGGGTGTAATCCATGCGCTGCGCCACCAAAAGGATTTGGACGAAGCTCCGGGCTCATACAAAGACATTGAAGAGGTGATGGCCCTGCAAAAAGACCTGGTGGATATTCAAGTGGAATTAAAACCACTCGCCGTGATAAAGGCTTAATGATTAGGTTATTAGGATGCAAAACTAAGCAACACCTTATCTGTGTTTTTTTTATCAAATTACACGGATTTAATGAATTTCAATTCGTTTAATTCGATGACTACTTATTTCTTATTTCTATGATGGTATAATGAGATTGTCTGTTTTACCTGATGGTATGCACCAACAAATGGTCTTTTTCAGACTTTTGCCGAAAAAATGCAGGTTCCTGTGTTTAAGGCAGTTAGACTGTTAGTGTTTGGCACGGGTCTGGAGACCCGCGCCAGCGGTGAAAAAGGGCAAGACTTGGTCTGACTAAAGCAGTGTTGACACGGCACTAAAAGTGATTTATTAAACCGAAAACGAAAAAACTGTTTGGTTTAATTGCTGATATCTTTTACTTTTATAGGCTGAAAAATTAGAACTTATGAAGTTGACGCTCGAAACGGATAATCCTGCCATTCTTGAATCGGTTAAAAAGATTTTCAAGAAGCAAGGCAATGAAGACTTTTGGCAGACTATTCCAAAAAACCAACAAGAGGAAATTCTGAAAGGAATAAAAGAAACCGAAAAGGGTGAAAACGTTGATTATGAAGAGTTCATATAGAAATATCGGTAATGGTCGATACCTTAATAAAGTTAAGAAGGGAAACATTATAAAAATAAAGACTTTAGAATAAAACGCACAATTAAATACCTACCAATCTAAATCTATTATCATGGAAGAAGTTATCATCAAAAACAAAGAAAAGTATCTGCAAGAAAATTATCCTTTTGTAGATATTCCAAAATTAACAGACAAAAAACGTTGCCTTCACTGCGATGAGATTATTACTGTTGGCGATTATAAAGTATACAGGGACGAAAATAACATGGAATTTATTTACTGTTCCAATGCTCCTGAATGCAACGGAACGCTTATTGATTGGTGGCCAGTAGATTAGAACTTAGGTTGATGATGGCCAATACATAAAATACAAAAGATGTTATTCAGGGTAAATTATCAAACAATCTCGGACATAGATCTATTCTCAATAAACGAGAAAGCAACTTCCCTATTTAGTTTTTACAACAGGACAAAAACGCCTGGCGGGAAAGAACTATTATACAAAATCATAAAAACGCCAATCTCTGATTTGGAATTTCTTGAGAATAGAAAAGCCGAAATTCGATATTTCCAAGGCTTAAACTGCCTGCTAATTCTCGATAAAAGGCAATTTGACTTCGTTGAGTATTACCTCAGAAACAGACATATACCTTTAAAAAACAATATCATTGACGCAGCTTTTGACAAACTGGTCAATAAATTAAAATCCAGCAACGATTATTATGTTATCAGAGAAGGCGTTTATCATCTTTGTTGCATACTAAAGGCTTTGTACGAATTTCTTGATAACATTAAAAAAACTAATCCGCCTCAAACCTTAAAAGAAGAGCTTAAAACGGTAGAAATTTTTCTTGCCAACAAAGCAATTATTCGAGCAATTGAAAAATTGCCTGCGGAATCCGGAAAACTTAAACAGAGACAAATAAACCAACTCGACAATTTGTTCAGAGCTGAAAAGAACACGGAGTTAATTTCGATGCTCAATATTATTTACAAGATAGATGTTCACCAATCACATTGTGAACTTCTGCAAAAAGAGCATTTCTGTCTGCCTGAATATTCACAAACAAAATCCCCTGATTTCGAGGTGGTTGACTGCATACATCCCTTTCTGCCTTTGCCGGTTCCTAACAGTTTTAAACTCGACCATAAAAAGTCAACCGTCATTCTAACCGGGCCAAATATGTCGGGCAAGTCAACTTTTCTTAAAACAGTGGGAATCTTAACTTATTTCGCGCATCTGGGCATACCGGTTCCTGCCAAAAAACTTATAATTCCAGTACTAAACGGGCTTTTCACGACCATCAATTTATCAGATAGTCTAAGCCAGGGTTTTAGTCATTTTTATGCTGAAGTAAACCGAATAAAGGAAATGGCCGTTGATATTCAGGAGAATAGTAATTTAGTCGTAATTCTCGATGAATTATTTCGGGGAACGAACGTTAAAGACGCCTATGATGGAACGCTAATGATTGTTAAGCTTTTATCGCAAATTCGAGGAGCTTTCTTTTTCATATCGACTCATATTCTTGAAGTTGCAGAAGATTTATCCATTTCTGACAACATTGACTTTAAATGTTTCGAGTCAGTTCTAAATACGGATAAACTCAGGTATGATTATAAACTTAAAGAAGGCGTTACAACTGGAAGAGTTGGGATGCAAATAATTAAGAATGAAGGAATTGAAGAAATATTATCGGAGATCATTAGGAAGCAAAATTAAATTGCGGTAGCTAAAATAAGTATGCCTTATCTCAAGAGAAAAAGAAGGAAAATAACATGAAAAAATACACTTTAGACGAATTAACAGACCAAAATATTATAGAAAAAGGTTCAATGGAAAGAGAACAATTTGAATTTGAGCTAAAACTCGGCATGCTTGGAGATATTGATCTTTTTAATTTACCGGCCTACATACCCCGAGGGTTTTAATTTTCAAATCAATAGAGACACTTAGCTATTTTTTAACAGCTTGTGCATAACAAATCATTGTACTCCAGCAGTTATTTCGCGTTTCAATAATCTTATTTTACCGGATTACCGTGATTTCCCAACCCGAAACCACGCAAAACTCTTTGATAAGCAGCAGATATTGTCTAAATTTGTTTTTGCAAATCCTATCAACACCAAACATAAAAACACGCTCCATCAATGGGATATATGGGTTTCGGTTTGCAAAACTGGATCTTTAGACAAAGGCCGAGACCTGCTTTTTCAAAAGACCGCAAGCCAACAGGTGATACCATTCCCCGATTGGACACTAAAGAATTTAGCATCGCTGGAAGAACGCAAAAGAACCCTGAACAAATCGAGCAAAACAAGAGGTATTATTTAGACAGCATTCGAAAACGCTCAATCAAAGAAAAAATAGTTAGTTCTATAATTCTGATAACAATTTTATTGTCCGTCTTTCTGCTATACAAACATCAACCCTGGAAAAAATACGAAGTTTCAAATGAAGACCTTATCTTGGCACAACAAAGAGCAGAACAACAAAAAAAAGCAGTCTTTGAAATGACACTGAGTTATGGCAACCGAAAGCTTCTAGGTGGCGAAATAGAGTCGGCCATAAAAGAATTTGAGCATGCTTTAAAAATATTTCCAAATAGTATGGAAGCATCAGAAGGCGTAGCAAAGTCATATCTATTAGATTGCGAAACAAACCAAAACAATTGCGAAAAAGCAAAAAAGCTGTTGGATGCTTTGATAGAAAAATATCCGGAAAACTATGAATACATTTCGTATCGTTTCGCGCTGGAATAGGCTGTAAGTGCATGGTTTTTCAAAGCATTTCAAAATACAGCAAATCAACAGAAAATGTGGCCCTCTCCCACTTTCATAAATATAAACAACAACAAACCAATCAGAATAGTGTATTTTAGAGGTTTAAATTAAAAACTTCAACGCTAACCAAAATATGAGCCTATTTCAGAAATCAGTTGTAAACAAATACCTGAATGCACTTGATAAAAATATGAAAAAAAATGACCAACAAAACTTTGCTGATCATTTTTTCTGGTAAAATTGGTTAGCGCCTCACGGCAGCTTCTTTAATCAAAATTTTTGCGCATATATTGCATGCGCTCAAAGGCGGCGGTATTTTCAGCGCGTTTGTTTACCAATCCGCGGAAATCGCCTATCGTTTTATAATGATTTTTTTTCATCCATTCTTCTACTCCTTCCACGATATCTTTAAGATATGGAATACCATTTTGGTACAAGGTTGTACAAAGTTGCGTAACAGTAGCTCCTGCAAGTAACTGTTTCACAACGCCTATGGAGTAATGGATTCCGGTGGAGGCCGCCAAATCACATTTTATTCCATCAGCGCTGAGCAAGGCAATCCAACGCATGGGAATAGATTTTTCGTCAGGACTGGAAAATACATTATCAGTAACCACCCGCATATTGGCAATATCCACATCGGGGTTGTAAAAACGGTTAAACAGCACCAAACCGTCAGCACCTTCGTCAACCAGGCGGTTGGCCATTGCGAAAATATTGGTGTAATAGCGGCCCATCTTCACCGAAACAGGGATACTAACTTCCGCTTTTACGGCTTTCAAAATTTCAATAGCCATATCTTCAATGCGCTGGCTGCTTACCTTTTTATCGAAAGGGAAAATAGAAATATTCAGCTCAATGGCATCGGCACCGGCTTCTTGTATTTTAGCAGCAAACTTTGGCCACTCCACAGGACTCACGCAGTTGATGCTGGCAATAATTGGAATATTTACGGCAGCTTTGGCGTCTCTGATAAGCTTTAAGTATTCATTTACGCCACTACCTTTTGAAATGCTTACGACATAATCTGAGGCTTCGGGATACCAAAAATACATATCGTTGCGCCTGAGACCGCTCTCGGTTTTTGCAATGATTTGTTCTTCAAAAAGCGATTTCAATACCACAGCTCCTGCACCGGCAGCGGCACAGGCTTTAATGTTGGTAACTGTTCCGGTTAGCTTTGAGCTGCTTACCACGACTGGATTTTTGAGCTTTAAACCTAAATAAGTAGTTGTTAAATCCATATTAAAAATATTATTGTTCAAATTTAGTTGATTATTTCCTGCCAATCAAGTTCTCTAAAAATTATTTTATAAAAGAAATTTAGGGCAGTCGATAAATTTTCTTTGGCCTGATCAGAAAGCCGTTCTTCAAATTCCCACTGATAACCTTTCAAGTGCAAAAGCCAGGCCTCGGGTGTGTTACTGAAAAGTTTTTGACACAGATCGACCACAAAAGCCGGTGAAACCGCATGCATCGTAAACTCCACCTTAGCATCTGAAGGAATCACTTTCGTAAAGCTATACGAATCAATCGGTTCGATGGTCGCATCCACAAAAATTACCTTATCGTAAGCCGAAATCAGGTGCGCGTCTTCAATATTGAGCTGATAATTGGTATCGAGCGCGATATTTTCAACTTTTTGTTCGGTAACCCACTTATCCACCTCCGCGATAAAAGCAGCACCGAGGCCATCATCCTGACGGCCCGGATTGCCATAGCCATAGATAAGGATTTTGGGTTTTGAAGCCATATATCAGGATCTTTTACGGTCGATAATTTTATCATCAGGCCCAACCAGTGTAAGCTCAAGTGGCATTTTGCCTAAAGCATGTGTGGCACAACTCAAACAGGGATCATAAGCCCTGATGGCCACTTCCACGGCATTCATCATGGGTTCGGTAATCACTTCTTGACCAGTCATTTGCGCCTTGGCAACAATATTCACAGCCTTGTTCATCGGCTCGTTATTGTTGGTCGTAGAAACAATCAGATTGGCCATTTCAATTTGGTCGTGATCGTTGATGCGGTAATGGTGGAACAAAGTGCCACGCGGTGCTTCGATAAGCCCAACACCTTCTTTTTGTTTCTGACCTTTGATAACCAGATCACCTTTCAGCAAATCAGGATCACTAAGCAGCTCGCGAATCATTTCGGCTGAATGCAAAACCTCGATAAGGCGGGCATAATGCGTCAACAGGCAATGGTTGTTGGGTTTGCCATGGGTGAGTGCTTTATAGATTTCAAACTCCCTTTGTGCCAGTGGCGAAGGGATAAAATCTGCGGTATTTAGTCGGGCAAGCGGCCCAACACGGTACCAGCCTTTTTCTTTGCCCTGTTCTTTCAGGTAAGGGAACTTCATATAGCTCCAGCTTTTCACTTCTTCCTCAATATACTTATCATATTCTTGATAATCAACATCATGAAGGATCTTTTTGCCTTCGCTATCCACCGCGCGTAACACGCCATGATACAGATCGAGTGCGCCGTCTTTACGCACCAAACTCAGGTGGTTGCTTGGGAAATGCGAGAAATTATCCACAAAATCTTTGTTGGCGAGGTAATACCCCTTAAAGAAATCCAGCGCACCCTGAGCCCAGGAAACCATTTTGTCGGCATTGAGCGGATCGGTGCCTTTCAAAAACTCATCCCGTTCATCAATCGTGAGGTGTTTGTTGATACCGCCTGGGATAGCACCCGTGCCATGAATTTTCTTTCCGGCTGTGGCCCTGATAATTTCCTGGCCGAACTTACGCATCATCACGCCCTGAACCGCCAGCTCAGGATTGGTGAGCGCGATGCCAATAATATTTCGGGTGGCCACATCGCCATCAATTCCAAACAGAAAGTCGGGAGCACTCAGGTGGAAAAAGTGTAAGGAGTGAGATTGAAAAACCTGTCCGTAGTGCATCAGCCGGCGCATCTTTTCGCCCGTTGGCGTTAGGCCATCGCCTGTTCCTGCTCCCACTATCACGTCGAGTGCTTTGGCAGCAGCCAGGTGGTGGCTCACCGGACAAATTCCACAAAGGCGTTGCACCAAAACGGGTGCTTCCCAATACGGACGCCCCTGCACAAAACGCTCAAAACCACGAAATTCGACAATATGCAAACGGCTCTGTTGTATATTGCCCTGCGCATCAATATGAATAGTAACTTTTCCATGTCCTTCGACACGCGTTACAGGTTCTATCGTTATTTTCTTTGACATCGTATAGCTATTTCAGGTTAATCAAATTTTACTACTTCGTAAGGCAGCTTCAGCGGATCGCCAGTGACGAGCGCTACTACAGCCTCCCAAATTAAGTCGGCACGTGGTGGACAGCCCGGCAGGAAGTAATCTATCTTCACGATTTCGTGACAGGGATAAACCCTGTCGAGCAGCATAGGCAGTTCGTCGTCGTTCGGCATAACACCTTCGGTGTTAAGCTGAACCGTGGGACCACCAATATAAGCTTCATGCAGGCATTCCTCAATTGGAATACCATTGCGCAGCGCCGGCAAACCACCCATGATGGCACATTCGCCAACAGAAACCAAAATTTTACAGTTCTTTCGGAAAGATTTCAGCACTTCCACGTTCTCGCTATTACAACATCCACCTTCTATCAGGCCGATATCAACGGCTTTGGTGAAGGTTTTTATATCATCGATAGGCGATTTGTTAAACTCGACCAGCTCAATAAGTTTCAGAATGCGCTCGTCAATATCTAAGAGCGACATGTGGCAGCCGAAACATCCGGCCAGCGAAGTTGTTGCTATTACAGGTTTACTCATTGTTTTTTCCTCCTGGTTTTAAAGTTTTATTTCACTGCCGATTGGTTTATGGTCATATTTTCTTTTGCCTATTGGCACGTCAAAGCCTTTCTCTTTGAAAAGGATTGAGCCTACCGGACAGTTATTCATGGCCAGAATAGCCGTTTCGTCGTCCATCTTGTTGCCCATTTCTTCATCCAAAACAACCTCTAATTTATGACCACGATTTCTGAAAGCAAAATACGAACGTCCTTCCTCGTCTTTAATCGTTTTGATACACCTTTTGCAGAAGATACAACGGTTTTGGTCTTTGATAATTTTAGGTGAGTGGGCATCAACGGCTTTGAGCGGAAACTCGTAAGGAAAGCGCGGCACCATCATCTGATACAGATAGGCCAAAGCCTGAAGTTCGCAGTTGCCGCTCTTTTCGCAGGCCGGACAAAAATGGTTTCCGCTCACGAAAAGTAGCTCGACAATGGATTTGCGCAGCTCCTCTATCTCTTCGGAATGGCTTTCTATTTCCATGCCATCGGTAACGGGCGTGGTGCAGCTCGTCATCAGCCTTCCGTTGATTCGAACGGTACAGACACGGCAGGCACCTTTTGGCTTCACTCCTTTCATATTGCACAAGGTGGGAATGAAAATGCCATTATCAGCGGCAGCTTCAACAATATATTTACCACTTTCGGCCATACATTCCGTGCCATCAATTTTAAATTTTATTAGGTTACTCATTGTTCTTGTTTTTTGCTGGTTCAATTAATGGTGATTGAGGTTTGGAACACGCCCAACATAAGTGCAGCTGGCCTGGATAGCTTTTTCCATATCGAAGCCTTCGTCGAATTGTTTGTCCTTTTGTATCAGTGCACTATACAAATGTGGGAAGTTTTTCAGACTACTAATAATAGGATTTGCTGCCGTTTGGCCAAGGCCGCAACGACTGGCTATCAGATTTTTACTCCAGGATTTCAGGTCAATCAGATCTTTTGGAACGCCTTTCCCTACCAGAATTTTCTTCAGCTTATTGTTTAGCACTTGGGTCATATTGCGGCAGGTGCTGCATGAGCCGCAGGATTCGTCAATAAAGAACTCCATAAAGTTGACTACCACATCGCGCAGTAAATTTCGTTGCTTGTTGAAGATGATCATGGAACCTCCGGTAGAAAGGTCTGAATAGCCCAGCGTACGGTGGAACTCCTCGGGCCCGATCAGCGTTCCGGATGGCCCGCCAACCTGCACCGCCTGCACTTCGTAGGCGCCAACCATATTGAGCATGTCTTCCACATTAAAACCCCAGTTTACCTCATAAACGCCCGGGAACATGCAGTCGCCGGAAATACTCAGTATCTTGGTTCCTGTGGAATCTTCGGTGCCAAATTGGGTAAACCATTCGCCCCCATTTTGAACAATGCGAACCGCCGTGGCGAAAGTCTCCACGTTATTTACAATGGTCGGCTGGCCGAGGTATCCTTTTTCTACCGGGAAAGGCGGCTTATCACGCGGCTCGCCACGTTTGCCTTCGAGGGATTCGAGCAGGGCCGTTTCCTCTCCGCAAACATAAGATCCGGCACCAAACTGGATACGAATATCGAAATCAAAGCCTTCGATGCCGCTGATATTTTTCCCTAACAGGTTATTATCGCGCATGTTTTGCAGCACTTCAAGGAGGTAATTATTCAGGTAACGGTATTCGTAGCGTAGATACAAAATGCCTTCATCGCCGCCAATGGCGTAACCTGCAAGGGCCATGCCTTCAAAAACCAGTTCCGGCTTCTCGGTCAAAATTACCCGGTCTTTAAAAGTACCTGGCTCGCCTTCATCGGCATTGCACACTACATAATGCTTGCTGCCTTTGGCGCGGCGGCAAAACTCCCATTTGAGACCCGTGGGAAAACCTGCGCCCCCTCTGCCCCGGATATGTGAATGTTTGATTTCGGCTATGACGGATTCGGGCGACATTTTGGGCAAGAAATCACGGATGACAGTGCCTGATTGATAGTCGTCGGACAAGATCATGCCTTTTCGGCGGATATTACTCGACACCATCGAACGCAGGCTGGGCAGGTGATTTTTACCATCACCATAGCTTTCGTTGCGCAGCTCGTCCATATTCTTGCCCTCCTTCATCAACTTCACGATTTCGCGCACCCGATAAGGCGTTAAACGGGTGAAAATCTTGTGGTTGATGATCGCTGCCGGCTCCTGGTCGTTCATACCAATGCAGGGCGTATCATACAATCCAACGAGTCCATCTTTGGTAACATCGCCGAATTTTATGCCCAGTTCCTTTTCAAAAGTCTCTTTAACTGCTTCACGCCCAAACATATAGGCTACGGGGCTGGTGTTGAGATAAACAGCATACTTTCCTTTAGGTTTCGTGCTGAAAAAATGATAAAAAGTAATGGTTTGCTCAACATCAATTCGCGACATAGCAAGCAATTGTGCTATTTCTTCGATAGCTTCACTGTTGATATAACCGGTAGTCTCCTGAATATCAATCAGGATGTCCATTAAGCGGCTACGATCGTTTCCATACTTTTCAACAAGTTGCTTTACGGTGTTTTCCATGAAGAAAGGGTTTATGGTTTGGTTTCATTTTTTTACATTTAACATTGTTGTTAATTGTTTCACAACAAAAGTAAATGGATTTAACTCTAAAACAATAGCCAAATAGAATTTAGAATGAATTTAAATTACAATTACTCAATGAATGGATATTAGTATAATTTTGACAATGAATGCATTAGAAGCTTTAATCAAATAATTTTCATGCTACAACAGGCTTGTTTAGAATTGTTCTATATTTCGCAATACGGTTTTTGCACTACAAATCTTCACGTAAACAGCAATTGCGGGATTTTTGGACGATTCGTTGCATTAAAAAGTTTTGGTTTGTGCATAGAATGAGAAAATAATGCAACTATCAAAAGGCAATTGCAGTTTAAGGCAAAAAAAGATTTGCTTCCAAACTATTCAATAGACATCTATTGGATAATCGGATGCAGACCCAAAGCTGAAATAACGGAGTTTAAAACCAGAACCGCTTTTAAATGGGACTTTTCTAACAACAACTTACTCCTTAACTAATCGTGCCACAGCTGATTTTCCATAATTATCACTCAGCCGGATCAGATAAATGCCTGTATCTAAATCTGATATATTTATATTTCTGCAATTACTAATACGCTTTTCGCTTATCAGTTTCCCTTGTTGATCGAACAGCTCGGCGAATTGCCAGCAATGTTGCTCATCCATTATCTGCACCTGATTCGCGGCAGGATTGGGTGCCAGCAGTACTTTTGTACCTGGCGGGGCTGGCAGTTCTATGGTGCTTACAAGCTGACCATTAGCATCATAGCGTACTACTACAACATCGTGCTGCATTTGATCGCCAGGATAATGAATAAAATCCCATACCGACATTGATGCTAAAAAGCCACCATCAGCTGTGGGCATGGCTCCCCCACTGCGATATTTTTTTACGCCATCACCATAAACAACCTGATATTCCAGCTCCAGATTATGGTTTAGTTTATTCGCCATATACCACGAAGGAACCGGGCCGGACTCACTATGTTTTGTCCCCACCAAAAAAATCCCTTCGTCACTCACGGTCATACTATTATAAAAATCAAGTGTGTCAACTGCTCCAAAGTGGACTAGCGGAAACAGCTCTCCGTTCATACTAAAGGGCTGAAAAGCCATATCCATATCAAGAATTGGTGGAGGACTACCTTGAACATAGTAATTGCCCACATAATAAAATGTGGAATCGTTCAATTTACCAAAATTTCTTACATCAACCTCCAACTGTCCATCAAGCTCGATTATCGTATCCAATGTAAAATCAGTATTCAGCCTAAACAGGCTATTCATACCGCCGCCCTGGTAGTATTTTTCATCGACACCTGATTGCACCAGGCCAAAACGATAGATCATGCTGGAATCCGTATAGTGTTGCAGCAGATTTCCTTCCGGATTCATTTCGAGAAAATATAAGTGGCCGAGTACAGCCGTGTCGGTATTTCCATATCCGCCTGAAATTACAATATTTCCTGCCTGATTGAGTAATGCAGCATAATATTGCTCACTAAACGCTGATGTACCCGCCAAAGAATCACGAATCAGCCCCAATTCCGCATCAAACCAACGCAAATACAGCTGAAAATCGTTGCTCACCGAATCATAAGCATTACCAAGAGCCAGATAATTACCATCGGGCAGCGGGATGATTTGAGCCACACGTGTCCCGTAGCCTGCTACCGGATCAAAGTGCAGGCTGTCAATCAGCTCCAGCTCATCAGAAACCAGATAAGTGATATTGGTGTAATCATAAAAACCATTGATATCATTGGGATGGGTGACCACATGGCCCCTGGCAATCGTAAGCAAAAAGTGTTCATCACTTATAGGTGTTAGAAATCCCCCGGCTTCATCCATGCTGGTTTGGATAATGAGCGGGTTAGCCTTTTCTTGCTGGCCAAAAATATTTAAGCAAAAAATGAGGCTTGCAATTATTGCTAATAAGTTTCGATAGGATTTCATAATACAATGCTTAGAGTAAAGAATAGCTAAATTATCGATTTTTTTTGAATTTTTTACAACACTAATGTTAAATATGAGCTCCTAAATTAAAACCTAAGTAGTGCAATTAATTTGGGCAAAAAAAAAACTTTTTGATTTCCCTGTTGTTTACAACGCATAACTAAACATAAAAAAATGAAAACAGTATTAATACTCTTACTTAGCATTTTCACGATGGGAATACTCACTGCACAGGAAAAATTTCACGATTTTGTAGTAAAGGATATTACAGGCGACGACTTTAAACTGGCCGACTTGAAAGGCAAGAAAGTGATGGTAGTTAACACCGCCAGCAAGTGCGGCCTAACGCCTCAGTACGAAAATTTAGAAGCCTTGTATAAGAAATATGGTGGCGAAGATTTTGTCATTGTTGGTTTTCCAGCCAATAACTTTATGAAACAAGAACCCGGCACCAACGAAGAAATTGCCAGCTTCTGCAGCATCAATTATGGTGTAACTTTCCCGATGATGTCCAAAATTTCGGTAAAAGGAAAAGATATGCACCCGCTCTATCACTGGCTCACCGAAAAAGACAAAAATGGTTTTGAAGACAGCAAGGTAAGCTGGAATTTCCAGAAATACCTGATTGATGAGGACGGAAATTTGGTGAAAGTTCTAAGTCCGCGCACTGATCCGATGGATGAGGAAATAATTGCCTGGATAGAGAAATAGCGTTTAAACAGTACTAAATTGCTGATGAAGCAGACAAAAAAAGCCGACATTTATACGATGTCGGCTTTTTTTGTGAGTCGTTTTACGACCGACTTGCACTTTATTTAGTTTGCTGATCCATAAAAAGTTTCTTTAGATCTGCTTTATGCTTTTTCTGATTTATCTGTTCTGACTTTAATTGGTATTCATTTTTTTATACCTTTGTTCACTTTATGAACCATTAATTAAATGAAGTAATATTTTAACAAACCTATTAAAACAAAAGACATGAGACCTCCATTAAACATTTCAATCGATTGGACAGAAAAACTGCAATTCACGGCAAGCAATGACAAAACAAATGCAAAAGTCGCAATCGACATTATTACGCCGGATCAAACACAAGAATATACCGGCACCGGACCAAAGCATGTATTTCTGCAAGGTTTGGCGGGTTGTGCCGGAGGAGCTATAATTTTCCTCTTAGAAAAAATGAGGGCTGAAATGCCATCAAAATTTGGGATTGATGTGCAGGGAACACTCACAACAGCGCATCCTATGTATTTTGAAAGCATCGATATGACCTACCGTTTTGAAGGAAAAACCGATGAGAAGATGATAAAAAAGGTCGTAAACCTGACTGAAGAAAAATATTGTGGCCTGACTTATATGCTCAGTAAGATGGCTAAGATCAATATTTTGATAAAACTGAATGGCAATACAATTGAATGATGATCAGGTTTTTAAATTGAGACCAGAGATATGTACACCTTAGTCCTATATTTTTCGCTAGCTGCAGCTTTCGTTTCCAACGAAAACCCACAATTGACAATTCATATCCAAAATATTAAAGCCCTTGAAGGCGATATTAGAATTGGCGTTTTTAACACAAGCGAAGATTTTTTAAAACAAGGATTTACTTTTAAAAAGTATAAAACTGCTGTCAGAAATACCACGGAAACCATTGTCATTGAGGATTTACCAAAAGGCGAATACGCATTTATGTTGTATCACGACAAAAATGCTGATGCAGAAATGAACCGCAATATACTTGGAATTCCTAAAGAAGCTTTTGCATTTTCAAATAATGTGAGACCTAAATTTGCGAAACCCACTTTTGAAGATTGTAAGTTTTTTTTGGAAGATGACCTTGTGCTGGAAGTTAGCCTGGGTTTTTTTAAATAAAAAGCTAACTATTTCAAAAAATCCCAAATTAAACCTAATCTGTACCGCTAATTTTTCATAATTATCAACACATACTTATATGCTAAATAATACCGAGCTCAAAAAACTCTTGTTGGCTGTTCCGATCAAGATATGCCGAAACATGGACCATCAGTTGGTAAAGTCAATTTTGAAAGCGCTGAAAATAAATATTTCACAACAGCATTTTATGATTTTGAAGTTGCTGGAAACTTATGAACACCTTTACGTTAGCGAGTTTGTGGAGAAGCTGAATATCACAAAGCCTCAAATGACCTCCTTATTGGATAAACTGATTGAATTGGGATATATAGATCGTGTTTATGATAAAAACGATAGAAGAAAATTATATATTTCCGCCACTTCATCTGGTGATAAATTGACTAAAAAAATCAATGAAGCTATTGATATACAGTTAGATAATCACTTGGTGGAATTAAACCAAGAAGAGTTAACTGCTTTAGAAAACGGTTTAAAGGTGCTTCAAAAATTGTGTAAGAATTGTAATTAGCTTTTGTATGTTTTTTTACACCCCAAGGGTTTCAAAAACCCTTGGGGTGTAAAAAAATAAACCATCATAAAACGAAGTCCGGAGGACTTGCCCAATAATAACGTCCGGATTTATCCGGGTGCAGCAAGCTAAGTACACACAAACCTCAGAGAGGTTTCCCCGCTTTAAGTCTGTGACTAAATTGCTTCAAACCCTATTGCAAAGCTACCGCAGTTCAATAGTATGAACGCAAATCCTCTTCAAGGCTATGTTTTTATTTGTGTAATGCTTAATTATTTTCAAAAACCAACTCACCCGAAACACTCAACGTAACCACCTTTGCTTCTTTGAGTTGCTGCTCATTGGCCTGCATAATATCCTGATCCAGTATCACAAAATCAGCTGCTTTTCCCGCTTCAATACTTCCTTTTTCGGCTTCTTCAAAGCTGCCTTTGGCTGCCCACAAAGTAATGGAACGCAGCGCATCCTCGCGCGAAAGGGCATTTTCCATCTGGAAACCTCCTGCCGGATAGCCTTCTTCATTCTTTCTAATCACAGCGGAGTAAAAAGTTTTCAACGGATCAATACTTTCGATTGGAAAGTCGGTACCGTTAACGAGCCAGCCATTTTGGTCCAACAACTGCTGCTGGGCATAAGCCGTTTTTGTGCGCTCCGCTCCTATCCTGGCCGGCACCCACAACATATCCGAAGTGGCATGCGTGCTTTGGATGGACGGGATGATATTGTATTCACCAAATACCTTAAAGTCATCTGGATGAACAATTTGAGCATGTTCTATCCGCCAACGGCGATCATTGTCTTTGGGCAAAAATTTACTAAACAATTCTAAAACATAACGGTTTCCGCCGTCGCCAATAGCATGCATATTTACCTGAAAACCAGCCTCGAAAGCTTGCATGCAAATCCCTTCATAAAATTCATCTGAAAAAAGCTTTAATCCCGAATTCTCCGGATCATCACTATAAGGCTCAATCAACAATGCACCTCTGGAACCCAAGGCACCATCGGCATACAATTTAACGGCAGTAACGGAAAGTCTTTCGCTAAAATAAGGCCCTTGCGGAAGAAAATGTGCCAGCGTTTTTTCATCAGGATCAAGCATGGCATTGATCTTCATTTTGAGCGAACCGGCTTGTTGAAGGCTGTCAATCAACTGGATTTTATCTACCGGAAGTCCGGCATCAACCACACCTGATAGCCCAACAGCAAAGCAGGCATCCTGAGCAGCCATCAAAGCTTCCTTTTTTTCAGCCTCAGTCAGCGGTGGAATCAAGGCTTTTATCGCATCGCCGGCAATATCTATTAATATTCCGCTGGGTTTGCCATTATCCAAAAGCTGTACCTCTCCGCCTTCTATTGTTGTATTGGCATTGATTTCAGCAGCTTCCATTGCTGCATTGCTGGCCAAAAATGCGTGTCCATCTACTCGTATCAGGAAAATTTTCTTGCCGGGGAAATGTTCTTCTAACAGACGGTTGTCAGGAAACTGCTTGTCAGCCCAACGGTTTTGATCCCAACCGCGACCTAAAATCCAGTCGCCGGGATGGGCCTCGTGGTGTGCTTTCAGGCGTTGAATTACTTCATCAAACGACTTGCTTCCGGCCAATTCAGCATACCTGACGAGATTTTCGCCAAAGCCAAAAAAGTGACAATGGCCATCAATAAAACCGGGATAAACAGCTTTGCCTTCAGCGTCAATTGTTTGATCTGCTTCATAGTTTTTTAAAATTTCTTCCGTAGTTCCAATGGCAATAAATCGGCCATCTGCTACGGCAAAAGCCTGATCTATAGAGAAAACACTATCAACTGTATAAACAATTCCGTTGGTTAAAATCAGGTCTGCTTTTTGTTTGGGAGCTTGGCAGGATGTCATAATAGTTGCGCTTATTAGTGCAGCAAAAATCAATAAATTCAGGTATTTGCTACGGGTTTTTGTGTTAGTTCTCGGATTCATAAAGTTTGATTGTAAGCATCAAAATTACAAAATTCAAGCTTATACATTCAAAAAAATACTTGACAAATTTTAATAGACAGGCTAAATCCTTTTTTGATGTGGGAAAGATTCTTTTTTATCTACATTTTTTCAGCAAAAAGTCTGAACAAAGACAACTTTGTGGATACATCCCATCAGGCAAAACAGACAAATCATTAAACCATCAAAGGAAATTGTCATCATCGAATTGCGCGGATTAAGCGAATTTCAATTCGTACAATTAGTTTAATTCGATGAAGGAAATTGAAATCTGGTAACATAAACACCCGTAACAAATTATCATCGAATTGCACGGATTAAACGAATTTTCATTCGTTCAATTCGTTTAATTCGCATGCCCCGTAAGGAGGTTTATCCTGTGAAATGCAAAGTATATTTACCAAGTCACAACCGCATCGGGGATGAAGTAAACTGAAATCTGGTAACATAAACACCCGTAACAAATTATCATCGAATTACGCGGATTATCCCGCACGTGCGGGATTAATTCGATCAATTCGTTTAATTCGATGAAAAAAAACACGAATGACAAGAAATAATTGAATTATCATACAACGAATATTGGGTATGCCATAGAGTTACATAAACACCAAAGTCAATGTTCGAGCTTTTTACTGACTATATCTATGATTGATTTATTCATTTCCTAAAACAGACGAAATCGGTGGGTAATCCATCTCAAAATACTCCTGCAATTTTCCACTTTTAAGCAATTCATCGGGCGTTCCGCTGAGCATGGGTTTTTCGGGCGACATCAGCCAGAGCTTATCTACCTGACGCATAATCATATCCAGGTCGTGCGAACTAAAAAGGATGGTTTTATTATAATCTTTAGCCAGCTTCTTCAACAACTGAATCAAGGCAATTTTGCTCGGATAATCCAAAAAAGCGGAAGGTTCATCAAGTAAAATCAAGGGCGTATCTTGTGCTAAAGCCTTAGCTATCATTACCTTTTGTCGCTCTCCATCGCTCAGACTTTGCATCAACCTATCAGCCAAAACGGCAGCACCAGTGAGTTCAAGACTTCGACTAATAATTATTTTGTCTTCTTGGTTTAATCGCGCCCACAATCCGGTATAAGGATAACGCCCCGAAGCCACTACATCATAAACTTTCATAAAGTTTTCGCCCACCCGATCTGTCAGCACGATACTTAATAATCCGGCTTTATGGCGGGCAGATAAATTGGCAATATCTTTCCCGTCAATAAAAACCTGGCCTTGCAACGGCTTTAAATTTGATGAAATAACCCGAAACAAAGTTGTTTTTCCGGCACCATTGGGTCCTGTAAGCGCAACCAATTCGCCCGTATTCAGGCTTACGGAAATGGCTGGCATAAGGGGTTTTGCCAACTTTTTTGAAGTAGCATATCCAATTAAAAGCTGTTGAAGTTCAAGCATTTTTTTCATGATTCAAAAGCAGATTGCTTGTGTTGGCGTAGCATCACCCAAATTACAAAAGGTGCGCCAATGAGTGAGGTGATTGAGTTGATGGGTAGGTTGCCTTCCAATCCCGGCAAGCGGGCAATCAGGTTACAAAACAAAGCCAAAACAGCTCCTGATAAGATACTGGCAGGAATTAGCAGACGGTGATCGCTGGTTTTAAATAAGTTACGGGCAATATGTGGCACCGCCAGCCCGATAAAAGCAATAGGCCCGGCATAAGCCGTGATGATTGCCGTGAGGTAGCCTGCAAGCAAAAGAATTAGGTTTGTATGTAATTTTGTATTTAAGCCCAGATTTTCTGCATAACGATTACCTAATAGCATCATATTAAGTGGTTTAGACAGAAATAAGGCAGCGAAAAGTCCCACCAAAATTGCAGCACTAAAAAACGGCAGTTGCGCACTTCCAACACCGGAAAAAGTGCCCATTCCCCAAATCACAAATGCCTGTATATCTTCCTTTTGGCTGTAAAAGCGCAGCAAACCGGTAAGCGATCCGGTGAGGTAGGCAATCATGATTCCAATGATCAACAAAGTAACTACCTGCTTGATGCGTGCACTCATTAGCAGCAGAAAAAACAGCACCACCAAGGCACCTGTAAAAGCTGCTGCGCTTACACCTAAAGTACTTATCCAACCTAAACTTACGACAGCCTGTCCCGAAAAACTGCCTGCCACAAAAAGCAGCAGCGCAACACCCAAGCTGGCTCCCGAACTGATTCCAAGGATGGAAGGGTCGGCCAATGGATTGCGAAAGAGTGTTTGCATCAACAAGCCTGCAACAGCTAAGCCTGCACCAGCTAAAATTGCTACAATTGCTTGTGGAAATCTATATTCGTACAGAATAATTAAACTGCTGGAATCCAAGTTTGTGGTACGCCCTAAAAGCGCATAAAGTACTTCTTTTGAATCGATTGCCACAGAGCCCAGAAAGAGATTTAAGAACAAGAGTAAAACCCCTGAAATCAGTAAAAAAACCAATGAAATTACTGTTCGCTTTCGCATGTTATGCTTTTACTCCGTTAATAAATGATGATAAACCGGCTGATGATTTGGCAGCAAATTTGGGTGAAAAATATGAATAAAATCTGCCAGTAAAACATCTGGCTCGTACTGACTTTTTTCAAAATAACCCGTTTTAAATGTGTTGCAAAGGATAACTTTACGATTGTTGAACGCCTCAAAACTGCTGTACAAAGCATTCTCTTTCAACAGCTGACTATAACCATAATCAGCACTGCTGGCCTGACTGATTCGCCAATAATCAGCCGCAGAACCTTTGGCGATAATCGTTTCAATATCAAGAGGAACACTCGCTGTCGAGGACTCATCTCGCCACAGATAATCAGCACCGGCATCCTCGAATATCTGCGCCAGATAACTCTTCCCACCAGGAATATACCACTGCCCGTTAAAAGCTTTTTCGGCAATGATGGTCGGCTTCTGGTGTTCGCTATCGGCAACCAGTTGTTTTAAAGATTGATAATTCTGGACGACATCCGCAAACCATTTGTCAGTAGTTGTGTTTTTTTGGGTTAAAAAACCCAGTATCCTAAACCATTCGGCACGACCTAAAGGACTGTTTTCTATATAATCAGGCCAAGCCAAAAGTGTTATTCCTGTGCGTGTCAGGCTTACGGGTGTTCCAGTAGGATAGGGCGAAAACAAAACCAGCTCAGCTTTTGTATTTATGAGTTTTTCAAAGTCAAACTGGCCATTTTTTGCAACCTCAACCACCTTATTAGCGGCCAAAAGCTGTTGCATCAGGCTATCGAGCACATAATCAGCTTCCGAAATACCCACAATATGATTCTCAAGGCCCAATTTTAACAGTGGCGACCACTGCGTTGACGACAGTGTAACTAACTTTTTTACAGGTGTTTTTATCAGTGGTAAAGTCTGGAATTTTAATGGAACATCCAAACTATCAGGCCAAAGTAAAAATTGTTTCTCTGCCTCAGCTGAGGATTTCCAGGGCAGATCAATTTGAAGTAAAAAGCCATCACCCAAAGGCATAACCCGAACGCCTTTAGCAAATTGAATCAAATTTTCTTGAGGTGAGATAACAAACTGCTTTTGCTCAGGCTGGTTGGTACAAGCGGTAAAAAAACCAAGCAGCGCAAAAAATAGATAGAAAGAAAACTGTTTTTTCAAGAAAGTATTAATCTTATAAATTGTTTTCACTTTCGCTGAGTAAAATAACATGAAGAGAAACAAATTTGCATCATTTTTGATTGTTCAAAATTACAAAAAGGAAGTTGAACCCGGGCTACTCCCGAAAATAATAGATACTTTTGTAGTTTTTAAATTTAAAACACAAAGGTTAATTAGGAACAGATTCTAGGTCAAAGTCGTTGATATTATGAGATTTATATTTTTTAGAACCAGTAAACCAAGCCGATTTAATTATCGCCCGCGCTACTACAATCCTGAAAGGGAGGAGCTTGAGCGCAAACGTGCGAAGATGGGTTTAGATGCCAAACTGACAGAACAGGAAGAATTGCGCTTGCGGATGTCGGCCAGGTGGCGTAAACAAAATCCGGTGGAATTTGGTAATCGCTATAAGAAAATGAGTTTTATCGTATATGGATCGGTGGTTTTAATCGGAATTTATGTGATCTTTTTTACGCGTTTTATAGAAAACCTCCTTAGTGCTTTTGGGCTCACGCTTTAACAATTGGTGCTTTCATGCTGACAGATATCATCAAGTTACTTCCTGATTCCGTGGCCAATCAAATTGCCGCCGGCGAGGTTATTCAGCGTCCGGCTTCGGCGGTTAAAGAGCTACTGGAAAATGCCTTAGATGCCGGAGCAACCCAAATTGACCTGATCGTGAAAGAATCCGGAAAAACCCTTATTCAGGTTATTGATAACGGCTGCGGCATGTCGGACACCGATGCACGTATGAGTTTTGAAAGGCATGCTACTTCAAAAATCAGCAAAGCCAACGACTTATTTTCAATTAGAACGATGGGCTTTCGAGGCGAGGCAATGGCCAGTATCGCTGCTATTGCGCAGGTAGAACTTAAAAGCAAACGCGCCTCCGATGAAGCCGGCACACATATTATTATAGAAGGCTCTGTGGTAAAAGACCAACAGATGACCGCCATGAACGACGGAACCCAGATCGCGGTAAAAAACTTGTTTTATAATGTGCCTGCACGGCGTAACTTTCTCAAATCCAATCCGGCAGAGATGCGCCATATCGTAGAAGAGTTTCACCGTGTTTCGCTGATGCATCCCGAAGTGGCTTTTACGCTTACCAGCAACGACAAGGAAATTTTTCATCTCTATACCGGAAACCTCAAGCAGCGTATCGTTGCTTTGTTTGGAAATGCCTACAACGAGCGACTGCTACCTGTTTCGCAAGATTCCGACACCGTTTCAATAGAAGGATTTATCGGAAAAGCCATCTATGCTAAGAAGACGCGGGGCGAGCAATATTTTTTCGTCAATAACCGCTATATTAGGCATCCATACCTACATCACGCTGTTGAAAATGCTTTTCAGGAATTGCTCCCAAAAGACAGCTTTCCGAGTTATTTTTTAAATATCAAGATTGATTCGGCAGAAATCGACATCAATATACATCCCACCAAAACAGAGGTTAACTTTCAGGACACCAAGCTGATATACGCCATTCTACACGCTGCCGTGAAAAAATCTATCGGCCAGCACAACTTAGCTCCTATGATTGATTTCGATGTGAATACGGAGATGGATATAGATTTTGGTGAAATAAGCCGGTCGAACCGTCCTATCACACCGCCTTCCATTGAGGTAAATCCTAATTTTAATCCTTTCGAACACGGTAGAGGCAACTGGCAGCCCAAAACCGCAAACAGAAATACAAGCGGTGATAACTGGCGGTCGCTTTTTGGCGAAAGAACCGACGCACAACAGCATCAGGATGAGCAAGAACCAGTAGCAGAAAAAGACACATCAGCAGCTTTTACACCCGGCAACAACCGTTTTTTGCAGCTCAGGCAGGCCTATATCGTTACGGCGATAAGATCGGGTCTGATGGTGGTTGACCAATATCTAGCCCATTGGCGCATACTTTATGAACAAAATCTAAAACAGTTAGAAAGAGAAAAATCCGGCTCACAACAAGAACTTTTCCCACAACACATTCAATTTAACAGCAGCGATGCGACCTTGCTCAGAGAACTGATTGAACCGCTTAAAATATTGGGATACAATATTGAAGAGATGGGTCAAACCACTTTTGTTGTAAACGGAACACCCGAAGGTCTTGTTGAAAAAGACATTCACGGACTGATCGAAAATATTTTAGAACACTACAAAAAGAACGCGAGTGATTTGCAACTGGAAAAGAAGCTAAACCTGGCCAGGACGATCTCGGCACATACCGCTACCAAACACGGGCAAATGCTGAACGAAACCGAGATGGGTGCGCTGATTGACAGACTTTTTGCTTGTCAGGTTCCTGAGATAGCACCAGACGGACGCAAAATATTTGCCACTTTACCTCTTCACGAATTACAACAATTACTTAAATAAACTGAACGTATGACGCAATTCCAGCCTACCGGCTTTAAGATACTTCCGCCTGTGGTTAAAAACCTGCTGATCATTAATGGCTTGTTTTTTCTAGCAACAATAAGTTTGGGTAGTGTTTTTAATGTAGATCTGACCAAATTACTCGGATTGCATTATCTCACCGCCTCGGATTTTTCACCCTATCAGTTTGTTACCTATATGTTTATGCATGGTGGTTTTGCACATATCTTGTTCAATATGTTCGCGCTATGGATGTTTGGCAACACGCTGGAGAATATATGGGGGCCAAAACGGTTCCTGACGTATTATATGGTTACTGGGATTGGTGCCGGCATTGTTTACCTGATTTGGATTAGTTTTCAGATTATGCCCGTTATCAATCAGATTGACCTCTTTGTCAATAGCCGTGATCTAAATGTTTTAGGTAACTTCACAGGAGAACATACGTTCAGAGTAAACGAGTTTTCGGGACAGATATGGTATCAGTTTCAGGAGTTTAAAAGCAGTGTCAGGATGTTATCGGTTAATCCTTCTAACGCCGATGCCATGCAAACAGCCGTAAATTTCATGACCGATTACAAAGCCTTTTACCTCAATCAATTTGTTGTGGTTGGCGCATCAGGAGCGGTTTTTGGAATACTGCTCGCCTTTGGGATGATGTTTCCCAATTCGCTTATCTACCTTTATTTCGCTATCCCCATCAAAGCCAAGTATTTCGTAATTTTATACGGTGCTTTCGAGCTGTATTCAGGTGTGTTTAGAGGTCATGACACCAATGTCGCACACTTCGCCCACCTTGGTGGAATGTTGTTTGGATATATTTTAATTGTTTATTGGAAAAAGAAAGGTGAATTTCGTTGATGAATACTTATCAGTCAAATCAGTTTTTGGATAATTTCCGGTATTTTTTCAGGCAGCCTCACGTATTGCCACGTCTGATTCTTATCAATTCGGGCGTATTTGTATTGGTTTATGTTGTCAAATTATTTGCATGGCTATTTCAGGTCGATTCCGGACAGGCAATATTATCACCCTTAACGCGCTGGCTGGCACTTCCGGCAAGTATGGAACAACTGCTTGTAAAACCCTGGACGATAATTAGCTATATGTTTTTGCATGAGGGCTTTTTTCATCTGTTTTTTAATATGATTGTGCTTTACTTTGGCGGACAGATATTCCTGCAATATATGTCGTCGCGCAAATTATTAAGCACTTATCTTATAGGCGGCTTAACGGGTGGCTTGTTTTATGTGTTGGCCTACAACCTGTTTCCCGTTTTTCATCAAATTTCTGAAATATCTGTTGCCTTAGGTGCATCTGCTTCTGTTTTGGCCATACTGATCGCGGCAGCAACTTATGTACCCGAATACCGCGTAAACCTTATATTTATTGGCCCCGTGAAACTAAAATATCTCGCTATAGTATTTGTTGTGCTTGATTTCTTTAGCATTCAGGGAAATAATCCCGGCGGCCATATCGCGCATCTCGGGGGTGCCTTTTGGGGCTTTTTATATGTATATCTCTATCGCCACGGCACAGATGTTTACAGCGTTTTTAATCAATTTTACCGCAAGCCGATGGAAGTAAAACCCGGCAACAGAAAAGCAGCCAGGCCATTGACAGACGAAGAATACAATGCGCAGAAAAACCGTGAACAACATAATATTGACCATATTCTCGACAAAATTGCCAAAGACGGCTACAAAAGTCTGACAAAAAAGGAGAAAGATTTTCTTTTTAAGTCCGGTAAGCCATGATTTGCTGATTTGCTGATGTGCTGATGTGCTGATGTGGTGATTTGCTGATGGAAGAATTTGAAGATTTGAGGATTTGAGGATTTGAGGATTTGCCCCGAAAGCTTTCGGGTTGAGGGTGTGCTGATGGATTACAGTTCGATCACCTTGAATTTCGTATAATACAGATTGTTTTTAGTTTATTACATAGATTATAGGCGTTATGCATTGCAGAGTCAAAGGTCTTCGAGCGTAGGCGAGAAGCCGACTTGTGTGGTACTCTCAACTTAAAATCGGTGTTATCGGCTAACTTCGGCAAGCTCAGCAGAACTTACTCGATCACCTTGAATTTCGTTAAATAAGCGTGTAAACCCGTGAACCCCTGAACACGAACAAGCCGAAAAATCCTTACGCGAATTATGGTTATTTTTGCAAAAAACTGAAATTTTGAAATTCAATTTAGTCTCAGATTTTAAACCCACCGGCGATCAGCCCGAAGCCATTGCACAATTAGTGGAAGGCCTGAAGCGTGGCGACCATTTTCAAACCTTATTGGGTGTTACCGGCTCAGGGAAAACCTTTACCGTGGCCAATATGTTGGCGCAGGTGAACCGTCCGGCCCTGGTTTTAAGCCATAACAAGACCCTGGCGGCCCAGCTTTACGGGGAGTTTAAACAGTTTTTCCCGGAAAATGCCGTGGAATATTTTGTCTCCTACTACGATTATTATCAGCCCGAGGCTTTTATTCCAAGCACGAATACTTACATCGAAAAAGACCTCTCTATTAATGATGAAATCGAAAAATTACGGCTCAGCACCACCTCTTCCCTACTTTCGGGCCGACGCGATGTGATTGTGGTTTCGTCGGTTTCCTGTATTTACGGTATTGGCAATCCTGATGACTTCAGCAGCAATGTTATTTATCTGGAAAAGAAACAGTTAATCAGTCGTAATTATTTGTTACAACTGCTTGTGAACGCGCTATACAGCCGCACCGATCTGGAGTTGAGCCGCGGGAAATTCCGGGTGAAAGGCGACACCCTCGATATATTCCCAGCCTATGCTGACCAGGGTTTCAGGATTATTTTTTGGGGAGATGAGATTGACAGCTTGGAAATTATTGAGCCGGAGAGCGGCAAAAGAATTGAATCGCTGGACGAGCTCACCATTTATCCTGCCAATATTTTCGTGACTTCGCCCGACAAGATGAAAGATGCTATTACGGAAATTCAGGACGATCTGTTTAAACAAGTGTCTTATAATAGAGACAACGGCAAGTACGAAGAAGCCAAGCGCTTAGAAGACCGGGTAACTTACGACATTGAGATGATGCGCGAACTAGGCTATTGCAGTGGCATAGAAAACTATTCGCGCTATTTTGATGGTAGAAAGCCCGGATCGCGTCCTTTCTGTCTCTTGGATTATTTTCCTGACGATTTTATCACGATTATTGATGAAAGCCACGTTACTATTCCGCAGTTGCGTGCCATGTATGGCGGCGACCGTTCGCGCAAGCAAACCCTTGTAGAATATGGCTTTAGACTGCCTTCTGCTTTAGATAATCGTCCGCTGAAGTTTGACGAATTTGAAGCCATTACCGATCAAGTTGTGTATGTGAGTGCCACACCTGCCGACTACGAATTGCAGCAGTCAGAAGGCGTCTTCGTGGAACAGGTAATTCGTCCGACAGGTTTGCTTGATCCGCTAATTGAAGTACGGCCAAGCCTGAACCAGATTGATGACTTGCTGGATGAAATTGCCGGCATAATAAAAAGTGGTCAACGCGTTTTAGTTACCACACTCACCAAGCGTATGGCCGAGGAACTTACCAAATACCTAAACAAACTCAAAGTGAGCAGCCGATATATCCACTCGGATATCGACACGCTGGAACGCGTAGAAATTATGCACGGCCTGCGCAACGGCGATTTCGATGTGTTGGTTGGTGTCAATCTTTTACGCGAGGGTCTCGACTTACCCGAAGTAAGCCTGGTGGCTATCTTAGATGCTGACAAAGAAGGGTTTTTGCGTTCAGAACGATCGCTAACACAGACGGCGGGAAGAGCCGCCAGAAATGTGAATAGCAAGGTAATAATGTATGCCGACAAGATGACGGGCTCGATGCAGCGTACCATTGATGAAACCAATCGCCGAAGAGCTAAACAACTGGCTTATAATGAAAAACACGGCATAACACCAAAATCCATTTTGCGCCCCATGCATAGCGTTTTAGGGAAATCAGGCCAAAAAGAAAAGTATTATGCTGGCCCTGAAGGTCTTATCGGTGACAAACATTTAGCTGCTGACCCGGTGGTGTCCTATATGAGCGATAAGGATCGCCAAAAGGCAATTCAAAAGGCTAGAAAAGCCATGGAAGCTGCGGTCAAAGAACTTGATTTTATTGAAGCGGCAAGGCTCCGAGACGAGATTGAGCTTTATGAAAGCCAAAGCTGATTATTAAAATAATATTTTTTCATGCTGTTATTTATTGGGATAACTAATTGAAATGAAGCGTCTTAAACAGCTATCATATGTATTAGGTCTTAGGCTGTCAACGATATATTGTAGATAACTTCATCTTTTTTTATTGAAATCTGCTCCTAAATACCTAATTTTGCTTAATATAGCACTGTTAAATTAACCATTAATAGTGCTATAATCAGCTAAAAACCTAGAAAACATTTAAGTTAAGTGCATGAAAAAGAAAATTTTAGTAATAGATGACGAGTTAAGCATCAGGATGTTGTTAGAAAACTTTCTGAGTAAGAGCTATGATGTCATTACAAAAAATGATGGTTTGCAGGGGATAAAATGGATGGAAGAGGGTAACATGCCCGATTTGATTGTTGCTGATATTCAGATGCCTAATTTAGATGGATATGAATTTATCAAAAACGTCCGATCCAGTGGCTTCTTCAAAGATGTTCCTGTCATTATGCTTTCGGGGATTGAAAGCTCACAGGAAAAGGTAAAATGCCTTAAACTTGGTGCTAACGATTATATGGTAAAACCTTTTAATCCTGAAGAGCTATCGGTACGTATCGAACTTTTGCTGGCCCGTAAATAATCTAATATATAACCAGCCATGGATGAAAAACAGCTTCCTAAGCGAAAAATACTTTATATAGGTGGCTATCAGAAATTTATTGAAAAATTTGCTGAGCATCCACAACTGTTTGAAATAGTTCACGTTGAAAATGGCCTAAAAGCCATTGGTCTACTCAAAAACGACACCAGCATAGAAGCTATTTTATGTGAGTATTTTTTACCGGGTATGAATGGTATCGAAATTGCCAAAATGATACATCAGGAGCAATTTCACTCAAAAACACCCATCATTTTACTTTCGCCGGAAAAGGCTGATAAACAAAGAGAAAAAGCCTTCAAATCTAATGTAAACGACTATTACGAAGGTGATTTTGATATAGAAAATATTGCTAACCGCATCTATTATCTACGTATTTACCTCAATTATTTTACGCCTGAAAATTCGCAGGATCCACAAAAAAAAGAATACCGTATCCCTTGGGACAAAAGACTTTTTGATATCATTGTATCCTTTTTTGCACTGCTTTTTTTGTCGCCAATTTTAATTCTGGTAGCAGCAGCCATCTGGCTTGAATCTAAAGGCAAGGTCTTTTATACCAGTAAAAGAGTTGGTACAGGTTACAAAATATTTGATTTCTACAAGCTAAGGTCTATGCGAATAGGAGCTGATGCAGCCCTCAAAGACCTCAAACACCTGAATCAATATGATCTTGATGCTCCAAAAGATGCCATCAATCCTGAGGATTGCCCCCGATGCAGCGCATTGCCTGAAGGTGAATTCTGCTCTGAAATGCTTTATGCTGAAGGCAAAAAGATCTGCGAGTATTGGTACTTTGAGAATAGAAAGCAAAAAGCAGCCAGCACCTTTATAAAAATTAAGGACGATCCCAGAATAACTAAGGTAGGCAAGCTTATCCGAAACACAAGCATCGATGAGTTACCACAGTTAGTGAATGTACTAAAAGGTGATATGTCGATTGTTGGAAACAGGCCTTTACCTCTTTATGAAGCAGAGATGTTAACATCTGATGACTGGAGTGAGCGTTTTATGGGACCGGCAGGAATTACCGGCTTGTGGCAGGTTGAGAAACGTGGAAAGAAAGGCCAAATGTCCGAAGAAGAACGTAAAGCTCTTGATAATCAGTACGCAAGGACTTATTCGTTTTGGGGAGATATAAAACTAATTTTAAAAACTATACCCGCATTATTTCAAAAAGAAAATGTTTAACCAATTAATTTTGTTAATAACTATTGTAAAACTAAATTATCTTTCATCGTTGCTTTTACTCTAAAAGTTAGTAAATTGCACGGTTTACAGGCGTTTAAATGAGCATAAGAATATAAGTGACAGATATAAAATATGAAACAACTATCTTTACTATTAATATTATGGGCGTTATTTTTCGGAAAAATATCGCAGGGACAAATCAGATCAGATGATGAGTCGAAGCTTTTCAATCCGCTTACTGATGACATTACCAAGCGATTACCATCTCTGCGAGTGCTTATTGATTCCGCAGTAGCTAATGCACCCAGTGTACGTTACGAAGAGCTTAAAGCCGACTTTTATTATTACGAACAGAAATCTGAAGAGCGCTATTGGTTAGAGCATTTTAGCTTTAACCTCGATTGGAACTGGGGCAAATGGAACTTCAGAGACCGCGATGAGCTGACCCGAATCGACAGGTATTATTTAAGTGAATCGTTCAGAGATAATTTTGCAGTAGGTTTTTATATACGTTTTCCATTCGCAACACTTATTGACCGTAAAAACCGGATTAACAAACAGAAAAAATGGATTGAACTCTCGTTGGTTCAGCGCGAAATCAACAGAAAATATGTTCAGGGCGAAGTTATTGATGCCTATAATATGATGATACAATGGCAAAATTACATCCGTATCTATAACGACTACCAGAAGTTCACCCAAATACAGATGCATATGGCTCAAAATCAATTCTTAAATGGAGAGATTACAACAGCTGAATATACACGTCTGAAAGAAATTCAAACTAGGGGCGCTGTCGAATATCAGCAGGCTATTGCCGAGTTTAGTAAGAATTATCAACTGCTTGAGATTCTTACTGATATTAATTTCAACCTAATTAATATACTAAGATAGTTTAACATGGATATAGCACAATTTTTACGCGTTTTCAAGAAAAACCTCCTGCTCCTGATAGCAATCCCACTGTTGCTTGCCTTAGTTGTATTCTATTTTACACGTAACCAAAGCAAGGTTTACGAATCTGAAGCAATCATATATACTGGTATTACAACAGGATACTCTATCGAATCAACTGCTCAAAGACCGACCGACTTCTTTAGCACCAGTGCGCAGTTTGATAATCTTATCAACATCATTAAGTCACGCCAAACTATCGTGGAATCAGCTATTATGCTGCTGGCACAAAACCTTTCGCTTGAAGGCTTCAATGCCCAATACATCTCCAAAGAAAACTACAATAGGCTACAGCAGATAGTGCCCAAAAAGGTGAAAGATATGGTAGTGAAATACGGTAAAGCCGGTATTGAACGTCAAAAAGAGGAGCAAATAAAGAACCTGGAGAAAGAAATTAGAAACCTGGAAAAAGAGATCAGCAAAAAGAAAACACGCGCCAATAATCAACTGAATGGGAATAACGAAACAGCTAGTGGTCGATCACTTCTGGGTATCGACAAAAGAAATACTGTTTCAGCTGAAAGTCCGACTAATCAGTCATCTACAAAAACCCATATTGTTCAGCCCAACGAAACTTTGCTTTCTATTTCACAGAAATATGGTGTTAGTCTGAGTAAGCTGCGCGAGTTAAATAATTTTAACCAGGCAAGGCTTTCCGTTGGACAAGAAATAATTATTTCAGGCTCAGAATGGGGAAATCAGGGCTACGGATACAACGAGAAAGTTGTCAATCTTTACGAGGAGGACGAGGTATTACAAGATATTGTAAGCTTGCCCGCCGAAAAAAATCCAGATGTAACAGCCGCTCAAAACAACTTTGATCTCATAAATCAAGCCTATAATGATATGGATGGTTTCATTACTATTGAAAAAGATCCAATTATTCCGCTTAGCGTGCTTGAAGATGATTTTTTCAAGACCATTCAAAATTTCACAAACTATTACAACTCAAGTGATACGAATTTTATTTATGAGTTACTTCACTATGATCAACATCCACACTACAGCATAGCCAGCATTCAGCAGCTGCAAATATACCGAATCAATAATAGCGACCTTGTCCGCTTGATATACACCTCAGACGATCCGGGGATTTGCCAGCAAACGCTCAAGATTATCGCGCAAACCTTTGTCAAAAACTATAAAGCACTTAAAGAAAACCAGACAGACCTGGTTGTGGCTTATTTTAAGCGTCAGGTTGACTCAGCCGATCAACAGCTGCAAGCTGCTGAGGACAGACTGCTGAAATTCAACAAGAAGAACAACATCATCAACTACGCCGAGCAAACGAAATATATTGCGGCTCAAAAAGAAGACCTGGATTTATATTATCAAAATGAGCAAGTTAGAATGGCTCAGGCGTCGGCATCGCTGCGCGAGTTGGAAACAAAACTTACCCGCCGCGATAGCATCTACCTGAAAAGTGATATGATTAATCAGAAAAGGAAGCAGTTTGCTGATATTTCAGAGAAGATACTAATAAACGAAATTGCTGAAGACTACAACCAATTGATTAGCGATGAAATTGGCCGACTGCGTAAAGAATCTGACAGGCTTCGTGACGAGATTAAACTCTATGTCGATCAATTGTATCTATACAGTCATTCTACCCAAGGCGTCCCCATCTCTTCACTTCTAGAGGAATGGCTAAAGAATGCCTTGATTTATGAAGAAGCAAAAGCTAGTTTGGTGGTGCTTTCACGTCGTAAGATGGATTTTGTAAGGACCTATCAACGTTTTGCTCCGCTTGGCGCTATGCTAAAGCGCATTGAACGCGAAATTACGGTGGCCGAACAGTCATACCATGAATTATTGCGTAGCCTCAACCTTGCCAAAATGAGGCAGCAAAACTTGAAAATGGCAACGAATATCCGTATTGTTGACCCACCATACTTCCCGCTCAATGCAAGGGCTTCCAAAGCAAAATATCTTGTTGTGGCAGCTTTCCTAATCGGATTTTTTATGGTGGCATTTATCATCCTTATCCTGGAATACTTTGACGCCTCATTGCGAAATCCAGAAAGAGTGGCAGAAAATGTTAAGCTGAAACTGGCTGGTGCCTATCCTTATGTAGGTTCCAATATTCAGATGAAAAATATGGTTAGAATCAGCAACAGGCTTATAGAAATGATTATCCAAAACCTGAAACTGCAACTAACCCACAATGCTGTATATCCTGCTCAAAAACCTTATTTTATACTCTTTTTTAGCACACAGGATAATACCGGAAAAACGTTTTTATCACATAAAATCGCCAATAAGCTGCGCACTTATGGCGAAAAGGTGATGATACTGAATTACAGTAGTGACAACCAGCTAGCGACAGACGATGGAGATTTCAACATGGATTATCCTTATAGTATCAAGGATAGCTTTGTTAAGGCTTCGAGTCTGAAAGACCTTATTGACAGGAATATTCTACGTCGCGAGAACTATACTTACGACTATATTTTCCTTGAAATTCCATCCATCATATATAATGACTATCCATTGGAATTGATGCATGACATTGATGCCTCTATTATGGTTCTTAAAGGAAACAATAAGTGGAATAAAGCTGATAAGAGCGCTTTGGAAATGCTCGAAAGTGTACTACGAGAGAAACCAATGGTGGTGCTTAATGAAGCCGAAGATTATGCGGTTGAAGAGCTTATTTCGGGTATAAAAGTGAAGAAAACTTCAGCTTTTCAGAAGAACTTTAAAAAAGTAATCGCTTTCCCATCACGAATCAGGGTAGTACCGGCCGAAGAAAATTAATGCACAATAATGAGTTCTATAAGGCAAATAGTCACCAGCAATAACTTCTTGTCGCTGGCCAACAATGGTCTTGTTGCCGTGTTTGCCTTTCTTAGTTTTGTGATGCTTGTGCGGATGGTTCCACAAGAATCTTTTGGAGAATGGGTGCTGTTTATTACTGCTTCGAACTTCATTGACATGCTCAGATTTGGCATCACACGAACAGCATTAGTGCGTTTTTTGTCAGGAGCTGATGAGCAATATGAGAAAGGTCTGATGGGAGCTAATAACCTGATAAACCTTATTACCACTACCCTACTCGCCTTGCTGATTATTCTTATATACAGCCTTTCAGGTTCCGCGCTAAAAAATTCGGGTTTTGATATGTTTTTTATGTGGTACCCACTTTTAAGCTTTCTCACATTGCCATTTAACAACGCTCAATCCATTCTTCAAGCCAAATTGAAATTCGATAAAATGCTTTGGCTCAGACTGATTAACGTTGGAGGATTTATGCTTTTTTTGATGGCAAATATTTTTCTGAACTACGGTATTGAAATTATTTTAATGGCCTACCTGATCACCAATTTTATAAGTTCAATTGTTGCCAGTCTTTTCAATTGGGATGGAATTAGATACCTATTTAAAGCTTCAAAAAAAACTATTTATACCATACTTGATTTCGGGAAATATACCACAGGGACACTGATTGGAAGTAACTTACTGAAAAGCTCAGACACTTTTATTATTGGTCTTAGTCCATTTTTAGGTACACTTGGTGTGGCTTTGTACAGCATCCCTTTAAAACTGACCGAAATAATTGAAATACCACTCAGAAGCTTCGCCGCAACGGCTTTCCCTGAACTTTCCAAAGCCAGTATCGAGAATAATAAAGAGAAAGTAAGAAGTGTCTTCTATGCCAATGCAGGAGGAATGACCTACCTGATGATACCTTTAATGGCTTTCAGCTTTATTTTTGCCAAAGAAATTGTCTTTATTTTAGGAGGTAGTGATTACCTTATTACTGCAAATATTTTCAAGATATTTTGCGTTTACGGTCTTTTGCTGCCTATCGACAGATTTATTGGAGTGGCACTTGACAGCGTAAACAGACCAAAAGATAATTTTATTAAAGTTATCTATATGGCTTCCGCTAATATTGTTGGTGACTTGTTTGTGGTTTTTGGGATAGCCTCACTGTTTTTAGGATTTTCGTTTGGTGTACTGCTTCTCAACGGATTGTCACCTTCTACTGCTTATAATTTGGCGCATGGATTTTCATTAATTAAAACCCTTGAATGGGTTGCTATTATTACAATTATGTTTACTGTAATTGGTATTTTGGTGGGGTTTTATTACCTCAACAAAGTGCTAAGTATCAGATTCAGGGATATCTTTATCGTTGGCTATAGCAAAGGTTTGCTAAGTATAAAAGCACTTTTACATTCAAAATAATTTAAAATAGTGTACTTTTAAGGTCTAATATGTTTTCATTTTTAAAAGATAAAATAGGTTCCGATAAATTGCATCATCCACTGGTGATTGCCTCGCTGATCATTATTACCATCGGATTGGGGATAGTTATCGCCCGCGGTGGAATAATGATTGCGCTTGCCTTACTTATTCTTTTTCCTGTTATTGTTTATTTAAACAGATTTTTAAATTACCCAACAGTTGGAATTTTTACGATAATTGTATTTGGATTTATTGCTATCGGACTCACACGCTATATCCGCAATATTCCGCTAGGGCTTTCTGTTGACGGATTTTTAGTCATTACCTATGTGGCTGTGTTTTTCCGACATTTTAATGAAGGAATAAAGTGGTCACAGCTCAACCGCGATTTGGTTTATCTCAGTATTATTTGGTTTGCCTTTTCTGTTCTACAGCTTGCTAATCCAGAAGCCCTTAGCAGAACAGCCTGGTTCTATGCCATGCGTGGTATTTCGTTGTATATGTTACTGCTAATACCATTAGCACTGCTGCTTTTCAAACGGTTAAAATACCTGCATGCCTTCCTGTATATATGGGGGATATTTTCTATTCTTGGCACACTTAAAGGCTTGCAACAGCTTTATTTTGGCCCTGATGCCGCCGAGCAATTCTGGTTAGATACAGTTGGAGCGGTAACGCATATACTTTTTGGTGAACTACGTGTTTTCTCGTTTTTTAGTGATGCTGGTCAGTTTGGTGCTGCGCAAGGAGCTGCTGGAGTAGTAGGTCTTTTGGTTGCCCTGAATATTAAAGGCAGAGCCAATAAAGTTTTTTTCATCATCATGGGTGTGATGGGTCTGTGGGGCATGATGATTTCAGGAACTCGCGGTGCCATTATTGTCCCAATGGTTGGAGGAATAACCTACATCCTTCACCGTAAAAATTTTAGAACCATCCTTGTCGGCAGTTTAATTCTTTCAGTGGTTTATGCATTTTTTGCCTACACTTATATTGGAAATGGTAACGCTCAGATTCGACGTATGCGCACAGCTTTTCGCCCAGAGGAGGATGAATCTTACTTGGTAAGGCTTGAAAACAGGGAACTTATTGCTTCATATCTTACCTCAAGGCCCTTTGGTGGAGGTATAGGAAGTGCTGGCGACTGGGGTAAACGTTTTTCGCCGCAGGGCTTTTTAGCTCAGATCGCAACAGACAGCTGGTATGTACAAATTTGGGCCGAGCAGGGTATTGTTGGACTTGTATTACACTTGTTTATCCTTGCTTACATCTTTTTAAAAGGATCCTACTTAATAATGTTTAGAATGAAAGAACCCGAGCTGCGTGGAATAATGAGTGCCCTCATGGCAGGTTTTACTGGAATCATGGGGGCGAGTTACGGAAATGGTGTTTTAGGCCAGATGCCAACAGGTATTCTGATCTATATCAGCTGGGCCTTCATTTTTATGAGCCAACAACTTGAACGCGAATATACACATCTGCTCAGTATTGGGAAATCGCCCTGGTCCTATAAGAATTATAGCTGAAAAGTTTGACATTTCAAGCATTTTTGGTATTTTCGGTCTTTATTTGAAATCGCTTATATGGATAAAACCACCATCAAGACGCTGAACCTGCCTCTTGTTTCTATCATAACTGTAAACTACAATCAATCTGGTGTTACACTGGAATTTTTGGCCTCAATGCAAGCCTGTACCTACCCCAATTACGAAATTTTTGTGGTTGACAATGCTTCTCCAAAAGACAATCCCGACATTATAAAGAAAAATTTTCCAGCCGTACATCTTATAAAAACTGCTGTAAACTTAGGGTTTGCGGGAGGTAACAATGTAGCGGTAGATCAAGCCAAAGGAAAATATTTGCTCTTTATCAACAATGATACTGAGGTTGAGCCGGGATTTTTGGAACCATTGGTAGAGCTTCTGGAAAACAATCCAGACATTGGAATGGTAAGTCCAAAAATTCACTACTTCCATACGCCAAACACCTTTCAATATGCCGGATTTTCACCCATCCATCCAATAACTATCAGGAACTACGCCCTTGGCTTTGGTGAGAAAGATACCGGTCAATACAATCATACCATCCAAACGGGATCCATTTTTGGCGCAGCGATGTTGGTCCCAATGAAAGTTATCAAAGAAGTTGGTAAAATGTCTGAGATATTTTTTCTTTATTACGAAGAGCACGACTGGGCTGCTCGCATTGAAAAAGCCGGATATAAAGTATTTTTTGACGGCAGATCCTTGGTGAAACATAAGGAATCAATTTCGACTATAAAAGACAGTCCTTTTCAGATATATTATATCAACAGGGGGCGGATATTATTTGCCCGAAGAAACAATAAAGGTTTTGTTAAACTACTGAGCATGTTATTTTTATACGGTATTAGCTTACCAAAAATTTCATTTAAGTATCTATTAAAAGGCCGTTCTGATCTTGCTGCCGCCACACTCAAATCGGCCTGGTGGAACATGACTAATCCTTCAGAAATAAATAAACAAACAAATGAATAGTAGCCTTAGTCTTGTGTTGAGCATCATTGAAATACTTGCATTTAGCTATTTGGCTTTTGCTGTGATTTATATTTCAGTATTTGGTTTTGCATCGCTTTTCAAGCAAAAAACCAAAGCACCACTGACAGACAAAATGAGAAAGTTTGCCGTTATGATTCCCGGCTACAAAGAAGATTTGGTGATTGTGGACGTAGCGAGAGATGCTCTCGAACAGGATTATCCACCTGATTTATATGAAGTTATCGTGATTGCCGACTCCTTTAAGCCCGAAACACTGGCCGAGCTTCGCAAGCTCCCTATTCGCGTAGAAGTTGTTGTTTTTGATGTGAGCAAAAAATCAAAAGCACTCAATAAGTGCATGGAAGCTATTGGCAATGATTATGATGTTGCCATGATTTTAGATGCAGATAACCTGATGGAACACGATGTGCTCCGAAAAATCAATAACGCATTCAACTGCGGATTCTTAGCCGTTCAGGGCCATAGAATGGCTAAAAACACCAACACCAGTTTTGCTATTTTAGATGCGATAAGCGAGGAAATCAACAACACAATTTTCAGGAAAGGCCACCGTGTTTTAGGCCTTTCATCGGCATTGATTGGATCAGGGATGGCTATTGATTACACGATTTACAAGTCAATGATGGCAGAAATTGACTCAGTAGGTGAAGATAAAGAACTGGAAATGCGCCTCCTAAAAAATGGTTATACCATTGAATATCTGGAGGATGCACATGTCTATGACGAAAAAACTTCCAAATCAGATGTGTTTGTAAACCAACGACGCAGGTGGATAGCCGCTCAGCTGCTACATTTTCAGGCCTACTTTTTCCCGGGTTTATGGAATTTATTAAAAACCGGGAATTTTGACTTTTTTGATAAAGTGCTGCAAATGATTCAACCTCCACGCATACTGTTGAGCGGTGTACTGTTTCTGCTCACACTAAGCTCAGGAATTGTTTACTTTTTTAAGCTAACAGTTATCAGCCAGTGGTTTAGTCTCGGTTTTTATTACTGGCTCAGCATATTTTTGCTAACGGCCCTCACGCTTATGATCGCTGTGCCACGCCATTTTTACAACAGAAAAACGTTTAAGGCTTTACTATCACTCCCGTTAGGATTTTTTCTGATGATTTTAAGTTTCCTAAAAATCCGTGGGGCAGGCAGTCGATTTATACACACCACACACACACACACCGAAAATATCAAAAAGAAATCATCAAGTAAGTAAGTGATACAATGGCAGCAGACTTTCCATTAGTTTCCATCATAACAGTGAATTACAACCAGGCGACGGTAACTTGTGCCTTGCTTGAATCGCTTAACAAAATCACTTACCCCAATATTGAAGTCATCGTTATCGACAACGCCTCGCCCAACGATGATCCTTCGGTGATAAAAGCAAAATACCCTAATGTAATTTTTATACAAAACCCTATAAATTATGGTTTTGCAGCTGGAAATAATTTCGGGCTAATGCGGGCCAGGGGCGAGTATGTACTCCTGCTTAATAATGATATTGAAGTGGATCCTGACTTTTTGGAACCTCTGGTAAAAAAGCTACAGAATAATCCAAAAATAGGTGCAGTAAGTCCTAAAATTAAGTTTTATTATCAACCGGATACCCTACAATACGCGGGCTACACGCCATTTAATGTGGTAACAATGCGCAATGCAGCAATTGGTTATTGGCAAAAAGATATTGGCCAGTTCAACACCGACCGCGAAACGGCGTATGCACACGGAGCAGCCATGTTGGTGCCGATGAGAGTGGTAAAAGAAGTCGGTTTGATGTCCTATATTTTCTTTCTTTACTACGAAGAAGCCGATTGGTGTGCCCGCATAAAAACGGCAGGATATCAAATCTGGTTTGTTCACAACAGCCAGGTTTTACACAAAGAATCGGTTAGCACAGGAAGATTGAGCGCCTTAAAAATATACTATCAAAACAGAAACAGAATCGTTTTTCTGCGCCGAAATGTGTTTGGTAAAAATTTTATTGTGGGCTTGCTGTATCAGCTTATTATTGCTATTCCAAAAAACGCTTTTGGTTATTTGCTGAAAGGAAAAATAAAACTGTTTTTGGCTTATTATAAAGCGATTGGATGGAATATCACACATCTTTTTGATCCTGAAATTCATGAAAATCCCATGCTATGAGCTATGTCGAAATTATTTTCTTTGTGCTACAAGGCTTGTTGCTGCTCTATTTGGGAGGTACGGCTGTTTATTTATTTGTGTTTGCGACACTGTCATTATTTCCCAGAGAGGAACAACCTCCACTCGACTTTAAAAAAAGGAAGTTTGCCCTGCTAATTCCCTGCTATCAGGAAGATGAGGTGATAATTGAAGTTGCTCAACAGGCTTTGCTTCAATACTATCCTGTTGATTTATTTGATGTTATAGTCATTGCTGACAAATTCGAAAAAAGCACTATCCAAAGGCTTTCGGAACTCCCTATAATTTTATTTGAGGAGGATTTTGAAATCAGCACCAAAACCAGGGCACTCAACTACGCTTTACGTAATCTGCCCGACAACAAATATGACATCGCTGTGATCTTAGATGCAGATAACCTGATGGAATCCAACTTTTTAGGCCAACTCAATGATGCGTTTTCTTTCCCCTATCTAGCCATCCAGGGCCATCGCATGGCAAAAAACCTAAACACCGATTTTGCTATTTTGGATGCCATAAGCGAAGAAATTAACAATAATATTTTCAGAAAAGGACACCGTAACATCGGCTTGTCAAGCGCTTTGATTGGCTCTGCGATGGCCTTCAGATATGACTTTTTTAAACAATTGATGAGCAATATTGAAGTGGTTGGAGGTTTTGACAAAGAGCTGGAACTTAATCTCTTAAAAAACAAGCATCTCATTCACTACCTGCCCGACGCCATAGTGCTCGACGAAAAAGTGCAGAACGTAAGGGTGTTTACAAAACAGCGCCGCCGCTGGCTTTCAGCACAGTTTCATTATTTTGGTAAGCATTTTATCCCTGCCACTAAGGCTTTGTTTAAGGAAGGAAATATTGATTATTTTAATAAAGCATTTCAATATGTTCAACTACCACGTGTGCTGGTGCTTGGTTTGTTAACTGTAATGAGCGTTTTATCATTGCTTGTAAACCCTTTGTGGATGTCTAAAGCCTGGCTTATGGCAAGTGCAATTATAATCTTAGCTTTACTTTTTGCAACGCCGCGAAAGTTTTATACGTTTACAACATTAAAATCACTATTTTCGCTACCTATAGGTTTTTTGTTCATGTTTTTGTCGCTGTTGCGTATCCGAGGAGCTAACCGAAATTTTATCCATACGAAACATACGTATAATGCATTTCAAAAAAAATCGAGAAGATAAACTTAAAGTAATTAGCATCATAACTTACTAATATTTAGCACTATGAAAATCGCAATTGAAGGACAACGACTTTTCCGCCTTAAAAAGCATGGCATGGACATGGTGGCTTTAGAGTTGGTGAAAAATCTGCAACTGATTGATAAGGAGAATGAATATGTGGTTTTTGTGAAACCCGATGAAGATGATGAATGCATTCCAAAGGCAGACAATTTTGAAATCGTAGCACTCGAAGGAGGTGCTTATCCTTTTTGGGAGCAGCAAGCCTTGCCCAATGCGGTAAAAGAATATGGCTGCGATATTTTGCACTGCACCAGCAATACAGCTCCGCTTAAATCACCTGTACCAATGATAGTTACGCTACATGATATTATCTATCTCGAAAGCGTAAGTATCTTCAAAAAAGGCGGCACCTGGTACCAAAAAATGGGGAATATGTATCGCCGTTTTGTAGTACCAAAAGTGGTTGATCGGAGCGATAAGATCATCACGGTTTCCAACTTTGAAAAAAACAGGATTAAATCCTTTTTTGGATTTCCTGATTCTGACGATCGGTTGGTTGCTGTGTATAATGGTGTTAGTGAACACTTTAAACCTATTACCGATACTAAAACTTTAAGCGTAGTAAAAGAGAAGTACTCCCTGCCGGAAAATTTTATGTTCTTCTTAGGAAATACTGACCCAAAAAAGAATACCAAAGGTGTGCTTAAAGCCTTTTCCGATTATTTGAAAGCCGGACATGAGCCAATAAATCTGGTTATGCTGGATTATGATCGCGACGCCCTGAATAAACTTTTGGTTGAAATTGGTGATAAAAGCCTGATCAACCACATCCATCTTACTGGTTACGTGGTAAATACTGACTTACCCGCTATATACAGCCTCTGCCGTGTATTTCTGTATCCTTCTCTGCGCGAAAGCTTTGGCATTCCAATGTTAGAGGCTATGCGCTGTGGTGTTCCTGTGATTACATCTAACACGTCCAGTATGCCCGAAGTGGCCGGCGATGCAGCGCTTTTTGTTGATCCTTACAAGCCAGAGCAAATCACAGAAGCAATCATTGTAATGCTCCAAGATGAAAAAATTAGACAGGAATATATCCAAAAAGGGCTTACTCGCGCAGCTGAGTTTTCATGGAAATCCATGGCACAGGACGTTTTGAAGCTTTATAAAGAAATAGCTGATAATCATAAGATTGCAAACTAAAAAAGCATTAAAATGATTAAGAATCGAGATTTTATTATTGTAGGGCTTCAGGCCTTGGACAGCCGAATTGGTAGCAACTGCATCAATATTGCCCATGAAATTGCGCGTCATAACCGGGTGCTGTATGTGAATTATCCTTTGGATCGTAAGACGAAAATCCGGGAGAAAAACGACCCGCTGATTCAGAAAAGGATACGCATCAACAAAGGTGAAGAACCTGATTTAGTGCAAGTTTCGGAAAATATGTGGAACTTGTTTCCTAAAACGACTTTAGAATCTATCAGCCAGCTGCCCGTTGATAGGCTGTTTGATTTTGTCAATAAAATTAATAACGAACGTTTCGCAAAAGAAATAAAGTCAGCCATTGAGCGCCTTAACTTCTCTAACTATTTTATTTTCAATGACAGCGATATGTTTCGGAGCTTTTACCTAAAAGAATTACTTGCGCCCGAACTCTATATCTATTACACCCGTGACAATTTAATTGCTGTTGACTTTTGGAAAAAACAAGGCATTCGTATAGAAGCCGATTTAATGAGAAAGGCTGATTTAGTGGTCGCCAACTCTACTTATCTTGCCGAACATGCGAGACAGTTTAATCCCCATTCCTATTATGTAGGACAAGGTTGTGATGTGAGCTTGTTCGATAAGAAACTAATCAAATCCGTTCCTAAAGACATCGCAGAAATTAAGAAACCAATTATAGGCTATATCGGAGCTTTATTTTCATTACGTCTGGATATTGAAGTACTTGTATATCTCGCAGAGCAGCGACCTGATTGGTCTATTGTACTTGTCGGCCCCGAAGATGAAGCTTTTAAAGGCAGCAAATTGCATAAAATAGCCAACGTATATTTTTTGGGTAGTAAGCCAATGGAAGCGCTTCCCTCCTACCTCAATCATTTTGATGTAGCACTTAATCCACAGAAACTTAACGAAGTAACTATTGGTAATTATCCGCGTAAAATAGACGAATACCTGGCAATGGGCAAGCCAACAGTAGCAACGCTAACAAAAGCGATGGACGTTTTTAAGGACTATACCTATCTCGCTGAAAGTAAGGAAGATTACCTCAATCTGGTAGAGCAAGCTTTGCAAGAAAACTCGGCTGAAAAAGAGGAAGCGCGCAGTGTGTTTGCTAAAAGCCACACCTGGGAAAACAATGTTAAAGAAATATACAACAGCATGTTAAAAATCATGCAGCAGCCTAAACTGTAACTAATACAATAACAAAATGGCCCTCGTTGAAAAAATCAAATCAAATGCTCGTCTGAAAAAATTGGCACTTTGGATGCTTATGCCTAAAAATCAGGCCAGACCGCGACTTTGGGTCAAATGGTTTTTGAATCCTTTCAAACATCACAAAGGAAGAGGCTCCTGCATCAGAAGACGCACACGTGTTGATGTGCTGCCATTTAATGGTTTTTCTATTGGTCGCGATTCTACTATCGAAGATTTTGCCACCATAAATAATGGCGTAGGCGCTGTTTATATTGGCGAGAGATCGCGGGTTGGCCTGGGCTGTGTAGTTATTGGTCCTGCAACCATTGGAAACGATGTGATGTTTGCGCAAAATATTGTTGTTTCGGGCTTAAACCATGGTTATCAAGACATTACTATTCCACCCAGCCTTCAGCCTGTGGAAACCAATCCAATCACCATTGGGGATGATGTTTGGATTGGCGCAAACGCAGTAATAACTGCCGGTGTAAAAATTGGAAAACATGCTGTAATTGCTGCAGGCAGTATCGTTACCAAAGACGTTCCGGAGTTCACAATCGTGGCAGGAAACCCGGCACGAATTATTAAACAGTATAACCCTGTTTCAGCAAAATGGGAAAAAATCTAAATCAACCAAATCTTCATTTATGAATAAACTTAAAACCTTTTTCAGATACTTAAAAGACTTCATTCAATACAGGCAGCTAAGATTAGTAGCAACCTCCATTACTTATTTATTAACCGGAATATCCTATTCTCGCACCCAAATTTTTAAAGGAAAATTAGGTACTTTTTTACACCGAAAAGGAACGCTTGATTTCCAGTTAGGAAATTATGCCTATGAATGGGGCGTAAAACTTTTTATGAATAAGTATTATGCTGATTATAATATATTTATCGATGTAGGTGCCAATATGGGAACCTATTCAATCATGCTCGGAAAGTTAGGACTAAAAACTTTTTCTTTTGAACCATCAACGGAAAATTACAGGGCTTTACAGATAAATATTTTATTAAATAAATTAGAAAATCAAGTCACCAGTTTCAACTTTGGTCTTGATCATATCGACAGAAGTGCAAACTTTATTTTTGACCCGGTAAATACGGGTGCGTCACACTTAAGCGCAGCGGAGTTTTACGACCACATAACAGATGCCCGTGGGCAAAAAACCAAGGTAGTGCTTAGGATGTTCGACAATGTTTATCAGCAACTTGCGCTAAAAGAAAGCGATCGCATTTTGATAAAAATTGATGTAGAAGGCATGGAAGAGGGGGTGTTACTTGGCGCAAAGGATTTTTTGAAAAAATTCCCAAATATTTTGATTGTACTTGAAAGTGTGCATTCTGGCAAAGAAAACTTGCAAAACGTATTGTCAGAAATCGCCAATTTTGAATTTATAGAAGTTGATGACTTGAATTTTGCAGCTAAAAAAATTGGTAACCTTTAACATTTTGAAACGATGCTAAGCCTAAAAATTATCTTTTGGATATTGTTTTTTCTGGTGTTTTACGCCTATCTCGGCTATGGTATTTTGCTTTATTTCTTGGTAAAAATAAAGCGTACTTTTGGCACTAAAAAACAAACTGAAAACACTGACTATGAGCCTGAAGTAACATTATTTGTTGCGGCCTATAACGAAAAAGATTATGTAGATGCCAAAGTGAAAAACGGCTTTAGCCTGGCCTATCCGCAGTCGAAAATCAAACAGGTTTGGGTTACTGATGGCTCGGACGATGGAACACCTGATTTGTTGCAAAAATATCAGGATAAAGGCGTAGAAGTGTATCATGAAAATATTAGGGGCGGAAAAATTGGCGCCATGAATCGGGGGATGCAGTTTGTGAAAACACCAATCGTGATTTTCTCTGATGGCAATACCACCTTGGGAGAAGAATCGGTGCAACGCATTGTAAACCTGTTCAGTAACCCTAAAGTTGGATGCGTCTCCGGTGAAAAACGTATTTTTAGCAAAGAAAAGGATACCGCAGCCGGCACCGAAGGTATTTACTGGAAATATGAGTCAACACTCAAAAAGTGGGACGCCGAGCTATATTCGGTAGTTGGTGCGGCAGGCGAGCTATTTGCTATTCGCACCGAGCTGTTTCAGGAAGTAGAAAAAGATACATTATTAGACGATTTTATTATCTCGCTCAGAGTTGCTATGAAAGGTTATACCATCCAGTATGACCCTGAAGCTTATGCTATCGAGACAGCTTCGGCAAACGTGAAAGAAGAGCTGAAACGCAAAGTACGCATTGCCGCTGGTGGCATTCAATCCATTATAAGACTTAGCCCTTTGCTGAATATTTTCAAATACGGAACACTCAGTTTTCAATATATTTCGCACCGTGTATTGCGCTGGACTGTAGCTCCAATTGCGCTTCCGCTGATTTTTATCCTTAATGGATTAATTGCTTATGCGGAAGGAATCACAAACTTTAACTGTCTGTATGTCTGGCTTTTCTATGCGCAAATTCTCTTTTACATCCTCGCATCGACAGGCTGGTACCTCGAAAATAAATCTATTAAAGTGAAAGCACTTTTCGTACCCTACTATTTCTTTATTATGAATTATGCCGTCTTGATGGGCATTAGGCGCTATTTCAAAGGAAGCCAAACCGTGAATTGGGAGCGTGCCAAACGTGGAAGCTAATCTTTATCGCTATGAAAACCATATCGCTTTCTTTATTTATTGCAGGTTTTTTATTTTTATCACAACTTCTTAATGTTCAAATAATTAAGGCGCAAAACTGTGATATTCTAATTGAGAATAGCCAGCTTGTCGTTGATGGGGCAGACATTAATCCCGGCGATAGAATCTGTATTGAAGGCGGGACAAGAAATTACCTACTTTTTCGCAACCTCCATGGGACTGCCGATCAGCCTATTGAAATTTTAAATCGAGGAAACGTTGTTATAGATACCGATCACTTTTATGGACTAAAAATGAGCAATTGTCGGTTTATCAAAATAATTGGAAGTCAATCGGATAACCAATACGGATTTACCATCCGACGGGTTGGAAACGGTGCCGGAATCAGTCTCGACGATATGTCTTCTGATATTGAATTGGCAGGCTTCGAGATTTCCTATACCGCCCTGGGCGGAATTTATGCAAAAACAGATCCCGACTGTAGTTTTGAAGCCACCCGCGAAAAGTTTACCTTTTACAACCTGTCCATCCACGATTGCTATCTGCATCATATTCAGGATGAAGGCTTTTACATCGGAAGTTCAAAATTTACCGGACAATATTTGCCCGCTTGCGACACAACCGTGTTACCCCATTTGCTTCAAAACGTTCTGATCTATGATAATATAGTTGAAAACACAGGCTGGGACGGGATTCAGGTGAGCAGTAGCGCTGGCAATTGTCGTATCTATAATAATAAAATCTATTTTGATTCTCAACGCGAAACCACCTACCAAATGTCAGGCATCCTCATTGGCGGAGGCTCTAACTGTGATTGCTACAACAACCAAATTTTTGATGGAAAAGGCGATGGCATCGATGTTTTTGGTTCGGGACCTATGAAAATATACAACAACCTGATTGTGCGAGCTGGTAGAAGTTATAAACCCAACGATCCCACTGCATCGCGTCATGGAATTTTTATTGGAAACTCTCCGGATCAAAGTATCTCTGATAATATATTGATTCACAATACGATAATAAGCTCAAAAACTACCGGAATTCGTTATTTTAACACCAATACTACCTATAATCTAATAGCCAATAACATCATCACTGATCCTGGTGCATATGATATCATTGGCTACAAAGCCTACTTTGATCATCAGCTGGCTGATATTTTGTACGAAGAAAAAACCAATATTTATACGCTAAACGCAGGGCAAATAGATTTTATGGATTTACAGCGCGATAACTACGATCTGAAAGCCACTTCTATTGCTGTAAACACAGCCACCGACTTTGGTTACTCAAGCCCACAGTTTGATAATTTAATGCGCCCCAGACCACACAATCAGGGATACGATATAGGTGCTTTTGAAAGTCAGGATCCTTATGCCTCGATCAATGAGAGACAAAAAACAATAAAAAATCAACTGCAGCTCTCGCCAGTGCCAGCAAAGGATTTCTTGTTGGTGAAAATTGCAAATGCTACTGAAAATATGCAGCTGAAGCTTTTTGATCAGCTTGGTGTTTGCGTTTATGAGGATAAAAACATTTCATTTTTACAGCTAAATGAAGGCTGCAAAATATCTCTAAACGGATTATTTCCAGGAACTTATGTCATTAATCTGCAAGGTGAAACAACATTAATAACTGACAAAATAATTCTTCAAAGATGAACCTGCTATGCCAACTAAAAAAACAGCTGCCTTTGAGTTTAGGCATAGCCATCAGGAAAGAGTTTCTCTACCTTAACGGCTTATTTTTCAGAGGGAATCAATTTGAATGTAGGTTATGTGGCCATCAATATCGCAAGTTTTTGGCCGGAGGTTTTGATCTTCCGGTGATTAACGAACTACAAATTATCGGTGGAGGAAGAAGGCCTTCAACAATTTGTCCGGGCTGTCATTCTAATGATAGAGAGCGACTTTTGCACTATTATTTCGAGCAAAATCCGGCTGTTTTTACAAAAAAAGACATCCTCCATATTGCGCCAGAGCCGGCACTTGGACGCTATCTTCAAAAGTATGCTAAAAGTTATATTGGAGGTGTAAAATACTATGAAGGTTTTTATTATCCGCCCAATGTTCAGTTGTTGGATGTTTTGGCATTGCCGTTTCCGGAGAATCACTTTGATCTTATCGTTTGCAATCACGTGCTTGAGCATATTGAGGAGGATTTGGAAGCTATGAAAGCCTTGTATAAAGTACTAAAACCATCAGGAACAGCTATTTTACAAGTACCCTGGTCACCGCTATTGCAGCAAACCAAAGAAGATTTTAGCATTACTTTGCCTGCCGAGCGTGAAAAATATTTTGGCCAATTTGACCATGTTCGCGTTTATGGACAAGATTATCCCAAAAGGCTTGAATCTGTTGGCTTTAAAGTATCAAAGGTCTATCCCAAACAACTCAGTATAAATGAAGCTGCCCTAAAAAGTTTGGCTATAAACCCTAAAGAATGTATCTTTATTGCAGAAAAATAAGCCGTTTCTGTGTTGTTGACAAACGCTTCAAGTTATGAATAAAAGCAAGAGGTCATTTTTAGTAAAACACCTTATAATCCTATTATTATCAATAGGTACAAGCTTTTCATTTTTGGATTTGAAGGCAGAAAGTCAAGCCGCAAATCCTTCTGAAATTGTCAATAAAATTGAAAAAATACAGCAACAGCTTTCAAAAGAAAACGCTGCCTCGCTTGATTCCGCCGCACTTATCCAGAGTGTCAATTTAATCGCGGTCGAGCTTTTGCAATCCACTGATAAACAGCAAACCTTGGCCTTTTTGCACGATTTTAAGTCTTTTCTAAACTCGAACACTTCCGAAAGTGATAGACTTAACTACAATTTATTCTGTCTTTTAGCTGCTAATTATCAAGAAAATCCCGATCAGATAAAATCTTATTTGCAGTTGGCTGTGAAGAGTGGTAATCCAAAGCATATAGAAATGGCTTACTTGTTGCTGGCCAATCATTATATCTATGTAAATCAAACAGCTAAAGCTGAACTATTCCTTAGCGCCGCCAGCCAAGATCTGGCGCAATTTACCGATGAAGTTTCCTGGAATAGAAATTTATTAGAATTAGCTTTAAAGCTTTCAACTGGATTGAAAACTGATAGTATTGAATATCAACTTATTAAGACTATTGACAATCAAAATTTCGATTTGTTTCAGTCTTGGATTGTTGAGCGTTTTATTCTACAGCATACTTTTTCGCCAGCACTGCTTGATGCGCTGAATCAAGCGATTGAAAAATCTGGAAACAAAAAGCTGAAAGCCCTCATCTATCAGAAAAAAGCCGATGAAATTTTTGAAGAGGATCCGGAAACTGCCTCAGTACTTTACCAGAGCTCCATACAATTGTTTGATGAATTCGAGGCTGAGAGGCAATTGTTTCAAAATCAGCTTTTAGAGAATTGGCATCAAATCAAAAGTGCTTCCGATAAAAACGAATCAACACCTATTTATTGGGAGTTGTTCCTCGTTGGTGTTTTGCTTAGTTGTATAATCTACTTAATCAATAAGTTAATCCGTCACAAGAAATCATCCAGACAACAGTTAAGACAGCAAGAAATCGCCATTGATCAGCTTAGCCAACGTGTTTCAAAAGCTGAAAATGAATTTATCGAACGCGTGAAAGACCGTGAAATCAGCTTAAAAAATGAGTTGGTTGAAATCGCGAAATTAGATATTGAGCTAAAGGCGGCACTTAAGAGAATGGAAGAAGCCAATTACCTGAAAAATGCGTTTATGGCCAATATGAGCCATGAAATCAGAACGCCTTTAAACGGGATTCTTGGTTTCGCCAGCCTGCTTGGTTATGAGCTTGCAGTAATCGACAAGCCCGAGCTGCATGAATATGCGAGCAGTATTCAAAAAAGTGGTGACAAACTACTTCATCTGCTTAATAATATCATAGATATCAGTAGGTTACAAGCCAACGATATGGAGACAAAGAAACAAAATTGTCACCTTTCCTCTCTGGTTGAAGCTGCTTTAGCTCCTTTACAAACGACTACCCAACAGAAAGGCATTCAGCTTATCAGTCTCATTCCTGACGAGGTAGTCACGCTCACTGACCATGAAATATTGTCGCGCGTAGTTGCTGAAATACTAGACAACAGTGTGAAATATACCGAAAAAGGTTATGTAAAAATTACTGCTGCTCTTCATTTAGATCAGAAACAAATTGAGCTGGTAATTTCAGATACAGGCACTGGTATAGACAAAGCTTATCAGGCGCAAATATTTGAGCCGTTCAGGCAGGATAATCAAAGCTATTCTAAACAATATCAGGGAGCAGGTTTGGGGCTTCCATTAGCCAAACGCCTAATTGATTTGCTGGGTGGCAGGCTGGAAATTTTATCAGAAAAAACCAAAGGGACGAGCATCACTATATACTTACCACAAGCTGAAAGCAACCAGAAGAAAAACACCATTTACACCACAATTCCTGCAAAGCCTAAAGGTTTTATCACTAAAAAATTACGTATTTTATTGGTGGAAGATGACAAGTCTAATTTAATTGTTTTAACACAGCTTCTTAAAAAATACGGGCAGGTTGAACAAGCTGCTGATGGTGCAATAGCCTTGAAAGCTGTTGTGCAAAGCATACAAGAAAATAACTTGTTCGATCTTTTCTTTATAGACATTAACCTGCCTGCGCCATGGGACGGCGTGAAGCTGATGCATTTCATTAAAGCAAACCACAGCATTTATGCCCAGACACCATTCGTCGCCCAAACAGCATACGGAATGGCAGGTGACAAAGATCGGTTTATGCGTGAAGGATTTAATGGATATATTGCAAAACCGATGAAACCTGATGAGTTAGCGCTACTAATTGAATCTTTTCAAGGCATAGCTATTGAAAACAAAGAAATATAAAACTTTTAAACAATAAATGTTAGCAAAGACAAGTACAAAAATACAAGTAAGGCATACTAACTGCAAAAAAATTTAGTACTTTTGTTTAGCCGAAAGGCATAAGAAAAATAAATCCAAACAATGCGTAACAAAGAAAGCTGACAAAAAGGGTTCTAAGCGTGGAAAAATCAGAAGACAAGCATACATTAAATATCCTCCTGGTAGAGGATAACGAGTTAAACCAAAAGTTTGCAATCGCGGTAATACGTCGCCTAGGTTATTCCTACGAGCTTGCTGAAAATGGTTTAGTTGGTCTGAACAAGTTTAAGGAAGGTAATTTTGATCTTATACTGATGGACATCCAAATGCCCGAAATGACTGGCATCGAATGCACAATAGCTATTCGTGAGTACGAGAAAAGTAAACAGATTCAAAATCCCATTCCAATTATTGCTGTCACTGCTTTTGCAATGGATCAGGATAAACGTAACTGCATGGAAGCAGGTATGAACGATTTTCTGACCAAGCCCTATAAACCGTACGACTTAGAATTAAAGATTAAAAACTTTTTTCCATAAAAAAACCGCATTAAAGCGGTTTTTTATGTTTTATCAAGCTGGATCTGATTATTCAACCACCTCAATCAGTTCAACCTCAAATACTAATGGTGAATAGGCAGGAATATCCTGACCGCGATCTGTAGCGCCATAAGCCAATGAGGAAGGAACCAGCAAAGTGGCTTTTCCACCGGCTTTCATCAAGGCAATTCCTTCGTCCCAGCCCTGAATTACCTGTCTTTGACCCAATGTAAAACTAAACGGCTGACCGCCATCCAGTGACGACTGCAATTTTCTTCCTTCGATATTATATAAGGTGTAATGTACTTTTACCTCTTTACCGGCGGCTGCCTGCGTACCTGTACCAGCTTCTTTTTCAATAAAATAGAGTCCGGAAGCTGTGGGTGAAACAGTCACATTTTCACGTTTAATATAGGATTGGATTTTAGAAGCCTCTTCTTCTTTAGCTTTTTCGGCTTTGGCTTCTTCTACTTTGCGCTGTGCTGCTTTCTCACGTTCGATAGCTTCTTTTGAAAGGATTTCTAACAATTCAGCTTCGTAAACCAGTGTGGTATAAGGTGGAACCATTTGACCGCGTCCAACACTATCAAAAGCCAAATTGGAAGGTACGATCATCTTAAGCTTACCACCCTTTTGCAAATAACCAATTCCTTCGTCAAAACCATCTGTATCAAACCTCTCACCATAAGGAATATCCATAGGTTCACGGTTAAAAGTAGAGAACAACTCCATACCATCTAGAGTAGCTACGCTAAAATGTAGCCGCAAAACATCACCTGTTGTGGGCATGCGACCTCTCCCCTGTTTCTCTTGAATGATGTATAAACCAGATGCTTTTTTTTCCACCTTATCGCCCAAAGACAGAACATAATCGGTCAATAAAAGCTGCTCTTCTTTCTTCATTTGAGCCAGAAATTCACGCTCTTCGGCAAGTGCCTCTGCCTCTGTTTGAATAGATAAAAATCTGATATCAAAATACATAGGACTTCCGGGAACAATAAATTCTGGCAGCTCGGGAATGCCAGCCGTGACGAGATAAAAAGAATCGACCGGAACAACCACCGTAGCTGAATCGCCAACATGCATTTGCAAAAGAGCCGCGTACAAATCACCTTCAAAGGTGGCTTCAATCATCGGGAAACGCAGTGGCTCCTGTAGCATGCTACTTTCAAATAAGGTGGTATCATCCAAATAATATTTCATCTGAAGGGTAACAATATCATTCAGAATAGCTGTTTCTGTAGCGTCACCCCTTTCGTGATATTTAATATAAACACCATTTTCGGCAGCCTCAAAACCAGGATATGGAGAACGCGAACAGGAAATTATAAGCATTAACAACATACTAAACGACATAAAAACGCCCAAAAGAAATTTCTTTTTCATAAATTTAATTAGTTTAAAATCAATGTATTGTGATTATTAAAATTTTATTTACCGATATCAATCAGTTCGACTTCAAAAACGAGCGGACTATAAGCCGGAATATTGCCAACTGCACGCTGACCGTATGCCAGTTCGAACGGAATAACCAACAAGGCTTTCCCTCCTTTTCGCATCATGGCGATGCCTTCGTCCCAACCTCTGATTACTTTGCCCTCGCCCAGAACAAATTCAATGGGCTGTCCGCGCTCAATAGAAGAATCGAAAACGGTGCCGTCTGTTAGCGTACCAGTATAGTGCACCTTAACAGTTTGCCCGGCTTCAGCCAGTTTTCCTTTTCCGCGTTCCTTCTCAACAAAAATCAATCCCGATGCCGTTGGTTCAATGGTAATTTGCTGTTCTTCAAGAAATTTATGCATCTTTTCAGCAGATGCCTGTTCCTCCATCATGGCTTTCTGGCGTTGCTCTGCTTCATATTCTACATCCGTCATAAAGTTTTTCAAACGGACGTCAAAACGCATTTTATCACCTTCTTTTACAAAAGGAGGCAAACTCTTAACTTTGAAAATTTCTAGAAACACCTGTTCGGCAGGCATCAAAAAGCTTGCTGAATCACCTTTATGCATATATGCAATACCTTCGTAGAAATCGCCGCCAAACACCGGTTGCGTGAGCGGAAAGCGCATTTCGCGATTCATATCTTTACTGTCGAAAATAACGGAATCATTGACGGTATATAACATGGTAATTTCTACGATATCGGTTAACTGTGGCTTGGCATTTTCAGGAAAGCTTTCGTGAAACTTATAGGTGAGGCCGGTTTCTTTGGTTTCATATTTAGCCTGACCATCTGACTGACAGCTACTTGCAGCGAGTAAAAACATAAAGCTTAAAGAAGCTGTTAAAACATTAATTTTCATAGGTTTACAAATTTTCATTTTTATTTTGTGCGGAACTTTTTGGTTTAGTATAACTTGATATTTCAAAATACGTAGTGATTATAAAAATAAATCAACTTATTGATTATCAATTATTTCAATCTCATAAATTACAGTGCTTCGGGGAGGAATCATATCCTGATCGCCCAGCAGTCCAAAAGCAAGGTGCGAAGGTAATATAATTATGGCTGCGTCACCACGTTTTAAGTGCAAAACAGCTTCTTCTAAACCGGCTTCAACCCCACCTCTGCCTACAACAAATTGTTTTGGGCCGGCAGTCTCTGAGCTGTAAATTATATCCCCTGATAATAACTTTGTAACATACTTAAAACGAACTACATCTCCTTTTCGAATGGAATCGCCATTGCCATGTGAGAAAACAATAAATTGCAGGCCGGTACCTGTTTTAATCATCTGTAAACCATGACGTTTTGCATAAGCATCGATGGCTTCAGCCTCTTCCAGCACTAGCTTTCGATTTACCTTTTCTAAGGATTCCCGCATGACTTGTGGGTTGATTACCGGCTGATTTTCTTGTTTTTTTGGCTCACCACTACAAGCTAACAAGCCAATTACTATCAATAATAAACCTAGGTTTAAGCAATATAAATAGGTGTATTTAAACATCTTAAATACTATTTTGCAATGCTTCTTTGTAATCTGGTAATACTGAAATTAACTGATTCACAGCAGTTTTCATATCCGTTTTCACACTTCCACCCGAAGCATTTTTATGCCCACCACCATTAAAGTGATTTTTTGCTAATTCATGAACCGAGAAACTTCCTTTAGAGCGAAATGAAAAGCGTATCGTGTCTTTTTTCTCAGTTACTAAAACAGCCATATTTATTTTTTGCATAGAAAGCGGATAATTCACAACACCCTCTGTATCACCTATCTGGAAGTTATATTTTTGTAAATCATCCTTTGAAAGTTGAATAACTGCCGTGGCATACTCTTCAAAAACCAGCATGCAGTTACTTATCGCATGGCCCAATAAGCGCAAACGGCTTTCCGAAAAGGTGTCGTAAACCTGCTGATGCACCCGAACTGCATCAAGCCCAAACCGGATTAGCTTTGCAGTAATCTCGAAGGTTTCGGGCCTGTTTATTGAGTGACTGAAAGAACCTGTGTCTGTCATTATTCCTGTAAATAAGGCTTGTGCAATAGCATTATCCACATATTTTTCGAAATTATAAAACGCAATAAGCTCATAAATCAGCTCTGCAGTACTTGACACAGATGTATCCGAGTAGCAATACACAAAGGATGCTGTTTCTGGCTCACGGTGATGGTCAATTAGCAGACGTGGAATCTCAAGTTTTTTAAGGTCGTCCTGCAAGGATCCAGAACGAATTAATGCGTTGAAATCCAGACAAAATAATAAATTAGCATCTTCCAAAAATGTGCGGCTCGTCTTCGCATCCTGCTCAAATATTAAGATTTCATCTGCACCTGGCAGCCAAGCTAAAAAATCAGGAAAATGATTTGGAGCAATAATTTTTACCTGGTGGTTTAACTTCTTTAAAAAATGATAAAGTGCTATGGCAGAGCCAATTGCATCACCGTCAGGATTAGTATGTACTGTAATAACAATATTCTGTGGAGTCTCAAGTAATTTCTCTATACCCTTTAGTACCAGAATTTTATCCATAAAATGTTCTTTCATTTAAGCTACAAAACTAATCATAAATCAGATTCCAACAATTAATGCCGGTGATTCAGTACGCAAGGTTATGGGCTCGATTGGCAATTTCATTTTCTCCAACAGATCTTGATTAGTTTCGCAGCTTGTTTTCTACGTTTACCTGCTGGAAACCTTTCTTATTTTTTCTCTAGATTACACCTAATTAAGACTATTAAAATATAATAAAAGCTGTACTTTTGCGGCTAAATATCAAAATATCTATAAATATGAGCGGAAGTATCACATTTACAATGGTTAAGCCGGCTGCTGTTGCAGATGGGCATGCTGCGGCCATTTTAGCTAAAATTGCAGAAGGCGGATTCAAAATCAAAGCCTTAAAAATGACACGTTTAAGCAAAGAACAAGCTGAACAGTTTTATGCTATTCACAGCGAACGGCCATTCTTTGGAAGCTTGGTAAAATCAATGAGTTCAGGGCCAATTATAGCAGCAATGCTTGAAAAAGACAATGCCGTTGAGGCATTTCGTGCCTATATAGGTGCCACAAACCCGGCAGAAGCAGCTGCTGGAACAATTCGTAAAACCTATGGTAAATCAATAGAAGACAACGCAGTACATGGTTCTGATAGCGACGACAATGCACAATTAGAAGCGGGTTATTTCTTTAGTCAGTTCGAGCGTTTCTAATCAAACGGAAACATCAGGCTTTTTAGGGTGTAATACTTCAAAAGACTGGTCTTCATAAACTAAAATAACTTTCTCAATACCAGCATTTAAGCTACTTAATAAAGCTCCTTCGTAAGTGGGGGCTTTTTTTGTGCTTTCTTCTTGCTTAGCGGTTATAGGAAGACCTTCTTCTTCACTATTTTCTACCGCAGAATCCCCTTTTTCCTCAATCTTCTCTTCAAATAAGGCCTGCTGAGGTCTTTGGGCTACTCTTTGAGCGCTCGAAACTGTTATCGGACCTGTTCCAAGAACTAACCAGTCTAAGTTGTATTCCGGATAAGTCTCCTTCAATTTCATGATAAAATCCAGGCTAGGCTTGTTACGACCCGAAAGCAGGTGTGAAATTCCTGACCGCTGCACCTGAAGATCGTCGGCCAACTGTGTGGCCGTCAAATTTTTCGACCGCATAATATGCGCAATTCTATCTTTTAGCATGCCCTTTTGTCAGTGTTTAAATTAATCTTGTAAAACCAGTTTTTGCACCCTCAAGCTGTAAATATCAAAAAAAAACAACTCACTAGTAGTTACAAAGATAACATAAATATTGTTACTTGTGTAATGCGCTAAATAGTTACGTCTGTAACATTGCGCTTTCGGAACTTGTGCTTGAAGCATATTTTAATAAACCTACTCTATATAACTATATAACAAGCATTTACATGACTAACTATAATTTTATAAATATAAACTGAATTAGTGTGTAAAATTAAAGTAATCATTGATGTAATATACTATAAATTACTGATATTATGTATATTCTATTGTATTGATTAATTTAATAAGATTTATCACATTAGTAACTTCATAAATTGCTTTCAGCACTTGATTACAACTGTAACTAATTATGTTGTTAATTGATTTTAAACATGGTACAATTTAACTATCGCTTATAGGTTACCCATGTATCATGTGTTTACATAGGTAACTATTCGCATTTTAAGGCTTGCTAAGCATTTTATTTATTAAATTGCTCGGATATATCAAAAGCTTGCTTATTTTTGAGGTATACAAGCTTAAAATGAAAAATCACTTTTTAGTACTTCTTCTGCCCTTCTGTCTTACTTTTCTATCAGTTGCCTTTTCATCTGAAGATGAAACTTCGCATCAATATCTGTTGCTGACTAAGGCCGACAGTGCTACCATTGATAACATGTTAGATTTGTCACTGACCCAATACCGACATGATCCAGACTACGCCTTAGCATTGACTAACAAGGCACTTGAGTTTGCACAAAAAAGCACAAATGCTTATTTGCAATCGCGTGCCCACAGCATAATCGGCCTCATTTTTAAAAATCAAGGAAAATATGCTGAAGCATTAAGCGAACATCTGAAATCGAGAACAATAAATGACAGTTTGAATTTACAACGGGCACTTGCCTCCAATTACAACGATATCGGGATTGTTTACAAAACAATGGGCGAATATGACAAAGCCTTAGAAAGCTATTTAAACTCAAACGCAATTTGTGTAGACCTTGGACTTAATCGAGGCATTATAATGACGCTCAATAATATAGGAACTATTTATGAAGCGAAAGATGATGAAGAAAATGCCATTATTTATTATAAACATGCCTACGAAAAAGCGGTTGAAAACGATATTTTGGATGCGCAGGCTATTGCGCTAAATAATTTAGGCGAAATTTATGCCAAAAATGGTGATGGAATGATTGCACAGGATTATTTTCGGCGCACACTCGCCATTGATTTGCAAACCAATGATAAAGTAGGATCTGTTTATTCACTCTTGAATATGGCCGCCACGTTCACAGGTCAAAAAGCTTGGGACAGTGCACTACTCTATTATGATAAAGCTGAAATGCTGACGAATGAATTGCAGACCAAACAATTATTTGTGCCAATATATCATGGCCGTACCAGGCTAATGGAAGAACGCGGGAACTTTAAGAAGGCACTTCAATTCCAGCGTATTGCAGAAAAATACCAGGATTCTCTGTACAATGAAACAAGGACACGGCAACTTGCAGAAGCCGAAACACGCTATGAAGCTAAAAAGAAAGACCAGGAAATTGCTGTGCTCGAGCAGGAACGCTTGCTCAACGAACTATCAAGCAAGCAGTACCAAGCCGAACGTATAGCCTTTATCAGTTTATTAGTTTTGGGTAGTATGATAATTTGGTACCTGTTTAAACGAAGTAAAAATCGTCAAAACGAACTCTTTAACCGCCAATTGCTGAAACAGAAGGAAGAGCATCTAATTGCTTTAGTCGAAACTCAAGAAAACGAGCAAAAACGCATCGCTAAAGACCTGCATGATGGGATTGGTCAGTCTCTTTCGGGGATTAGGCTTGCTATGGAAAACCTAAGCCTGAAACTGGAGCAAAAACTTCCGGAAGAAAGCAGTCGGTTAAAAGATCTTACGACCACAATTGACGATGCTTGCAAAGAAGTTCGCGCTATCTCTCACCAGATGATGCCACGTATTTTGCAGGAAGATGGACTAATTCCGGCAATTGAAGATATGCTAGAGAAATCTTTTCAGTTTTCCACAATTAATTATGAGTTTGAATATTTTGGGATTGACAAACGATTTAGAGAAAATATAGAAGTAAGCCTGTATCGTATTGCGCAAGAACTGGTTAACAATATCATTAAACATAGCGGAGCTAACCTGGTTCACGTTCAGCTATTTAAAAGAAATAAAATCCTAATCCTGCTCATCGAAGACAATGGTAGCGGTTTCCAGTTTGACACTCAAAAAAGCAAAGGAATCGGATTGATGAATATTACCAGTCGCGTGGAAACCGTTCAAGGCGAGTTTAATTTAGAACCAAGTCCGAAAAGTGGTACTTTAGCAACGATAAGAATTCCAATAGAATAATAAAGCCTAAACGAAAAACCAGTAATCAACAGAAACAAATCGCCATGAAAAAAATTGAAGTCATAATTGCCGACGACCATCAAATGGTAGCAGAAGGTATGAAATCATTGATAGAATTTGATGGCGAAATCATTGTAAAATATATTGCTCCACATGGACGGGAGTTGCTACGATTACTCAATTTTACTACTCCTGATGTAGTGCTTATGGACATTGATATGCCCGTGATGAACGGTTTTGAAGCCATGCAACAAATTCACAAAGACTACCCTGATCTCAAAGTAATTATCGTGAGCATGCACGAAGAAAAAGGTTTGGTAAAAAAAATGACCGACGCCGGCGCGAAGGGATTTCTGTTTAAAAATTCGGACAAAGACGAGCTCATCTGGGCCATAAAATCTGTGCTGGAAGGACGCAACTATTTTACCAGTAAGCTGACCATGAATCTGATCAACGAAAAATCTCCTCATCACAAAATGAGCCCATCTGACAATAAAATCGCATCGCTGACTGAACGCGAAATTGAAATCCTGAAATGTATTGCTGATGGTTTGTCTAACAAAGAAATTGGTGAACAGCTATTTATCAGCCACAGAACGGTCGATACACACCGCACCAATCTGATGAAAAAGCTGGAAGTCAGTAATATAGCCGGACTGATACGCTATGCCTTGAAAAATGGTTTTGTTAATTAAGGCTTGCTGAAAAATTCTTGATAAACATCAGCTGTAATTAAAATCTCCCGAAATAACTCTTTTAGTAAATCAAGTATTTCAATCTTGGATAAGACTATTAAACAGCTGGTATCTGATATTATTACCTTATCCATCTATAATCTTTTCTAAAGTCATCAATATTCTCCCCAAATATTGACACCCCATATTGTCCAACTGTTTCTATAAACGTTCGTTTCGAAATTTCGGCCAATTCAGCCGCTTGCCCGAAAGACAGTATTCCTTAGTCATAAAGATGTGCTGCAAGTAGCATTTTTACATCTTTTAGATCAACATCTTCAGGCAATTGTAATGTTAATACTTTCAAAAATTCACATTCATTTATTAGCAATCCAAAGATTATTAAAAATCATGACAATTATTTTTTGCGAACGAGAGTGCTGCTACAAAATAAAACCTGGGTCGGAAATTTCCCATAAAAGAATAAAACATCAGCTAATAGCGCTCCTACATATCCGTATAATCCCTTATATAAATCCGTTTTATTACGGAAGCGACATCTCTGAACAAAGCTATAAGTTTGTCAAAATTCTCTGTTTGATTTAAGAAAGCGTTTTACCGTGAAAATTAGTTATTTGACGATAAAACGCAACACTCCCCTGAATATCAACTTGTTTGAAGGCTTTGAGGTTTTCAGGTTGACTACGGGGGAGTTTTTTTAGCCTATGAAAAATTAAGGCTTAGCAGTACTCTCCAATTATTTTTTCAGTAATTTTATCGATTGCTGCTGCGATCCGTCGGATAAAACCAATACATAAAACCCACTGTCTAAATTATTAAGCGCCAGTATAATATTGCTCATGCGGTTTCTATCAATTTGTATTTCAGCTAATTTTCGGCCTGAAATATCAAAGATTTGAGCCTGCAAAATGGTATCAATCAATAATTTTACTTGCACTTCAGCACTAAAAGGAATGGGGCTTACGGATACAAATTCAGCCTTGGCCTTATTTTTCTGATTCAAAACAGTCAACACCGCGTTTGCCTGTTCAAAATCCGGAATACCATAACCATAGAACTCATTAGGATTCAAGGCGTTATCACCACTTTGCATTATCGCTTCCTTTATTTGCATATTGTTATGACCCGGATTGGCCTGCCACAAACAAGTTGCCATTCCTGCCAAAACCGGCGATGAGAATGATGTTCCGCTTCCTGTTGTATAGCTGCTGCTTCCTGATGCCAAAGCCGTACTTTGCCCCATTGCCATAACTTCTGGTTTGATACGTCCGTCATAGGTTGGCCCAATTGAGCTGAATGACGCCCTGTTGCCATTGCCGTCAACAGCGCCAATAGAAAAAACTTTTTTACCATCGGCAGGTGATCCCATATACGGAAAACTGGAAGAAGTACCCTCATTGCCAGCACTATTCACCACCAAAATACCTTTGCTTGCCGCAATATCAGCACCGATAGTGGCAATATTTGTTTCACCATCCATATCCGCATAAACATGGTCCCACTGGGGCATGTCGAAATCAATATAACCTAAAGATGAGTTAATTACATCTGCGCCAACACTATCGGCAAACTCTGCGGCAGAAACCCAATTGTATTCTTCAAGCACATTTTCGGAGTAAACATATTCCGGGCGCAGCAACCAATACGAAGCGTTTGGTGCTGTTCCAATCAATTGGCCGGGACTGTATGCTCCCATCGTGCTTAGTACTGAAGTTCCATGTGAGCTTTCATTAAAAACACTATTACCTGGAGTAGCAAAATCTTTTGAGCCTAAAATGCGCCCATTGAGCCACAAACTATCAAAAGCCGGGTGCACATCCACCTTATCAAAACCGCCATCTAACACAGCAATCACCATGTTCTCTCCGCGAAAGCCAGCTTCGTGCAGCGGTATGCCATTGATTTGATTGATTTGCGTGAAACCATTTCCGTAGTTAAAAAAACTGGCCGATTTTTGTGTAGTCACTGGACTCAAGCTGCCCTCGTTCCATTTCTCAGTTTCAAAAAAACTTTTTGGCTTTGGAGAAACAGAGTGGTCAACCATTTTGCGGGTCTCGGCCACATACGGCAAAGCGGCAATAGCATCCAAAACAGCACTGCTGGTCGTTTGTATGCTTAGGCCATTAAGCCATTTAGAGACAAACAGTAAAGAAGCTCCGGCATCCGCCACGCCAGCTACATAATCAGGATTTACCGGCAAGTCGTTTTCTGTATAATCAATGCCTTGGTTCGCCCTGCGCTGAATGGCTCTATCGGTCAAAAAAGCCTCAGGATTGTCTAGGCTATATGGCGTTCCAATCTTATCCGTAAATTGAACCCAATATTTATCAGGTGCCACTTGTGCAACTAATATGTTGATGCTGAATATGCTAAGTAATAATAATCCGGTAAAATACTTCATTTTAGTTCTTTTTTAGTAAAAAATCTTATGCCACAAAAATAGGCTTTCTTATCAGTCTACAAGGATTATGTGGTTATTTTTTGTGTTTACGTCAGGTATCAATTCATGTCCCAGTACCACTTCTTTGATCTTTTTATCCGGGCTGAGGGTGACAAGGTAGCGTGCGTTATTGCTTTCCCAAACAGAAGTTGGTTCGCAAATAAGTTGACTCGTCTCATCTTCATAAAACACTTCAATACAGACTGGAAGCGGCAATCCGCCAATATTTTCGACAACAATTTGATTGTCTGCCGTAATTTTTTGCAGGCTTAAATCTGGATGCGCATTGGCGTAGAACCAGGGATAAAAAAACCAGCTCAAATCCCTGCCCGAAGCTGCTTCCATGCTGGTAAAAAAATCTGTTGGCAGCGGATGTTTTCCCGCCCAGTTTACCATATAATGGTGCAAAGCTTTTTTGAAAACGGCAGGTCCCAAAGCATCCTGTAAAAAAGCGTAAGCCAAAGCCGGACGTGTATAGGAGGCCATGCGCAGGCTGCTGTAATTAGTTGCTAACAAGTGATTTGGCACCATGGGTGGAATATCATTCTCGTAACCTGCGTTCTGGCTGTATCCACTCACCAGCCTTTCCAGATAGCCGTAATCCGGAAAAAGGCTGTCAACCATCACTTGCGGCCAGATAGAAGCCCAGCCCTCGTCCATCCAGGCGTATTTTTTTTCGTTAGTACCCATATAAAAAGGCATATAGCTGTGCGCAATTTCATGGAAAGTCAAGCCGAAAGCCTGAGCCGGAATATCCGGATCGCCATTGTTTGCCATCATGGGAGTTTCCATACCGCCTCCCCTATTCCCATTTAAAAAAGTTGTCATCTGAGGATAAGGATAAGCCAGACCCGGTTCGTAGCGCGACATATAGTTGATGCTTTGGCGGGCGTAGAGAGCAACATCAGCCCCCGAAACCGACTTTTCTGGATACACCCCCGAAATCAATACCTTTTGTTTAGAACCTTCTCGAACCTGCAAGGAGGAAGCATCCCAGTTGAAGCCGATTGCAGCAGCAAAACTAATATCGGGAACAGCTTCTGCTTCAAAAATATAGGTCAGCGCCTCTCCTTTTTGAAAAACTACTCCTTTATTATAGTCCTTTTGCGTCAAGATAGGCACCACCTCATCAGAGATTTTAGCCGCTTCCAGCCTTTTAACAACTTCCGGCTGATAGACTTCTTCCACATTTTGCAGGATTCCGGTTGACCAAACGCCCCAACCGGCAGGAACTTTAAGCGTCAGGTTATAATCGTTAAAGTCGTTATAAAACTCAACGCTACCATTGTAACTAATTCTGTCCCAGCCATCAATATCATCATAAACTGCTATTTGGGGATACCAGTACGCCACGAAAAACGATGAATCGCTATAACGTCCCATGCGTATAGGCCGTTTTTCAGAAATCTCCACCTCCCACTTTATCGTCAGGCTAAGGTTTTCCTTGGGATTTAACTTTTCTTCCAGCGGCAACATCATTTTCGTGCCTTGTCTGGTCCATTTTTTATCTTTTTCAGTAAAGGTTTTTCCATGCAGCATAATCTCTTGTATCACAGTGCCTTCGTTCACTGCATCCGCACCCATATTCCAGTCACGACTATTACCTTTTTTAAAGATATCCTGGTAAAGGTTAAAAACAATTTGGCTGAGCGTGTCCGGGCTCTCATTATAATAGGTGATCTCTGCCCTGCCCTGCACCAGGTTTTTCTCAGGTACTAAAGCCGCATGAATAGTATAGTTAGTGTGATTTTGCCAGTAGTTTTTGCCGGCTATTCCGGACAAAGTACGGGTTTGATTGTCAATGGCTTCTACCAGATTTCTGGATAGGTGGTAGCCCTTACTTTGCGCAAAGGCTTGCGCTGAAAAAATCATCAATGCGATGATTAGATAAGATTTATGGCTCTTCATAAAGTAAAAAATTTGGATAAAATTAAAAATTTTGTTTGATTTATCTGAATAAAATTCAGTTTTCGGCTGATGTGCTGATGTGATGATGAGTTGATGTGTTAATGTGATGATTTGATGATGTGGTGATTTGATGATTTGATGATTTGCGGATTGCCAAACTCCAACACTCCAAAACCCCAAACAAACTCCATCACTCCAACTAATAAAGTTTATGAAAAAGCCTACGCAGATTTTCCTTTATTTTGTAGAAAAGAAATAACACTACAGAAATGTTTAAAAGCATTAATCCTTTCGATGGAAAAATTATTGAAGAATACGCTCCTTTCTCAGATCGTGAGATAAGCCAAATTATTGCAGAACAGCATATTGCCTTCAACAAATGGAAGCAACTTCCTGTAGAAGACCGTGCCAATGCCATTGCCCGTCTGGCCACGAAGCTGAAAGAAAAGGAAGCCGAACTGGCCAGGTTGATAAGCTTGGAAATGGGAAAGCCGATCACAGAATCGCTGGCAGAAATCAGGAAATGCGCCTGGCTTTGTGAACATTACGCACTCGAAGGCGCAAAACAGCTGCAAGATGAAGTCATCCAGACTGAAGCCCAAGTATCTTATGTGAGTTTTGAGCCCAAAGGCATTATTTTCGGCATCATGCCGTGGAATTTCCCTTTTTGGCAGGTGCTGCGCTTCGCTATTCCTACGCTTTTAGCCGGCAATGTGGTCTTGCTAAAACATGCGCCCAACGTAAATGGCTGCGCACTGGCCATTGAAAAGCTGATGCTGGAGGCAGGCTTTAACGAATCTGTTTTCCGTATAGTGATTATGGAGGCCGAAAGGTCGGAAACAATTATCAGCCATCCGTTAGTGCAGGGCGTAAGCATCACCGGGAGTGCCAAAGCCGGTGCATCGGTGGCATCGCTGGCGGGCAAATACCTGAAAAAGTCGGTGATGGAGCTGGGCGGCTCTGATCCTTTGATAGCCTTTGCCGATACAGATTTGTCGGCCTGTTCTGAAGCGGCAACAAGCTCGCGCATGATGAATGCCGGACAGGTTTGCATCGCAGCAAAACGATTTATTGTTGAACGACCAATATTCGATAGCTTTGTAGCGCAGCAAAAAACTGCCTTAGAGGCTTTAAAACTGGGTAATCCATTGAGCGAAAGCACGCAAATTGGGCCAATGGCACGTCCTGATTTGGTGAAAGAAATTGATGAACAAGTGAAAAAATCATTGAAAATGGGTGCGAAGTTGATCACGGGCGGTGAAGTCTGGAAAGAAAATCCCGGTTTTTATCTCCCAACTTTATTAACGAAAATTACACCGGATATGCCCGTTTATCAGGAAGAAACTTTTGGACCTGTTGCTGTGGTAATCCCTTTTGACAAGGTGGATGAAGCCATAAAAATAGCTAACGACACAGCATTTGGACTGGGTGCCAGTATCTGGTCGAAAGATATTGAGAAAGCCAAAAAAGTCGCCAGCCAGTTAGAGGCCGGTGCTGTATTTATCAACAGCATCACCAAATCTGATCCGCGATTGCCTTTTGGTGGGACAAAAAAATCCGGCTATGGGCGCGAGCTGGCAAACTTTGGCATGCACGAGTTTATGAACATCAAAACCAATTGGATACAATAATGCGGATAGATATTATTACCATTTTCCCTGAAATGTTTGACGGCCCTTTCACGGCTTCTATCATAAAACGAGCGATTGAAAAAAAACATGTAGAAATAAATCTACACAATTTGCGGGACTACTCCACCGACAAACATAAAAAAGTGGACGATTACGCCTTTGCCGGCGGCGCGGGCATGGTGATGCAAATTGAGCCTGTTGACCGCTGCATTTCGGCATTAAAAGCTGAATGCCAATACGATGAAGTGATTTATATGAGTCCTGATGGGCTATTGTTAGATCAGTCTTTGAGCAATAAAATCTCGCTAAAACAAAACCTTATCCTGCTATGCGGTCATTACAAAGGCATTGACGAACGCATCAGGGAACATTTGGTGAGCTTGGAGATTTCTATCGGCAACTATGTTTTATCGGGCGGCGAACTGGCTGCGGCGGTGCTTACCGACAGCATTGTCAGATTAATTCCCGGGGTTTTGAATGATGAAACCTCTGCCCTATCCGATTCTTATCAGCACGGATTGGTTTCTCCACCAACTTATACCCGCCCGCGATCGTACAAGGGTTGGGAGGTGCCGGAGATTTTGCTTTCGGGCAATGAAGCCAAAATTGAGGTCTGGAAACTGGATCAGGCCATGGAACGAACAGCCCGCCGCCGCCCTGAATTATACGATAAGTTGAAAAAAAAGTAGCTTTAGCTTTTGTGTTCCTAATATTTTTGTATATTTGCACTCATTTTTGAGTTGTGCACACCTAATAATATCTATCTTAAAATGAGCAAGAACGCCTTAATACAGTATGTAGAAGACCAGGTAACTATGAAAGAATTTCCAGCTTTTAAAGCGGGAGATACCATTACTGTTACCTATAAAATTATTGAAGGAAGTAAAGAGCGCCTCCAGAAGTTTCAGGGTGTTGTATTGCAACGCGTTGGCGAAGGCCCGACAGAAACTTTCACCATCCGAAAAATTTCCAATAATATTGGAGTAGAAAGAATTTTCCCAGTTGCCTCGCCTTTTATTCAAGACATTGAAGTGAATAAAAAGGGCGCAGTAAGAAGAGCTCGTATCTTCTACCTGCGCGAGCTGCGTGGTAAGAAAGCCAGAATTAAAGAGGCAAGACGGTAGTAAATAAAACATTTTTGGTTGTTTTAAAAGTCCTGGTGAAATTCATCAGGACTTTCTTTGTTTGCGGGTGGGGCAAATTGTGTTCAGGTTCCAAACGCCTGAATCATCAAAAGATTTTCAGCGTGTTGGCAGTTTTCGTGCTTAAAACACAATTGTTGTTGATAGTGAATTTAGCAGGTCTTTTCTAAATATACTATTTCACTTTTTCTTGATAAATTGCCAGCAAAAAGCTAATCCTACATACTTAACCCGGTGTCGAAGTGAGGTTTAGCTTTAGTTCTGGAAACTTTTGCATAGGTGCAGCGCAGCGTAATATTTGTAGTAGCGAGTAAATCTCAACAAACCTAAAGGTGCAGCGCACCTACATCTTGGTAGGAATGGATTATCCCTGACGATAAAAAAGCTCCGTAGGTGCGACACCAAACCGGACAATTTTAAAAGGTAAACCTCAATCACCCTGCATTAAGCCTGTAAGGGTGGCATTATCTATCTTTTCGCTTTTTTTTGATAAAAAGCTAGTAAAAATTTAGTGTCATACCAACACCATTTTAGTTGGCCCAAGCCTTGCCCTTTTTCCCCCTCAACCTGCAACTGATTCACCCCTGGCCCGTCAGTGCTTTCGTCGGTGTTGTAGGAAAGTCGTTCTTTTTGCTGGTCTTCTCTGGCCTGTCGGATGAGGATGCTCTCGGCATTGTTTTGTTGCTTGCCGGTAGTATCGCCGCTGGCAAAATAGCCGCTCGGGTCGGTATAGCGCAAGGGGTTGTTAAATACATAGCCATAGCGGTTGTAGCTCTGGCTGTATTCGGGCTGCTGGATAAAGGGATCGGGACTGAGAACATGGCCGATAAGTGGGTCATAAACCCTGCCGTTTCCCGCAAACGCTTCGCTGCGGGATTTAGCTTCGCTAAACATTCTTATAAGCCCAAACTCGTCCAAATGCTCATGAAAGGTATAGCCCCTGCCCGATAAAGGGCAGGGCGGTAAAGGTTTATTGTATAATCAACCGCTTGCTTTCAAGCAATTGGTTGTTGTAATAAAGTGAAAACACATAAGTTCCCGGTTTATAGCCTTCTAACGAGAACACCAATTGATCCTTTTGTTTTGACAATGGAGCTCCTTTTTGTTGGGAGACCTGACTGCATGGCTGCACTGCCAGACATGATTTTCGTGCTGATTGTAACATCTTGAGATTTCTTATTTTTTTCGGTTCCTGAGATTTTCCGTTTCTTTATGAATTTCCCCTATTGCCTCATACAGTTCTGCAGAAAGTTTGGCTTTTCTGGCAATTTTCGTGTCCATATCATCCGATAAGCCTACAACCAACAACCATGCATCATGCGATGGCATATCATCCCTTTGGTTAATACCCCAAATGCTTTGCAGGGTGAAAGCTTTCAAAAATTTCAATTTTTCATCCTGGACACGGCCCATTAAATCATGCTCCTCGGCCATATCGCGTATGACGGGTTTCCAAAAGGATAAATCCTCATGGTCAAAATACTGCATATATACTCCAATTGGAATCAAAAGTTTGTGTGGGATAAAAATTGGCTTCAGTGAAACATTGGGTTGAGAGGGTGCATAATAATAATGAATTAAATCTTCTTTGAACTCAACCGTTGCGAAAGGGGTAATCCATTCAATCTGATCCTGTGCTCTGGCACAAAACGAGCTAAGGGACTGTTCCGAAATAACCTGTACATTTCTACTGGTTATTTTGCTCGCCAACTGCGTTAAAAATACTCAGCATAGTGCTGCTATGCCTGCGTTTTTTGCCTTTTTGGCGAACAAAATTACTGCCTATAATCTGTACACTTTATTTCGGAACAGACCCTAAGCAATAAAATAAAAATTAGTGTTCGCATCATTTTTAGGTATTTGGGTTTTTACTACAAAAATCAAAAATCGGTTCCTCTTTTAATTTCTTAACCTACCGCCGCACCACAAACTTTCCCCTGCCAACCGGGTGGCCATTGCTATACACCGCGGCAACATACATGCCGGGTGGCCAGCCACTTACATTGACAGCGGCTTGCTGTTGCCCACTATTGATTCTTGCATGGTGCTGTTGCAAGCCCAGCAGGTTAAAGCATCGCAGTTCAATATTGCGGTGGTGCTCAGTGTTTTCAAGGGCAAAAGTGATTTGAGCGTTTGCCGGGTTGGGAAAAATTCTGATGGGGATGTGGCTGATTTTAGCCCTGTACTCAGCCGCTGATGGCATTTCTATGCTCGTAATAATATCGCAATCATCCAGGTAGATAAATCCGCTTTGCGGTGGGCCGGGGATGCACAGGCTGTCGTAGGTGTAATTGCCGGTATAAGCTGTGTCGTACTCCAGGTTGAGGTTGAGTTTGGCTAAGGAGATATCGTAGTTGGTGGAGGAATGATAATAGGTTGAGATTGTCAGTAATTTCTTATCGTGACTTAATGAATTTATATAGGGATATCGACCATTTAAATTCAACTTATGATTAAGAGGCTCTAAAATATAGGTGTTTGTGTCAAAATCTAACATACAATCTAATATTGTTTCAATCTGTCCATTCTCACGTACGAATGTGCCACCAGAGAAGACACCACTATCTGTCATTTGCGAAAATTCAAAAGCACCTTGTGTCAACAGAGAATTTATACTATCAGGCTTGAGGATTGAAAAACCTAACTCATTTCCTGTGTTATCATAAACGAAATGCATTGGTTCTATCATATTTGAAGCAGGCCAGTTATAGCCTGAGCCAAGGAATGCATTATTCTCAAGGGCCAAGGAATGGTTAGCTGCTCCAACAATTGTATCATTTAACCCAAAAGGCAATACCCACATTTCATTCCCCATTGAATCTACTTTTATAAACATAGGCCTCAACCATACTCCGGGGCCTGGTTCCCATGGATGTCTTCAATAACCCTGCCCACTTATTATAAAGTTACCTTCATTATTAATGATTAATCTTTTTCCTTTTTTATGAGCACTACCAGGATGATCATAGGTGGTAGCCAATGGCTCTTTCCAAAGTACCTCACCATCAGCAGTGAGTTTGAACAGGTGTACGGTTTCTTCAGGTAATGTGCCGTATTGGTACACCAGTACAACAATATCCCCTGAATCAGTTTCTTTAATGTCCTGTGCCCATGGTGAACCATTCGGACTTCCTTCAAATATCTTGCACCATTCTTTCTCGCCACAGGCATTTAATCTCATTACAAACGGGCAGTATTTATTACTATAAGCAGACAGGGCAATGCCACATACTAAAATACCACCATCGCTTGCTGCTTCTATGGCCAAAGAAGTGCCTAAGGGATTGGGTTCATTATCTATTATTTTTTCCCATAAGATATGGCCATTAATATCAGTTTTAATCAGCCATGAAAACTCCGGATAATTTCCGAGCATCAAATATCCCTTGTCGTATGTTTCAATTAGATCCCATGGTCGATCAATTCTGTTTGCCTGACCATAATATTTTGGCCATGTTTGTGAGTACAACAGGTTTATATTTAGCAAAATAAATAGTGAAATTGTAACCGATCTCATAATTAAAAGGTTTAAAACCGCCCTGCCCTTTATCGGGCAGGGCGGTAAAGGTTTACTGAATGATCAACCGCTTGCTTTCAAGCAATTGGTTGTCGTAATAAAGTGAAAACACATAAGTTCCCGGTTTATAGCCTTCTAACGAGAACACCAATTGATCCTTTTGTTTTGACAATGGAGCTCCTTTTTGTTGGGAGACCTGGCTGCATCGCTGCACTGCCAGACATGATTTTCGTGCTGATTGTAACATCTTGAGATTTCTTATTTTTTTCGGTTCCTGAGATTTTCCGTTTCTTTATGAATTTCCCCTATTGCCTCATACAGTTCTGCAGAAAGTTTGGCTTTTCTGGCAATTTTCGTGTCCATATCATCCGATAAGCCTACAACCAACAACCATGCATCATGCGATGGCATATCATCCCTTTGGTTAATACCCCAAATGCTTTGCAGGGTGAAAGCTTTCAAAAATTTCAATTTTTCATCCTGGACACGGCCTATTAAATCATGCTCCTCGGCCATATCGCGTATGACGGGTTTCCAAAAGGATAAATCCTCATGGTCAAAATACTGCATATATACTTCAATTGGAATCAAAAGTTTGTGTGGGATAAAAATTGGCTGCAGTGAAACATTAGGTTGAGAGGGTGCATAATAATAATGAATTAAATCTTCTTTGAACTCAACCGTTGCGAAAGGGGTAATCCATTCAATCTGATCCTGTGCTCTGGCACAAAACGAGCTAAGCAATAAAATAAAAATTAGTGTTCGCATCATTTTTAGGTATTTGGGTTTTTACTACAAAAATCAAAAATCGGTTCCTCTTTTAATTTCTTAACCTACCGCCGCACCACAAACTTTCCCCTGCCAACCGGGTGGCCATTGCTATACACCGCGGCAACATACATGCCGGGTGGCCAGCCACTTACATTGACAGCGGCTTGCTGTTGCCCACTATTGATTCTTGCATGGTGCTGTTGCAAGCCCAGCAGGTTAAAGCATCGCAGTTCAATATTGCGGTGGTGCTCAGTGTTTTCAAGGGCAAAAGTGATTTGAGCGTTTGCCGGGTTGGGAAAAATTCTGATGGGGATGTGGCTGATTTTAGCCCTGTACTCAGCCGCTGATGGCATTTCTATGCTCGTAATAATATCGCAATCATCCAGGTAGATAAATCCGCTTTGCGGTGGACCGGGGATGCACAGGCTGTCGTAGGTGTAATTGCCGGTATAAGCTGTGTCGTACTCCAGGTTGAGGTTGAGTTTGGCTAAGGAGATGTCTTTATTCACACTGGAAGTAGTGATAGTGCTATTGGAAAGCAGTTTATTATCAAATGTTTTAGTAAAACTGGACGGCGAAAAGTGTCCGTGGTGAATAACTGAGTTGCTAACAATAGTATCCAATCCAAATATATCATTTTCTAATTCCACAACAGTTATTGGGATAGATTGGTCTGGCTCATATATGAATGTTCCTTGGGCGTAATGCTTGGAATCAAAATTATACATCTTAGTCAGAGTACCACTTGTTAGATCAGGATCCATATTTTGAGAATGTAGCAAGCGAAAATCAGTCTCTTGGCCAGACTGATCAAATTCCGCAAAAAGAGGAATAAGAGATGCTCCCCAATCATGAGCCATTCCAATAAATAATCCATTCTCTACTTCTGTTGCACTAAATGCCCTTCCAATGATGGTATCATTTAATCCGAAAGGTAGAACCCATTCTTCGGTTCCATCACTATCTACCATAATGAATAAGGGTGTAAGCGGCATTGCTCCTCCAGGATTCCATGGTTGTTCCCAATAAGCATCCCCACTTATTAGATATTCATTGTTGCTATTAATAAACAAACTTTTGCCTATTTTAATATTTGTATTAGGGTAATCAAATGTAGTTGCATATGCCTGTTTCCAAAGTACCTCACCATCAGAAGTGAGTTTGAATAGATGTATTGTTTCTTCAGGGATAGAGCCATATTTGGTCACCAGCACAACAACATCCCCTGAATCAGTTTCTTTAATGTCTTGTGCCCATGGTGAATCATTCGGACTTCCTTCAAATATCTTGCACCATTCTTTTTCGCCACAGGCATTTAATTTCATTACATACGGGTAGTATTTATTACTATAAGCAGACAGGGCAATGCCACATACTAAAATACCACCATCGCTTGCTGCTTCTATGGCCAAAGAAGTGCCTAAGGGATTGGGTTCATTGTCTATTATTTTTTCCCATAAGATATGGCCATTAATATCAGTTTTAATCAGCCATGAAAACTCCGGATAATTTCCGAGCATCAAATATCCCTTGTCGTATGTTTCAATTAGATCCCATGGTCGATCAATTCTGTTTGCCTGACCATAATATTTTGGCCATGTTTGTGAGTACAACAGGTTTATATTTAGCAAAATAAATAGTGAAATTGTAACCGATCTCATAATTAAAAGGTTTAAAACCGCCCTGCCCCCATTTTAAAGGACGCAGGGCAGCAGGGTTTATTGTATAATCAACCGCTTGCTTTCAAGCAATTGGTTGTTGTAATAAAGTGAAAACACATAAGTTCCCGGTTTATAGCCTTCTAACGAGAACACCAATTGATCCTTTTGTTTTGACAGTGGCATGGTGTCAATAAGGCTTCCATTGATGGCACTTACTTTTATGATCACACTTCCTTCAATATCTTTCTGTTCATCAACATCAAAAGCAATGATTACATATTCATTTGCAGGGTTGGGGGAGAGTTTCAATACTTCCATCTTTGACGGGCTTTGGCTATGTGGACGTTTCACCGGCTCTGACTTGGTATCATCGGGCAACAGGTATTGGGGCTGATGTTCTACCAAACCATAGGCAAGCAGGATGTTGCGGGCATAGATGGAGGCAGGTAAACCTGCAGTTTCCATCAGCTCAAACAACCAATCCACTGTGGTGCTGTCAGGCACCGACAGACTTTTCCCCTGGCTTCGCAGCAATTCATCCTCTTCCAACAATGTAAGAAGTTGATTATGGGATTGTAATTGATCACCGCTAAAGCCGAAAGTAGCCGGAATGCTGTTCAGGATAGCGGCTGATGTCATGGAATCACCCAGTTCATAGCGAATAAAAGCAGCCCGGTACCAGGGAGCGGAATGTCCAGAAGCCAATAGCAGGTTCACCAGGCTGTCGGTTGAGCTTGCAGGCTGCAGCGTATCGTTCAGGTATAGTTGCACAAGCTGTTTTTGATAAATGGCCTGTTTCTGCTTTTGCTGGCTGAGGTTCGCCTGTAGCTTTTCATATACTGAAACCAGGCTTTGGCCCTGCAATATTTCATGCAGCATATAGTCCGGAAGGGGCATAAAACGTCGGCCAAGCTGTTCCATAAGAGCCTCGCTTTTGGCACTGTGAGGGTTGGCAACCAACACATCGCGGATCATGGCATCCATCAGCACGTTTTCCTTTTCGATGGCGGCGGCCAGCACGGTATCGCTCACATAGGGGCCAACCGACATCAACTCGCTATACACCTCCATGCCCTGCCAGGGCGCACTCATGCTCACGTCCCAGTGCAGGGTCTCTGTGTCACCAGCATCTTTGAGGATATCGATCAGGTTTTGTGTTGAATCGGCTTCTTGTTCTGCTTCCGTCATCATGCTCTTGAGTTCTTCCTTATTGTGGCCGCCACCGGGAGGTGACAGGTTTGAGGGGCAGCTAAGTTCGGGATCCCAGATTGCTAGAGGATTGCCTTTCTCAATTGTTACTTTATCTTCATTGTAATAATTTGGTTTTAATTTAAGAGCAGGTGAGGCATTCGCATGGTAATAATAAAAAATACGTCCCCCCTGATTGTAGATATCCGAAAAAGGTGTATTTGGATTATTGGCCCAACTAAAGCGGTTGCCAGCTGGGGCATCGGGGGTCGCAGCGGAAGAGCCCTGATGGGTAGCAATACCACCCCAGGCATATTGTTGGTCATCGTAGTCAGCCACAATGTCATATTCATTTCCGACATAGTTGTTGCATTTGATGCACAGTCCTACAGTACCAAGTTGATCGCGATTCTGGTTCATTGAAAGGGTGGCTATGTTGAGTTGTTCAAATGTGTTGTTGTACAACTCATTGGCAAAGGGACCGGTCTGGTTGAATGTGATGCCAATATTAAGCCCCCCCCCGAAAGGGCTGGGTGTATAATTACCGGTAAATTGGTTTTCTTCAATTTGAAAGCCAAAGGCATTGCCATCCACATATATACCGCCCAGGTGGTCAGGAGCCTGGCCCGAGGGCAAGACATTAAACTGTGACCTTGTGATTGAAAAATGATCAACCTGGCTGGTGTAAACACCTGTGATTGTATTGTTGAAGACTGCAGTGTCGATGCCAAATGTTTTTCCTGAGGCTGAGCCCAGTGCACGAACACCATAGCGTAAGTTGTTGAAGGTGCTCAGGCGATAATTCTGGCAGGGCAAAAATTCGTCCAGGCAACTTGACTTCACAGTAAAACCGGCATTAAGACTAAGTATGCCGGTTTGTTCATTTCCATAAAAATGGTTGCCTTTTGTTCCGATGCCCCTTACACCATTGAGCATAATGAATACTTCGGAATCTATTTCTGCGTTTGGTGGTGCATTATAAATGAAGTCAGCATTATGCACAAAGCCGGCGTTGTCCATAATGCTTTGATCGATGGGGTGGTGGTTTTCATAGGGTGGCCAGTAAATGCTTACTTTGTTATTAACAAAACTAGCCTGGTGAATAACGACAATGCCCCCGTTGTATTGGTAATTAGGTATAAATGGCAAACCATTCCCTTTATCAGTATAATGAGATGCGATTGATCTACCGGCTAAAATTGCGGTTCGGGCATTCTCGATTATTGCCCCATTACGCATGGTTATTTTGCCCTGGTGTGGATTTCCAGAAGGGAATTGGCTTTCAGCATATGTCCCCCATACTTCTATGCCTGGCCAGAGGCCCCTGTCCTTTTCGATAAAGGATAGTTTTGCACCATCCAAAATAAGGTGACCACCACGTTTAACAATAATCTTTGCGTTTTTTCCAAACTTCAGGTTAGAAAAAACCTCTAAAACTGCCCCTTCTTCTACGATGATATCACAGAAGAATGTTTGATCCTTATCCCAGCTTGTATTCACACTAATGATTGTTGGGGCACAGTTTGCTATAAAATCAACTGCTGCATAGGCGTTTATAACACCTGCTCCAAGGTGACCCTCTGGAAACAAATGTGCATCAGAAACTGGTAGGGCAGTAGCTTGAATGACAGCTTTCAACTCGGCCGGGCTCAGGTCAGGGTCAAGCGAATGCAACAATCCGGCTAGGCCCGCCACCATGGGTGATGCATAAGAAGTGCCCCATCCAATGATATAATTAGCATTGCTGCTGCCATCCCATGGGACTATAATGCCGTATCCGGGGGCACAAATATCGATCATGTCATGGTGCGTATGGTACATTGTGTCCTCGTTTGGTTTTATATGCAAATGGTTAAGGTTAGGTCCGATGCTGGTTACTGCCAGGGTAGACTCGTGTGCTGCTGGAAAACGATATCCGGTTGGGTTGTCCGGAAACTGTTCTGTACCATTTCCAGCCGCGGAAACAACGAGTGTGCCCATTTCTCGCACCAAATTCAATAGATTCATGTGGGTTGTAGAACCACCACTTACCCAGCTTGTATTTATAATTTTTACACCGTCAACGGCCATTTGGCATATCCGTTCGTAATCCATAAACCCAACAGCGAGGCTACTATTGAAACCAATACTGCTCATGCCAGTAGAGTTGTCAGTATCACCGGCGGCAGCACCTGCCACAGCCGTGCCATGTCCTCCAACTATTCCACTTCCTCCATAAGTCATTTTTACTTTATTGACCAGATCCTCATGATTCAGATTAAAGCCAAAGTCAGTTATGCCTATTATTACGTTAGAATCACCCTGGGTGATGTCCCATGCCTGCTTGGCATTGATTACATCCAGAGCCCAGTTAGGGCCAAGGGTTTCATCAAGAAAATGATAGTCATTGGGTGTATATGCCAAATGCAGCACTGGCACTCGTTCCACCAGGTCATAATAATGACTGTATGATTGCTCAAGCTCGGTTTTTAAATTTTCAGCATTACCTCCAAATGACAATTTATATACACGGTCTAGATCGTATTTATCAGGCAGTGTAATAGAGTCCACACACGAAAGATATCTTTCAAAATCATAGACTTCGTAATTATTAAGCACATTCTTCAGGTTTAAATCGTCAACAATGGCTTGTGTTCTACCATCTTTATAAACAAATTGTGGAATGGCATCTTCATCTACAACATAAACATACAGTTGTGATTCCTCAAAATCCTGAGGAAATATACTGTGAGTAAAAAACAGGATAAGTATAAAAGTTATTAAATATTTCATTTTCTTAGGTTATTTATTTGATGTGAATAATAAATATATTTGCAAATTAAAAAGTAATTTTAAGTTTTAGTGACCCGATTTAATCGATTATCACTCAACATAGTCGCCATCTTCTGTGCATTGCACTTTTATAAGAAGATGACGCTGATTCGGTCGAATCTGTTCTTCCCTAACCAATAAATGTGTTTGTTTGTAAAATAAGCTACATAATTCCATGTTTAAGAAAAGTTCACTGGTTTTGGTCCAGAAATTCTTGATAAAATAGCGGGGGGGGGGGGGGGTATTATCCTGTATTTCAATATTATATATAACTTAGTTAAAAAGAGAAAAAGCCAATAGTTTTTTAATCGTATTTCATTCAGCACACATGTTGCTTGAATTACTATTTGTTGTTTTGTTATAGAATAGCTCATGCCCTTTGGAAACATTAGAAACAGAATTATACTAAGTCTAATCACTTTATTTGCAATATTTTGTTTATATCAGCCTAAATTATTGTGAAAGTATATGAAAAGCATTGTATAGTATGTATGGTATATTATGTTAAGATATGTATTTTATTTCTCCTAACCTCCACCTGCAACTGACTCACCCCCGGCCCATCAGTGCTTTCGTCGGTATTGTAGGAAAGTCGTTCTTTTTGCTGGTCTTCTCTGGACTTACGAATGAAGATGCTTTCGGCATTGTTTTGTTGCTTTCCGGTGGTGTCGCCGCTGGCAAAATACCCACTCGGATCAGTAAAGCGCAGCGGGTTGTTAAATACATAACCATAACGGTTGTAGCTCTGGCTGTATTCGGGCTGCTGGATAAAGGGGTCGGGGCTGAGAACATGGCCTATAAGTGGATCATACACCCTGCCATTCATGTTTATAAGGCCAAATTGGTCTAAATGCTCATGAAAAGTATAGCCCCTGTCGGTTATAGTGCTGGTAGTAATATTGTCGTAAGTCCAGTTTTGAGCGTTACGCCTGCGACCAAAGGCATCGTAGCTGTAGCTTTCGGTCAGCACACCATCTGTATCGGCCAGGCCCATGAGGCTGCCCTGATGGTCTTTTAGCACGTAATGCATTTGCTGATCATCATTCATGGCGGTAAAGATAGCAAAAACTCCGGTTGGGACAAAGGGTCTGTTCCCAAATAACCTGACCATTTCTACTTGTTCTTTTGCCCGCCAACTGCGTTAAAAATACTCGCCGTAGCATTGCTATGCCTGCGTTTTTTGCCTTGTTGGCGAACAAAATAACTGCTTATAAATTAGTCACGTTATTTGGGAACAAACCCTAAGCAGGTAATGGCGATGTATTTCCTGGTTTTCGGTATTGAGTTCGAGCTTGTGGCCAAAACCCTGCGCCAAAGCGTTTCTCTCGTCAATATTTTAATTGCCTTTCTGGACTTGTTATCATTGGATTGTCCTTTTCAATAGGCTCGAGATTAAACTCATAGAGCTCAACCTCCTTTCCCAATTTATATGTTATTATGAAGCGTATGTTATCACATTTTAAATAGTATTCATAAATAAATGAGACTCTTTTACCATCAGTAGTTGCTTGAATATAATCATTTATAAAAACTCCTTTTCTATTTGCAAAATCACATTCATTCTTTAATTCATTTATTAATGCAACTGTTTGTTCAGCAGGAAAGTATTTCTCAGAGAAAGCACTATATGCGTTCCCTAAAGAAATATCATTCAACAACTTATCAGCTTCGCTTTTTGCTTGACGTACTTGATTAGGGCTATCACATCCAACAAATAAAATAACACAAATTGATATTATTAGTATTCGCTTAATCATTTGGTTTTCGAAATTTATAAAAATAGACTTTCCCATTTTTCTTTAATTTTAAAGTGTCTGAGTTTACCTCTTTAATAATTAAATCTCCTCTTTTAGCAATTTTGTAAAAAATCTGATTGTTGTTCAATTCACTTGTGAAAGGATAAAATACAAACTCTTTCTCAATTCCTTCAATTTTAAAAACACTACCATGATACCCGATCTTAGCATATTCTATATTCCCACTAATATTTGAATTGTCAAAGCGGATAAAAAATTGTTCTTCTCGATCTTTTCCTATTTTCTGAGTTATGAAAAGATAAACAACTACCATGAAAAAAATTAATATCCCAAAATATATCTTTTTCACCCCAAAATTATTTACGGAAATCATACAAAATCCAAGTATTACTAACACCTGCAGCACCATTTACTGGAACGGGCCCAGCAGGTAATCCAACACCCAAATTCAACTCTCTTCCAATTATAAAAGAACCTCCGACATTTGGAGTTACATATCCAGTAACTCCAATTTTTCCACCAGCAGCAACCCCTCCTGCCCCAAAGATTGTTGGAAAATCACCAGTAGGTGTGCTTGTTTGCATCATCGAACGGCTTATATTATTTACATTTCCAAAATAATTAGCTAATTCCAAATTTAACGTCGCATCAACAGAAAAACCACCACCTATAGATTGAGAGGCTGTTATCATTGGTTTCCATGAAGCTTCTGGGCCATGAGTAACCCATCTTAACTCAATACTAGATCCACCTCCAACCCCAACAATACCGTTAAACCCAACTCCAATGGCAATAAAATCAGGAATAATCATTCTTCCTATTGCAGAATTATAAGCATCGCTTATCCATCCATCACCATAATTTGTAGATCCCCCCTCAACACTCAACTGACTCACCCCCGGCCCGTCAGTGCTTTCATCGGTATTGTAGGAAAGTCGTTCTTTTTGTTGGTCTTCCTTGGCCTGTCGGATAACGATGCTCTCGGCATTGTTTTGTTGCTTGCCGGTAGTATCGCCGCTGGCAAAATACCCACTCGGGTCGGTATAGCGCAGCGGGTTGTTAAATACATAGCCGTAGCGGTTGTAGCTCATAGGCAGAGCAGTCTTTGAGAGCAGGATGTAAAATTAATTGCCGGAATACTTCTTAAGCAGTTTTTTACACTCATACTTACACAATTGAAATCCTAAAAACAAACCTAAACTTAGCCAAAAATAATAGCTAATAAATTCTGAGATAATTATTTCTTGTCCAATCGAAGATAACAATATACTGATGATAAGGTTAATTACCAATATCCACATTAAAGAATTGCGTTTTTCGTTCATTTTACACGACCTGTTAAAAAGACAATAAAACTAAAGATAAAAAAGATGAAAAAGATGAGTGCTAATACATCAGCATATGGTTTGATTAAGGGAATATACTTAAAAAAAAACCCATAGTAAATAAAAACGCAGCCCAAACCGATAATTGATGCATTTCTAAAAACAATAAATACTGAGCGTTTTACATAATACTTTTTCATATTTAACTCATTTCTTTCGGTATTTATAATAATCCTCCTTCAGCTGAATATGTTGAATATTGTTAATGTAATGATCGTTTTTTTGAATTAAATGATCATTTTTACCGTTTAAAGATTCATTAATTTCTTGCGTTTTCATATTCTCACTTTTCAAATAGTAATAAATAATTCCCACGCTAAACGCTCCTCCTACAAACCAATTATGCCATTTACCGTCATCACCACCACCTCTATTGTCTTGATTCTGATGTATTGGATTTTGAGAAGGATGTTCAAACGTATAACTTAATGGTCCAGGGTAATTTTCAAATCCCTCACCGGCATAGTTTTCCTTTAAGTAGTAATAGCTTGTCATGAGGGTACCTGTACCTAAAATAATCATTGCCAAAGGTGGTATTCTTGACGCCTGTGCACTAAGCAATAAAGTCTGCGACATGGTTTCACCAGCTCGGGTCCTTCTTGGTGTATATTCCTCTTTTTCAACCTTCAAACTGAATTCCTCAGGTCCGTTCAATGCAATATCTGTATTTGTTATATAAGGAATTGCATCTTTATTTATTGGTAAGTGAAGCTGCATCAAGGGTCTGTTAGACATACCTGTACTGTCGCCCTGTGCAAAATAGCCGCTCGGGTCGGTATAGCGCAACGGGTTGTTAAATACATAACCGTAGCGGTTGTAGCTCTGGCTGTATTCGGGCTGCTGGATAAAGGGATCGGGACTGAGAACATGGCCTATTAGTGGGTCATACACGCGACCATTCATATTTATAAGACCAAATTCGTCCAAATGCTCGTGAAAAGTGTAGCCCCTGTCGGTTATAGTGCTGGTAGTAATGTTGTTATAACTCCAGTTATCAGCGTTACGCCTGCGGCCAAAGGCATCGTAGCTGTAGCTTTCTACCAGCCTGCCATCGACATCAGCCAGGCCCATAAGGCTGCCCTGATGGTCTTTTAGCACGTAATGCATTTGCTGATCATCATTCATGGCGGTAAAGATAGCAAAAACTCCGGTTGGTCCAAGCAAGTAATGGCGATGTATTTCCTGGTTTTCTGAATTGAGTTCGAACTCGTATTCCGGTGTAAAATAATATTTCTGCCGGCGACTATTATTGTCAGCATTGGTGTTTTGCTGCCATATACGTTGGCTGTATGGCCCGTAAGCGATGTTAAGCTCGTCTCGTAGTCGCAGTTTCTATACTGAGCGGGGAAGTAAAAAAATAATGTAGCCGACGTAGTTACAAACTACGCCGAGTGGGGGTATTCTAAAAGTACTTGACGCATTTATTAGATCGGTAAGGCTTAAAAATATTGCTGCACTATAAAATAAAAGCCCTGCTTTACGCAAGGCTTTCATTTTTATATCTTTTCCACAATTCGGGGTATTTAAACGGTAACTCTTCTTCTTTCCAGTCTTCCCCTTCTATTTCTTCCCCTTCATCATAATTTAAATAATCAAAGGCTTTATCTCTGGGCAATTCCTCTCCTGTATCGCCTCCAAGCTTCTTAATAAACGCATGGTCAGCAATGTATAGCATTTCTTCTCCACCAAACTCTAATTCTTGGATATTACTTTTTGCAATTACCTCTGGATTCTCTATTGCCTTATGAAAAAGCTCCTTTCCTTCGGCAATCAATCTACATCTAAAATATAGAAAACTATCATCGCTAACATAGTCATTAACTATTTTTGCGGCAGCCATTATATTGTACCGTGCAGATTTTGAAAGAGCCTCTCTGAACCGATATTCAAACTCAATGATTTTGCTTTCTTCTAAAAGGGATAGCTTATTTATTAAGAGCTCAATTTGATGTGTGAAATCTCGACTTTCTTCCTTTGATTGCTCAATGATTTCCCAAAAAACTAATTCATTCATTTAGCTAAACCAGTTGTTTTAAATCATTTTCAAACGCATTTATATCAAAGTCTTTGACCTTTTCCGATATTACTTGAAGGGATTCTAAAATCCCTTCAAGTATAAAACCTTTTAAATTAGTTTCTGTAGTATCCTTAAATCGGTCAAAATCAAAATCGACATCATATTCAAACATCTTTTTAGACTTAGTAAACTTAGGTTTTCTTGGCTTAAAAAAAGCTTTAAAACCCTCACTCATTGATACAATACCAAAATACAGTTCATCTAATGAATCTCCATATTTATTTGGTTGAAAATGTTTTTCAAGCTCACTTGAAAGTTCATTTACAATATTAGATTTACCAGTAAGTTTATTGTCTAAATATAATGCTAAGCGTACTTTCATTATTCAAATTTATCTGTAAATTCTATTTCCTGGAGGTAAATGACCATTCATCATGGAATAACCATAAATCATAATTTTCTCCTGAATTTTTATTTCTACTACATTTCCTTGGAAAATTGGAACCATTGAAACACCTCCTGGAATCATATTATCTAATGTGCTTTGTGAATACCTTCCAAAACCTTTTGTTGTTTCTCCATATCTCCAAACATCTCCAGCATTCATTTGAGTTGGAACTCCTCTTACATTTACATATGTCCCAGGACTATTAACTCTTAACTCATAAACAAAGCCTCGGGTATTATTTACTTTTTCAGCAATTCGTGAGATTTCCGCAGCCATTTTATCTGCAAGCACATAACTTCCATAAGCTGCAAGAGTAGCTGCACCAATTGCATCTCCAATTGGCATAGGTCCATCTGCTACAGCTGCAGTCCCTGCAAATGCTAAGACGCCAGCCCAAGCATAATCACCCCCGCCAGCTTGATCTCCCTCCACCTGCAGCTGACTCACCCCCGGCCCATCAGTGCTTTCGTCGGTGTTGTACGAAAGCCGTTCTTTTTGCTGGTCTTCCCTGGCCTGTCGGATGAAGATGCTCTCGGCATTGTTTTGTTGCTTGCCGGTAGTATCGCCGCTGGCAAAATACCCACTCGGATCAGTAAACCGCAGCGGGTTGTTAAACACATAACCGTAGCGGTTGTAGCTCTGGCTATTTTCGGGCTGCTGGATAAAGGGGTCGGGACTGAGCACATGGCCTATTAGTGGGTCATACACCCTGCCGTTCATGTTTATAAGCCCAAATTCGTCCAAATGCTCGTGAAAAGTGTAGCCCCTGTCGGTTATAGTGCTGGTAGTAATATTGTCGTAACTCCAGTTTTGGGCATTGCGCCTGCGACCAAAGGCATCGTAGCTATAGCTTTCGGTCAGCACACCATCTGTATCGGCCAGGCCCGTGAGGCTGCCCTGGTGGTCTTTTAGCACGTAATGCATTTGCTGGTCATCATTCATGGCGGTAAAGATAGCAAAAACTCCGGTTGGGCCAAGTAGGTAATGCCGAAGAATTTCCTGGTTTTCGGCATTGGTTTCAATCTCATATTCCGGTGTAAAATAATATTTCTGCCGGCGACTATTATTGTCAGCCTTGGTGTTTTGCTGCCATATACGTTGGCTGTATGGCCCGTAAGCGATGTTAAGCTCGTTATCGCCCTCAGAAATATTTTTTACCTTATTGAAAGAAGTATATTCAATGTCTTGTTGATTTAACGGGAAATCGCCGTGTATATCGGTTATATTATCAACAGCATAAGGTCGGTTTGGCAAATACTGGTAGGTGCCTGCATCCTGCTTGCTTTCGATTCGACCTAAATGATCGTAAGATGCCCATACTGTATGATTATTATTTTGTGTGATATTTGTTAAGCGATTAAAGCCATCGTAACCAAAAGATTCTGTTGCACTTCTAAGTACGTCAGTTCTTTCTTCCAGATTAGCTGTCAATGGATTCCAATTGTAGGCAAACTCTTGTAAAGTTCCATGATGTTGGTGAGCTGCCTTAATGGATTCCAAACGACCGTTTATATCATTGTAGGTATAATTATGCTGGACCTGGTTTCCGGTTTTAAACTGAGAAATATTTTGCCATTGATTATACGTCTCAACTTCCCATAGTTTTGTGCCATTATCATCGGTTATATAGCGCAGAAAGCTTAACTCGTCATAGTAATTAATCGTTTTGAAACCTGTTGGCCAGGTTTTGGTTTTGGGCCGGTTTAATTCATCGTAGGTATAATTAAACATTTTTGGTTGGCCATCAATACTCACTGTATGCGTTAAAACCAGGCCGGCTTCGTCGTAGGTAAACGCTTCATCAAAACCAATGAATGGTGCTTTTGAAGGCTGGTAGTTTATGGAACCGAGTTTGCCAACGCCATTTTCTTCGGTATCCCAATACCATATTGAGATGCCTTCATCAACCGTGCGTTTATTGATCCTTCCCAGGCGGTCATAATCAAACGATGTTTCTTTTCCATTAGTATTTTCCAGCCTAAGATTACCAAAGGCATCAAAGTTATAAACAACTGAGCCTAAAGACGGATCGCTCATCGTTGACTTTCGCCTATGGGTGTCGTAAGTATAACTGATTTCAGTATGCTGTTGATCATTAATCTTGGTGGCCCTTACCTGTCCATCAGCATAATAGCTAAATGAAACATAAGCATTGCTATTATCAGTTACTTTATCAAGATAACCATTGGCTTTAAACTCTTTAACTTGTACCTGCCCATCAAAATTTGTTTTTGATACTTTATTTGGTGAATATACTATGGTTTCACTGGAGCCATCGGGGTTCATCATTATTATCTGCCTTCGCTTGAAATCATAATCAAAAGTAGATTCAAAGGCAGCACTTTGCCCTTCGTCAGCAAAATAGGGAACCGTTTTCGATTTTAGCAAGCCGATTTTACCTTCGATGTTAAAGTACTTAAAATCAGTATATATTGCCTCATTGTTAAAACCGTGTTCTACTTTTCTTACAGGTCGGCTGTGTTGGTCATAAAAAGTTATTTCTTCGGGGCTGGCTGAGGCACGTGTCCGGATAAAATAAACCGGATCGCCATGTTCAGGTGTGTCAGGATGTTGATTGGGTGAACCATTTCCCCGCAACCAGCCATAATTATTTCTTATCTGCGTGCCATCATGTTTGGTAGTAATGAGTAGTTTTCTAAATGCATTATAAGTAAACTTGGTGCTAAGGCTGTTTTCATCAGTAATTGCTATTAGCAAGCCTGTTTTGGGGTCAAATTGATTTACAACAGTATGTAGTTCGGCATTAGTCTCTATTTTCGGAAACCGGCCATCAGTGGAATATTCAATTGTGCTAATACGCGGCGTATTGCCATTAGCTGTTTGTGTCACTTGCTCCACATTCCCGAAAGCGTCAGGAGTATATGAAATAGTGAGTTCTTTTTCATCAGTAGGCTCAGTAATTTGAATCTCTCTGAAACCGGTAGTGCTGTTATTTGTATAGTTTGTTCGTCTGATGACGTCTTCCTCGCCGGTCATTTTATAGGTGGTTACCTCATCTTTAAGCAAACCAAGCAACCTCCGGTTTGCTGAAACGAAATTATCATACTGCACTTCTTTTACTTCACTCGAAACCATCACATTGTTTTTATTCAGATATTTCCTGAGTATAGTTTGTGGATTTCCGTAATCGTCTAAATTACTATAGTTTATAATCTCTTTTCTTTCTATTGTTGTATTTGAACCTTCCTTTTCGTAAAAGTGGTTTTCTAAATTGGATAGGTAAGGGAAATATGCTTTATTATTTAACAAATCGGTAGTAACATACTTATAGGTGTAATCCGTGTTTTTGAACAATTTGTATACGCCGGATAAACTCACCCACTCCTGCCTGTTATTTAAAGAAACCTGAAAATTTTGAGAATTAACCACATAAGTTTCCTGTGTAGCAGTTCGAGAGGCCAGGTCTTTCTTTAAAATAAAATCGAACCCCAGAAAACCTTTACCGTGTTTATGAACTCTGCCTTGACCATATAAGTAAGAAGTACTTATATATTGATTTTCTGATGATTCGTGCTGAATTTCAGTGACAACGTTTAAAGGTGCTTTATATATTGCAACGGGAAAAACTTTTGAAGTTCGTTCTGCTTCACCTAACATCTGTTTTCGCTCTTCCAGAAAATTAACGGACTGGGGACTGTAACTAATTAATCGTTTCTTGCCAAGACCATCAATAATTTGTGTGATTGATGACTTATTATTGTATGATGCAGGCCCTGTAATTGTTGTCCGCAAATTGTAATTAGAAAATGTTCCAGTCCATTTCAACCTGCTGCACAAAATTTGTCCACCACCGAAACCAGTAAAATTACCGGGAGTCATATCAAAATGTAACCAGTGTTGTGTTCCGGTTCTTGTTACATATTGGTCAATTGGAATTCCACGCCCCATTTGATCAAGTTTTTGGTGCTTAACATATTTTAAATGAACACCGGTGGAATTTGAGAAATCCAAACGCATTAAATGATCAACGCGATAATGCTTTTTTATTATATCGCTGCTTAATCCACCTTCTTCCACCTCTTCAGAAAAGAAAAGACCAATGTCAGTAAAACCATCAGCGTTTATATCAAGCGCAAAAATATCATCTCCAATAATCTCTAACTCTTCCCCATCTTCGTTTATTGCTGTTAGATCAATCGTAGTAGTGTACTCTGAAAAGATGTCGTTACCAGCGGAGATAATGAAATGAGAATTATCCTCACTACTATTATTGAGTAACAAAATATCAGATTTAGCATCTGCATTAAAATCACCAATTAGTACCTTTCGATCACCTGAAGCCGGTATAATATCAGCCATATTGATATTTGGTGTGGTAAAACTTACGTTGTTATCAGGGTCAGTAAGACGGACAATTCTTGTTCTTTTCACACCATATACCTCATACATTAAGATTACTTCGCTCCGCCTGTTACCGGCAAAATCTCCAACAATAATTTCTTTTATCAGCCCCACATCACCTAAAGACTTCGTAACAATTTTTGAAAAAGGTGAATCAGGAGATTCACTAAGAAAAAACCGAAACCCACAAGCATCACTATTAATTTTGCTAACCCATATTAAATCCGTCAAGCCATTTCCTGTAAAATCAGCAAGAAAAAAGGATCCATCTTCCCAAGTTTCATTGCTTAGTTGTTTGGTAAGTAGAACATCAAGATCATAGCTGCTATACACCTTCATTGCAGTGCCAATATTATTAGAATAGATCACAGCTATTTCGTCAACACCATCACCATTAACATCAACGGCCTGGAACAGATGCGGAATAAACTCGCCATCGAGCTCTGCTTCTTTTTTCAAAGTAAATTGCACTACAGAGCCATTTCCATCAGTTGATGTCTCATTTTGTATTAGTCTTATCACATGACTGTTATCAATTAAATTTTTTAAAACCTGCACTAAATCATCGGTACCTTTGGTTTGATCCATATTTGCAGAAAAAACAGTTGTTTGATAAGTGTTTACATCAGTGTGTAAAACATCAATTTCACTGGCTATTTGCTCGCTTTGATATGTTATGTTATCCCAGATGAGTTTTACAGGATTAAGCCCATTACTAAGGTTTTTATCCTCATTTGTGGCACTTTGTTCTTTTCCTACGATATTGTTTATCCAAAATGAAGGATAAATGCCTTTCAGTTGAAGTTCAGGTAATTCACCTTCCAGGCTGTAAGAAAATTGAAAATCTGCAATCTTTTCCTCAGTGGGTAAATAGTAAAGCTCAATAAAGCTTAGCTGATGTGTAATGCGCGTGAAAAACTTAAATTCACTGCTCTCGTCAGCTATAAAATATTTCTTTTGTGTATCACTTCGGTAAGGAATTTGTCTGTCTTCCGAATCATTTATACCTCTCTTATCAGAATCCTGAGCATAAACAAAGCGCACTTCATAAAACGGATTAACATTGGCAACAGAATTGCCTGTGTATCTGATCTTTACAGGTCTAAAACTACCAGCTGCCTTGTCGTTGGCATATTCAAACTCGATATAATTGCCATAAGCATCGGTAATTTTTTCTATATGCCATTCAAGTGGGATACTCAGGCTTTGAAGATAAAACCTCGAGTTCTCGCTAACTCCATATTCATACACCTTACCATCTCTTTTATACACAATAAAGCCTTCGTTCAGGCTAGTGGGGTCAATTGGTCTAATTACGCTAAAGTCTGTATTCTCAGCATAATAATCACCCTCAGCATTCTTAACTAAATAATTACCATTGTAATAGAGCTGATCCTGATTGGAAAAGCTTACTGCATTTGAATATTTATTTATAGTATAGGTATAGGGAGTACGCGTTATCTTTGACAAACCACTAATTGACCAACCCATCCCCACAATACCGTCGCCAGCCTGACTGTTATATACCAGACTAAGCTCGGGCGTTAATCCATTGACACCTGAAGGCAAGTCAAAGGGAACTTCGTATTGAAGCGCTCCAGTAGGTGTAACAATCAAATTATCTTCCAGTTTTCCAACTCGCCCTCCATAGTTATTATCGGGTGTACCACCATTTTGATATTCACTACCATCATAAAGAACCATCTTAGGATCACTTTCCATCAAAATATTACACGATTCACCCGGTTTTACAGAAAAATTCGGTAAAAGATTAATAAAATCGGAGGCCCTGTATGTTAAATCTGAATTCAAAAAATAGGAAGGAGGGGGTTCATCTAATGTAATAGTATTACCTAAAATCACCCTTTCTCCCTGCCCATATAAATTCGACTGATATAAGAAAATCATACCGAGAGCTATGCTGAAACTAAATATGGATTTCATTTGTTATGGTTTTGAAAAATGTTGGTCTTTTTTTTTTGCAATTCCAGAATCCTAAAAGTCTAGAAACGCCGCGGTTTATTTGCAGGTCTTAGATTTAAGTGTAAGCTGTGAAATTGAATTTTACAAATCATCTTTTAATAATTTTCCAGACGGACACATTGTCTTTAGAATTTATCCTTAGAAAATAGGAGCCCGAAGAAAATTTGCTTAGATCAATACGATCAGGTTGTTGTATCAGGTTTTTAGAAATAATGAGCTCACCCTCCATACTATATACCTCAATTAATATTTCCTCATCAGGCTTGTTGGTTGAAATATTCAGAACATCTTCTGTTGGATTAGGCCATAGCTCAAGGTTAAGCCCTCCGGCTATTTCATCATGATAGGATTGACTTTCATATTTAGACAACAAATTTTCTTGTTCAAGTATATTCAAAGAATCAGTTTTCTTTTCTAGAACAATTATTTTCCTTTGAATTCTGTTCCCGCTTTCATCGTATGTCATTTTTGCCTGACTATATACACCAGTGCAAATAAAAGACAGCAATAGGGCTATTATAAGGTGTGTGATTTTCATGGCTCAAATTATGTATATGCTATTTTTCTTCCCCTTTTTAGTTTAAGATTTTAAAGTGAATCAGCTTTCTGAATTTTCTGCATTACCTGATCAAGAAGATTTTGCTGCTTTTCAATTAACTTCTGCTGTTCAATGGTATAAAGCGTAAGCTCTTCTATTTTTTTTAATAATAATCCGGTAATCTCGCCCATCTGTACACCTTCTGACTTCACCTTATCTTCACTTGGAATGTCAGGTAAATGTCTATTTTTACTTATAAACACTTCAAGTTCATCAAGTTTCATTAATGAATAATCATCATCAAATACATGGTCGTACCAGTTTGATGGGTGTCTGATTAAAACTTCAGTCGTTATTATACTACCATTCACTGCAAGCTGATGCCCGAAAGTGTTCGAGGTATTGATTCCAACAGTTCCATTGTTAAAAACTGTTAGGGTGTTATGATTATGGTTATCATTGAATTTAATATAACTATTGCCATCATTAAAATTATCGTTCATATTGAAAACTATTCCGTGATGGTTGTTATCATGGGTTGTTTTAAACACCACATCACCGGCTTGTGAAGTAGGGGATGGTGTATTCGCTATTGCCATAACCAGGCTGCCATGATTGTTTGAAAGGGTAAATACTGATTCGTTATCCTCGTGAACATGCAAAATGGAATTTGGACTTTCTGTCCCTATCCCCACATATCCGGTGCTGCGATAAATGTTCTCACCGTTTACTGTCCAATTGCTGCCTGTAAACAACTGACCATTACTGTATAAGTCACCCGAAAATTCAATATCCCCTGCCACCTCCAGTTTCTTTGATGGACTGCTCACCCCTATCCCCACATTCCCATTCTCAAACACGAAATGCCTGTTGGTAGCCGGTGTGCTAAACACCATATTTTCAGTGTTTCCGGCTCGTATGCGGTGTGTACCCAAGCCTATCTCGGCATAGCGTTTGGTGCCGGTGGTGCGGTGTTCCAACTTCAATACTGCTGCTTCACCTATATCTGAAAGGATATGCAGCTTGACTTCCGGATCGGTCATATTGCCAATGCCGATTTTGCCTGTGGTGCCGACACCTTCGGAGGAACTGACAAAGAAGGTGGGGAGATTGCTATTGAAACCCATTATTAATGAATTTTCAATATTATTAACTAACATTTTTGTACTTAAACCAGCTCCACTCCCAACAATATAGGCGTTACTTTCAGTTGCTCGGGCATGTCTTCCAATTACGATAGAGTTTATAGCGATCGCCTCCGCTACATATCCCAATGCAAAGGCATTTTCATAATTCGCTTTACTAGCTCGTCCAATAGCAATAGAGTTTGTCCCACTTGCTTCAGCCCGCAACCCAACAGCAAACGCACCATTATTTGTAGCTTTTGACTCATCTCCAAAGGCAAAGGAATTTGTGCCAGAGGCAACAGATTCGTCTCCTCCAGCAAAGGCATTTGTACCCACATTACCGATATTGCTTCCCAATTTCATATTGCCCTGCACATGCAAATCCGCGCCGGGTGTTGCTGTTCCAATCCCAACCCTTCCGATATCGTAATAGATGCCATTATTTAGTCCAACTGGTTCCCAAAAGCTTTCCCCTCCGACACTACTGGAAATGATTTCCCATTCACCTAATCCGTTCAGAAATTCATATTTTTCCCCACGTTCTGTAGGCAGCGAATATTGATCGTTAATTACCAACTCATTTACACCTGCTGTTCCCGCAACATGCAATAACAGCTTTTCACTGGGCTTTTCGGTACCAATACCTACAACTCCACCATTAAAATAAATGCCTTTCATATATGAAAGAGGTAGCCAAACTGATTCTTTATTATTGTTCTTGTTTAAAAGAACTTCCTGTTGATTGGGTTGAAGCGGAACAGCAGTTTGGGTTTGAGCCTCCAGCTGAGACCAAAATCCGCATAGCAGTATCAGTGCACCCACCAAAATATTACTTTTTATTTTCATCGCTATTATTTTAAGTTCCTGTTTTTTATTGTTTAATAAATTTCCCTCCACCAACTTGTCCGTCAGCGGTTTGTAATTCGTACACATAAGTGCCGGCTGGCAATACCTCAATGTGGCATCGCACGGCTTCGGCCGTCGCTTTAAAGGCTTTGTCAAAATACTTTTGCCCGGCCGTATTGTAAATTCGTAGTCTGAAATCACTGCCTGTTTGCAGTCCATCCAAGCTGATGTGCAGCACATCAAGGGCAGGATTAGGCCATACCTTACTATTTAACACCGCTGCAGGTTTATCCGTTAGCTGAGTGATGATCTCGAAGTCTTTGCGGAGAAACTTCCACATCACGATATCACGTTCATAATACCATTTGTTGTGGATATTATATCGCTCAGCATAAGCAAAACAACCATTGTCTGGTGTAGCCTCGATGCCCATGAGTGAATAATTACCATCCCCTCCAAACTCTTTACGTCCAATTAAATTCAAATCCTTGTCAATCAAATAAATTATTGGATAGCTTGGTGTTGAAGTAATTGTATTATATGACTGTTTACCCCCAACATATATTAATGAGTCGGGAGCAACAACCATATTCTTACAATGCGCATAATATTCCAGCGTATCTGGCCTGTCCAATTCTAATTCTTGCAGGTTTTGCCCAGCAGTATTTACCCTGAAAACTGAAAAAAAATATTCTTTGTCTTTATCATTTCTTACTATTCGATCAGCAAGCATTAAAAACTCATCGGAGCTAATCCAATTGCCATTGGTATATCTAAAATCCCCATCAACGTCTGAAATATTGATGCTTGATGTGATATTCATATCCAAATCCATGAAGTTGATGCTCTCCTGTCCTGTGTTTAAAACTCCTTTACCAATCATCATCAGGCTATCTGATCCGGGTATGCTGTCAAATGAATTTGCTACTGAGCTTGGAAATGATTCATACTGCACACTGGATAAACTATCACCTTGCTGATTAAACTTGAACATTATAAAGTCTGGTCTTTGCACATTATTAATAAGCCTTTCATTGGTTGCAATAATGGCAACTTCTCCATTCTGATTTATCAATGCTCTGTTCCATCCTCCATATTTCAAATAGGGGGCTTTGATTCCATAACTTTGCTCTGAAATTACTTCCAGGTTTTGATCAAATATCATCACCCAAAATCGATTCATATCGTAAAATGTCCCCCCTGCGCTGTAAGCTCCGGTAACAAAATAATGGCCATTATCTAATAAAGTAATCGTACTAAATAGACTAATAGTGTCAGACCGATCTATTCTTTTGAATTGGTATTTGCCATCGGGTGCAACTTTGATTATAAAAGCATCTAAAGTATTCAAACTATGACTTAATGCTCCTATTAATAAAACATTACCGGCTGGATCAATCAAGCTTCTATTTACAAAATCATCTTCTTCTGTTGCGAAACTTATTTCAAAAGAATTCTGAGCATGTGAATTTACTACAAAGCTTAAACAAACACAAAACACAAATAATAACTGTTTCATAAATCACTAATTAATATTCAGTGGTGAATTCGATGGGAAGCGGAAATTCAGAAATTGGCACAAGAAAGCGTTCGGCATACTCGAGTGTATTGAAATGATGAATGTATTTAGGAAAACTCTCGTCATAAAGCTTTCCGTCAACCAGAGCCTCTAATAAAACCCAGTCATCTATAGCACTAAATTGAGTATTGAGAGGATCATAAGGTACAATTTGATATATCACTTTCATTTCGCCATAAAAATGAAAGTTCATTTCATCTACATCAAGACATATATCATCAGTAGTAAATTCTTCACCCTGAGGCTTTTCAATATAAAATAACAAATAATCATCTCCTTCAATATATTCGAATCCGGTAAGCTCAATTGTAAAGGAGTTTGCCGTCATCCAGCGAAAACCGTTGGGAGGTTCCGGCCAAGCATACATACTGCTCCTTATGGCCATTTCCAATTGATCAGCAGCATCTGAATCGTCAATGGTCGCATCACAATCGCCTAAATTCATTCCAAATTTCCAGCCCTCAAAAAAATATTCCGAAATAAAAGGCGGGTCATTCGGAGTTCCCAAACGCGCACCGGTAACAGCCTCTAGCCTAATCTCCAGCTCCCCGTTCGCAACATCACCGCTGCTTAGTTGCATAAACAAAAAGCCTTTTTCATCAAAATTGGCTTCGATATAAAAGCCGGTTATCAGCGACAGGATTTCATCGTAAACCGCTACCACATCTTCTAACAGGGCATTGCCGGAGGCATCAACGGGCAGGTACAATAAGGCCGTGTCGGTAAGTGTTTTGCGGTAAGCTAAATCCGGGAAGCCATAAGTGGCATTAAACAGTGTTTCCAGGTTCCAGCGTGCATCTTCCTTGCTTATCACCTCGCCGCTTTTTAAATGCGGGTTTTCGCGCACAGCTGTCATTTTTTGTTTAAAATTATTGATATCGGCTACCAGACTGGCCGCTTTGGGTGTGTAAACCATTTCATGGGATTGGCCGGAAGAATCACCGGATTGTGGTTCTTTTTGGCATCCGTGCAGCAGCAGACCGGCCAGGATTACAAGTGCAAACAATTTAAAAAAAGTGTTTTTCATAGTGATAAAGGTTTGTGGTTTATAAATCTATATAGAGAGCGCAACCCTTCGGGGTCGTGCAATTGAAAATACTTGGTTAATTTTTTCGGCACAGCCTTTTCGGTTGGTTTCAACAGTTGACAATTTAACGGGCGTTGAAACTGAACTAAAGGTAACAAAAAACTCAGGTCTATTGTGAAATGTATATATAAACAGATGGAAACCATCAATATACAGATTATTAGCGGGGGGGGGGGGGGGGCTTTTCAA
>Ga0265293_10000322_pt1 | contig 117012 bp, 91 predicted proteins | sample Munlanlewell138R_FD_192505 | JGI IMG/M metagenome (GOLD analysis project Ga0265293, IMG submission 192505) | Leachate microbial communities from a municipal landfill in Southern Ontario, Canada - Leachate well 138R | ecosystem: Engineered > Solid waste > Landfill > Unclassified | place...
GCCAGCCGCACCACCCATTCGGCCAGGTCGCGGCCGTCGATGATCTGCACCGGGTCGTCGCGGTCGCCCGGTACCAGCATCTCGCCGCCCTGCGCCACGCGCAGCGGCCAGTAGGTGAAGCGATCGGTCTGGTCGCGCGGGCCGACGATATAGGTCGGCCGCACGATGGCGACGCGTTCGCCGAACTGCTTTTTCGCCTCGGCCTCGCTCCTGGCCTTGAGCGCGCCGTACAGGTTTTCCATGTCCGCAAGCAGGCTTTCCTGCGTTTCCGCCATCGCGTCCTTGCCCGTGTAGCGCGCCAGCGCTGCGTCTTCCGTCAGCCCCGGCTGGCTGCCGTCGGCGTAGGCGGAAATGCTGGAGATGAACAGGTAGTGGCCGACGTTCTTGCGCAACACCTTGCCGGCGTCGCGTACCCAGAACGGCAGGCTGGTGGGGTTGTCGATGCACACATCCCATTGCCGCCCCTTGAGCGCGCCCAGATCGCCCGTGTTGCGGTCGCCATGCAGTTGTTCCACTTCGCCCGGCCATTCGGGGGACGGCCGCTGGCCGCGGTTGAACAGGGTGATCGTGTGCCCGCGTGCCAGCGCGTAGTTGACCTGGAACGGCCCGGTAAAGCCGGTGCCGCCGAGGATCAGGATGCGCAGCGGTTTGGCCGCGCGCTTCACCGCCGGGGCGGGGGTCGCGGCGTTCGCCAGCGCAGAAGCGGGCAGCGTGGAGGTGGCGGCAGCCAGTGCGGCAAGCTTGAGCAGGTCACGGCGGTTGAACATGGGGATACTCCTGTGGGTGCGGGCAAGCCCGGCTGGGTCGTTGTTTTCCGGTGGTGGGGCGCGCGTCGGTCTGGATCGTGCCCGCTTGATTGCGCGTGCCCGCCTACAGCGCCTGGATCAAATCGACCATGCGCTTGCGCAGGCCGGCATCGGGCAGGCGCCCGCGCGCCGCGCCGAGGTTGTCGATCATGTGGCGGGCCTGGCGGGTCGCTGGCGTGGTCGCGGTGACCACGGGGTTGGCAATGACGAACTTGAGGAAGAACTGCGCCCAGCTGGTGGCGTCGAACTCGGCGGCCCAGGCCGGCAGCGCTTGCGTGCGTATCGCCTGCCACAGCCGCGTGCGCCCGAACGGGGCGTACACCAGTACCCCGATGCCGCGGTCGCGTGCCAGCGGGAAGATGCGTTCCTCCATGCGCCGGTTGTCCACGGCGTAGTCCACGCCGATGAAGTCGAGGGCGTGGGTTCGCATCACCTGTTCCAGCGGTTCGTACTGCGCGGCAAACGTGGTGGTGATGCCGAGGTAGCGGATGCGCCCGGCGGCCTTGTATTCGCCCAGCAGGCCGAGCTGGGTATCCGGATCGCCGAGGTTGTGGACCTGCACCAGGTCCAGCGGCGCCTTGCCCAGGCGTGCCAGCGAGGTGTCGAGCTGGGCGCGGGCGGCCGTACGGTCCGCCTTGCCGCCCCCACGCGGGGCGACGTTGAGCTTGGTGGCCCAGAAGATCTTCCGGGTGAGGTCGAGCTCGCGCGCCACTCGTCCGGCCACGGCCTCGGCATCGCCGTAGCCCGGCGCGGTATCGAGCACCCGCCCACCCTGTGCCACCAGCGCCTGCATCACTGCGCGCAGGGCCGCCTCGTCGCCATCGGCGGCAGCGCGGGCGAAGCTGGCGGAACTGCCCAGGCCGACGACCGGCAGGCGTTCGCCGCTGGCCGGGATGGCGCGCGTGATGAGCGGCAGGGTTTCGTCCGTGCCGGCCGGCAGGCGGCGCGGACCCAGCGCCAGCGTGGCGCCGGTGGCGAGCGCAAGCTTCAGGCAGTCGCGGCGGCTGGTCATGGCGTGCTCCCATGCTGGGCGGGTGACGAATCGCGCGCGGCGGTGTGGCCACGCGCGGCAAGTTGCTGCTGGCGGCGTCCCAGCCACAGGCCGAGCGCCGCCCAGGCGAGCGCCAGCGGCAAGGTGACGCTGGCCAGGGCGCCAAGGCCGAGGCCCAGGCGCGCGAGGCCGCCTTCCAGCTGGGCGCCCACCACGTCGCCGCCACGGTACACGAAGGTGTCGATGAACGCCTTGGACTTGTACTTGTCCTCGCGGCTGACCACCGTGTAGAGCGTCTCGCGCGCCGGTCGCGTCAGCGCGCGCTGGATGGCGCGGAACGTGGCCTCGAATGCCACCAGCGCCGCCAGCGACCCGACCAGGGCAAGCCCGACGAAGCCGAGCAGGGCGGTGACCGGCAGCAGGGCCAGCACCACGTGCACGCCCCAGCGCCGCATCAACCGCCCGGCGATGAGCGCCTGCAGCAGCAGGGTGGCGGTCTGGGTGGCGAGGTCGATGCGCGCGAACACGCTGGCGCGCAGGTCCGTGTCGTCCCCCAGCGTCGCCACCAGGTGCAGGCGGGTGAAGTAGAGGAAGGTGCTCATGACCGTCATCAGCACCACGTAGCCTGCGATACCGGCGAGATAGGGCGAGCGGAACACCGCCTTGAAGCCCTGCCAGGCGCTGCCGCCGATGCGGGCGTGGCCGTCGCCGTGGTCGCCGGCCGCGTGGCCGTGCCATGCGCGCGTGCGCGCCAGCGCCCATGCCAGGGCGGTCGCCAGCAACAGGAAGCCGATCGACACCAGCAGCAGCGCGGGCGTGCCCAGCGGGCGGGCCAGCATGCTCGCCAGCCAGGGGCCGAAGATCGCGCCCAGGGTGCCGCCGACGGCAATCAATGCGAACAGGCGGCGCGCCTGTTCCAGCGAAAAGCAATCCGCCATCAGCGCCCAGAACAGCATGGTGACGAACAGGTTCGCCACGCTGTACCAGACATAGAACACCTGCCCGCTGGCCACGCCCACCGCTGCAGGCGCGAATACCAGCAGCACGTAGAAGCCGCCCAGGCTGGCGGCGAAGAACACGTACGTCGTGGTGACGAAGGCGAGCCTGCGCAGGCGGCTGACCAGCCAGCCGAACACCGGGTTCGCCGCCAGCGTCACCAGCGCCGTGCCGATGAACAGCCAGCGCACGGTTTCGATGCCGTGCGCCAGCCCGAGGGCATCCCGCGCGGGCCGCAGGACCATCAGGGCGGTCAGGATGCAGAAGAAGAATGCGCCGGACAGCAGCACCGGCATCCGCTCGTCGCGGCGCACGTCGAGCAGGCGCTGGAAGGCTTCGTGCATGTGCATGCGGGCAGCGGTCGCGGGTGCACAAGGTAGCGTGGCGGCAGCCCGCGCTCCAGTGGGCCATGCCGGATGGCAGGGGCGCCCGGCGGGCGCGGTCGGTAAGATTGGCCGGCCCAGACCACCCCGTGCATGTCGATGTATCCAGTTTTGCCCGCCCGTGTCGTCCTCGTCGCGTTGTTCTGCGCTGCGCTGGCCGCGTGCGGCAGCGATGCCACGCCCCAGCGCGGCCCGCAGACGGCCGCGAAGGTCACCACCACGGTGCTCGCCCTGCAGCCGTGGAGCGACACCATTCGCGCACTCGGCACGGTCAAGGCGCGCGAGTCGGTGACGGTGACCGCCAAGGTCAGCGAAACCGTGCAGGCGGTGCACTTCGACAGCGGCGATGAAGTCGAGGCGGGCACGCCGCTGGTCGAGCTGACCGGCAACCAGCAGCGCGCCATGCTGGAACAGGCGCAGGCAACCGCCGAGGAAGCCGCGCGGCTGTATTCGCGCCAGGACAATCTGGCCATGCAGGGCGTGATCCCGCGCGCATCGCTGGATGCCCAGCGGGCGGTCCGCGACTATGCGCGCGCGCGCGTCGAGGAAATGCGTGCGGCGCTGGCCGACCGGGTGATCCGCGCGCCCTTCACCGGCATGCTCGGCATCCGCCAGGTCAGCCCCGGTGCGCTGGTCACGCCGGGCACGCCGATCGCCACGCTGGATGACATCAGCCATGTCTATGTCGATTTTCCCGTGCCCGAGGATCTCTTCGCCAGTCTCGCCGTCGGCCAGCAGCTGACCGCCACCGCGGCAGCCTACCCGGCGCGCGAGTTTGCCGGCGTGGTCAGTACCATCGACAGCCGCATCGATCCGCTCACACGCGCGGTCAACGTGCGCGGTGAGTTCGTCAATGCCGATCGCGCGCTGCGCCCGGGCATGCTGCTGCAGGTGACCCTGATCCGGCCGCCGCGCCAGGCCCTGCTGGTGCCGGAGATTTCCATCGTGCAGGTCGGCAACAGTGCGTTCGTGTACCGGGTACAGGCGGACGAGGTGGTGGAACGGGCCGATGTGGAAGTCGGCAGCCGCCGCGGTGGGCTGGCCGAGGTCACCGCGGGCCTCGCCGTTGGCGATCGCATCGTGGTTGATGGCACCGGCAAGCTGCGCCCCGGCGACCGCGTGGATGCGGTGCCGGCGCAGGCGGCGGCAGCCACCGATGAGCCGGCCACGCCGGCGACGGACGGATCGGCGCATGAGGATTGAGGTGGTGCACCGCGCTGGCGGCAGGGTGGGCGCATGAATCTTTCCGAGCTTTCGATCCGCCGGCCGGTCTTCGCCACCGTCATGAGCCTGCTGCTGATCGTGCTTGGCATCATGGCCTTCTCGCGCCTCACCTTGCGGGAACTCCCGGCGATCGATCCGCCGATCGTGTCGGTGGATGTCAGCTATCCGGGCGCCTCGGCGGCGGTGGTCGAGACACGCGTCACCCAGGTGCTGGAAGATGCCCTGTCCGGCATCGAGGGCATCGAGACGCTGCAGTCGCGCAGTGTCAATGGGCGCGCCGCGGTGACGCTGGAGTTCACCCTCAACCGCGACATCGAGGCGGCGGCCAATGACGTGCGCGATGCCATCAGCGCGGTCGCCGCGCGCCTGCCCGATGAGGCCGATCCCCCGCGGGTGGAAAAGGCCAACAGCGATTCGGACACGGTGATCTGGCTCAACATGAGCTCGACCACGATGAACACGCTGGAACTGTCCGATTACGCCGAACGCTACGTGGTGGACCGGCTGTCCAGCCTCGACGGGGTGGCCCAGGTGCGCCTGGGCGGGCGCCAGCGCTATGCCATGCGCATCTGGCTGGACAGCGCGGCGATGGCGGCGCGCGACATCACCGCCAACGACATCGAAGCGGCCCTGCGCGCGGAAAACGTGGAATTGCCGGCCGGGCGCATCGAGTCGGCGACGCGCGACTTCACCCTGCGTGTCGCGCGCGACTATCGTACTGCCGCGGACTTCGCCCAGATCCCGCTGCGCAAGGGTGCGGACGGCTACGTGGTGCGCCTGGGCGACGTGGCACGCACCGAGCTCGCCTCGGCCGAGCGGCGCGCCTACTACCGCAGCAACGGTCAGCCGAACATTGGCCTGGGCATTGTCAAGACCTCCACCGCCAACGCGCTGGACGTGACCCGCGCGGCGCGTGCGGCCGCGCTCGAAATCCAGAAATCCCTGCCGACGGACACCCACATCTTCGTTTCCTACGATGACACGGTCTTCATCGAGGCCTCGGTCGAGCGCGTCTATGCGACCCTGATCGAGGCGGTGCTGCTGGTGCTGCTGGTGATCTGGCTGTTCCTCGGCAGCCTGCGCTCGGCGCTGATTCCGGCGATGACCGTGCCGGTGTGCCTGATCGCGGCCTTCATTCCCCTGTACCTGTTCGGCTACTCGATCAACCTGCTGACCCTGCTCGCGCTGGTGCTTTCCATCGGCCTGGTGGTGGATGATGCGATCGTCGTGCTGGAGAACATCCAGCGTCGGGCGGACCTGGGCGAACCGCGCCTGGTCGCCTCGGCGCGTGGCGTCAAGCAGGTGGCGTTCGCGGTGATCGCGACCACCGCCGTGCTGGTGGCGGTGTTCCTGCCGGTCGGCTTCATGGAAGGCAACACCGGTCGCCTGTTCCGCGAGCTTTCCATCGCCCTCGCGGGCGCGGTGGCGCTGTCTGCCTTCGTTGCCCTCACCCTGACACCGATGATGTGCTCGCGCCTGCTGCGCCGGCACGACCCGGACAAGGGCGGCAAGCGCCTGCTCGGCCATGTCAACGCGGCACTCGCCGCCGTGACCACGCGCTACCAGCGCCTGCTTGCACGTGGCATCGGTCGCCCATGGCTGTTCGGCGCGCTCATGCTGGCCTCGCTCGGCGCCATCTGGGCGCTGATCCACTGGGTGCCCTCGGAGCTTGCGCCGGCCGAAGATCGCGGTGCCTTCTTCGTTTCCATCGTCGGGCCGGAAGGCGCGGGCTTCGACTACACGGTGGAGCAGATCGAAAAGGTCGAGGCCGTCCTCGCACGGCGCACCGGCCCGGACCGCGACATCGCCCGCTACAACACGCGCGTGCCCGGCGGCTGGGGCGCCAGCGAGGAAATGCACACCGGCAACGTGATCGTGTTCCTGCAGGACTGGAACAAGCGCGAGCACAGCACGGCCGAAATCGCCGAATCCCTGCGCCAGGAACTGTCCAACCTGCGCGGCGTGGAAGCCTGGCCGCGCGTTGGCGGCGGCCTGGTCGGCAGTCGCGGCCAGCCCATCCAGATCGTGCTCGGCGGCCCCGAATACCAGGAAATCGCCGTCTGGCGGGACCGGGTCATGCAGCGCATGCAGGCCAATCCGGGCTTCTTCTCGGTCGATTCGGACTACAAGGAAACCCGTCCGCAGATGCGCGTGCAGATCGATCGCCAGCGCGCCGCCGACCTGGGCGTCAGCGTCGCCGACATCGGCCGCGCGCTGGAAACCATGATGGGCGGACGCCGGGTCACCACCTTCGTGCAGGATGGCGAGGAATACGACGTGTGGCTCCAGGCGGCGCGTTCGGATCGCGCCGCGCCGGCCGACCTGGCGGCCATCCAGGTGCGCGCACGCAGCGGAGAACTGCTGCCGCTGTCCAACCTGGTGAGCCTGAGCGAGCTGGCCGAGGCGGGCAGCCTCAACCGTTTCAACCGCCTGCGCGCGATCACCATCAGCGCCGGCCTGAGCCCCGGCTACACCATGGGCGCAGCGCAGGACTTCCTGCGCCAGGTGGTCGATGAGGAACTGCCCGACTACGCGCAGATCGACTGGAAGGGCGAATCGCGCGAATACCAGAAGGCCGGCGGCGCGGTGCTGCTCACCTTCGCGCTGGCCTTGCTGGTCGTGTACCTGGTGCTGGCCGCCCAGTTCGAGAGCTTCATCCATCCCTTCGTGATCATGCTGACGGTGCCCCTCGGCGTGCTCGGCGCACTGGTCGGCCTGGCCGTCACCGGCGGCACGCTGAACCTGTTCAGCCAGATCGGCATCGTCATGCTGGTGGGGCTTGCAGCGAAGAATGGCATCCTCATCGTCGAGTTCGCCAACCAGCTGCGCGACGCCGGACGCAGCGTGGCCGAGGCCATCGTCGAGGCGGCCGGCGTGCGCCTGCGACCGATCCTGATGACCTCGATCGCGACCGCCGTCGGCGCCCTGCCGCTGGTGCTCGCCGGCGGGCCCGGGTCGGCCAGCCGCAGCACCATCGGCGTGGTGGTGATCTTCGGCGTGTCCTTCTCCACGTTGCTGTCGCTGTTCGTGATCCCGGTGTTCTACACCCTGCTCGCGCCCTACACGAAATCGCCGCTGGCCGTTTCGCAGGAACTCGAACGGCTGGAAGCACACACCCCGCAGGCCGGCGGCCACGCCTGAGGCACGCCAGAGGCGTCGGTTTGGCAGGTCGGTTGGACGGCTGAATAGGAGTACCCTTAGCGCGTTCCCCGGCCACGGAGCACGCCATGCACCCGTTTCGTCGCGTTCTTGTCGTCCTTGCTGCCGCCCTGATTGCCACGCCGGCCGCCTCGGCCGCCACGCGCCTGCTGCGCTTTCCCGACATCTGCGGCGACCAGGTGGTATTCACCTACGCCGGCGACCTGTGGCGCGTGTCCGCCCAGGGCGGCACGGCCATCCGCCTGACCGCCGGCCCGGGTGTCGAACAGTCGGCACGCTTCTCGCCCGATTGTTCGAGGATCGCCTTCACCGGGCAGTACGGCGGTGACGATCAGGTCTTCGTGATCCCGGCCGGCGGAGGCGAGCCGCTGCAGCTCACCTGGTACCCGGGCAAGGGTCCGCTGCCCCAGCGCTGGGGCTTCGACCATCAGGTGTATGGCTGGACGCCCGACGGCAGCGCCGTGCTGTTCCGTTCCTGGCGCGATTCGGTCAACGAATCCAGCCCGCGCCTGTACACCGTGCCGGTGGCCGGTGGCCTGCCCAGCGTGCTGCCCATGCCTTCGGCCGGCAGCGGGCGCTATTCGCCCGATGGCGGCAAGCTGGTCTATTCACCCAAGTACCGCGATTTCCGCACCTGGGCACGCTACGTGGGCGGTTGGGCGCAGGATCTGTACATCTATGATTTTGCTGCCAAGTCGGCCACCAACATCACCAATGACGTGAACACCGACCGCGACCCGGTGTGGATCGGCGACGCGGTGTATTTCCTTTCCGACCGCAGTGGACACCTCAACCTGTATCGCTACGACACCGCAGGCGGTCAGACCAGCCAGCTCACCCACTACCAGGATGTGGATGCGCGCTGGGCCAGCGGCGATGCCGCCGGGCAGCTGGTGTTCGAGGTCGCCGGCGCGCTGCACGTCTACGATGCCCGCGCCGGCCAGGACCGGGCGCTGGAGATCGACGTACCGAGCGATCGGGTGTCCACGCGGGCCCGCGACGAGAGCGTGGCCGAGCACATCGAGGATTTCGACCTCAGCGGCAACGGCAAGCGCATCCTGTTCACGGCGCGTGGCGAACTGTTCAGCGCACCGGCGAAGGACGGCCTCACCGAGAACCTGACGCACACGCCGGGCGCCCATGAGCGCGAGGCGGCCTGGGGTCCACAGGGCAAACGCATCGCCTACGTGTCCGACCAGTCGGGCGAGGAAGCGATCTGGGTACGCGATGCCGACGGCGCCAATGCGCGCCAGCTGACGCAGGATCGCCTGGGCCGCCTGTATGCGCCGCGCTGGTCGCCGGACGGCTCGCGCATCGCCTTCTCCGACAGCAGCAACAACCTGCGCGTAGTGGCGGCCGGCGGCGGCCCGGCCCCGGTCATCGCGCACGACCACGGTATCCAGCGGCGCGATTACGCCTGGTCGCCGGGCGGCCACTACCTGGCCTACACCCTGACCGATCCGGACACCCTGCGGCCAAGGCTGTACCTGCACGATTTCGCCTCGGCCAAGGGCATCGAGACGGGTGCGGCGCCCTTCGATGCCTACGCGCCGGCCTTCTCGCCGGACGGCAAGTATCTCTACTTCATCGGCAACCGCGAGTGGGCACCGCAGCTCTCCAACATCGAATGGGACTTCGCCGCCAACCGCGACGCCGTCATCTTTGCCCTGGCCCTGCGCAAGGGCGTGGAAAACCCCTTTGCCCCGCGCAACGATCTGGCCTCCGGCGGCGAGGACAAGGAAGACACCGACAAGGACAAGGCCGCCGGCAAGGCCAGGCAGCCGGGCGACATCGACGACCGCATCGACTTCGATGGCCTGGCCGGGCGGCTGGTGCGCGTTCCCATCGATGCCGACAACATCGCCTGGATCGGCATCACCGGCCAATCCATCCTGTACGTCACCCACGATGCCGCCTACTACGGCCGCGATGGCGCCTTCAAGCCCAAGCTGCAGGCCTGGTCGTTCAAGGAGCGCAAGGCCAAGGAAGTGTATGCCGGCCTCGACGGCCTCGCCCTGGCCGCCGATGGCGAGAGCGTGGTGGTGCGCGATGGCAAGGAGTTCAAGCGCATCGACCTGGGTGCCGACAAGCCCGAACCCAAGGCGGTGAGCACCAAGGGCCTGTTCATGCACGTCGACCCCAAGGCCGAATATGCGGAAATCTTCCGCGAAGTGTGGCGCCGCTACCGCGACTACTTCTACGCGCCGAACATGAACGGCTACGACTGGAATGCCCTGCGCGAGAAGTACGCGCCGCTGCTGGCCGATGTCGGCGACCGCAGTGACCTCAACTACCTGCTTGGTCAGCTGGTGGCCGAGCTTTCCAATTCGCACACCTATGTCGATGGCGGCGACCTCGGCCTGCCCGACAAGCCGCACGTCGCCCTGCTCGGGGCACGCTTCGAAGCGGATGCCGCCAGCGGCCGCTATCGCATCGCGCGCATTCTCGCCGGCGACGAGGGCGAGAAGCGCTACCGCTCGCCACTGACCACCCTGGGCGTGAACGTGAAGGCCGGCGACTACCTGCTCGCCATCAACGGCCAGTCGCTGACCACCGCCGACAATCCGTATCGGCTGTTGCGCATCGCGGCGGATCAGCCGGTGCAGCTGCGCGTGGGCAGTTCGGCCAGCGGTGCGGACGCACGCACCGTGCTGATCGAGCCGATCGACGATGAAATGCCGCTCAACTACCTCGCCTGGGTGCGGCACAACCGCGAGTACGTGGCCAGCGCCAGTGAAGGGCGCATCGGCTACCTGCACATCCCGGACATGGGTGCCGATGGCATCCGCGAGTTCATCAAGTGGTATTACCCGCAACTGCGCAAGCAGGGCCTGGTGGTCGACGTGCGCGACAACGGTGGCGGCAACGTCTCGGCCATGATCATCGAGCGCCTGTCGCGCCAGTTGCTGGGCCTGGATTACGGGCGCAACCTCGATATCACCGGCACCTACCCGCAGCAGACCTTCCTCGGTCACCTGGCGGCGCTGTGCAACGGCACCACGGCCTCGGACGGGGACATCTTTTCCTACATGTTCAAGCAGGCCAAACTCGGCCCGCTGATCGGCACGCGCACCTGGGGCGGGGTGGTCGGCATCACCGACTGGGGTCCGCTGATCGATGGCGGCAACGTGTTCGTGCCCGAATTCGCCAGCGCCGATACGCAAGGCAATTATGTCGTGGAAGGCCACGGCGTCGATCCCGACATCGTGGTCGAGCAGGACGTGGCCGCCCAGCTCGCCGGCAAGGATCCACAGCTCGACCGCGCCATCCAGGAACTGGAGAAGGCGATCGAGGCCAAGCCGTTCGTGATGCCGCCGCGTCCGCCCGACCCGGTCAAGGCGCCGCCGGCCATGCGCGCCGGGCAGGGCGGCTGAAGGGTCGCAGCGCGGGCCACGCGCCCGCGCTGCGCGCGGCCGGCGTGCCGGCGCTACACCGTGCTGACGTTGCGCAGCTTCCAGTGCTTGCCGATCAGCAGGGTCAGGCGGTGCTGGATGATCGCGTGCGGTAGCGCGCTGATGACCTCGCAGGTGACGTGCACATCGGTTTGCTGCGCGGTCACGATGGCGTTGGGGTCGCTGGCGCCGCTCGCCGGGTCCACCTCGTCCGGATCGGGCTGCATGGCGCGCCAGCGCCGCCACAGGGTCGGCTCGCGCAACGCGCCCTGGAACAGCTCGGCAAAGCTTTCCACCGAGCCGCCCTGAAAGGAGAGTTCGTCCGACTCGCCGCGGGCCTTGACGAGGTCGTCGATGGAAAAGGTGAAGCGCTGCGCGATGGCCATGGCGTATTCCCCGATGCACTGACTGGCAGTCTAGCAGCGGGAAGCGGAACGCGGCACGAACCGCGCGCGGGCGAAAGCCAGCCGGACAGGCGCAGTTCGGCCGCCGGCGCGGGTCGGTGGCAAGGCCTGCAGCCAGGCGCGCGGCCCGCCCGCACTGCAGGCCGCGCGCGGCCTGCAGTGGCGTGTCAAACGCCGCGTTCCGCATGGCAGGGTACAATGCAGCTTCTTGTCTGCGTGGGGTCGCCGATGTTCAACGCCACCACAATCGATGCCGCCGACAAGCCGGGCCTGTATGCGGCGCTGGCCGCCCAGGCGCGCGCCTTGCTGGAAGGCGAGCACGACCTGATCGCCAACGCGGCGAACTTCGCCGCCCTGGTATGGCACACGCTGCCGGACCTCAACTGGTGTGGCTTCTACCTGTTCGATGGCAAGGAACTGGTCGTTGGCCCGTTCCAGGGCCGGCCGGCCTGTGTGCGCATTGCCCTGGGCCGCGGCGTGTGCGGTACCGCGGCGGCCACCGGACAGACCCAGGTCGTCGCCGACGTCAACGCGTTCGACGACCACATCGCCTGTGACAGCGCCTCGCGCTCGGAGATCGTGGTGCCGCTGTTCGATGGCGAGCGCCTGGTCGGCGTGTTCGACGTGGACAGCCCCGTGCTCGCCCGCTTCGACGCGCAGGACCGTGCCGGCATGCAACGCCTGGCGGCCGTCTTCATGCAATCGTTGCGCCGGCCGGCGCGGGAGGTGGCATGAGCACGCCAGCGGTCAAGATCCGCAATGTCGGCCCCAAGTCGGCCGCCTGGTTGCGCCAGGTCGGCGTGCGCAGCACCGAGGACCTGGCCCGCGTCGGTCCGGTGGATGCCTTCCTCAAGGTCAAGCGCGCCGGCTTCCGGCCCACGTTGAACCTGCTCTATTCGATGGCCGGCGCGCTGGCTGACTGCCACTGGGCGGAACTGCCGGAAGATCACAAGCAGGAACTGCTGCGGGACCTGGAGGCGGCCGAATCGGCGCATCCGATCCAGACCCGTTGGGAGCGCCAGAAGGCCGCCAGCGAAGACGCCGCCGCCGCCGAGGCCAGCGACGTGGAGCGCGAGTCCGCCGAGGGCGCCGCCGCCGCCCAGCAGGACGACCGCGGCCTCAGCCGCTTCGACTAGCGACGCACGCAGGTCGCCGGCAGCGGCGCCGCCCTCAGGGAACCATGATCGGGTTGCCGGCCTGGTCGTAGGCGTAGTCGAGGATCGTCGCCGGGAAGCCGGTCGGGGCGGTCGTCTGCAGGTGGACGTAGCCGTAGCAGAGGCCCGAGGCGGGCGGCGTCGGCAGCGCAGCGCAGTTGAAACGGAAGCCCAGATACCCCGTGGCGCCGGCCGCCCAGGCCGCCGGCCCGGGATTGTTCTGGGTCGACCAGGCCGAAGCCGGGCCGACCACCGCGCCCGCGGGCAGGACCAGGAAGTCCGAGGTGGTGGTGCTGGACGAGACGCCGGCGATGTCCGGCGCGCCCGTGTTCCACCAGAAGGTCAGCTGCTGGTTGTTGTCGTACGGGTTGAAGTGGTCGTTGGCCACGTAGCCATCCTGGATGGCGCCGGTGATCCAGTTCACCGAGGTGCCATGCAGGTCGTCGGCAATGGGGTGGTTCAGCGGGCCGCTGGTGACGATGTCCGGCAGCAGCGGCACGGCAGCGCAGTGACCGTTCCCGTCCGCGTCGAAGCCGTTGCAGAAGATGCCGTCGGACGGGTTCACGGTCAATGTTACCGGCACCCTGATCAGCGGCTGCAGCGGATCGTTGCTGGTAATGCACAGGTTGGCAGCGTAGCTGCCGGGAAGCAGCTGGGTGGCATCGCCCGTCACCATCACCGTATCACTGGCACCGCCCGGCAGCGCGCCGGAAACCGGACTCGCGCCGAGCCAGGGGATGTCGCCCGGATTGTCGCAGGGTGCCTCGCGCACGGCCTTGCCTTCATCCAGGTTCACCAGCATGCCCAGGTGGAAGTCGGCAAAGCCGAGGTCGGCGGCCCGCGTCGGCCGGGCGATGCCGCAGGCCGACGAGGAGAGGAAGGTCGGGCCGGACTGTGGCGTGGCGTTGGCCCCCGGGTACCAGGTGCCTCCAGGGGCGCCATTGGTGTGGAACTCGACGACCAGGTCCGTGCGCGCCAGGTCGTCGATATGGCCGGAGACGGGCACCGTGATCGGAGTCCATGCAGTGGAAATGGAAAGGCTCGCGCTGCCGACCAGGGTCAGCTGCGCGGTGTCGATGGAGGCGGGGGCGACCGCGTGCGGGGTGGTGTAGAGGTTGATCGTGGCCGGCAGTCCGCCCGGGAAGTGCATGCCGCCGGCCGCCACCGTCACGCTGTCGATGTCCACGGAAGACCGGCCGGACAGCGCCGGATACGTATCGAGGTCGAAGCGGCGCCACCAGCTGTTGTCGCGTATCGCGCTGCCGTCCTGCGCGTTGCAGGCCACGCCCTGCGGGCCCGGGGTATTGTCGGCCATCTGCGCGATGACCAGCGGCCCTGCGATCAGCGCCGCGCCGCTGGCGTTGCCACCCGTGCCCCGACCGTTGCCGAGTTCGGACACCGCCATGAGTGCGCCCGGCGCCATGCGCGCCGCCGGGTTGTTGCGGAAGCTTGGCGGGGCGTGGTCGCGCTTGCGTGCCGCCGATTCGGCGATCGCCCAGTCGAGCGTGCCGGCGCCGGCGTTGGCGATGGTGAGTGGTGCGTAGGCGAGGCGGCCTTCCTCGGCCGTCAGGTCGATCGCCGCCGGGGCAACCGAAGCCACCGGATCGGTGGCAACGAAGTTGGCGATAACCGTGCAGTCGCCCGCCAGCGGGTAGGTGGTGAAGAGCTGGCCGACCAGGTAGCCCCCGCAGGTGCCGCCCACGCCGGCAAGCTGCTGGCCGGGCGCCGGGCTGAGGGTAAAGGCCGGCGTGGCACCCTCAGCCAGCGTCTGCGTTCCGCTGGGGCTGATGCTGCCCGCCCCGGCGCCCACGCTGGCGGTGACCTCAAAGCTTGCCGGCGCCCCGTCGCACTGACCGTAGGGAGTGTATTCGACGCGAAGATCGTCGGCATCCAGGGTGTTGCCGGCGCTCTGGCCAGCGCCCGGGCTCTGCGAAATGGCCGCGCTCTTGATGTTGTGGCCGGCCGTGCCGGCACCGCTCGGGTCGGAGTAGATCGATGCGCCGTCAATGCACAGATCCAGCGCGCCGCTGATGCGATCGACGATGACCTTGAAGTTGAAATAGGTGTCCACCGGCCATTGCGCACCGGTGTTGACGAGCGTGCCGGTCGAGTAGTCGATCACCTGGATGTCGCGCGCCAGCGCGCGGTCGAACTCCACGATGGTGGTCACCAGGCCGGCGTCCGGATCCTGTGGCTTGAGGCGCCAGCTCGCGCCCGCGCCCGTGCGCGAGAGGCGCAGGTTCGCGCTGATGGTCGCGTAGCGGGTATCGGCCGCGTCGAAGTGCGGCGTGGATGCCAGCGGCTGGTCGGCTGACGTCGGTGCAGCCAGGCTGGTTGCGCGCACGTGCTGCGTGCCATTGGCCGGCATGATCGTGGCCACGTCGAACGCGCGCGCGGACCAGCCCTGCTGGCCATTCAGGGCGCCCACGGCGAAGGGCGACTCGAACCCCGTGGCATAGGTGACGGATGGCCCGCCTTCGGTCGCGATGAAGACCGCGAGCGCGGCCGGCGCATCGCCCTGCTCGGTGGCGAGCGGACCGGTCGCGACGTTGAACACGCCGCCGCTGTCGGCGACCAGTTGCGTGCTGATCGTGCAGCCGCCGGGCGGGATCGCGCCGCCAGCTTCGAGCGTGAGCACGCGCGTGCCGTCCACGGCGACCAGGGTGCCATCGCAGGTCGTGGTGGCAGCGAACAGGCCGAGTCCGGCCGGCAGGGTGGTCGTGAAATCGGCCGTGAGCGCGGACGAGCCGCGCGAAGTGTTGCCGAGCGTCATGCCCAGGCCGACGCGCGCGCCCACCTGCGCGCCTCGCGGGTTGATCGCCAGCGCCAGCGTGGGCGGCACGGGCGCGAGTGCGTCGAGGATGACGGTGTAGTCCTCGGCCTGGCCGGAGCCCGTGCTGCCACACGCCGGCGCATCGGCGATTCCGGGCGTCGCGGCCAAGGTGAACTGCTTGGTGATGCGCATGCGCGTCGGGCCGGGCGTGGCTCCCGCGGGCACGTGGATCACCATGGAAGTGGTCTGGCCATCGACGCCCGTCGAACCGACCAGCTTGCCGACGAGGTAGCCCTCGTCGGCGTCGAAGACGCCGTCCCCGTTCCAGTCGAAATAGGCCGCGATGGCGCCGACGTGCGGTCCATTGTTGTTGCCCTGCACGGCGATCTGGTACTCGCCGCTGGGGGCGAGCTGGCCGACGATGGCAGTGAAGTCCTCGTCCGCCACGCCGCCCGGCGCGGCGGACGTGACGTTGTTGATGCCATCGATCCTGACCAGGGTGATCGGTTCCACACCGCCGCTGTAGTCACGCACGCAGTACGGATCGGGGAAGGCGGCCACGGCTGCGCGGCCGGCCGCAAGCCCACCTGCCAGAACGAGCAAGCTCAGCGTCGTGCGGAACAAGGCATTCATCGTCTCCACCCTGATCGATTGCGCCCGGCCTCAAGCCAACCATACAACTGCGCGGGCCATCAAGGCGAATGCGCACTGAATGGCGCGCCGCCCCTGCTTCGCTGGGGCCCGCACGCCGATCCGGCGCGCGCGACGCATGGCGTCGCCGGAATGCGGCGGAGAGGCAAGGTTGGCGCGCCGCGAAGCGTGCAGGCTGTGCCTAGCGCACCACCGCGTAGCTGCGCGCGTCGGCATTCCACGGCGGCGTGGCGCGGATGGTCGGCAACACCTCCTCGACCGTGTCGACCAGGCGCCACATGCCCAGGTGCTCGCGGTTGATGAAGCGCTCATCTGCGGCCTGCTGCAGGAACGCCTGCAGCGGCGTGTAATAGCCCTTGGTATTGAGCAGCACGATGGGGTTGCGATAGAGCGCCAGACGCTTCAGGGTCACCGCCTCGAACAGTTCTTCCAGCGTGCCGGTGCCACCGGGCAGGGCGACGACCGCGTCGGATCCGGTCAGCAGGCGGCGCTTGCGCTCGCGCATGTCCTCGACCACCTGCATGTTGCCGACGCCCGGATGCTGCCATTCCACCTCGACCATGAAGCGCGGGATGACGCCGATCACCTCGCCGCCCGCGGCCAGCGCGGCATCGGCCAGCGCGCCCATGAGGCCACGCGCACCGCCGCCATAGACGATCGTGCAACCGGCCTGCGCCAGGGTGGTGCCGAGCGCGCGGGCGGCAGCGTGATAGCGCGCGTCGCACAGGTCGCTGGATGCGCAATAGACGCAAACGCGCAGGCCCGCCGCGCCATCCGGCGCGGTGGCCTGGTGCGGATTTCCGCGGTACGCCGACGTCATTCCACGGTGACCGACTTGGCCAGATTGCGCGGCTGGTCGACATCCGTGCCGCGCAGCACGGCGACGTGGTAGGCGAGCAGCTGCAGCGGCACCGTGAACACTGCCGGGGCGACCAGGTTGCCGCCCGAAGCGACCTGCAGCAGGCTGCCCCGCGCGCCGTTCAGGCTGACGTCGGCGTCGCTGTCGGCGAACACGAACAGTTCGCCGCCGCGGGCGCGCACCTCTTCCAGGTTCGACTTGAGCTTTTCCAGCAACTGGTTGTTCGGTGCCACGGCCACCACCGGCATGTCCTCGTCCACCAGCGCCAGCGGGCCGTGCTTGAGCTCACCGGCCGGGTAGGCCTCGGCGTGGATGTAGGAGATTTCCTTGAGCTTGAGCGCGCCTTCCAGGGCCACCGGGTACTGCACGCCGCGTCCGAGAAAGAGCGCGTGGTTGCGGCCCACGAAACGCGCGGCCAGGGTGGCGATCTGTGGCTCCAGCGTGAGCGCCTCGCCAAGCAGGCGCGGCAGGCTGGCCAGCTCGGCCACCATCGCCGCGTAGCGCGCGCGCTCCAGGCCGTTGAGGCGCGCCAGTTCGAGCATCAGCAGGGCCAGCGCGGCAAGCTGGGTGGTGAAGGCCTTGGTCGAGGCGACCCCGATTTCGGGGCCGGCGCGGGTCATCAGGGCAAGATCCGATTCGCGTACCAGGCTGGATTCGGGCACGTTGCAGATGGCCAGCGATCCGAGATAGCCGTGGCGGCGGCCCTCACGCAGGGCGGCCAGCGTGTCGGCCGTCTCGCCGGACTGGGAGATGGCCACGAACAGGGTGTCCGGGCCGACCACCACGTGGCGGTAGCGGTACTCGCTGGCGACCTCGACGCTGCAGGCGATGCCGGCGATGCCTTCCAGCCAGTAGCGCGCGACCAGGCCGGCGTGGAAGCTGGTGCCGCAGGCGACGATCTGCACGCGCCGCACGCGCGCCAGCAGGGCGTCGGCATCCACGCCGAAGATGTTCGGCAGGATGTGGTCGGTGGCGATGCGCCCTTCCAGGGTGTGCGCGACGGCGGTGGGCTGCTCGAAGATCTCCTTCAGCATGTAGTGGCGATACTCGCCGCGCTCGACCGAATCGGCGGACAGCTCGCTGGCACGCACCGGGCGTTCCGCGGGCTGGCCGTCGGCATCGAAGATGCGCATCGTCTCGCGGGTGATCTCGACCACGTCGCCTTCTTCGAGATAGGCAAAGCGATGGGTGACCTTGATCAGCGCCTGCACGTCCGAGCCGAGGAAATGTTCGCCGATGCCCACGCCCACGCACAGCGGGCTGCCGCGGCGCGCGCCCACCACCCGGCCGGGCTGCTCACGGTCGAGTACGGCAATGGCATAGGCGCCTTGCAGGCGGGCCGTGGCCGCCTGCACCGCCTCGAGCAGGTTCGCGCCGCCGTCCACCGCGGCATGTACCAGGTGGCCGATGACTTCGGTGTCGGTGTCCGAGGCAAAGCGGTAGCCGGCGCGCTCGAGTTCCGCACGCAGCTCCACGTGGTTCTCGATGATGCCGTTGTGCACCACGGCGATGCGTTCGCGCGAGACGTGCGGGTGGGCATTGACCTGGTTGGGTATGCCGTGGGTGGCCCAGCGGGTGTGGGCGATGCCGCAGCTGCCGGCCAGCGGGTGCGCGGCATATTGCGCTTCCAGCTCGCGCACCTTGCCGGCCGCGCGCAGGCGGGCGAGCTGCCCCTGCTCGTCGATCACGCAGATGCCGGCTGAATCGTAGCCGCGGTATTCCAGCGCCTTGAGCCCGGCGATGAGGATGGGCACCACGTCGCGCTCGGCGGTGGCAGCAACGATTCCGCACATGGTCAGGGATTTCCGTGGCTGAAGATTGGGAAAATGCAGGAACGCGCAGTGCTTGCCCTGGCCGGGCCGGCACTGCGACCATGCGTCGGCCCGGTACCGGATTTGCGTGGCATTCCGGCGGTGATCCGATGGCCGCGCCCCGCCTCTAAGGGTCTGCATGCTGCAGCTTCTGCGTCAACGAAAAACCCGCTGGCTGGCATTGTTGCTACTCCTGCATGTGATCCTGCTGGCGGCATGCGTCGACCTGGCGGCACGCCTGCGGTTCTTCAATGCGCCGGCTGGCTATGCGCATTTTGCCATCGACCTTGGCGTGCGTGCCGTCCTGTTCGCGCTGGGGCTGGTGGCCGGCATGGCTGCGCTGGGCCTGTACAACGCGCACCAGCGCGAACGCTGGGCCGGGCAGATGGTGCGCCAGCTGGCGGGTTTCACGCTGGGCGGCACCGGGCTCATCCTGGTCTATTACATCTTTCCGCCGGCTTACATCGGCCGCGGCGTGCTGCTGATCGCGGTGCTGCTGGGTTTCATTGCGGTCGCCCTGACGCGCGCGCTGTTCCTGCGCCTGGTGGACAGCGAACTGCTGCGCCGGCGCATCCTGGTGTGGGGCGCGGGTGAGCGCGCCTCCTCCATCCCCGAAAAGCTGCGCCGGCGCTCGGATCGGCGTGGCTTTCGCGTGGTGGGCTTCGTGCCGCTGGCCCACGAGCCCGTGGTGGTGCCGGCCGATCGGCTGCTCGACCCGGGCAGCGCCCCGCTGCTCGACTGGCTGCGTCACCTGGACATCGACGAGATCGTGGTGGGTGTCGATGACCGGCGTCGCGGCCCGTCGATGATGCAATTGCTCGAATGCCGGCTGGCCGGCATCCCGGTGATCGAGCTGCCGACCTTCTTCGAGCGCGAATCCGGGCGCGTCGAGCTGCGCCTGGTCGATCCGTCCTGGCTGGTGTACGCCGAGGGCTTCGATGCTTCGCCGTCCGGCCGGGCCTTCAAGCGCGCCTTCGACCTCGGCTTCGGCCTGCTGGCGCTGGCCCTGGCCTGGCCGCTGATGCTGGCGGTGGCGCTGGCCATCCGGCTCGAGTCGGGGCCGGGCCGGCCGATCCTGTACCGGCAGGAACGCGTGGGCCTGGCCGGGCGCACCTTCATGCTGGTCAAGTTCCGCAGCATGCGTATCGATGCCGAAGGCGACGGCGTGGCACGCTGGGCCAGCCGTGACGACGACCGCGTCACGCGGGTCGGGCGCTTCATCCGCAAGACGCGCCTGGATGAGCTGCCACAGTTGGTCAACATCCTGCGCGGCGACATGAGCCTGGTGGGCCCGCGGCCGGAACGGCCGCAGTTCGTCGCCGAACTGGCCAGCCAGATCCGCTATTACGACCTGCGCCATTGCGTGAAGCCGGGCCTCGCCGGCTGGGCGCAGCTGCGCTACCCGTACGGTGCCTCGGCGGCCGAGGCGGCCGGCAAGCTGGAATACGATCTGTATTACGTGAAGAACCACGACCTGCTGATGGATCTGCTGATCCTGCTGCAGACGGTGGAAGTGGTGCTGTTCGGCCGTGGCGCGCGCTGAACGGCGGCGGCGCAGGCCGGCGCACCGGCGTGCGCATCTGCAACAATACGGGTTCCTCAAGCGGGCGAAACGGCAGTGATGGACGAGGCAGGCATCCTGGTCACCGGCGGCGCCGGCTACATCGGCAGTCACGTGGTGCTGAAGTTGCTGGCGGCCGGGCGCCGCGTGCTCGTGCTGGACGATCTGAGCACCGGCTTTCGCGAGGCGACCGCGGGCGCGCCGCTGGTGGTGGGCGACTGCGGCGACCGTGCCCTGGTCGCTCGGCTGCTGCGCGAGCAGCGCATCGCCACGCTGATGCACTTTGCCGCGCGCACCATCGTGCCCGAATCGGTGGCCGATCCGCTGCGCTATTACGGCAACAACACCTGCGCGACGCGCAACCTGCTTGCCGAGTGTGCCGCGGCGGGCGTGCGCCAGGTGGTGTTCTCGTCCACCGCGGCCGTGTACGGCGTGCCGCCGGACGGCATCGCGGCGGAGGAGACCCCCACCGCGCCGATCAATCCCTACGGCCGCTCCAAGCTGATGAGCGAGTGGATGCTCAAGGACCTGGCGGCGGCCGGGGGTCCGCGCCACGTGATCCTGCGCTACTTCAACGTGGCCGGCTGCGATCCCGAAGGCCGTATCGGCCAGTCGACGAAGCATGCGACCCTGCTGTTCAAGGTGGCCTGCGAGGCGGCGCTGGGCAAGCGGGCGCACGTGGCGGTGTTCGGCAGCGACTACGCCACGCCCGATGGTACCGGCGTGCGCGACTACATCCATGTCGACGACCTGGCGCGGGCGCACCTGGATGCGCTGGCCTACCTCGAACGCGGCGGCGCGTGCGAGGTGTTCAACGTCGGCTACGGACACGGCTATTCGGTGCGCCAGGTACTGGCGGCCGTGGAGCGCGCGCATGGCGCCGCCGTGCCGACCATCGAGCAGCCGCGCCGCGCCGGCGACCCGCCCACCCTGGTGGCGGCGGCCGACCGGATTGCGCGCGTGCTCGGCTGGCAGCCGCGCTTCGACGATCTGGACGCCATCGCCCGCACTTCGCTGGCCTGGGAGCGCCGGCTCGGCGTGCCCTGAGGCCTCAGTCCGGATCTTCCTGCAGCAGGGCATCCAGGGCCGCCAGCCCGGCCCGCTGCATGGGCCGGCCGCTGACGCGGTCGAGCGGTGCCTGGCGCAGGCCGTCATACGGCAGGATGGTCAGATCGACGACGGTGTCGCCGGCGTGGAAGCGCAGGGCCGGGAAGTCGGCACTGTCGTGGCGATCCAGGCGCAGGCGTCGATCCTGCAGGTCGAACGGGATGGCATGCTCGCCCAGCCGCGCCAGTACGGACTCCGGCTGATCGGCGAACAGGTGCAGGCACACGGCCGAATGGTGGTCGGCGCTGCCATCGAGCACGGCGCCGACCAGGCGCGGCTCGAACGCGCTGAAGAAGTGCATCGCCTCGCGGGCCGTCTCGCGCAGCCGGCGCAGCACGGTGACGCGCTGCGCGCCGCTGAACAGGCGCTGGTGCTCGCGCAGGGCATCGTCGATGGCCTGGTTGGTGGGCAGGCCCTGCGAATCTGGGAAGCCCAGCCGCGCGGCCGCCTTGCGCTTGGCCTGCTGGTAGTCGCGCAGGCCGCTCTCGCTGATCAGCCGCGCCGCCTCGACCGCGATGCGCCGGCGTGCCTCGTCCAGGCGTGCCGGCGCCTGAGTGCTGTGCCGGCCCACCTCAGAACACGTCGTAGGCTTCATGGCGGTCGCCCTTGCCGGCCTGGTCGGGGGCGGGCTGGGCCGCCAGGCGTGCGGCGTCCTCGCTCTTCATGAGTTCCAGCATGGCGTTCGGATCGCCGGCGCTGGCCAGCAGGCCGGTGGCACGGTCGATGCGCACTCGGGCGATGCCCTCGGGCATGTCGAAGGGTTGCTCGGGCACGCCCGCCAGGGCCACGCGCATGAAGTCGATCCAGATCGGCAGGGCCGCCTTGGCACCGAACTCGCCGCGCCCCAGCGAGCTGAAGTCGTCGAAGCCCACCCAGCAGCTCACGGCGAGGGCCGGATTGAAACCGGAGAACCAGGCATCGCGGTGGTCATTGGTGGAACCGGTCTTGCCGGCCAGGTCGTTGCGTTCCAGCACCATCGCCGCCCGGCCGGTGCCACGCTTGATCACGTCGCGCATCAGCGAGGTGATCAGGAACGCGTTGCGCGGATCGAGCGTGAGCGGCGCCACGCGCGGCGTGATGCCCGTGTCGGCCTGGGCAGTGCCGATGGGGCTCAGCAGCGCGCTGGTCGCGGTGCGGGTCGGCGCCACATCGACGACCGGCGCTTGTGGGCAGGTCCTGCACACCACGGTCGGTTGCGCCTGGTAGACCACGTTGCCATCCCGGTCGGCGATGCGGCTGACCAGGTAGGGATCGACCAGGTGCCCGCCATTGGCAAACACGGCATAGCCGCGTGCCATGTCCAGCGGCGCTACCGATGCCGTGCCGAGCGCCATGGAAAGGTTCTCCGGCACCTGGTCGAGGGTGAGCCCGAAGCGGCTCATGTACTCGCGCGCATAGCGCACGCCGATGGCGTCGAGCAGGCGCACGGAGATCAGGTTCACCGACTTGACCAGCGCTTCGCGCAGGCGCATCGGCCCCTGGAAGCTGCCGTCGTCGTTCTTGGGCGTCCACAGTCCGTCCGGGCGCGACGGATCGGGGAACTGCACCGGTGCATCGTTCAGCACCGAGGCGGGCGTGAAGCCGCGCTCGAAGGCGGCCGAGTAGAGAAACGGCTTGAAACCCGAGCCCGGCTGGCGCGCCGCCTGGGTGGAACGGTTGAACTTGCTGCGCAGGAAACTGAAGCCGCCGACCATGCTGCGGATGGCCCCGTCGGCCGGATCCACGGCGACCAGCGCGCCCTGCACGAGCGGAATCTGCGCCAGCTGCCAGTCGCCTTCGTCATCGCGGGCCAGGCGGACGATGTCGCCGCGCTTGAGTACCTCGCTGGCCCGCCGGGGCGTCGGGCCACGGCGGTTGTCGTCGATGAAGGGCCGCGCCCAGACCATCGATTCCAGCGTGAGCACCACGTTCTGGCCATCGGCCATGCGCACCACCGCCTCGTCGGCGCCGCCTTCCACCACGATTCCCGGCGCAAGGCCGCTCAGCGAGCGATAGTCGCCCAGTGCCGCAGCCCAGGCGTCCTCGCCGGCGTCGGGCGGCATTTCGACGTGCGCTTCCGGCCCCCGCCAACCATGGCGGCGGTCGTAGGCCATCAGGCCGGTACGCACCGCGCGCGTTGCGCCTTCCTGCATCTTCGGGTCGAGCGTGGTCGTGATGACGTAGCCGTCGGTGAGGGCCTCGTTGCCGAGCCGCTCGATGGCTTCGCGGCGTACCAGCTCGGCGAAGTAGGGCGCCTCCACCTCGATCGGCGGCTCGTGCGCGCTGGCCAGGTCCGCTTCGGCCATGGCCCGGTCGTAGGCGGCGCGGTCGATGAAGTGGTTGTCCAGCATGCGCCCGAGCACGTAGGCGCGCCGCTCCAGCGCACGCTGCGGCCGGCTGAGCGGGTTGCCAGTGGACGGGAACTTGGGGATCGAGGCCAGCATCGCGCACTCGGCGAGGCTGAGCTGGTCGAGCTTCTTGCCGTAGTAGTACTCGGCCGCCGCGGCGATGCCGTAGGAACGGTGGCCGAAGAACGCCTTGTTGAGGTAGAGCTGGAGGATCTCGTCCTTGCTGAGCGCGCTCTCGATTCGGAACGCAAGGAAGATTTCCGACAGCTTGCGCGTGTAGCTGACTTCCGAGCTGAGAAAGAACAGGCGCGCGACCTGCTGGGTGATCGTGCTGCCGCCGGGCACGTGCTTGCTGCCGGTGGCCACGGTCAACCAGACCGCGCGCGCGATGCCCATCATGTCGATGCCGCCATGCGTATAGAAGTCCGCATCCTCGGCGGCGAGGAAGGCGTTCTTGAGCTGGGTGGGCACGTTCTCGATGCGCACCGGCGTGCGCATGGTTTCGCCGAACATGGCGATCAGGCGGCCGTCGGCGGACACCACGCGCAGCGGAACCTGCATGCGCACGTCCTTGAGGGTTTCGACCGCGGGCAGGCGCGGGGCCAGCAGCCAGTACGCGGTACCGAGCGCAACTCCACCCAGCAGCACGCCGGCCAGCGCCAGGTACAGCGCGTAGCGGAGACAACGAAGAACTAGAGGCATGCGGCGGGACTTGTGATACCAGTCATGGTACGCGTGCGGCGGATCGCGGAGTATAGCGCACAGGGGGATCGGGGAAGGCTCGAGGGGTGCGCGTGTTCGGCATGCGCCCGACCGATTTCGGGGGTCGTGAAGAAAATTTGCGCTGCCTGTTGAAATACCGTTAACTATTGTATTTAATGTAACAGCGCATCTTTCGCTCGTAAGGGCGCGTGGCAAAGGGGAAAAACGTGGGCCTGTTCACACCGAAAGCGCCGCCCTTGATTGGTGTCGACATCAGTTCGACGGCGGTGAAGCTGCTCCAGCTGGCCCAGGTGGGAGGTCGCTACCGGGTCGAGCACTATGCCGTCGAGCCGCTGCCGCCCAACGCCGTGGTCGAAAACAACATCGTCGAAGTCGAGGCGGTGGGGGAAGCGATCCGCCGCGCCCTGGGCCGGTCCGGCGCCAAGACCCGCTCGGCTGCCGCCGCGGTCTCGGGCTCGGCGGTGATCACCAAGCTGATCCCGATGCCGGCCGACCTGTCCGACGATGACATGGAAGCGCAGATCGAGGTCGAGGCCAACCAGTACATTCCCTACCCGATCGAGGAAGTCAGCCTCGATTTCGAAGTCCGCGGCCCGGTCAAGGACAACCCGGACATGGTCAACGTCCTGCTGGCCGCCTCGCGCACGGAAAACGTGGACCTGCGGGTGGCCGCCCTCGACCTCGGCGGCCTGTCGGCGCGGGTGATGGATACCGAGGTGTTCGCGATGGAGAACGCCTACGTCCTCATCGCCGACCAGCTGTCCGTGTCGCGCGATGCGGTGGTCGCCCTGGTGGACGTGGGTGCCACCATGACCACCCTCATCGTGCTCAAGGACCAGCGCACCATCTATTCGCGCGAGCAGGTCTTCGGCGGCAAGCAGCTCACCGACGAGGTCATGCGCCGCTACGGGCTGAGCTACGAGGAAGCCGGCCTGGCCAAGCGCCAGGGTGGCCTGCCCGAATCCTACGAGATCGAAGTGCTCGGGCCGTTCCGCGAGGCCATGGTGCAGCAGGTCAGCCGCCTGCTGCAGTTCTTCTTCGCCGGCAGCGAGTACAGCCGGGTGGATCAGGTCGTGCTGGCCGGCGGCTGCGCTTCGATCGCCGGTGTCGCCGACATGGTCGAGGAGCAGCTTGGCGTGCCCTGCGTCATTGCCAATCCGCTTGCCGACATGTCCCTGTCACCACGCATCCAGGCACAGACGCTGGCACAGGATGCGCCCGCCCTGATGATCGCCTGCGGGCTCGCGCTGAGGAGCTTCGACTGATGGCCAGGATCAACCTGTTGCCGTGGCGCGCCGAGCGCCGCAAGCAGCGCCAGCGCGAATTCTTCATGATGCTGGGCGTGACCGCGGCCGCCGCCTTCGCCGTGCTGTTCGCCGCGATCTTCTGGATGAACCATCTGATCGATGATCAGAATGGTCGCAACGCCTACCTGCAGGGTCAGATCCAGATCCTCGACAAGCAGATCGCGGAGATCAAGGAACTGGACAAGACCCGCGCGCGCCTGCTGACGCGCAAGGAGATCATCGAGCAGCTGCAGTCCAACCGCTCGCAGATGGTGCACCTGTTCGACGAGCTGGTGAAGACCATTCCGGATGGCGTGCGCCTGACCGCCATGAAGCAGGGCGGGGACACGCTGGTGCTGGAAGGTATCGCCGAATCGAACTCGCGCGTGGCCAGCTACATGCGCAACATCGAGGCCTCGCCCTGGATGGGCCACGCGGACCTGCGCAAGATCGAGAACAAGACCGGCACCCAGGGCGCCGACAAGAAGCTGCCATTCGAGTTCTCGCTCGATGTGAAGCTGCGCAAGCCCGAGGAAGTGCAGCAGGCGGCCGAAGCCGCGGCGGCGGAGCACTCGGCCCCGGCCGAGAGCGCCCCCGCCCCCGCCCCGACAACGCCGGCCGACACGGGAGAAGGGAAATGAGCTTCTTCGACGACCTGCGCAATCTCGACCAGAACAACATTGGCGGCTGGCCCAAGTCGGTCAAGGTCTTCTTTGCCGCCATCATCGTGGTGCTGATCCTGTTCCTGGGCTGGTACCTCAAGATCAGCAACCAGCAGGACGAGCTCGAAAGCGTGCGCCAGAAGGAGGTCACGCTGAAGAAGGAGTACTCGGACAAGTGGGCCAAGGCGGTCAACCTCGACGCCTACCGCAAGCAGCTCGACGACATGAAGGAGATGCTGCAGACCATGCTGCGGCAGTTGCCGAGCAGGACCGAGATGCCCGATCTCCTCAACGACATCACCCAGGCCGCGCTCGCCGCGGGCATCGAAACCCAGCTGTTCCAGCCCGGTGGCGAGGTGATGAAGGAGTTCTATGCCGAGAAGCCCATCCAGCTCAAGATGCTCGGCTCCTATCACCAGTTCGGCACCTTCATCAGCAACGTCGCCTCGCTTCCGCGGGTGGTCATCCTGACCATGCACGACGTGTCGCTGCGGCCTTCCGGCACCGCCAAGGCGCCGGGTGCCCAGCTCTCGCTGGAAGGCGTGGTCAAGACCTACCGCTACCTCGATGACGAGGAAGCGGCCGCACAACCGGCAACCGCGCACGCCGCGGGCAGTGGAGGAAAGTGAGATGCGCAGTTCACTCTCCAGCTTGCTCCGCCTCGGCCTGCTGCTCGGCCTGCTTGCCCTGCTCGGTGCCTGCACGCCCAGCGAAAGCCCGCAGGAGTGGGTTGCCCAGCAGCAGGCCAAGAAGGGCGCGCCGCTCGAGCCGCTGCCGGTGATCCGCACCTTCGAGACCTTCCTCTACCAGGACCAGGACCTGCGTGATCCGTTCGGGTTCAGCAACGACGAACAGGCCGAGGCCAGCGGCGAATCGGGGCCGCGTCCCGACCAGAACCGGCCGCGCGAACCACTCGAAACCTTCCCGCTGGACAGCCTCAAGATGTCCGGCACGATCGGGCTCGGCGACAAGGTCGAAGGCCTGGTGCGTGATCCCGACGGGGTCGTGCACCGGGTCAGGGTCGGCGACTACCTGGGCCAGAACTATGGGCGCATCACCGCGATCGAGGAAGATCGCATCGAACTCGTCGAGCTGGTCCCGAGTGGCACGGGCGGCTGGATGGAGCGGCCAGCGACGCTGGCGTTGGGCGAATTGACGCAATGATTGATTCATCGGGGACGCATCTCATGACCACCACCATCGTTGCAACCTGCGGGCGCCGCCTGGCCGTTCCCGTCACGGGAATGCGCTCCTGTCTGCTGTGGGCGCTGGTTCTGCTCGGCGGGCTCCTCGGGCCGCAGGCGCATGCCGAGAACGCGCTCAACGACATCAGTTATTCGGCCCTGCCGGGTGGCAAGGTCGAGGTGACGCTGAAGTTCGCGCAACCGGCGTCGCCGCCGCAGGCCTTTTCCACCGAGGCGCCGCCGAGCATCGCGCTCGACTTCGCCGATACCCGCAACGCCGTGGCCCGCCGCCACATCGATGTCGGTGCCGGAGCCACCTCGGGCATTTCCGCCATCGAAGCGGCCGGTCGTACGCGCGTGGTGGTGGATCTGTTCCGGCCGACGACCTATGACACGCGGGTGAGCGGCAACACGGTCGTGGTGACCATCAACAGCGCCAGCGCCAGCACCAGCGGCGTGGCCGCCGCGGCTGCACAGGCCGATCCGACCAAGGCCGTGCGCAGCGCCGGGCGGGTGGCCGTGAGCAACGTCGATTTCCGTCGCGGCAAGGATGGCCAGGGCCGCGTGGTGGTGGCCTTCGATGGCCCCGGTGCCGCCGTCAACATGAAGCGCGAGGGAGGCAACATCATCCTCGACATGCCGGGCGTCGGCCTGGCCGCCGGCCAGGGCCAGCGCCTGGACGTCCTCGACTTCGCCACGCCCGTGCAGAGCATCGAAACCCAGGCGCGCGGCAATGGCGTGCGCATGGTGATCACCGCCAAGCCGCCGTTCGAGCCGCTCGCCTACCAGACCGGCGACCAGTACGTGCTCGAGGTCGCACCGAAGAAGGACGAACCCCAGCTTGGCGGCAAGAACGCCGAGCCGGTGTACAGCGGCAGCCGCGTCACCTTCAACTTCCAGGACATCCCGACCCGTTCGGTGCTGCAGCTCATCGCCGACGTCTCCGATCTCAACATCGTCGTCGCCGACAGCGTGCAGGGCAACGTCACCCTGCGCCTGGTGAACGTACCCTGGGATCAGGCCCTGGACATCGTCCTGCAGGCCAAGGGCCTGGACCAGCGCACGCGTGGCAACGTCATCTGGGTCGCGCCGCAGGCCGAGATCGCCTCGCGTGAGCAGGCGCTGGCCGATGCGCGCATGAAGATGGAGGACACCGAACCGCTGATCTCGGACTTCATCCCCATCAGCTACGGCACGGCCAAGGACATCGCGGCCCTCCTCACCACCGAAATCCAGGCCAACCAGGCCGGCGGCCAGCAGTCCGGCGGCGCGCAGGCACGCCGCGGCTTCCTCTCCCCGCGCGGCAGCGTCACCTATGACGATCGCACCAACACCCTGCTGGTCAGCGACATCCCCAGCAAGGTGCAGGAAATCCGCCAGCTGGTCGCCGTGCTCGACAAGCCGGTGCAGCAGGTGCTGATCGAGTCGCGCATCGTCATCGCCACCGACAGCTTCGCGCGCGAACTGGGCGTCAAGTTCGGCATCAGCGGCGGTTACGAGGACAGCCACGGCAACGTGGTCAGCACCTCGGGCAACCTCAATGCCACCGACACCATGAGCAACGTGGCGATGAACAACCGCATGAACACGCCCGGTCGCGGCATGCCCAACACCGCCCCGGGCGCCGTGCCCGGCGGCATCGCCGTGCCGTTGCTGGGCGACCGCCTGAACGTGAACATGCCGGTCACCAGCCCGGCCGGCAGTTTCGGCATCGCCATCCTCGGTGCGGACTACCTGCTCGATCTCGAGCTTTCCGCGGCGCAGACCGAAGGCCGCAGCGAAACCGTGTCCAGCCCGCGCGTGATCACCGCCAACCAGAAGGAAGCGCACATCACGCAAGGCCAGGAAATCGGCTACTCGACCATCCAGGCCACGCAGGGTGGCTCGCAGCCCACCGTGCAGTTCAAGGATGCCACCCTGGAACTGAAGGTCACGCCGACCATCACCGCCGATGACCGCGTGGTGCTCAACCTTGAAGTCAAGAAGGACACCCTGGCCGGCTACTACTCCGGCCCGACCGGCGACATCCCGCTCATCGACAAGCGCCAGGTTGCCTCGCAGGTGCTGGTGGACAACGGGCAGACGGTCGTCCTCGGCGGCGTGTACGAGGTCACCAAGTCCGACCTGACCAGGAAGGTGCCGTTCCTCGGCGACCTGCCCGTGCTCGGCAACCTGTTCAAGAACAAGGCACGCAACGACACCAAGGCCGAGCTGCTGATCTTCGTCACGCCGCGCATCCTCAGCGAGAGCCAGCGATGAGCGCGCCGCGATCCGGTGGTACCACCCGAGCACACATGAATACCGATTTCTGGAGAGAACCCATGAAGTTTTCCGGCAAGATCCTCGGGCTGCTCCTCGCCAGCCTCGCCCTGGCCAGCTGCGGCGGTGGCGGCGGCGATGGCGGCTCGTTCTCACCGCCGCAGAACAGCAAGATCGAACTCGTGGCCACCACCACCACGCTGCCGGTCAACGTCTGGGGTTACGAGCCGATCCAGTACGGCAACCCGACCCAGGCGGAAGTCACCATGACCTGGCGCAATCCGGACGGTTCGCTGGTCAATGGCCAGGACATCCATGTCTCGATCGCGCCAACCAACGTGGCGGTGCTGTCCTGCCTCGTCGATGGCGACGCATGCACCGACGGCAACGCGCTGTTCGGCTCGATGGTGGTCAAGGGCACCAACGGCCGCGCGACCATCTTCGTCAACTCCTTCACCACCGCCGGCACGGCGACGTTCACCGCCACCGGCACCGATCCCAACACCAACCGCTCGGTCAGCGCCACGCTGACCTTCAAGGTCGTTACCGGCGTGGGCACCCAGCCTGCCACGATCAACCTTTCGGCCAATCCGGGCAACGTCTACCTGCCAGGCGCCGGTGCGGCCAGCAGTTCGACCATTTCCGCCCAGGTGTTGGACGGCGGTGGACAGCTGGTGCCTGATCCGGCCACCGGCAATGCGGGTTTCGACAACATCCAGTTCGAAGTCGTCGGCGGCGCCGGTCGCGGCACGCTCTCGACCAACTCGGTGGCGGGCAACGTCAGCGGCGCAGTGGTGAATTCGCACACCGTGCACGGCATCGCCAATGCCACCTTCACCCCGGGCACCGAACAGGGGCCGGTGCAGATCAAGGCCACCTCGGACCGCTCGGACGGCAACGTCACCAACGGCATCAGCGATCCGGTGTCCTCGACCATCACCGTGGTCGTGTCCGACGGCGAGCTCTACAGCCTGGTGATTACCTCGCCGACCACCAACGACATCACGGTCAATCCGCTGTCTGACAACATTTCCACGGACGTCGTTCCGCCCGATCCGGATGGCAGCTACAGCCTTACCGTGAGCGCCCTCGCCACCGATCGCCAGGGCAACCCGGTGCCGCCGGGCACGGTGATCGAGTTCGGCGTCGTGGATGCGCCGATGGCCGGCTTCCCCGACCGTGGCTCCGGCGATTTCCTGATCGCCGGCAATGACGGCAACCCGAAGGAAGGCGGCACCCTGTTTACCGCGCCGAACGGTCGTTTCCGCAGCGCCGGAGGCGGCGCCGGTCCCGGCGACACCCTGCTGGTGTTCGGCCAGGCGGTGATCGGCAACGCCGATCTGGAGTCCGCGCGCCGCGTGGCCACGGTCAACAGCGAAACCAGCCTCAACGTCAGCTATCCGTTCAACCCGAACGACACCACGGGCCAATCGGTGGATTACGGCGCGGTACTGCCCTACGTGATCGGCCGTGCCCATGAGGGCAACATCGGCTCCACGGGCACGACCGACGCCAATGGCGTGGCCCGCACCACGCTCAACTACCCCGTGTCCCGCCTGGGCAAGGGCGCGCTCATCTGGGCACGCGGCGCAGGCGCGCCGGTCAATGGCACGCCACGCCTGATCACCGACATTTCCGGTGGTGGTTTCGCGGGCGTTGCTCCCGGTGTATTGGTTGTGAACCAGACGCCGTTGCCGGGCAACACCACGGTAATGGTGCAGGTATGTCTGTATGACGCGCTGGGCGCTCCGATCCAGGGCGCCGGCATCGGCTTCGGCTTTACCAACCTGGGGCTGGGACAGGGCAGCATCGACTCAATTGCAACGGCCGGCCAATTTGCGCATCCGACGGGCCAGTCTGGTTGCGTACTTGGGGAAATGGAAACCAGTGGGCTGAGCGGCGATGGCGAAGAACCGTTGGTTACCTTTACGGCCGGTCCGCGCGTTCCAGCGTTGCCGGTGCCGATCGCGGTCGGCGGATCGTTGATTCTGCAGGCAAGTCCGTCGACGGTGACCGCCAATGGCCAGACCGTTACGCTTCACTTGACAGATTCCAGCGGTCACGGTGTGGCAGGTGCGCAGTTGTCTGGTTCGTGTACCGGTGGTGCCGGACTGATCGGCGTGCTCGGTACCACGAACGCCAACGGTGATGCCACGATCAAGGTGTCGACCGCGGGCATCGCGCCGGTCTGCCCAGGCACCGACGCGAACACCGGTAGCTGCACGTTCCAGACCGGCCTGCAAGGTGGCCCGACCGCGACGATTACGGTGGTTGGTGAAATCATCGCCGCGCTGAGTCCGCCTGATCCACGTTGCGAGGAACCGACTCCGTGATGCATGCGCGCGTGCGAATCACTGCCGCGCTGGCACGCCAGCGCGGCTCAAGAAGCAGTTCATTGAATTCGTACCGTTGCTGACGCAGCTGTCATACTGAAGGCGCGAAGGGGTCGCAGCAATGCGGCCCCTTTTTTGCGCTACGATCCGCGTCGGGGATCGGCTGGACCGGATGGGCACCGCGGGGAGATCGCTTTGCAGCCCTACAGCGAACTGTTCAAGGCGGGCCAGCTGATCTTCGCGGCGGGGGATGCGCCCGACGGCGCCTTCCTGATCGAATCCGGCCGGGTCGAGATCAGCACCACCCACCAGGGCGCGCAGCGCGTGCTGAGCGAGCTGGGTCCGGGCATGCTGCTCGGCGAGATGGCCGTCCTGGACGATTCCCCGCGCACGGCCACCGCGCGTGCACTGACCGACTGCCGGCTGATCCGCATCGGCGCGGCGCAGTTCGCCGAGCGTCTGGCGGCGGCCGATCCCATCGTGCGTGCGCTGCTGATGAGCCAGCTCGCACGCTACCGCTCCGCACTCGCGACCCTGACCGGAACCCTCGTCGATCTCCATGCCTCGCCCCTGGCACGCGATGCCGACCTCGGCGCCATCGACAAGATCCGCCTGGAAAGCGAACTTGGGGCTGCGCTCGAGCGCAGGGAACTGGAGCTGCGCCTGCAGCCCATCCAGGCCATCGCCGACCGCACGATCGCCGGCTACGAGGCGCTGGTGCGCTGGCATCACCCCGGTCGTGGCGAGGTCTCGCCCAACGAGTTCATCCGCCTGGCCGAGGAAACCTCGCTGATCCTGCCGGTGGGCGACTACATCCTGCGTGAAGTGTGCGACATGCTGGCGGAGCTGCAGCGGCGCGGCCAGCAGCCGCTGCCCTTCATCGCGCTCAACGTCTCCGCGCGCCAGCTGGAGGCAGCGGACCTGGTTGCGCGCATCCTCGCGCACCTGAAGGAACGCCGCCTGCCGCCGGACCGGCTCAAGCTCGAGATCACCGAGAGCCTGGTCTTCGACAAGTTGCGCGTGGGCAAGCTGCTTGCCGACTGCCACGCCGCCGGCATGCACGTTGCGCTCGACGATTTTGGCACCGGCTATTCCAACCTCGGCCTGTTGCTGGCGCTGGATTTCGACCAGATCAAGATCGACGCCAGCTTCGTGCGCGACCTGCCCGGCGCGCGCGCCGAGGCACTGATCGGCGCCATCGCCACGATGGCGCGTGCGCTGGAATGCAACATCGTCGCCGAGGGCGTGGAAACCGAGGCCCAGTACCAGGTGCTGCGCCGGCTCGGTTGCCACTATGCCCAGGGTTGGTTGATCGGCAGGCCGATCGGACTCGCCGACGTGCTGGCCGGCGGCTGACCCGGCCGGAGGCGCGACGCCGGCGACGCGCCCGCACGCCCGCAGCGAAAACTATTTGCGCCGCGCATTGTCCCAGCCTGGCCCCCGCCTGCGTGCGATCATTGCCCGTTTCCCGCGAATGCCGCCCATGGACATGCCCGAACCCAGCACCGCCGCGACCGCCTTTGCCGCCCTGCGCGCGGAACTTGGGCACTGCATCATCGGCCAGCAGGCCCTGGTCGATCGCCTGCTCATCGCCCTGCTGGCCGATGGCCACCTGCTGGTCGAAGGCGCGCCGGGCCTGGCCAAGACCACCGCCATCAAGGAACTCGCCGCGCGCATCGAAGCGGATTTCCACCGCGTGCAGTTCACTCCGGACCTGTTGCCCGCCGACCTCACCGGGACCGAGATCTGGCGCCCGCAGGCGACCGAGTTCGAGTTCCAGCGCGGCCCGATCTTCCACAACCTGATCCTCGCCGACGAAGTCAACCGCGCGCCGGCCAAGGTGCAGTCGGCCCTGCTCGAGGCCATGGGCGAGCGCCAGGTGACGGTGGGGCGGGAAAGTTTCGCCTTGCCGCGCCTGTTCCTCGTCATGGCGACGCAGAACCCGATCGAACAGGAAGGCACCTATCCGCTGCCGGAAGCCCAGCTCGACCGCTTCCTGCTGCATGTCAAGGTCGGCTATCCGGATGCCGGCGCCGAAGCGGCCATCCTGCAGCTGGCCCGCGACCGCGCGCGTGAGGCGCTGGCGCAACCGGCCGTCGTCCAGCGCCTGCTGAGCCAGCAACAGGTGTTCGATGCGCGCGCCGAAGTCCTGGCGCTGCATCTGGCGCCGGCCCTGCAGAACTACCTGGTGCAGCTGGTGCTGGCAACCCGCGACGCGGCCCCCTACGATGCTGCGCTGGCGCGCTGGATCGCCTACGGCGCCAGCCCGCGCGGCACCATTGCGCTGGATCGCTGCGCGCGCGCCCACGCCTGGCTGGACGGCCGCGACTACGTCACGCCCGCCGACGTGCACGCCATCGCGCCCGACGTGCTGCGCCATCGGGTGCTGCTGAGCTACGAGGCGGAAGCCGAAGGTATCGATGCCGATCGCGTCGTGGCGATGCTGCTCGAGCGCGTGCCCCTGCCATGAGGTGATCGCCGCGGACCCGGGAACGGCTCTGCGGTGCACGCCGACGCCGGCAGGTGGAAGGGCGCGCGGTTGTCACGCGCCCACGGCACCTGCCATGCGCGGCTCCGAAGTCCATTTTCCGATGTCCCCCTGAACCGCAAAGCCGATGTCACCCGCACACCCCATCCCGCCCGCTTCGTGCAACGCCACCCGGGTCGCGCTCGATGAGCTGATCGGGCTCGCCGCGCTGGCGCGGGGCGCACGCCTGGCCCAGAGCCGGCGCAGTGCAGCGGCGCGTTCCGGCGCGGTGCGCTCGCGCTGGCGCGGGCGTGGCATGGACTTTCGCGAATCGCGCATCTACCAGGCCGGCGACGAGATCCGGCACATGGACTGGCGCGTTACCGCGCGCAGCGGCAAACCCCATACCAAGCTGTTCGAAGAGGAACGCGAGCAGGCCCTGCTGCTGGTCCAGGACTTCAATCCTTCCATGCGCTTTGGCACTCGCGTGCGCTTCAAGAGCGTACAGGCAGCGCGGGCGGCCGCCTTGCTGGCGTGGCTGGCGGCAACCACCGGAGACCGCGTCGGCCTGCTCGGATTTGGTGGCGGCATTGGCGGCGAGCTGCGCCCCGCCGGTGGCCGCCCGGGCGTGCTGAAGGTGCTGCGCCAGCTGCGCGACTGGGATGCCGCCGCCGACCCCAGTTGCCAGCAGCCGCTGGCGCAGGGCCTGGCGCGCCTGCACGGATTGCTGCGCCCGGGCATGCGCGTGGTGTTGCTGAGCGACGGCTTCAGCGCCGACCATGACGGCCTGCAGCGCCTGGGCGAAATCGCGCGGCATCATGAACTGGCCGTCGTGCGCCTGGGTGATGCGCTCGAGCGCGAGGCGCCGCCGCCGGGGCGCTATGCGCTGCATCTGGGACCCTTGCGCGGCGTGCTCGATTTCGCCGACCGCGCCACCCGCACGCAGTGGGCGCAACGCTTTGCGGCCCTGCGCGCCGGGCTGGCCGACACCTGCGTGAAGCACGGCGCACGCCTGCTCGAACTCGATACCCATGCTGACCTGCGCACGGCCCTGCGGCCCCTGCTGGCACGCGGCCGCGCGGCGGGGGTGGTGGCGTGAGCACGCCGGCCGCGGCACTGCCGCTCAAGGACATCCACCTGCCCGCCGCGCCCGGCTGGTGGCCCCCGGCGCCCGGCTGGTGGCTGCTGGCTGCGCTGCTGGTGCTGGCCGCCTGGCTGGGCGCGCGCGCGTGGTTGCGCTGGCGCGCTGGCCGGCGCTGGCGTCGCGGCCTGCAGGCGGAACTCGAGCGCATCGCCGCCGATGCCGAGGTGCGCGAGGATCCGGTGGCGCTGACGACGGCCCTGTCGCAGGTGCTGCGACGTGCCGTGCGCCTGCTCGATCCGACCGCGGCGGCCCTGGACGGCAGTGCCTGGCTGGAATTCCTCGACCGCCAGTTGCCGCCCGCGCAGCGCGAAGCCGCGCCGTTTGCGCGGGGCGTCGGTCGGGTGCTCGCCGAAGCGCCCTGGCGCCCGGTGGGGACGCCGGACCTTCCCACGCATGGCGCGGCCGCACTGATCGACCTGGTGCGCGCGTGGCTGGCGGCAGCGTTGCCGCGGAGGCCCCAGCGTGCTTGAGCTGGCCTGGCCCTGGCTGCTTGCGCTGGCCCCGCTGCCGCTGCTGGCGGCCTGGCTGCTGCCGCGTGCGCGCGCCGCCACCGCCGGCATGTTGCGCCTGCCGCATCCGGGGCTCGGCCTGCTCACGAGCGCCCGGGTCTCACCCGTGCCGCTGTCGCGTCGCCTGCTCGCACTGGCCGCCTGGCTGCTGCTGCTGCTGGCCGCAGCGCGGCCGCAATGGCTGGGCCCGCCCGAAGACGTGCCGCGCAGCGGCCGCGACCTGCTCCTGGCGGTCGATACCTCGGGCTCGATGAGCATCGAGGACATGCAGCTCGGTGGCCAGGCAGTGCCGCGCTTCACCGCCATCCAGGCCATCGTGAGCGACTTCATCGGCCGCCGTGCCGGCGATCGCGTCGGCCTCATCCTGTTCGGTTCGCGCGCCTACCTGCTGGTGCCGCTCACCTTCGACCTGCAGACCGTGGGCCGACAGCTGGAGGACGCGACCATCGGCCTGGCCGGGCGCGAAACCGCCATTGGCGATGCCGTTGGCCTGGCCGTCAAGCGCCTGGGCGAGCGGCCCGAAGCGCAGCGCGTGCTGGTGCTGTTGACCGACGGCGTCAACACCGCCGGCGCGCTCGATCCCGCGCAGGCCACGCAACTGGCGGCGGCGCATCACCTGCGCATCTACACGGTCGGCGTCGGCGCCGATGCGCTGCGCGTCAACAGCCTCTTCGGCAGCCGCCTGGTCAATCCTTCCGCCGATCTCGACGAAGCGATGCTGCGCGACATGGCCGAATCCACGGGCGGGCGCTACTTCCGCGCGCGCAACAGCGAGGAGCTGGCCGACATCTACCGCAGCATCGACGCACTGGAACCGGTCGCCGGCGACGGCCAGCGGATGCGTCCGGTAGATGAACTCTACTTCTTGCCGTTGGGCGGTGCGCTCGGCCTTGCCGCGCTGGGCCTGCTGCTGCCGGGCCGGCGGCCGCGCCTGCCGGCGCGCGGGGTAGGCGCGTGAACCTGCTTGCCGACTTCCATTTCCTGCGCCCGGCCGCACTCCTGCTGCTGCTGGCGCTGCCGCTGCTGTGGCTGGCGGCGCGCCGTCGGCGCCGCGGCGCCGGTGCCTGGCAGGGCGTGGTCGATGCGCACCTGCTGCCCCATCTGCTGGAGCGCGGTACGGACGCCGGGCGCGGCGCGTGGCTGCTGGCCGGCCTGGTCTGGGCACTGGGCGTGCTCGCCATGGCGGGGCCGGCCTGGGAACGTGAGCCGGTGCCGCTCTACCACAACCAGGCCGCGCGGGTGCTGGCACTGGAGCTGGCGCCCAGCATGCTGGCCGAGGACATCAAGCCGAGCCGGCTGGCACGGGCGCGCTACAAGATCGATGACATCCTCGCACGCAGCCGCGACTACCAGACCGCCCTGGTTGCCTACGCCGGGGATGCCTTCGTCGTCGCACCGCTCACCAGCGATGTGGCGACCGTGCAGAACCTGGTGGGCATGCTTGACCCGGGAACGATGCCGGTGGCCGGCAACGCAACGGCGCGGGCCATCGAACAGGCGGCGCGCCTGATCGACCAGGCCGGCCTGCGCCAGGGCGAGATCCTCTTGCTGGCCGACGGCGCCGGTGCGGGCGCCGAGGCGGCGGCACGCAAGGCACGCGCCCAGGGCATCCGCGTGTCCGTGCTCGCCGTGGGCAGCGGACAAGGCGCGCCGGTGCCCCTCGCGCGGGGCGGTTTCATGCTCGATGACAACGGCAAGCTGCTGGTTGCGCGGCGCGACAGTGCCGCGCTGCGCGCCCTGGCCGCTGCCGGCGGTGGTCGCTATGCCGAGCTCAGCGCCGATGCGCGCGACCTCGATGCGCTGCTCGGCAATCAGGTCGATCCGGCGGGCGATGGCAGCGCGACCGATGGCGCCCCCGGGACACGCTGGCGGGACCGCGGGCCGTGGCTGCTGCTGGCGCTGCTGCCGCTGGCCCTGCTCGGCTTCCGGCGCGGCTGGCTGATGGCCTTTGCCCTGGTGGTCGTGCTGCCCCCTTCCACCGCGCACGCCGCCGGGCTGGCCGATCTGTGGCAGCGCCCCGACCAGCAGGCCGCAGCGGCACTCGCTGCCGGCGATGCGGCACGCGCCGCCGCGCTGGCCCGCTCGCCGCAATGGCGTGCCAGTGCGCATTACCGCGCCGGAGACTACGCCGCCGCTGCCAGTGCCTGGGCTGAGGTGTCGGGGCCCGACGCCGCCTACAACCGAGGCAATGCGCTGGCGCAACAGGGCCAGTACGAGCAGGCCATTGCCGCCTACGATGAAGCACTGCGCGAGGCACCCGACATGGCCGATGCGCAGGCCAACCGCGCCCTGGTCGAAGCGGCCCTGCGCCAGCAGCAGGCGCAGGCGGACCAGGCGGATCCGCAAGATGGGCACGACCAGCAACAAGGCGAATCGGGCACGCCACCGCCGCAGTCCGGCGCGTCGCCTGCGGCCGCGGATCAGGCCCAGCCCCAGCAGGGCGAACAGGCGGAGGCGGGTGAGCCGAACGCTGGCGGCCAGCGGCAGAGCGAGGCGCCGGGCGATGCAACGTCCCAGGCCGGCACGGGACAGTCGGACCCGGCGCACGAGCCCCCAGACGCCGGCAGCGCAGCGGACGCGGCTACGCCTGATGCCGAGCAGCAGGAGGCGCTTTCCAGGGCCATCGACGAATCGCTCGCGCAAGCGGCAGACGGCACGCCGTCCGCCAGGCAGGAGGCGCCCGGCGCGACCGACGCAACCGCGCAAGCGTCGCCCGCAGACACCGCGGTGGATGAGGCCGCCCGCGAGAAGCAGCAGGTGCTCGACCAGCTCCTGCAGCGCGTGCCCGACGACCCGGGTGGCCTGCTGCGGCGCAAGTTCCAGCTCGAATACGAGCGCCGGCAGCAGGGGAGGAGTGAATGATGCGTGGGTGGATGACGGGTCTTGTCGCCTTGCTCGCGCTCGCGTGTGCCGGCGCGCTGGCCCAGACGGCGTCGGCGCCGCGTGCCTGGCTGGACCGCAACAGCGTCCAGCTGGGCGAGTCGGTGACGCTCAACGTCGAGGCGTCCGGCGATGCGCTGGCGGCGCCGGACTTTTCCGCGCTCAGCCAGGATTTCGAGCTGCTCGGCACGCAGTCCAGCCGGCGCATCAACATCAGCAACGGCCAGCGCAGCTCGACCACCCTGTGGGCGGTGGGGCTGCAGCCACGCCGCGAGGGCAGCATCACGATCGCGCCGATCCATGTCGGCGGACTGCAGACCGCGGCGATCGAGCTCAGCGTGTTGCCGGCGCCGGCCGCCGGCGCGGCTGCGGGCGGCGATGCCTTCATCGAGGCCACCGCGATCCCGACCGATCCCTACGTCCAGCAGCAGGTGCGCTTCACCGTCAAGCTGTTCGTCGCCCATGACCTGACTGATGGCAACCTGACCGAACCGACAGCGGCGGGGCTCGACGTCAAGCGCCTGGGCACCGGCCAGGACCGGAACTATTTCGCCACCGTGGGCGAGCGCCGCTACCATGTTTACGAACGCCATTACGCGCTGACGCCCACCCACAGCGGCAAGCTCGGCATCGCGCCGATCACCTTCAGCGGCAGCACCCTGCAAGGCGCCGATCCCGGTGGCTTCTTCAGCCGCGGTCGCCGCCTGGGCGCGGCCTCGCCAGCCATCGAGCTGACGGTACGTCCACGCCCGGCGGCGGTGGGGGCAGCGCCTTGGCTGCCGGCGGCCGCGCTGACCCTGCAGGATCAGGATGCCCTGCCCTCGCAGGTCCGGGTCGGCGAACCCGTCACGCGCACGATCCGCCTGCAGGCCAAGGGACTCGCCTTCGAACAGTTGCCGGAAATCGAACTGGCGGCACCGGACGGCGCGGAAATCTATCCCGACCAGAGCGAAACCCGCACGCGAGATGACGGCGAGTGGCTGTATGGCGAACGCGTGCGCAAGTTCGCCCTGGTCCCGACCCGGCCCGGTGAATTGCTCGTCCCCGGGTTGCGGGTGAGCTGGTGGGACACGCTCAATGACCGCGCCGCGGTGGCCGAGCTGCCCTCAAGGACCCTCCGCGTGCTGCCTGCTCCGGCCGCCGCTGCGGGCGGTGCCGGCCCTGCGGCGGGAGCCGCCGGCCAGTCCGCTCCGCCCGCTATCGCGTTGGCGCCGGACCCCCCCTCCGCAGCGATGGCCTCCGGGGCGCATCGTTGGCAATGGATTGCCGGCGGTCTGTTCGCCCTTTGGCTGGCGACGCTGGCCCTGTGGTGGCGCTGGCAGCGCCGTCCGCTCGGCACGCGCGCTGCATGCACGCCGCCTGCCAGGGCTGGCAAACAGCGCGCCGCATTCCTGCGCGCCTGTGCCCTGGGTGACCTGGCCGCCGCCGAACGGACCCTGGTGGCCTGGGCACTCGCCGAGCGTGCCGGCATGCGCAATCTTGGCGCCTTGGCGGCAGCGCTTGCCGATCCGGCGCAGCGCGCCATCCTGGAGGAGCTCGAACGCGTGCGCTATGCGGGGGCGAGCGGTACGGGCCTGGCTACGCGCCTCGCGGTTGTCTTCAAACCCGGCTTCGCCTGGACGCCCGCAGCCACGCCAGGCGCGGACAGCCTGCTGCCGCCGCTCTATCCGCATTGAGGCCCGGCGGCCGTGGCGACCCTGCCTGCGCGCGCGCGGAGCGCGTGATCACGCGCCCTCGACGAGGTATTCGGGCAGGCGCCTGGGCACGTCGGCCAGCTGCAGGCGCGGGTAGCGCGGCAGGCCGTCGCCCGTCCAGGGCGGCGTGTCCTCGCCCTGGATCAGGGGCTGCAGATGGCGCCGTGCAGCGGCCGTGATGGCGTAACCATCGCGACTGATGAAGCGTCGCGGCAGCTTGCGCTCGCGATTGGCGATGCGCGTGAGGGGCGCGGCCTCGACGCGCCAGCGGTAGGGCGCGTCGCTTTCGCGCACGATCACCGGCATGACCGCATCGTGGCCTTCCAGGGCCAGCGCCACGGCGGCCTCGCCGACCGCCCAGGCCTGGCGCGCATCGGTCGCCGAGGCGATGTGGCGCGCCGAACGCTGCAGGTAATCGGGCACCGCCCAGTGGCACTTGAGGCCAAGTTCGCGCTGGACCAGCCCGGCGAGGCGCGGCGCCACACCGCCGAGCTGGACGTGGCCGAAGGCGTCCTGGCCGCCCGCTTCGGCAAGAAAGTTTCCGTCTGCGTCGCGCAGGCCTTCCGAGGCGACCACCGTGCAATAGCCCCGGCGTGCGACCACGCTGCGCACGCGGGCGAGGAACGTGGCCGGGTCGAAGCGGATTTCCGGGAACAGGATGAGGTGCGGAGAATCATCCGCGCTGCGTGCAGCCAGGCCGCCTGCAGCGGCCAGCCAGCCCGCGTGCCGGCCCATCACCTCGAGGATGAACACGCGGGTGGAGGTCTCGTGCATCGATTCGACATCGAGCCCGGCTTCCAGCACGGACAAGGCGACGTACTTGGCCGCCGAGCCGAAGCCCGGGCAGGTGTCCGTGGCGGCCAGGTCGTTGTCCACCGTCTTGGGCACGGCAATGACGCGCAGCGGGTAGCCGAGTGCGCGTCCGGCGCCGGAGAGCTTCAGGGCCGTGTCGGCCGAATCGTTGCCGCCGTTGTAGAGCAGGCAGGTGATGCCGTGGGCCTGGCACACGGCGAGCAGGCGTGCGTACTCGGCGCGATCGTCTTCCAGCGCACCGAGCTTGTAGCGACAGGTTCCGAAGGCCCCGCCCGGGGTGTGCCGCAGGGCCGTGACGGCCGCCGTCGATGCGCGTCGGGTATCGACCAGATCCTCGCGCAGCACGCCGAGGATGCCGTTGCGCGCCGCCAGCAGCGGTGTGCGTGCCGCGCGCGCGGCGGTGATCACCGCCGCGGCGGTCGCGTTGATCACGGCGGTCACGCCGCCCGACTGCGCATACAGCAATTTGTCTTGCATGATTCACCCGCCTGCCTTGTTTGACACGGTTTCTGTCAGCCGTTAGCGTGTGCCCTTCTCGAACCGCGTCACTGGAGCACCATGCGACTCGTTCTACTCGGCGCGCCCGGTTCGGGCAAGGGGACCCAGGCGCAAATCCTGCAGGACGAGCTCGGCGTCCCCCATGTTTCGACGGGTGATCTGTTGCGCGCGGCGGTCAGGGCCGGTACGCCGCTGGGGCAGCGCGCCAAGGCGGTGATGGAAGCCGGCCAGCTGGTGTCCGACGAGATCGTGCTCGGCATGCTCGAAGAGCGTCTGGCCCAGCCCGATGCAGCCGCGGGCTTCATTCTCGACGGCTATCCGCGCAATGTCGCCCAGTGCGCGGCCCTGGAGGCGCTGCTCGCGCGCATCGGTCAATCGCTGGACATTGCCGTCGAGCTCAAGGTCCCCAACGAACGCATCGTCGAGCGCATTGCCGGCCGCGCCGCCGCCGAGGGCCGCAAGGACGACACCCCGGAAACGGTGCGTGCGCGCCTGGAAGTGTACGAGCAACAGACGGCCCCGGTCGCCGCGCACTTCGCCGCGGCCGGCAAGCTTGCCTCGATCGATGGCGTGGGCAGTCTGGAAGAGGTTTCCTCGCGCATCTTCGACGCGCTGTCGGCGCGGCGCGAGGCGCGTGCCAGCGCCTGAATGCGCCTCCACATCCTCGGCATCTGCGGCACCTTCATGGGCGGCCTGGCGGCGCTGGCGCGCGAGCTGGGCCATGATGTCGAAGGCTCCGACGCCAACGTCTATCCGCCCATGTCCAGTCAGCTCGAGGCGCTGGGCATCGCGCTGAAACCCGGTTATCGGGCCGAGCACCTGCGGCCGGCGCCCGATCTGGTCATCGTCGGCAACGCGCTCTCGCGCGGCAATCCGGCGATCGAATACCTGCTCGATGCACGCCTGCCCTATGTCTCCGGGCCGCAGTGGCTGGGCGAAACCCTGCTCGCGCAGCGCCGCGTGCTGGCCGTCGCCGGCACCCATGGCAAGACCACCACCACGGCGCTGCTGGCCTGGCTGCTCGAGGCGGCCGGGCGCGATCCGGGCTTCCTGATCGGCGGCCTGCCGGCCAATTTCGAAGTATCCGCACGACTTGGAAAAAAGGGGACGGAGGCAATTAACGCCGGGGCGTCCACAGGCTTCGTCGACAGTACATCAGCGTTAATTGCCTCCGTCCCGTTTTTCGTCATCGAGGCTGACGAGTACGACACCGCCTTCTTCGACAAGCGCTCGAAGTTCGTGCATTACCGGCCCGAGGTGGCGATCCTCAACAACCTCGAATACGACCACGCCGACATCTTCCCGGACGTGGCCGCCATCCAGCGCCAGTTCCATCACCTGGTACGCATCGTGCCGGGCAACGGGCGGCTGGTGGTCAATGCCGAGGACGCGCGCCTGGCCGAAGTGCTGGCCATGGGCTGCTGGTCGCCGGTGGAAAGCTTCGGCATCGACGCCGGCGACTGGCGTGCGCGCCTGCTGGCGGCGGATGGCTCGGCCTTCGAGGTGTCGCATCAGGGGCGCGTGCTGGGCGAGGCACACTGGTCGCTGACCGGCCGGCACAACGTGATGAACGCGCTGGCCGCGCTGGTGGCCGCGCACGCGGTCGGCGTGGACGTGGCGGATGCGCTGCCGAAACTGGCCGGCTTTCGCAGCGTGGCGCGGCGCATGGAACGGCTGGGCACGGCCGGCGGCGTCCACGTGTACGATGATTTCGCCCACCACCCGACGGCCATCGCCACGACCCTGGCGGGCCTGCGCGCGCAGGTGGGCACGGCGCGCATCCTGGTCGGCATGGAACCGCGCTCGAACTCGATGCGCCTGGGCGCGCACGCCGATCAGCTCGCGCCAGCGCTGGTCGACGCCGATGCGGTGGTGTTCCTCAAGCGGCCCGAGCTGCCCTGGAACGCAGCACGCGTCATCGACGCCCTGGGCGGACGGGGCCAGGCCGTGACCGATGTCGCGGCCCTGCTCGGCGTGCTGCGAACGCTTGCCCGGCCGGGCGACCACGTCGTGTTCATGTCCAACGGCGGCTTCGAGGACGCGCCGCGGCGTTTCCTCGCGCTGCTCACGGGTTAGGCGCGCCAAGCTGCAGGTCAGCCCTGCCTGGCGCGCGGGCGCGGTAGAGTTGGATCATGAGCTCCCTTGACCTGCGCCTGTTCCCGCTCGGGGCCGTGCTGTTCCCCGGCGGCGAGCTGCGCCTGCGCATCTTCGAACCGCGCTATATCGACCTGGTGCGCGAATGCAGCCGCGAGGATGCCGCGTTCGGCGTCTGCCTGATCCTGGAAGGGCAGGAAGCCGGGGCGCCGGCGGTGCCCGCAGCGGTCGGTACGCTGGCCCGCATCAGCGACTTCTTCACCCTACCCGATGGCTTGCTCGGCATCACCGCCCGCGGCGGGCTGCGGTTCAGGGTCGCCGCCACGCGCGTGCGCCACGATGGCCTCGTTTGTGGCACGGCAAAGCCATGGCCGGAGGAACCCCGATTGCCGGTGCCACCGGAATTTGCCCTGCTGGCAACCATCCTCGAACGCTTCGCCGAGAAAGCCGGGGGTGCCCTGGCCAGGGCCGAGCGCCGTTGCTACGACGATGCCGGCTGGGTCGGCTTCCGCCTGGCCGAGCTGCTGCCGTTGGCGCCGACCGAGCGCCAGCAACTGCTCGAACTCACCGACCCGCTGGCGCGCCTCGCCCAACTGCAGGACTGGCTGCCCCGCTTCCAGCGCGATTAGCAGGGTGTTGAAAAGCACCCTGCTGGCGCGATCCAGGGATGGATCGCTCGCGGTTCAATCACGCAAGTGATTGATTCGCTGAGCAGGTGACGCGGCTCTGCCGCGACCGTGCGAGGTGAAAGGTCCAGGACGGACCTTTTCGGCATCCGGGTCGCGCGCCAGCCACTAGACTGTAGGTCGTTTCCTCAAGCAGGAGTGCGCATGCCCAGCCTGGCCGACAAGACTCTTTTCATCAGCGGCGCCTCGCGGGGTATTGGCCTGGCCATCGCCCTGCGTGCGGCGCGCGATGGTGCCAACGTGGTGATTGCCGCCAAGAGCGCCGTGCCCAACCCGAAGCTGCCCGGCACCATCCACAGCGCCGCGGCAGCGGTCGAGGCGGCCGGTGGCAAGGCCCTGGCCGTCCAGTGCGACATCCGTGACGAGGCCGCGGTGCTGGTCGCGGTGGATGCTGCGGTGACGCGCTTCGGCGGCATCGACATCCTGGTCAACAATGCGAGTGCGATCTGGCTGGCCGGTACGCTGGACACGCCCATGAAGCGCTTCGACCTGATGCACGAGGTGAACGCGCGCGGCAGCTTCCTGTGCGCGCAGGCCTGCCTGCCGCACCTGCTCAAGGCCTCCAATCCGCACATCCTGACCCTGGCGCCGCCGCCCTCGCTCGATCCCAAATGGTGGGCGCCGCACCTGGGCTACACCCTGGCGAAGATGGGCATGAGCTTCGTGACGCTGGGTCTGGCCGGCGAATTCGGCGCGCAGGGTGTGGCGGTCAACGCCCTGTGGCCGCGGACCATCATCGCCACCGATGCACTCAACATGATTCCCGGGATCGACGTTGCCCGCTGCCGCAAGCCGGCCATCGTCGCCGATGCGGCGCATGCCGTACTGGTGCGCCCGGCCGCCGGGTTCGCGGGGCATTTCCTGATCGACGATGAGGTGCTGCGCGAGGCCGGGGTCACCGACCTGGGCGTCTATGCCATGGATCCTGCGCAGTCGCTGCTGCCGGATCTGTTTCTCGATCCGGCCTGAGTCTTCGATTCCTCGCGCCAGGATCCTGACGCTTCAGGCCCCGTGCGGCACGCCCAGGCGGAAGCGGCAGGCAGGAGCGCCTTGCGCGATGCACGCGGTGTGCTCGACGCGATGGCCGGTGGCGGCTTCGATGAAGGCGAGGTCGAAGCGACAGACCTCCGGATGGCTCGCGGCAAGCTCGCGGAACACGCAGTTGCGGGCTTCGATCACGGGCGTGCCGGCCGCGTCGCCGGCGTCTGCCGAGTAGCCGAGGGCGTCCATGCGTGCGGCAAGCGCCGCGGCGCGCTCGTCCGCATTGCCGGTCACCGCGTTGCGCGCGCCCAGTCGCCGGCCCATCCGTGCCAGCAGCGCGCCGGTGGCCTCGCTGCCGATGTCCTCGCGCAGCCCTTCCAGCAGGCTGTCGGCGATCAGCGCGTCGGCACGCGGGAACAGCGCATGGCCTGCGCGGGTCAACACGTAGCTTGCCTGCGGCCGGCCGCCGCTCGGGCGGGGGGTGCCGCGTTCGACGTAACCGGCGCAGAGCAACGCGGTCAGGTGTTGCCTGACCGCGTTGTGGCTGATCTGCAACGCCGCGCAAAGTCCCTGGACGGTTTCACCATCCGGCGCCGCCAGCAGCCGTTGCAGGAGCTGCTGGCGCGTGGGTCCGAGCGGGCAGGCGGCGTGCCGCAAGAGTCTACTTGGCCTTGTCCGGGAACTGCTTGGCGATGCCGTCGGACAGCGCATCGGCAAACATGTTCATGTGCGCTTGCATGGACTTCCAGGTCGAGGCTTCGGCCTTGCTCTCACCGGCCATGATTTCCTGGATCTGTGCCTCGTGATAGCCGATGTGGGTCATCATCAGGCCCTTCACCGCGTCATAGGGCAGATTGGGGTTGGCGCTGGAAAGGAACTTGGCCACCGCGTCGGCGTTGGTGTTGAGCTCGTCCTTGGCCTTGGCTTCGGCCGCCGCGTCGTTGGCGTGCTGGGCGTCAGTCAGGTCCTTGACCCCCTGCCAGTGGCCGGCCAGCAGCTTGAACATGCCCTTGCCTGCATCTTCGCCGTAGAAGCCGGCCACCGCATTGGCGATCTCCTTCGCATTGGCAACGGTCGCGTCGGCCGCCTTGCTGGCCGCCGCCGCGTCACCCGCCTTGACCGCCTTCGCGTAGGCCCGGGTGTTGACGATATGTCCGTGCCAGAGCGCACGCATCGCACTGTGCAGCTCCGGTGCCGTGGTCTTGCTGTTCTCGGCCGCGGCTGGTGCCGCCTGCGCGAGCGGCACTGTGGCAAACAGGCCGCCCATGGCGACGGCCAGGCCGAGGCCGGCCGTCCATAACAAAGAGGAAGCGTTCATGGTGAACTCCCGAAAGTGATGTCGCACCCGCGACCCGTTGATGCTACGCCTTCCGGAAGGTTGTTTACTGAATGTATGTGTAAAGCCCGTGGTGCCGCGTCTCTCTGCTCGCGGTGCGGATCAGCGCGCTTCATGCAGGGCGCCGCGGGCAGCCTCCAGGGTGGCGGCGATGATGCTCTGGTCATGCGCGATGGAGACGAACCCCGCCTCGAAGGCACTCGGCGCCAGGTACACGCCGCGCACCAGCATGGCGTGGAAGAAGCGCTTGAAGCGTTCGGCGTCGGCCGCCGTGGCTTGCGCGTAGCTCGTCACCGGGCCCGCGGCGAAGTAGAGGCCAAACATGCCACCCACGCGCTGGGTGCTGAAGGCGATGCCGGCTTCGTCGGCGATGGCCTGCAAACCGTCGCACAGGAGCCGCGTGCGGCGCGCCAGTTCGTCGTGGAAGCCGGGCGCCTGCACGAGTTCGAGCATGGCCAGGCCCGCCGCCATCGCCACCGGGTTGCCGGATAGCGTGCCGGCCTGGTAGATCGGGCCGGACGGGGCGACCTGCTCCATCAGCGCGCGCCGGCCGCCATAGGCACCCACCGGCATGCCGCCGCCGATGATCTTGCCGAAGGTGGTGAGGTCCGGGGTCACGCCGTAATGCGCCTGGGCCCCGCCGAGGGCAACGCGGAAACCGGTCATCACCTCATCGAAGATCAGCACCACGCCGTGCCGCGTGCACAGCGCGCGCAGACCTTCGAGGAAGCCCGGCACCGGCGGGATGCAGTTCATGTTGCCGGCCACCGGCTCGATGATCAGACAGGCGATCTCGCCACCGCGCTCGGCGAACAGCGCCTCGGCCGCGGCGAGGTCGTTGTAGGGCAGGGTCAGCGTGAGATCGGCGGTCGCCCGGGGTACGCCGGGCGAGGTCGGCACGCCGAAGGTGAGCGCGCCGGAGCCCGCCTTGACCAGGAAGCCGTCGGCGTGGCCGTGATAGCAGCCCTCGAACTTGACCAGCAGATCGCGCCCGGTGGCGCCGCGCGCCAGGCGCACCGCCGACATGGTCGCTTCGGTGCCGGAGTTGACCATGCGCACCACCTCGACCGACGGCACCAGGCGCGCGATGGTTTCGGCCATGGTCACTTCATCGGGACATGGCGTGCCGAAGGACAGGCCGTTGGCGATGGCACGTTCCACTGCTGCGCGTACCGTCGGGTGGTTGTGACCCACCACCATCGGCCCCCAGGAGCCGACGTAATCGATGTAGCGGCTGCCTTCCGCGTCCCACAGGTACGGTCCGTCGGCGCGCACGGTGAAGAACGGCTCGCCGCCTACCGACTTGAAGGCGCGCACGGGTGAATTGACGCCGCCGGGGATGTGCGCCAGGGCGCGTTGGAAGAGTTCGTGGTTGCTGGTCATGGGAACGACGGTCGTTGATTGCTCGAGGGATGGTATGGCGCGGGTCATGGCCTCCCATTATCCGTGCCTTGCACACGCACATGGAAAGCGTCAATCTTACTCATTGCTGCGGCCAACGCGCGGCGCGATCGTCCACCACTGCGTCGGAAGGGGAGCCGTGCCATGAAGCGTAGTCAAGTCTGGGTTGCCGCGGCACTGCTCGGGTTGGCATCGCAGGCGGCCGTCGCACAGCTTTGCCCCGAGAACTTCGATGCCGTCACCGCGCCGGGCTTGCCACCCGCATGGACCTCGAATGTTGATGGCGCAGGCATTGCCTGGGTAACGGACGCCGCCACTCACGATACGTCACCCAACGCCGCGTTTACGCCCAACGCCGCTGCGGTCGGCAGCAGCTATCTGGTTTCGCCGGTCACCAGCATCAACGGCACCAATTCGACATTCACCTTCCGCCATTTCTATGCGACAGAGTCCACTTTCGATGGCGGCGTACTCGAGATTTCGGTCAATGGTGGCGCGTACTCGGACATCCTCGCCGCCGGCGGCCTGTTCGTCGCTGGCGGCTACAATGCGACGATCTCGACCAGCTTCGGCAGCCCGATCGGCGGGCGCCAGGCGTGGAGCGGATCGAGCGGCGGCTACATCACGACCACGGTTCAATTGCCCGCCAGTACTCTCAATCAGAGCGTCCGGATGCGCTGGCGAATGGCATCGGACAGCTCGGTCGGCGCCACCGGTTGGCGCGTCGATTCGGTCGTGTGCGGCGTTGCAACGGCCGGCAGTTCGCCTTGGCGGTACGCCCTGCAACCTTATCCGATCCGGATCACGGATCACGCGACCACCGTGATGGACGGCGTGCTTTACAGCTTCGGCGGGTGGAGCACGAGTGGTGCCGTTGCCACTTCGTACAAATACGATGGGACCCAGTGGATGCCGATCGGCTCCCTGCCGGTCGCGCGCCGGTACATGGCCGCCGTGAACGACGACCATCACATCTTCATTCTGGGAGGGCTGGACAACGGCAATACCACCTCTGCGACGATGTATCGCTACACGCCGCAGACCAACACCTACGAAACCATGGCTCCATTTACAACCGGCGTGCGGGGTGCCGGCGCGGTGGTGCTCGACGGCATGATCGTCAAGGTCGGCGGTACGATCGACAACGGTGCGACAACCACCGATGTGACCGAGATTTACGACATTGCCACCAACACCTGGGCGTCGCGTGCTCCGTATCCGATGGCCCTGGGCTTCATTTCCCTGTTCGCGCGCAATGGCTATGTGTACGGGGCTGGTGGGTTTGATGCTGCAGGTACGCCCACCAGCAAGACGTATCGCTACGATCCCGCGCTGGACGTCTGGGACGACGCGCCGATTCCAGACCTGCCTGAGCGGCGTGCGGCCGCGACGATGATCGACGTGCCCGACGGTGCGCTGCTGCTCGGCGGTTTTGTCGGGGGCGGTGTCTTTTTGGAAAATACTTCGGCTTCGGCCATCGCATGGGATGCGGCCGTCAACGGCTGGCGTGCCTTTCCGTCGCTGGTCGCCGCGCGCGCACGGATGGGTGGTGGTTTCCTGCGCGGACAACCGATGGTGATCGGTGGATCAGGGTTCGGGACCGTGCAGCAGGACGTGCAGTTGTACGACCGCCTGTTTGGTGACGGCTTCGATCCGGTCAACTGAAGCGCTGGCCAGCGCCGCGGATCCGCGCATGGCGGCCCGCGGTGCCTTGTGCTTTCGCCGGCTGGCCCAAACTGGGACAATGCACGGGTCTCTGGTTGGCCCGATCCTGTTTCTCACATGTCCCGATCCATTGCCTGCGCGCCCGTCGACGCGCCACTGCGCACCTTCATGTGCGTGGTCTGCGGTTTCATCTACAACGAGGCGGAGGGCTGGCCGGAGGACGGCATTGCGCCCGGCACGCGCTGGGAAGACGTGCCCGAGACCTGGACCTGCCCCGATTGCGGCGTGACCAAGGACGACTTCGAGATGGTCGAGATCTGATCCGCGCCGCGCCGGTCAGCGCTCGATCGTCAGTTCGTCCCCGGCAGTCACCCCGATCCGCCGCGCCTCGCCGGCATTGAGCTCCAGCACGTAACGCGCCGGCGCGCCGCTGGGGTAGGCGGGGCAGGGGTCGGCACGGCAGGGCGGCACGTCGTGCTGCACGCTGACCAGGCGGCGCTCGGCATCGAAGTAGAGGATGTCGAGCGGGATCAGGGTGTTCTTCATCCAGAAGGCGCGCGGTGCGTCGTCCTGGAAGATGAACAGCATGCCGTGATCGGGCGCGAGCACCGTGCGGAGCATGAGCCCGCGTGCGCGCGAGGCGTCGTCGGTAGCCAGTTCCACCTGGTAGCGGTGGCCGGCGAGTTCCACATGGGGAGAACCGACCGCAGCGGCAGGCAGTGCCAACGCACAAAGCGCGCTGGCGAGGACGGCACGGGCAATCGGCTGGGGGATCATGCGCAGGACTCCCGGGTTGGTGCGTGCAAGATTACAGCACGCTGGCCCAGTGGCACGGTTCCGCTCAGGGGCGGCCGGCAGCGACCCCGCTTCGAGTGAACCGCGAACCACTGGATCCGGGCGTGCGGCGGGTGATGGGTTGTCACACGCTCCAGCCACAGGGGCATCGGGACTGAAGTCCCCCCCACAGGCCGCTTGCCGCCCTCCCAACAGGCCTCTTGCCGCCATCGCGCGGGCTGCCGCCGCCGCTTGCCACAGGCCAGTTGCCGCTTTCCCACAGGCTGCTTGCTGCTCCGCTCCGCAGGCCGCTTGCCGAGCCACGCGCGGGGCGGCGCTCTGGCGGAATTGGTGCGGGAGCGGCGTCAGCCGCGATGCACGCGCTCGCTGGCGGCGCGCAGCCTCATCCGGCAGCGGCGAACCTATTCCACTGCATAGCCGAAATCCTCCTTGAAGCGCGCGGCGAACTCGGCAAAGTCGAAGCGCTGGTTCTGCGTGCCGGGGTGCTCGATCTTCATCGCGCCCATCAGCGAGGCGGCGCGGCCGGCGGTCGGCCAGTCCATGTCGCGCATGCGGGCGAAGATGAGGCCGGCGCGGTAGGCATCGCCGCAGCCGGTGGGATCGACCACGGCGCGGTCCCTGGCCGGAGGTATCTCGTGCAGCGTGCGACCGCCATCGGCGTGCACCTCCGAACCGTGTGGGCCGTGGGTGATGATGAAGGCCTCGGTACGCGCGGCGATGTCGGCCACGCTCCAGCCGGTGCGCGCCTGCAGCAGCTGGGATTCATAGTCGTTGACGATCACGTAGGTGGCCTTGTCGATCATGGCGCGGAACTCCGCGCCGTCGAACAGCGGCATCGCCTGGCCGGGGTCGAAGATGAAGGGCACACCGCGCGCGGCGAACTCGTCGACATGCTGCAGCATGGCCTCGCGCCCGTCCGGCGCGACGATGCCGAAACTGATGTCGCGTGCGTCGCGCACATGGTTTTCGTGCGCGCGCAGCATGGCGCCCGGGTGGAAGGCGGTGATCTGGTTGTTGTCCAGGTCGGTGGTGATGAAGCCCTGCGGCGTGTATTCGTCCTCGATCACGCGCACGTGGTCGAGACGGATCCCGCAGGCCTGCAGATGCGCGCGATAGGGTCCGAAATCGCGTCCCACCGTCGCCATCGGCAGTGGATCGCCGCCCAGGAGCTTCAGGTTGTAGGCGATGTTGCCGGCGCAGCCGCCGAACTCGCGGCGCATGCGCGGCACCAGGAAGGACACATTCAGGATATGCACCTGATCGGGCAGGATGTGCTTCTTGAACTGGTCCTGGAACACCATGATGGTGTCGTAGGCGAGCGAACCGCAGATCAGGGCGGACATTCGGGCTTCCCGGCGGACAAAGCGTGCGAGTTTAGCGGAATTGGCGCCCTGGCCGGCGTCGGCAGGCCGGTGCACGCCGGCGCCTGGCCCCGTCATCAGTCGGAAATCCGCGTCGTGCAAGGGTTTTTTAACTTGCTTGTCCTTGCCCGCAGGTGTCCAGCTGTTAGAATCACTCACTTTTCCCCTGTCGAAGAACGGCTACTGCCGCGCACATGTTCAAAGGCCTCCGCGGACTTTTTTCCAACGATCTGTCGATCGATCTCGGCACTGCCAACACGCTGATCTTCGTGCGTGGCCAGGGCATCGTGCTCAATGAACCTTCCGTCGTCGCGATCCGCCAGGAGCGCGGGCCGGGCGGGCCGCGCTCGGTCGCGGCGGTGGGCGGCGATGCCAAGCGCATGCTCGGCCGCACCCCCGCAGCCATCAGCACGGTGCGGCCGATGAAGGACGGCGTGATCGCCGACTTCACCATGACCGAGGAAATGCTCAAGCAGTTCATCCGCAAGGTGCACCGCGCGCGCATGTTCCGGCCCAGCCCGCGTGTGCTGGTGTGCGTGCCCTGCGGCTCGACCCAGGTGGAGCGCCGCGCGATCAAGGAGTCGGCCGAATCGGCCGGCGCGCGCGACGTGTACCTGATCGAGGAACCGATGGCCGCGGCGATCGGTGCCGGCATCCCGGTGCACGAGGCGCGCGGCTCGATGGTGCTGGACATCGGTGGCGGCACCTCGGAAGTGGCGGTGATCTCGCTCAATGGCGTGGTCTATTCGCAGTCGGTGCGCATCGGCGGCGACCGTTTCGACGAAGCCATCATCAATTACGTGCGCCGCAATCACGGCACCCTGATCGGCGAATCCACCGCCGAGCGCATCAAGGTCGAGGTCGGCTGCGCGTTCCCGCAGTCGGAGGTGAAGGAGATCGAGGTCTCCGGCCGCAACCTCGCCGAGGGCGTGCCGCGCATGTTCACCATCAATTCCAACGAAATCCTCGAAGCCTTGCACGAACCCCTGTCCGGCATCGTCAGTTCCGTGCGCGGCGCGCTGGAGCAGACCCCGCCGGAGCTGTGTTCGGACGTTGCCGAGCGCGGCATCGTGCTGACCGGCGGCGGTGCCCTGCTGCGCGACATCGATCGCCTGATCTCCGAAGAAACCGGCCTGCACGTGCATGTCGCCGACGATCCGCTGACCTGCGTCGCCCGCGGTGGCGGCCGCGCGCTGGAACTGGTCGATCATCACGGCGGCGATTTCTTCGCGCCGGAGTGAGGCGGGGGCCGGGCATCCGGCCGCCGGGATGCGGCAGCGCGGCCGTCTGCGGTGGTGGCCGCGCCCTTGCTCCGGCGGGCTGACCGACGCCACCGGCCCATTCCAAGTCATCCATCACGAATCGCGGTTGCATGCGTCCCGACACTGCCACGCTGTTTGCCGAAGGCCAGGTCGGCACCCTGAAGCTGGTTGCCTACCTGGCGCTGGCCGTCGGTCTGATGGTGTTCGACCACCGCGGCCACCATCTCCAATCACTGCGGCATGCCGTGGGCGTGGTGGTGGAACCGGTGTACCGCCTGGCTGCGCTGCCCTCGGACATCGCGCGTGCCACGCGTACCGCCGTGGTCACCCAGGACCAGCTCGCCAGTGAAAATCGTCTGCTGCGCGAGCAATTGCTGCTGGCGCAGGCGCGACTCAACCGGCTCGACGCCCTGGTGGCGCAGAACGTGCGGCTCAAGGCACTGCTGGATGCGCAGAAGGACCTGGGGCTCAGCGTCCGCTTTGCGCGCCTGATCGACGTCGATCTGGATCCGTTCCGTCACCGCGTGGTCCTGGATGTCGGCGCGCGCGAGGGCGTGGTCGTCGGCCAGCCGATCATCGACGCCGATGGCGTCATGGGGCAGGTCGTGGAAGTGATGCCGGGGACGGCGATTGCCATGCTGATCACCGATCCGGCGCATGCCGTGCCGGTGGTGGTCGAGCGCACCGGCCTGCGCACCATCGCCTACGGCAGCGGCGCCATCGATCGCCTGGAGCTGCCGAACATCCCCATCAGTGCCGATGTCCGGCCGGGCGACCGGCTGCTCACTTCGGGTCTCGGCGGGCGGTTCCCGGCCGGCTTTCCGGTGGGCGAGATCCGTTCCATCAGCAATGATGCCAGCGGCATGTTCGCGGCCGCGCTGGCGACCCCGGCAGCGGCGCTCGACCGCAGCGGCGAGGTGCTGCTGCTGCACGATCAGCCCCAGCCCTATGGGCCGCCGCAAGCGCTCGAAGCGATGGGGCCACCGGCAGATCTCGCCAGTCCGGATCCGCGCGCGCCGTCCGCGCAGCCGGTGTCGCCTTCGCCATGAACCACCGCCGCCTGCAGGCCTGGCTGTTCGCCGGCAGTTTTGCCTTCGCCTTCCTGCTGCAGCTGATGCCGTTGCCGCAGGCCCTGTTGCCGCTCAAGCCCTGGTGGCTGGGCCTGGTGCTGGTGTACTGGGCGATCGAGGCCCCTGAACGCGTGGGTCTGGGCCTGGCCTTCCTGCTCGGCATCGCCGGTGATGCGCTCAATGGCGAACTGCTGGGCGAGCAGTCGCTGCGCCTGCTGGTGCTGGCCTTCATCGTGCTGCGCTTCCGCGCACGGCTGCGCTTCTTCCCGCTCTGGCAACAGTCGCTGGTGGTGCTGGCGCTGCTGCTCAATGACCGCATCGTGATGCTGATGGTGCGCGGCTTCTCCGGCGCGCCCATGCCATCGGCCGCGTTCTGGCTGGCGCCCGCCGTCGGCATGCTGGCCTGGCCACTGCTGTTCCTGTTGCTCGATGACCTGCGCTTGCGCCTGCGCGGGAGCGATTGAGCATGGCCAGGCGGCGTTTGCGTGGCCGTGGGCGCGCTTCGGCCTGGTCGGACTCGGCGGGCAAGCCGCTCAAGGAGGCGCAGCTCGAAGCCAGCCTGTTCCGCCGCCGCGCGCTGGCCGGCTTCGGGCTGATCGTGCTGGCGCTGGTCGCACTCGGCGTACGCTTTGCGTGGCTGCAGATCGAGCGGCATGACGAGTTCCGCGCGCGCTCGGAAGCCAACCGCGTCCTGACCCGCCCGTTGCCGCCGGCGCGCGGCCTCATCTACGACCGCAACGGTGTGCTGCTGGCCGACAACGTGGCCGCATTTCGCCTGGAGGTGACGCCCGAACAGGTGGCAGACATGGACGCCATGCTGGCGGCGCTCGCCCGGGTGGTGCCGCTTGGCGCGGATGACCTGGCGCGTTTCCGGGCGTTGCGCAAGGGCAAGCGCGCCTACCAGAGCGTGCCCTTGCGCATGAAGCTTTCCGAAGAGGAAATCGCGCGCTTTTCGGTCAACCGCTGGGCCTTCCCCGGCGTGGACGTGGTGCCCTATCTCACGCGCGCATATCCGCTGGGCGCCGACTTCGCCCACGTGGTGGGCTACGTCGGGCGCATCGACAGCGACGACCTGGCCACGCTCGACAAGGGCGAATATGCAGGCACCACGCATATCGGCAAGACCGGCATCGAGCGCTACTACGAGGCACGTCTGCATGGTACGCCGGGCTACGAGCAGGTCGAGGTGAATGCCGATCACCGGCCGTTGCGCGTGCTCGACCGGGTCGCGCCGCAGCCGGGCGAGAACCTCTATCTGAGCATCGATGCAGACATCCAGGCAGCCGCCCAGGCGGCGTTTGCCGGGCGCGCCGGGGCGGCGGTCGCGATCGACCCGCGCAATGGCGAGGTGCTGGCCATGGTCAGCGTGCCGAGCTTCGATCCGAACCTGTTCGTCAACGGCATCAGCCACGCCGACTACGCGGCCCTGCTGGCCGCGCCGCACCATCCGCTCATGCAGCGCGCGCTGCGCGGCAGCTACATCCCCGGCTCCACCATGAAGCCGTTCGTCGGGCTCGCCGGGCTGGAGACCGGCGTGCGCAAGCCCGGCGACACCATCCTTTCGGTCGGCGAGTTCCACATTCCCGGGCAGTCGCGTGGCTACCGTGATGACGCGCGCGGCGGCCACGGCCGCGTGGACCTGGTGCAGGCGATCTCCCAGTCGGTCAATACCTATTTCTATTCGGTCGCCTTCGACATGGGCATCGACCGCTTCGCCGAGGTCATGGCCCGCTTCGGCTTCGGTCGGCCGACCGGCATCGACCTGGTCGGCGAAGGCAGTGGCGTGCTGCCCTCGCGGGAATGGAAGCGCGCGCATCTGCACCAGCCCTGGTATCCCGGCGAGACGGTGATCGCCGGCATTGGCCAGGGTTACTGGGTGGTGACGCCGCTGCAGCTGGCCAACGCCACGGCCATGCTGGCCGGGCGCGGCGTGCGCCACACGCCGCGGCTGCTGCGCGCGGTGCAGCGCGGCCTTGGCGACCGGCCCACGCCGGTACCGGCGCCTGCGCCCGAGCGCGTGGTGCATCGCGAGGGCGACTGGCAGGCCGTCGAGCAGGGCATGGTCGAGGTGATCCGCAGCGGCACCGCGCGCGGCCTGGACAAGGGCTTTCCCTATACCCTGGCCGGCAAGACCGGCACCGCCGAACGCTATTCGCGCACCGACGAAACCTGGACTTCGATCAGCACCAGTGCGATCGAGCGCCACCAGGTGTTGTTCGAGGCGTTCACGCCAGCCGAGGATCCGCGCATTGCGGTCATCGCGGTGCTCGAGGCCGGGCGCAGCGGCGGTCGGGATGCGGCGCCGATCGTGCGCGCCATCCTCGACGCCTGGTTGCCCGGCGACCTCGAGCGGCAGGCCGCTCTGCAGGCCACCGGTGCCGCGGTGGCGGAGCCGGCACCGTGATCGACGCGGCCGTCGCCCGCCTGGGTCGGCGCCTGCGCGGCCTGGTGGGCCGCCCGCGCGTGGATCTGCCACTGTTGGGCGCACTGCTGCTGCTGATGGGCGTGGGCCTTGTCACGCTCTACAGCGCGAGCGATCTCGATCGCGGCCTGGTGCTGGCGCAGGCGCTGCGCTTCGCGCTCGGCCTGGCCTGCATGTTCGCGCTGGCGCGGGTGCCGCCGCTCACCCTGCGCAACTGGACGCCTGCGCTGTACGTGGCCAGCGTCCTGCTGCTGGTGGCCGTGGCCCTGCTCGGCGAGGGACGCGGCGCGCACCGCTGGCTCGATCTTGGCGTGCTGCGCTTCCAGCCATCGGAAGTCCTCAAGCTCAGCATGCCGATGATGGTCGCCTGGTACCTCAATGGCCGGCCGCTGCCGCCGGGCTGGACGACGCTGGCGGTGGTCGGCGTGCTGATCGCGATCCCGGCCGGCCTGATCGCCGAGCAGCCCGATCTCGGCACCGCGCTGCTGGTCGTCGCCAGCGGGGCGTTCGGCGTGTTCCTCGCCGGCATCGCCTGGTGGCGCATCGGCCTGCTTGCCGCCGCCGTGGCGGCAGCCGTGCCGATCGGCTGGCAGTTCCTGCACGACTACCAGAAGGATCGCGTGCTGACCCTGCTCGATCCCGAAGCCGATCCGCTCGGCAACGGCTGGCACATCATCCAGTCGCAGATCGCCGTGGGATCCGGGGGCCTGTGGGGCAAGGGCTGGCATCGCGGTACGCAGTCGCGCCTGGAATTCCTGCCCGAGCACACCACCGATTTCATCTTCTCGGTGTTCGCCGAGGAATGGGGACTGGTCGGCGTCGCCCTGCTGCTGGTGCTGTATGCCTTCATCATCGCGCGTTGCCTGTGGATCGCGGCTTCGGCACGCGATACCTACGCGCGCCTGCTGGCCGGTGCCATCAGCATGGCGCTGTTCGTGTATGTGGTGGTCAACGGCGGCATGATCGCCGGCGTGCTGCCGGTGGTCGGCGTGCCGCTGCCGCTGATGAGTTATGGCGGCACCTCGGCGGTGTCGATCCTCGCCGGCTTCGGCGTGCTGATGTCCATCCACGCGCATCGTCGGCGCGCGGCCCCGTGGTAGCCGGGCCGCCGATCAGCCGCCGTGGCGCAGATGCCACACGGCCGTCGACAACGCCGTCACGCCTTCGGCGGCGAAGCCCGGCTCGTCGGCGAGGATGTCGCGTCGTTCGCGCAGTTCGGCGTGCCAGGCCGGAGTGAACAGGCGCGCCACTTCCGCGGCATCCACGGAAAAGGGTGGCCCGGCCTTGTCCGCGGGCGGGTATTCCAGCGTGATCAGCAGGCCCTGGCAGCCGGCCGGCAGGCGCGCATAGGGGCCGCTGGCGTAGCGCTGGCGCAGCGCGGCTGGCAGCGCGATCAGCGCCGCGCGATCGTACACCGCCCGGCAATCAGCCAGCGCCTTCGCGTCCAGCGCAAACACATCGCCGCAGACGAGTTCGATGTTGCCGGCGACATGGTGGATGCCGAGCGGCGAGCGGCGGATCTCCGGCCGCAGGCGGTTTTCGGCGAAGAACTGCTGGACGGCCAGCGGGGACAGCTCCACGCCGAGCACGCGATGCCCCTGCGCCGCCAGCCAGAGCATGTCGAGCGACTTGCCGGCCAGCGGCACGAACACGCGGCTGCCATGCGCGAGTGCCAGCGCCGGCCAGTGCTTCTCGAGCAGCGGCATGACCTGGTCACGGTGAAAGCCGGTGCGGCCCTCGCGCCAGCGCTGCAGCCAGAAATCGGGTTCCATGGTGTTCGCCTGTCTCGTCCGCGGTCGCAGCCGCGCGTTAACCGCAGCACTATCCCGCAGCGGTGCGGCGCTGTCGACCGGGCCCCGCCCAGATCGGTCGCGGCATTGCTGCCAAAGTCCGCAGCCTGTCATATTGGGCCCGTCTTCCCATCGGCCCGTCTGCCCGAACTCGTCCGCATGCACGACCAGCCCCCCATCGTCTTCTTCCACGATCCGCACAGCCGTGCAGCCAAGACGCGCGCACCTGCGCGGCGCATGCTGGGCTCGCCGGTGCGCAGCGCACAGCCGCGCGGCGCAGGCCCACGCGCGCCGTCGTGCACGCCGTCCACGCGAGGGTGGCCCAGGCGCGGGATGAGCGCGTGCACGGTGCCCCGATTCCCTGCGCCTGTGATGCTAAAGTAGCCCCATGCAAGCATTTTCCCGCGCGGTACGCGCCCGTTCATTCGTCCTGGCCGCCGTGTGTGCGGCCAGCCTCGGGATCGCTTCCAGCGCTGTGGCAGGCAGCGTCGGTGCCGCCGAGCGCGAGTTTGCCGCCGAAGTTGCCGCGGCCGGGGGGCCGCCGGCCACCGCGGTGCTGGCGACCCTGGCGCAGGCCCGGGTGCAGCAGTCCATTCTCGATGCCATGGCGCGGCCGGCCGAGAAGACCCGCAGCTGGAAGGACTACCGGCCGATCTTCCTCACCACGGCGCGCATCGAGGACGGCATCGGCTTCTACCGCGAGAACCGCGCCCTGCTCGATCGCGTTGCTGGCGAGTACGGCGTGCCGCCGCAGATCATCGTTGCCATCATCGGCGTGGAAACCAGCTACGGGCGCATAACCGGCAAGTACCGCGTGCTCGATGCGTTGGTCACGCTGGCGTTCCACTACCCGCCCCGTGCGAGCTACTTTCGCGGGGAGCTCAAGCGCCTGTTCCTGCTCGGCGATCAGCACCTGGCCTATCCGCTGGAGGACCTGCGCGGCTCCTATGCCGGTGCGATGGGCTGGGGCCAGTTCATGCCGACCAGCATTGCCGAGTGGGCGCGCGACGCGGATGGTGACGGGCGCATCGACCTGTGGAACTCGCTGCCGGACATCACCGCCAGCGTCGCCAACTATTTCAAGGCGCATGGCTGGCAGGCCGGGCAGCCGGTGACGGTGCGCGCCAGCGCCGCCAGCGATGCGCATGCCCTGGAGCCGGGCGGCCTGGAGCCGGTGTATACGGTGCAGCAGCTGGAAGCCTGGGGCTACGCGCCACTCGAACGCAGCGACGCGGCCCTGCCCGCGACCCTGCTCAAGCTCGATGGCGAGGCCGGCCTCGAACACTGGCTGACCTTCCGCAACTTCTATGTCATCACGCGCTACAACCGCAGTCCCCTGTATGCGATGGCGGTTTGGCAGCTCGCCGACGAGATCGCCGCGGGCATGGACGCAGGCCGGCCATGAAGCGGGGCGCGGCGTGCTGAGCGGTGCCGCGACGCGGGCCGCCTGCGCGCGCGGCAGGTCACTTGCGGCGCGCCTGCCGGTGCTGGCCTGCCTGGTGCTGCTGGCCGCCTGCGCCAGTCATGGACCGCGCCCCGAGGCGCCCGCCGGGGCCGCGGGCAAGGGCGCTGCCGGCCATCACGACGATACCTCGCGCAGCCAGTCCGAACGCTACCGGCAGAGCCGGGACGGTGGCCCGGACGGTCCCCCGTTCGACGTCAGCAAGATTGCCGAACCGGTACCCAGGGCCGAGCCGCGCGCGCGATATGGCAACAAGCCGGTGTACAGCGTGCGTGGCAAGACCTACCGGGTGCTGGACGACCCTGCCGGCTACGTCGCGCGTGGCACGGCTTCCTGGTATGGCAGCAAGTTCCACGGCTACCTGACTTCCTCGTTCGAACCCTATGACATGTATGCCTTCAGCGCCGCGCACAAGACCCTGCCACTGCCCTGCTATGCGCGCGTGACCAACCTCGACAACGGCAAGAGCGTGATCGTGCGCGTCAATGATCGTGGGCCCTTCCACGACGATCGCCTGATCGACCTTTCCTACGCCGCGGCGGTGAAGATCGGCGTGTGGCCGAACGGCACCGCGCCGGTCGAGGTGCGCGTGGTCGACCCCGGCGCGCCGCCATCGCGATCCACCCTCGTCACCGACAGTCCGGAACCGGCGGTCACGCAGGGCGCGGGCGCGACCGCCCTCATCTACCTGCAGTTGGGCTCGTTCGGCGAGCGGGCAAATGCCGAGCGCCTGGCTGCCCGCGCGCGCGCCGCCGGCCTCGCGCCGGTGGGGATCGAGCCGGTGCGTGCCGGCAGCCGCACCCTGCACCGCGTGCGCGTGGGGCCGCTGGCCGATAGCGTCGCCGCCGATGCGCTGGCCGCGCGCGCCGCTGCACTGGGCTTCGACGCGCCGCGCGTGGCGCATGAAACCGTGCATTGAAGCGCGCGGCGTGTGCCCGATGCCAAGCTCTGCGACAATGCGCGGATCGCCCGCCGGTGTCCCGGCTGGAACATCGGCCCGCGCGCTGCTGTCCGAGTCGGCACCGCGCGCCGGTCGCCGTCGTTGCTGCCGCGCCGGCGCCGATCCGGCCTTTTCGTATTACCGCAGGACTTCTCCACCGCAATGAAACCGACGCTGATCGCTGCGCTTGCCTTCGCCTTTTCCGTCACCCTGGCCAACGTGGCGCCAGTGCAGGCGGCACCGCCCGCGGCCGATGCGGCCGCCACGGCTGCGCCGGCACCTGCCGCCCTGCCAACCCCGCAGGCCGTGCCGAAGCCCGCCCTGCCGGTGCCGGGCGCCGGCAGTGGCCCGACCCCGCCGCCGCCCTCGATCGACGCCAGGAGCTGGGTGCTGATGGATTACGCCAGCGGCCAGATCCTGGCCGGGGAAAACGCCGATTTGCGCGTCGCGCCGGCCTCGATCACCAAGGTGATGACGTCGTATGTCGTTTCCGCGGAACTCGCCCATGGCAAGATCCACCTCACCGACCCGGTCAACATCAGTGAGCACGCCTGGCGCGCCGGCGGCGCCGGCACGGATGGCTCGACCAGCTTCCTGCAGCTGAACAGCAAGGTGCCGCTCAAGGACCTGCTGTACGGCATGATCATCCAGTCCGGCAACGATGCCGCGATCGCCCTGGCCGAACACGTGGCGGGCTCTGAAGGCACCTTCGCCGACCTCATGAACCAGTACGCCGCGCGCCTGGGCCTGACCGGCACGCACTACGTCGATGCCAGCGGCCTGCCCAATCCCGACCACTACACCACGGCACGCGACGTGGCAGTGCTGTCGCGCGCGCTGATCCACGACTTTCCCGAGGACTACAAGATCTACGCCCTCAAGGAGTTCGAGTGGAACGGGATCAAGCAGCACAACCGCAATACGCTGCTGTGGCGCGACGACACGGTGGACGGCATCAAGACCGGCCACACCTCCGAGGCCGGCTATTGCCTGGCCACTTCGGCGCGGCGCGGCGACCAGCGCCTGATCGCGGTGGTGATGGGTGCCGGCAGCGAGAAGCAGCGCGCCAATGACAACCAGGCCCTGCTCAACTATGGCTTCCGCTTCTTCGAGTCACGCAAGCTGTACGCTGCCGCAACGCCGCTGGCCACTCCGGAACTCTGGAAGGGCGCGGTCGACACGCTGCCGCTTGGCGTCGCGGAGGACGTGGTGGTGACCTTCCCGCGTGGCCGCTATGACGACCTCAAGGCCAGCCTGGCGATGCCGGCGCGGCTGGTCGCGCCGGTGACCAAGGGCGAGGAAGTGGGCGCCTTGAAAGTCACCCTGGGAGACAAGACCTTGCTGGAACGACCGCTGATCGCACTCGCCGAAGGCGCCGAGGGCAGCTTCTTCAAGCGCCTCGCCGACGGCGCCTGGATGTGGTTCAAGGGCGACGCCGGGCCGGATGTCTCGGCAAGCGCGCCGGCCAGCCAGTGAGATCGGCGCGCAACCTGGAGCACGCGACGACATGAAGAACCTGGGCGACATCGCGCCGCAGAATCCGGAACAGGGCTTCCAGTTTCCGGGCGTATTCGAGATCACCGCCATGGGCAGCTCGCAGGCGAAGCTCGACGAGGAACTCAAGCGCATCATCGAGGCAGCGGGGCTGTCCGTGCTTGCCGAAGCGGTGCAGGTGCGTCCCTCCCGCCAGGGCAACTACGTGTCCGTGACGGCCAGCTTCATGTGCCCGAGCCGCGAGAAGTACGACGAGATCCACGCCGCGCTGCGCGCCCACCCGGAGGTGCGCTGGACCCTCTGAGCACCTGGTGACCGGGGCCTTCGCCAAGGAAAGGGGCATGCCTGCCTGCCCGGGAACTGGAGTGCGCATGCGGTGCATCTCCGCCACGTGACGGTCGGCGCATGGCAGGCGCCTTGCGCGCCGCGACGCTGGACGGGAAAACCGGTAGGATGGCGGGTCCCCAGCCGACCTCGCGGCGCGCCGCGAAGCCAGGCGTCAACCTCATTTGCGGCCCATGTCCCTTCCCCTCATCGTTCGCCAGCTCGGCCGCCAGCCCTATGAACCGGTCTGGCATGCGATGCAGGCCTTCACCGACCGGCGCACGACGCACACGCCCGACGAACTGTGGCTGCTCGAGCACGACCCGGTGTTCACCCTCGGCCAGGCCGGCAAGTGGGAACATGTGCTGATGCCGGGCGACATTCCGGTGGTGCCCGTGGATCGCGGCGGTCAGGTGACCTACCACGGCCCCGGCCAGATCGTGGCCTATCCGCTGTTCGACCTGCGCCGCATGAAACTGGGCGTGCGCGAGCTGGTCTGGCGCATCGAGCAGGCGGTGATCGATACGTTGGCCGAGTGGAACATCATTGCCAGCCGCCGCGCCGGAGCGCCGGGCGTGTATGTCGGCGAGGCCAAGATTGCCGCGCTCGGCCTGCGCGTGCGGCGCGGCTGCACCTTGCATGGCCTGGCCTTCAACGTGGCCATGGATCTGGAGCCCTTCCAGCGCATCAATCCGTGCGGATTCAGGGGCATGGCGGTGACGCAGATGCTGGATCTGGGCGGGCCCGGGTCGCTGTCCGCCGTGACCGCGAGCCTGGTCGATGAGCTGGCCCGCCAGTTTGCGCTGGCGCCGCAGGTTGCCGACGCAAGCCTGCCGCGTGCGCTGCCCGACGCTGCCGCGCGCGTCGTGCACGCGCCATGAACTGCGCTGCGGCGGTGCCCGCCGGGCGACCAGGGCTGCGTGCGCGGCGTGCCAGGTGCCACGAGCGATCCCGGGCGCGCGCCGCTGGCGGATCGCCTGCTGCGCGCCGCGACACGCCGCATGCAACGAATGACCCGTTTGCGTTGTCCAAGCCATGCGCTTCGATCGCATCCTGCCTTCGACCGTCCCGACCGGTACGCTATCGGTGGATGGGCGCCACGCTCGCGCGTGCGCGAGCGGGCTGGCGCGCATGCGTACCGCCTGTCAGCATCACGGCCAGCGTGCCACCCCACTGAATTCCCGGAGAAGTTTCCCGATGCGCAAGTTGCTGCCCACCCTGCTGCTGGTCGCCCTGGCCGTCCCGGCATTCGCCAAGCCGGTCGCCGAGCAGGCGGCGCCGCTCCTGAAGCCGACGCCCTCGCAGGCCGAAGCAGCCATCTGGGCGACGCGCTTCCTGACGCGCTTCCACTACAAGCCGACGCCGCTCAACGATGCGATGTCGGAAAAGATCTTCAAGCGCTACCTCGATTCGCTGGACGGCGACAAGCTGTTCTTCACCGCCGCCGACATCCGGCAGTTCGAGCGCTACCGCGACAAGCTCGACGATGCGATCTACGAACAGGATCTCGCCGCGCCGTTCGCCATCTTCAACGTGTACGAGCAGCGCGTCGGCCAGCGCGTCGCGCACGCCCGTGCGCTGCTCGCCAAGGGCTTCGATTTCAGCACCGACGAGAGCTACGACTTCGATCGGGAAAAGGCCGCCTGGGCCCCCGATGCGGCCGCCCTGGATGATCTTTGGCGCAAGCGGGTGAAGAACGACTGGCTGCGCCTGCTGCTGGCCGGCAAGCAGGCCAAGGACATCCGCGAAACCCTGGACAAGCGTTACGCCAACTACCTGGATCGGGTGCGCCAGCTCAACAGCGAGGACGTGTTCCAGACCTTCATGAACGCCTACGCCTCCTCGATCGAGCCGCACACCAACTATCTTGGCCCGCGCGCCTCGGAAAACTTCGACATTGCGATGAAGCTCTCGCTCGAGGGCATCGGCGCGGTGCTGCAGCGTGACGACGACTACACCGCCATCCGCGAGATCGTGCCCGGCGGGCCGGCCGCATTGTCGGGCAAGCTCAAGGTGGGTGACCGCATCGTCGGTGTGGGCCAGGGCGAGAAGGGGCAGATCATCGACGTGGTGGGCTGGCGCCTGGACGATGTCGTGGCCAAGATCCGCGGACCCAAGGACACCACCGTGCGCCTGGAAATCCAGCCCGCCGATGAAGGTCCGGACGGCAAGCACTACGTCCTCGACCTGGTGCGCAAGAAGGTCAGCATCGAGGAGCAGGCCGCCAAGAAGTCCATCATCGACATCAAGGACGAGGGCAAGACACGCCACATCGGGGTGATCTCGCTGCCCACCTTCTACCAGGACTTCGAAGCGCGCCGGCGCGGCGATCCGGACTACAAGAGTGCCACCCGCGATGTCGAGAAGCTGCTCGGCGAGCTCAAGAGCGATGGCGTGGACGGGGTCCTCGTGGATCTGCGCAACAACGGCGGCGGTTCGCTCGCCGAGGCCACCGATCTTTCCGGGCTGTTCATCGGCAAGGGTCCGGTGGTCCAGGTGCGCAATGCCAGCGGCCGCGTCGAGGAAGAGCAGGCGACCAGGGCGGCGGTCTGGAACGGCCCGCTCGGCGTGCTGGTCAACCGCGCGTCGGCCTCCGCTTCGGAGATCTTCGCCGCGGCCGTGCAGGACTATGGCCGCGGGCTGATCATCGGCGAGCCGACCTTCGGCAAGGGCACGGTGCAGAACCTGATCGACCTCGATGAGGTGGCGCACAGCGAGAAGCCGGAATTCGGCGAGGTCAAGATGACCATCGCCCAGTTCTTCCGCATCGATGGCGGTTCGACCCAGCTGCGCGGCGTCGTGCCCGACATCAGCTTCCCGCTGACCGTGGACGCCAAGGATTTTGGTGAATCGAGCTATGACAATGCCTTGCCCTGGACCTCCATCGCGCCTGCCGAATACAAGCCGGTGGCGAACCTCAAGCCCATCATCCCCACCCTGATCGAACGCCACGACGCGCGCGTGAAGGACAACGTGGCCTGGCAGGTGTTCGAAGATGATCTGGCCGACATGCGCAAGCTGCGCAGCGAGAAGACCGTTTCGCTGAACGAGACCGTGCGCCGCGAGGAACGCGCGGCGCAGGAAGCCCGGCGCAAGGCGCGCGAGGAACGCCTGGCCGCTGCCGACGCGGCCAGCGGTGAGGCTGCGGGCGACGCGGCGCAGGCCCCGGCAGGCGACACCGCGCAGCCTGCCGGCGCAGCGCAGCCACCGGTCAGCAGCATCAACCTGCCGGTCGACGACGGGCTGCAGCCCGACGAGCGCAGCATTGCCAGCGACCTCAAGCGCGAGAAGAACGCCAAGGAGCGCCGCGATGTGGTGCTCGATGAAGCCGCGCACATCCTTGCCGACGAGATTGCCCTGGTGCAGGCGGATGCGAAGCTGGCCGCGCAGGTGCTGCCGCGCGCAGTGCTGGGGCCGGCGACGGCGGAGTGAGATGCGCACGCCCGGCCTTGCCGGCCGGCCGCGCGCGTGCGCTCAAGCGTCGAAGCCGTTGACGAAGATGGTGTCGTCGCCCGGTTCGACCTGGACCTCGAATGCCCCGATGTCGGTGGCGCCACCCACCGTGCGCGCATGGCCGATGCCGCGCTGGTCGAACTCCAGCTGCGCAGCGTTGTTGCCGGCGTCGATTGCCGGGCTGCCGACCTCCAGGGCATGGGTCGGCGTCGGCCCGCCATTGTCGGCCAGCGGCAGCAGCCGAGGATCGGTCGCGAGCGTGTCGGCCGGCAGCACGAGCGTGGAGTCGATGACCAGGTTGTTGGCGCCGCCGACGCCGAGTGGCGCGTAAGCGCCGATATCGGCACCGTGGCCCGCGGGCGCCGTGTTGCCGGCGATGATGGCGCTTTGCAGGGTCATGGGCACGGCATAGCCGATGTACACGCCGCCGCCCGCGGCATCCGCCTGGTTGCCGGTGAGGGTGCTGTTGACGATGCTCAGGCGGGCGCCATCGGCGAGCGTGCCGTCCGCGTACAGGCCGCCGCCGATCGCGGTGGCGACATTTCCCGAGATCGTGCTGTTGCGCACGTGGATGGCGCCGCCGGCGGTGGCGCCACCGCCGGCAGCGGCGAAATTGCCGGTGAGCGTGCTGGCATCCAGGTCCAGATCGCCCAGCGCCAGCACACCGCCGCCCGCCGCTGCGGCGGCGCGGCAGTCGCGCACGGTGCTTTGCGTCAGCACCACGTTGCCGGTCGAGAAGATGCAGGCGCCGCCACCGGCATAGCTGCCATTGGCAAGTGTCAGGCGTTCGATCGCCAGGGTGCCGGCGCCGTAGTGTTCGAACAGGGCGCTGGCGCCCCCCGCATCGATGGTCAGGGTCGTACCGGGGCCGCGCAGGGTGAGGTCGTCCAGCGGCGTGTCGATCGCCCCGGCGGTGAGACTGATGGTGCTGCAGGTGAGCGCGGACAGATCGACCGTGTCGCCACTGGCGGCACCGGCGATGACGTTGCGCAGGGTACCCGGATCGGCGTCGTCGGCGCAGCTGGTCACGATCCGCGCGGCGCCTGCCGGCTGCGGCGCGGCGGCCAGGGTGGGCGCGCCCGCCAGGGCAAGGCCGCAGCCGGTCAGGGCCATCGCGAGGCTCGCCGTCAGTCGCTTGCGTTGCGGCTGTCGGGTGGCTGGAGCGTAGGCGGCGCGTTGCACGGCGGCATGCCTCGACTTGCAAGGGAAGCCCGGCAAGCTGCGACGGCCCGCCGGCTTTCCCGCCAAGCCATGAGTCTACTGCGCCCGGGCAGGTCGCGTGCGCCGCGCTGCCGACGGTTTAGCTCCGGTTGGGGTCGCGACCCTGGCCGCGGCTTCAACCGTAACGCTGCTGGAGGAAGCGGAAGTACGCGCGCAGCCCCTGCGCCTCGCCACCGCGCGGTCGGCCGGGCTTGTCTGCATCGTTCCAGGCATAGACATCCAGATGCGCCCAGGCCTGGTCTTGCGGCACGAAGCGTTCCAGATAGAGCGCCGCGGTGATGGCCCCGGCATGCCGCGACGGCCCGGCATTGGCCAGATCGGCGACGTGCGATTCGAGCAGCGTCAGGTAGGGGCGCCACAGCGGCATGCGCCAGAGCGGGTCGCCGCTGGCCGCGGCGGCCGCGAGCAGTCCGTTGGCCAGGTCCTCGCGATTGGCGAACAGGGCCGGCAGGTCCGGACCCAGCGCCACGCGCGCGGCGCCGGTGAGGGTCGCGAAATCCAGGATCAGGTCGGGCTCGAGTTCGCCGGCGTAGGCCAGCGCGTCGCACAGGATCAGGCGCCCCTCGGCATCGGTGTTGTCCACCTCGATGCTGAGGCCGGCGCGGCTGCGGATGACTTCGCCCGGACGCATGGCGTTGCCGGCGATGGCGTTCTCGACCGCCGGCACCAGCAAGGTCAGGCGCACGGGCAGCCGGGCGTCCAGGACCAGGCCGGCCAGCGCGATCGCGTGCGCCGCGCCGCCCATGTCCTTCTTCATCCAGCGCATGCCCTCGGCGCTCTTGATGTCCAGGCCGCCGGTGTCGAAGCACACGCCCTTGCCGACCAGCACCAGGTGCGGCGCATCGGCCGGGCCGGCTTCCAGCACCGCAAGGCGCGGCGCGCGATGGCTGGCACGGCCGACCGCGTGGATGGTGGGGAAGTTGGCGGCGAGCAGGTCCTCGCCCACCCATTCGCGATACTCGGCGGCGTGCCGCTCTGCCAGTGCGCGCACTGCGCCGGCGAGTTCGGCCGGGCCCATGTCCTCGGTCGGCGTGTTGACCAGGTCGCGCACGCGGCAGGCGGCGTCGGCCAGTGGCGTGACGCGGGCGATGATGTCCGCGTCCACGACCAGCCGCGCCGCGGGGGCCGCGGGGGTGCGATAACGCGCAAAGCGGTAATTGCCCAGGGCCCAGCCCAGCGCGGCGTCCTCCGCGTCGAGCGCCAGTCCGCGCGGATCCAGGCGATAGTCGCCGGGCGGCAGGCGTCGCGGCAGCGTCGCCAGGGCGAAGGGCCCCTGCTGGGGGTCGCAGCCGGCCAGTACCGCGCTGATCCCGCCAGCTGCATCGGGCAGGGCGAGGAAGCTGCCGGCATCGGCCCGGAAGGCGTTGGCCTCGACCCAGCTGCGCGCGTTGCTGCCAAGGGCATCGAGGCTGGCGGCGAGCTGGTTGCGATCGACCGCGATCAGCGGCAGTGCATTGGTGGCCGCGGCCGCAGGGGTCCAGGCATGCATGGGTGTTCCTTTGGAAGGTCGGTTCTTGGTCGCAGACGGGGTGGCGGCTTCAATGCAGCGCGCGGCGCCGTGGCGCCGCCGTCGGCGGGCGGCCGTGTGCGGCGGCGCCGTCCAGCCAGCGCACCAGTCCGCTGAGGTCGGGAAATTCCAGGTCCGCCGCGACGGCGCCGGCCGGCGGTGCCGCTCCGGTTCGATTGATCCAGGCGCTACGCAGGCCGGCGCGGCGCGCGCCGGCCACGTCCAGTTCCGGATCGTCGCCCACGTGCAGCACGTTGGCCGGGGCGATGCCGAGCCGCGCGCAGGCTTCGTGGAAGATCGCCGCATCCGGCTTGGCGCGGCCGAATTCACGCGCCGAAATGCAGTGGGCGAAATGCTGCCGCAGGCCGATGCGGCCAAGATCGGCGTTGCCGTTGGACAGGCTGACCAGCGGCAGGCGCGCGCCGAGGGCCGCCAGCGCGGGCACCGCGTCGGCGTAGCAGGTCACCTGGTTGCGCGCCTGGAAATACACTGCGTAGGCCGCCTCGACCGGTGTCTCGTCCAGCCCGCAGCTGGCGAAGGCGTGGGCCAGAGTCAGGCGCCGCTGGGCGCTGAAATCGTGGGCAAGCTGCGGATGGCGGCGCGCGATGTCCTCGCGCAGCTCGCGCATGGCCGCAATCGGCCAGCGCTGCGCAACCGCGGCGTGGTGGCGGCGCAGCCACGCATCCAGTGCCGCCTCGGCAGCGTCGATGGCGGGCGCAACCGGCCACAGCGTGTCATCGAGATCGAGTGAGACCGCAAGGACCTGCATCGCCGCTGCGCGTATCGCCTCAGTTGCCGCCGGCCGCCCCTGCGCCGGCAGCTGCGCCGACCGCCGGGGTCGCACGCGGCGTTGCTGCCGGGCTCGGCGCGGCCTTGGGCAGCGCGGCACCGGTTGCCGCTGCCGGCACGGGCGCCGCGGGACTGGCCACGGCCGGGCTGGCCGGCACCGGCGCGCCGGCGGCCTCCGCCGGCTGGGCCGCCGCGGCCGCGGTGGCCTGTGCCGCCTGCGCGCTGGCGGCGGCGAGTGCCGCCGTACGCTCGCCGCGCAGGCGCTCGTCGATGAACGTCAGCCGCGCGGCGTCGTTGGCGGCCACGTCGGCCACGTCCGACCAGGGCACGAGCTGGTGGCGGCGCAGGATGTCCTTGACGCCCGGGCTGTCCGCAAAGTCGCGGAAGCGGTCGATGACGTCCTGGTGGAAGTCGTCGGCGCGCTCGACCAGATAGAGGGTGATGAACAGTGGATAGCTGCCGTCGGCAACCGTCGCCGGCGAGGGGGTGACGCCTTCCACGTCGATCATGCGCACGCCGGCATTGGCGTGCACGCCGCCCAGGGTGGACAGGCCCAGGCCCGCCGGATCGATGGTGATGGCCTGCTCCAGCGCGCCGGTGTTGAGGTACAGGCGCGGCGCGGCGACGCGCTTGCCGCCGTTCTTGAACACCAGCTGGCGCAGGCTGTACTCGATGCCGTCGAGCGGGGCGGCAATGGCATACAGGTTGATCGGCCGATCCGCGCCGCCGAGTTCCTTCCAGTTGGTGATGCGGCCGAAATAGATCTCGTAGAGCTGGTACATCGTCAGGTTGGCGACCGGGTTGCCCGGGTGGGTGATCATCACCGCCGCGTCCAGGGCTGCGGGAATGAACTCGAGGTTGGCTTCCTCCGGCCGGTCGGGATCCTTGCCGCGCGCACTGCCGGCGAGATCCGCCTTGCCCTGGGCGACTGCATCCAGCCCGGAGATGGTGCTGAAGGGTTGCAACTCGATGGTGCCGCGCTTCTGCTTGGCGTACTCGGCTGCGATCTCGCGCATGATGGTGCGGCCGGTGGCCTGGTCGCCGCGCCACACCAGGTGATCCTGGACGGCGGACGCCGGCGGCGCGATGAACGTGCCGGCAAGGAGGGCGAGCGCCGCCACGGCGGCGTTGCGGAGCGACAGCGACATGATGGTGGACCTGGCAGCAAGGGATGGGCAGTGATGGCACTCTACCACGCGGCGCTACGCCCGGCCCGTGCGTCAGAGCAGCAGATAGTAGAGATCCTGGCCGCGCAGCAGGGTCAGCAGCAGTTGCGGCGTGCCCGCGGCGGCGAGCCGCCTGAAGTCGTCGATGCCCCGCAGGTCGCGGCGGTTGACGGCCACGATGATGTCGCCCTCGCGCAGGCCGCTGCCGTAGGCCGTGCTGTTCGGCGCGATCTGCGCCACGACCACGCCGCCGATGCCGCGTTGGCGCAGGTCCGGTGGCAGTTCGGAGAACTCCACGCCACGCAGGCGGGGGTCGAGCGCGGCGCCCTTGACGCTGCGGATCGGCGCGGGCCTGAGCTCGGTGTCCACCACCCGCCGCTTGCCGTCGCGCAACACCACCACGGCGACCGTGGTGCCGGTGGTGGTCAGGCCCTCGATGTTGCGCAGGTCGTTTTCGCCAGTGACGGCGTGGCCGTCCAGCGAGATGATGACATCGCCCGGCTGCAGGCCGGCCGCCTCGGCCGGCGAGCCTGGACGCACGCGGGTGATGACGGCGCCACGCGTCTCGCCGAGCGCGAGCGCGCGCGCGATCTGCGGCGTCACGTCCTGCGCCTCCACGCCCAGCACGCCGCGCTGGACGTGACCGGTCTTGACGAGCTGGCGCATCACGACCATGGCCAGGTTGGACGGGATGGCAAAGCCGATGCCGACGTTGCCCCCGGAGGGCGAATAGATCATCGAATTGATGCCGACCAGTTCGCCGCGCAGGTTCACCAGCGGGCCGCCCGAGTTGCCCGGATTGATCGAGGCGTCGGTCTGGATGAAGTTCTGGTAACCCGCGCCGCGCACGCCGGTGCGGCCGAGCGCGGAGACGATGCCGGAAGTGACGGTCTGGCCCAGGCCGAAGGGCTCGCCAACGGCGACCACGAAGTCGCCGACGCGCAGCCTGGACGAGTCGGCGACCGGCAGTGCGGTCAGGTTGTGCGCGGGAATCTGCAGCACGGCCAGGTCGGTGTCCGGATCGGTGCCCAGCACCTTGGCCTTGTACACCTTGCCGCCGTTCACCGTCACCTCGATGTCGTCGGCGCCGGCGACGACGTGGTTGTTGGTGAGCACGTAGCCCTTGGCCGCATCCACGATCACGCCCGACCCGAGCGATTGCTGGACTTCCTCGCGTGGGGTGTTGGGCAGACCGAAGAAGCGCCGGAAGATCGGGTCGTCGAAGTAGGGATTGCGCACCGCCACATGCGTGCGCGAGGCGATGTTGACGACCGCGGGCGTGACCCGCTCGACCATCGGCGCCAGCGAGGGCAGCGCCTGGGGATCCAGTGCCGGCGGCAGCGCCGCAAGGGCGTTCGCGCCGGCGAGCACGAGCAGGGCGCAGGTGACCAGCAGACGATGCGGCAAGGCCGGCAGGTTTCGGCAGGCAGGGCGGACGGACATGATGGCTCCCGGTTGGCTGCAACGGAATGGCGCCGACGTTGCCGGCCCAGGCAAGATCGGGCCCCGTGGCTGAACGTTCAAGGTATCGGGCGCCGCGGTGCCGGCGCTCGGGCGCCGGCGCAGGCGCATTCCGCTGCGGGGTGTGCGCATGCGGCTTTACTTCCCCGTGCCGGCGGCGTAATTTCTCCGCATTGACACCATATCTTGTGCTTGCGCGCAGCTGCAGCGCCCATAACTTGGGTTTTGCTGCCAACGCAACCAGGATTGCCGGCCCGGTGTCGCGAGGGCCACCCTGAATGACCCACGAGGAGAACAACAGCATGAGCACGGTACGCCTGGAGCCGCTCGCGCGGGACGCGGTCGAGATTCGCCTGCAGCCCGCTTCGTACGACATCTGGGACAAGAAGTACCGCCTCAAGGCCAAGGACGGAACCGCGCTCGACGCCAGCGTCGACGCGACCTGGCAGCGCGTGGCGCGGGCCCTGTCCGAAGTCGAGGCCAGCCCGGAAAAGCGCCATTACTGGCATGAACGCTTCCTGTGGGCGTTGCGCCGCGGCGCCATTCCGGCCGGGCGCATCACTTCCAACGCGGGCGCCCAGGAACACAAGCCCAAGACCTCGACCATCAACTGCACGGTCTCGGGCACCATCGAGGATTCGATGGACGACATCCTGGAAAAGGTCCATGAGGCCGGGCTGACGCTCAAGGCGGGTTGCGGCATCGGCTACGAGTTCTCCACCCTGCGGCCGCGCGGCGCGTATGTATCCGGCGCCGGCGCCTACACGTCCGGCCCGCTCTCGTTCATGGACATCTACGACAAGATGTGTTTCACCGTGTCCTCGGCCGGTGGCCGGCGCGGCGCGCAGATGGGCACCTTCGACGTCAGCCACCCGGACGTGCGCGAGTTCATCAAGGCCAAGCGCGAGGACGGGCGGCTGCGCCAGTTCAACCTGTCGCTGCTGATCACCGACGGTTTCATGGAAGCGGTGGAAAGCGATGCCGACTGGCCGCTGGTGTTCCCGGTGCATGTCAAGGAGCAGCACGAGATCGATCTGGACGACGCCGCCAGGGTGGTCTGGCGCGAGTGGCCCACGCACCACAACTACGTGGTGCGCGAGGACGGCCTGGTGGCATGCAAGGTGTACGGGCGGGTCAAGGCGCGCCACCTGTGGGACATGATCATGGTGTCCACCTACGACTACGCCGAGCCGGGCTTCATCCTCATCGACCGCGTCAACGAAATGAACAACAACTGGTGGTGCGAGAACATCCGCGCGACCAATCCCTGCGTCACCGGCGACACCTGGGTGCAGACCGCCGAAGGTCCGCGCCAGGTCAACGACTTGCTCGGCCACGGTTTCATGGCTCGGGTGGACGGCAAAGACCACCCCACCGGCGCCGACGGTTTCTTCCGCACCGCGACCAAGCCGGTACTGTTGCTGCAGACCGAGGAAGGCCATCGCCTGCGGCTGACCGAGGATCATCGGGTCCGCCGTGTCTCGCGGCTGACGCGCTGGAGCGTGGACACCGAATGGTGTGCCGCCGGTGCGTTGCAGCCGGGTGACCGGGTGCTGCTCAACGATCACCGCGCGAACGCGCAGTGGCCCGGCGCGCTGACCGCCGAGCAAGGCTATCTGCTGGGCATGCTGGTCGGTGATGGCACGCTGAAGAACGAGACCGCCGTGCTCTCGGTGTGGCCGCAGGCCGCCGCCATCAACGGCGCGAGCGATGGTGCGGCCACCGCGCTGATGAATGAAACCTTGCGCTGCGCCCAAACGCTGCCGCACCGTGCGGATTTCGCTGGCTGGTCCGAAGTGGCCGGTCGCGGCGAATTCCGCCTGAAGTCCGCCGCGCTGCGCGACCTGGCTTTCGAGCTGGGCATGGCAGCTGGCGACAAGGCGATCACGCCGGCCCTGGAACAGGCTTCCAGCGATGCCTGTCGCGGCTTTCTGCGTGGTTTCTTCGACGCAGACGGCTCGGTGCAGGGCACTCACACCAAGGGCGTCTCCGTGCGCCTGGTGCAATCGGATCTGCCGCGGCTCGAAGCGGTGCAGCGCATGTTGCTGCGTCTGGGCATGCCCTCGCGCATCTATCGCGATCGCCGTAGCGCCGGCGAAGCACGGCTGCCCGATGGGCACGACGGCACCCAGACCGACGCCACCGTCGCCCAGCATGAGCTGGTCATCGCCGGGGAGTCGCTGCTGCGCTTTGCCGAACTGATCGGCTTCGCCGACAGCGCCAAGGCCGCACGCCTGCAGTCGGCCCTGTCGGGTTACAAGCGTCACCTCAACCGCGAACGTTTCGTGGCCACCGTCGCCTCGCTCACGGCCGATGGCGTCGAGGATGTCTACGACGTGCAGGTGCTGGGCATCAACACCTTCGACGGCAACGGCCTGCACGCGCACAACTGCGGCGAACAGCCCTTGCCGGAGTACGGCGCCTGCCTGCTCGGGTCGGTCAACCTGACCAAGTTCGTTCGCGATCCCTTCGGCCCGCGCGCGCGCTTCGACTGGGACGAGTACCGCGAAGTGGTGCGCGTGTTCACCCGCATGCTCGACAACGTGGTCGACATCAACGGCCTGCCGCTGCCCCGGCAGCGCGACGAAATCCTCGCCAAGCGTCGTCACGGCATGGGCTTTCTCGGCCTGGGGTCCACCCTGACCATGCTCAAGCTGCGCTATGGCGAGCGCGAGGCGGTGGCGTTCACCGAGGACGTCTCGCGCGAGATGGCGGTGGCCGGCTGGGAAGTGGCCCTGTCGCTGGCCGAGGAAAAGGGCCCGGCGCCCATCCTCACCGAGGAGTTCGAGGTCACCGCCGAGATGCTGCGCAAGCGTCCACAGATGGCCGCCGACGGGCTCAAGGTGGGCGACCGCGTGCCCGGCCGCGTGCTGCACGCCAGGTACAGCCGCTACATGCAGAAGGTGGCGCAGGTCGCGCCGGAGCTGGTTGCCGCGCTGGCCGAAACCGGCGCGCGCTTCACCCACCACACCTCGATCGCGCCCACCGGTACGATCTCGCTGTCGCTGGCCAACAATGCCTCCAACGGCATCGAGCCGAGCTTCGCCCACCACTACAGCCGCAACGTCATCCGCGAGGGCAGGAAGACCAAGGAAAAGGTCGCGGTGTACAGCTATGAGCTGCTTGCCTATCGCGAGCTCATCAACGCACGGGCCATGCCCCAGTCCGGCGTCGCCGAGGAAAAGCTGCCTGCCTATTTCGTCGCGGCCGACGACATCACGCCGACCGAGCACGTGGATATCCAGGCCGCCGCGCAGAAGTGGATCGATTCCTCGATCTCCAAGACCGCCAACGTACCCACCGATTACCCCTACGAGGACTTCAAGGACATCTACCGCTATGCCTGGCGCCAGGGGCTCAAGGGTTGTACGACCTTCCGCTTCAATCCCGAGGCCTTCCAGGGCGTGCTGGTGAAGGAGCAGGATCTGGCCAATACCACCTATCGTTTCGAACTGGACGACGGATCGGTGGTGGAGGTGCCCGGCAACGAGGAGGTCGAGTACGATGGCGAAACCCATTCGGCCGCTAACCTGTTCGATGCCCTGAAGGAAGGTTATTACGGCAAGTTCTAGGACGGCTCCGCAGCGTCTGGCGGGGCTTCCGGAACGCCCGGCGACACCGCATCGCGGTGCTGGCAGGGCGGCGCGTCAGTGCAAGTCGGCAAGCAACCCAACAAGCGCAGAGGGGAATCGAGCAATGCAAGGCGAAAGCGGCGGTACCGATGATATGGATGGCGCATTGGAAGATCTGAAGGATGGCGCCGTGACAATGGGCGGGGCAGTGGCCGAGGCCGCCGGTGCGCTGGCTGCATCGGTCGCGATTGCGGCCAGCGACGTGGGCCAGGCCGTGCAGGCCACGGCCAAGAAGGTCGCCGGATCCGCCCGCAAGGCGCACAAGCAGGCGGCGCGCAGGGTGCAGACGGTGGTCGCCCGCGCGCGGGAGCAACTGGTCGACGACGGCGCCAGGATGGCCGGCGCGATGCGGGAAGCCACCGGCCGTATGGCCGCCGGCGCGGCGCGGGTGCAGGCCAGGGTGAAGAAGGCCGCCAGCGGTGTGCAGGCGAAGCCCGCGGCCAGGAAGGCCGCATCGGTGAAGAAGGCCGCACCAGCCAGGAAGGCGGCACCAGCAAAGAAGGTTGTACCGGCCAAGAAGGCAGTACCGGCCAAGAAGGCAGTACCGGCCAAGAAGGTTGTACCGGCAAAGAAGGTGGCACCAGCCAAGAAGGCCGCACCAGCCAGGAAGGCCGCACCAGCCAGGAAGGCCGCACCAGCCAGGAAGGCCGTACCGGCCAGGAAGGCGGTACCGGCCAGGAAGGCGGTACCGGCCAAGAAGGCAGTGCCGGCCAAGAAGGCCGTACCGGCCAAGAAGGCCGTACCGGCCAAGAAGGCCGTACCGGCCAGGCCGGCCCCAGCGAAGAAGGCGAGCACCGCCAAAGTGCGCCGCTGAAACAGGCGTTCCCGGCCGGTCCGACGCCGGCCGGGAATGCGACTGATGGAACTCATCGAACAGGCAGGACCATGAAGATCGAACGCAAGATCGTTGGCTACAGCGTCGTCAAGCCGGGCGAAGCCGCGCCGGCATCCGCGCCCACGGCCCAGCCGGCCCCGACGGCAGCGCCGGTCGCCGAAGTCATCCAGATGCACGAAAGCGTCGAGCGCCCACCGGTGCTGGATGGCGCCACCTACAAGATCAAGTCGCCGCTGGTGGAGCATGCGCTGTACGTCACCATCAACGACATCGTGCTCAACGCCGGCACGCCCCACGAGCTGCGTCGCCCGTTCGAGGTGTTCATCAACTCCAAGAACATGGACCACTTCCAGTGGATCGTGGCGCTGACCCGCATCATGTCGGCGGTGTTCCGCAAGGGTGGCGACGTGACCTTCCTGGTCGAGGAACTCAAGGCCGTGTTCGACCCGCGCGGCGGCTATTTCCAGGCCGGCGGCGTGTACATGCCCTCGATCGTGGCCGAGATCGGCAGCGTCATGGAAACCCACCTCAAGACCATCGGCCTGCTGCAGGATCCGGAAATGAGCGCCGGCCAGCGTCAGCTCATTGCCGAGAAGCGCGCTGCCTACGAAGCCCGCGGCAAGGGCACGCCCACGCCGGACGCGGCGACCGCGCACACGGCGGCGGACGCGGAAGCCGCGCAGGTGGAAGGCACGTTTCCCGCCGGTGCCACGCAGTGCGACAAGTGCAACACGCATGCGGTCGTCATCATGGACAACTGTGCCACTTGCCTGAATTGCGGCTATTCCAAATGTGGATGAAGTACCTGCCCGCGCCCGCGCCCTGAGCACCGCCATGCCGGGCCAGCCGTTGCGGAACCGGCGCTGAACCAACATCGCGCGCGATTTGCCAAGGTTGGCGCGCTCTGTTCAGATGGCAGCATGATCGCCTGGTTTTCGCGTCTTTTCGCCATCCTGCTGCTTGCCGCAGCACTGCCCGGGTTTGTCGACTCGACGGCGCCGGCGTCGCACGGGCCGTCGCGGGTGGTGCTGTTGCAGGTGGATGGCGCGATCAGCCCGGCGAGCGCGGACTACGTCGTGCGCGGCATTGCCGAAGCCGAGGAGATGCAGGCCGCACTGATCGTGCTGCAACTCGATACGCCCGGCGGACTGGATCGGGCCATGCGCGACATCATCAAGGCCATCCTCGCCTCGCCGGTGCCGGTGGTGGGTTACGTGGCACCCGCCGGTTCGCGCGCGGCCAGCGCCGGCACCTACATCCTCTACGCCTGCCACGTCGCGGCCATGGCGCCGGCGACCAACCTCGGCGCGGCCACCCCGATCTCGATCATCGGGGGCGACCGCTTGCCACTGCCGCAGACGCCCAGACCGGGCCAGGCGGATGACAAGGCGGATGGCGCGCAGGACGGCGACAAGTCGCCGTTGCCGGAAGCGGAGCAGGGTGCCGAATCGCGCAAGGTGGTGAACGACGCGGTCGCCTACATCCGCGCCCTGGCCGAGCAGCGTGGGCGCAATGCCGACTGGGCCGAGCAGGCGGTGCGCGAAGCGGTCAGCATCACCGCCGACCAGGCCCTGAAGCTGCGCGTGATCGACCTCGTCGCGCCGGATCTGCCCGGCCTGCTGGCCGCGCTCGACGGCCGCAAGGTGCAGACCCTGGCTGGTGACATCACCCTGCACACGCGCGGGGCGGTGGTGGATACGCTGCAGCCGGACTGGCGCAGCCGCTTCCTGGCCGTCATCGCCGATCCGTCCGTGGCCTACCTGCTGCTGCTGCTCGGGCTGGGCGGCCTGCTGTTCGAGGGCTACAGCCCCGGGGCGGTATTGCCCGGCGTCGTCGGCGCCATCTGCCTGCTGCTCGCGCTGTATGCCTTCCAGATGCTGCCGGTCAACTACGCCGGCCTGGCGCTGATTGCGCTGGGCGTGGCCCTGATCATCGCCGAGACCTTCGTGCCGACGTATGGCACGCTCGGCATCGGCGGTGTGGTCGCCTTCGTCACCGGATCAGTGATCCTCATGGATACCGACGTGCCGGGTTTCGGCATTCCCCTGCCGCTGCTGGTGGGCATCAGCATTGCGGCCGCCCTGGCGCTGGCCGGCATCGTGTGGCTGGCCTTGCGCTCGCAGCGCCAGCCACAGGTCAGTGGGCGCGAGCAGATGGTCGGCAGCGTGGGCGTGGCCGTGGGCACGTTCGACCGACGCGGCATGGTGCACATTCATGGCGAGCGCTGGCAGGCCATGACCGACCGGCCGGTGCAGGACGGCCAGGCGCTGCGCGTCACCGGCATCGACGGCCTGATCCTGCGCGTGGAGCCCTTGCCGGCCGACTATCAAGGAGAACCCTGATGCTTTCCGTTGCTGCTGTCGTCATTGCCTTTGTACTGCTGCTGCTGATTTCCTCGATCAAGATCCTGCGCGAGTACCAGCGCGGCGTGGTGTTCCTGTTTGGGCGTTTCCAGTCCGTGAAGGGGCCGGGCATCATCATCGTGGTGCCGGTGCTGCAACAGATGGTGCGCATCGACCTGCGTACCATCGTCATGGACATCCCGCCGCAGGACGTGATCTCGCGCGACAACGTGCCGGTCAAGGTCAACGCGGTGCTGCTGTTTCGCGTGATCGATCCGGAAAAGGCGGTGATCCAGGTCGAAAACGCCTACGACGCGACCAGCCAGCTTGCGCAGACGACGCTGCGTTCGGTGCTTGGCCAGCATGAACTGGACGAAATGCTTTCCGAGCGCGACAAGCTCAATCACGACATCCAGATCATCCTCGACCAGCACACCGACGCCTGGGGCATCAAGGTGTCCACGGTGGAGATCAAGCAGGTCGATCTGGACGAGGTCATGGTGCGCGCCATCGCCCGCCAGGCCGAGGCCGAACGCCAGCGCCGCGCCAAGGTCATCAATGCCGAGGGCGAACTGCAGGCCTCGGAAAAGCTGATGCAGGCCGCGCAGACCCTGATGCAGCAGCCGCAATCCATCCAGCTGCGCTATCTGCAGACCCTGGTCGAAGTCGCCGGCGACCGTACCACCACCATCGCCTTCCCGCTGCCGATGGAGTTCTTCGAGGGCCTGTTCAACAAGGGCCGCGCGCCGTCCGCTGCCCCGGACAAGTGAAACGCGGCAGCACCGGATCTGCCGGCGGCGCGCCTTGCATCGCTTCCGGCGTTGGAGGCCAACGGCCCAGGCAAGCGCGCGGCGCCCGATTCAAGCCAAGGCCGGCGCGTCCGGTCTGCCTGGTGCCGGCAGCCTCGCTCAGGGCCGCGCTTCGAGGATGATGTTGAACGGGGTTTCGGCCGCGCGGCGCAAGCGCGAGAACCCCCCCTCTTCGACGACCAGCTTGCGCAACCGCGCCTCGCCGGCCTGCGCGCCCAGCGCCGGCCCGTGCCGGGCCAGTGAAACCGGTACGCAAATCTGCGCGGACGCTGCGTAGTACACGCGCCCCACCGGATTGAGATTGTCCACCACGCGGTCTCCGGCCAGCGGCTCGACGAGCATGCAGGCGCCGTCTGCATTGAGCGCGTGGCGCGCGTGGCGTGCCGCGCCGGCCGGGTCGGCCATGTCGTGCAGGCAATCGAAGAAGGCGATCAGGTCGAAATTTCGATCCTGGTATCCGGTGGCGTCGGTGACTTCGAAGCGCGCGTTTGCGACCCCTGCGCTTCGCGCGCGCTCGCGCGCCACGCCGATCGATTCCGCGTGGTAGTCATAACCGAAGAACTCCGATTCCGGGAAGGCCTGCGCCATCAACAGCGTGCTCGCGCCATGGCCGCAGCCCACGTCGGCGACCCGGCCGCCACGCTCCAGCTTGTCCATCGTGCCCTCCAGCGACGGCAACCATGAGGTCAGCAGGTTCGCGTGGTAGCCGGCACGGAAGAAGCGTTCGGTGCCGTGGAACAGGCACGCGTGATGCTCGCCCCATTCCATGCCCTGGCCGGTCTTGAAGTTCGTCTCGGTGCGATCCAGCGAACGGAACATGTCTTCGACGATGTAATACGCACCGGGAAGATCCACCGGCCCGTGGGGATCCGCCAGGCATGCGCGTTGCTCTTCGTTGAGCGCGTAGCGGTCGCCGGCGACATCGTATTGCACGTAGCCGCCCGCGGCCTGGTTGCCGAGCCATTCGCGCACGTAGCGTTCGTGCAGGCCGGTACGCTGGGCAAGCTCGGCGGAAGTGGCCGCACCCTCGGCCAGGGCCTTGTACAACCCGAGTCGATCGCCGATCACCATCAGTGAGGCGCTGGCCGCGGCGCCGAGGTCGGCAACGGCCTTGCCTAGAAATTCGTGCAGTTTGGCTTCGTTCATGTCCTGATCGCCCATTCCCGATGGCCGCTTCGGTCGATCGGCGTGGTCGCGCGCGCAGGCGCCACATGCCTGCGTGCCGCGCGCCCCACCGCGGCCTCCTCTGCGACCTGGATGATGGCTCCAATGTGTGCTGAATGGGCATCAGCCTGCTGCCGAAGGGGCGCCCCGACAATGACCTATACTCCGCCGCAGATGCTCCAAACGCCGCTCGGCAGGCGCAGGCATGGGCAACGATCTGCTTTCCGACGCGCTGGCGCTGGTCCGGCTCAGCGGGGCGCTGGTGCTGGAGATCGACATCAACGGACCGGGCGGCATTGCCAGCTGCCCGCTGCCCGGCAAACTGCTGCCGATGCTGCCGGCAGGCACCACCCACGTCATCGCCTTGCATGTCGTGCTCGAGGGCAGTGGCTGGATCCGGCAGGGCAGCGGGCCCTGGGTCCTGCTGCCGGCCGGTCATGCCGCGATCCTCCCGCATGGCGGACGGCACGAACTGTGCGACCGTCCGGGACGGATGACCGTGGCTTTCGAGACGCTGCTCGACGGGCCGGGGCTGTCCGGGCTGCGCCATGTCTGCGTGGGCGCTGCAACCGGCGCGCCGTTGCGGCTGCTGTGCGGCATGCTCGGCTGCGACCGGCGGGCCTTCGAACCGCTGTGCAGCGCCCTCCCACCCATGTTCGAGGTGGACCTTGGTGCGCATATGGATACGCTGGTCGACCAGGCCACCGACAACGCGCTCGACGACAGCCCGGGCGCGGCTGGGCTGCGGGGTCGCTACGCGGAACTGCTGTTCCTGAGCGCGCTGCGGCTGCATATGCTCGGGCTGTCCGCCGACGCCACCGGTTGGCTTGCCGGATTGCGCGATCCGCTGGTCGGCCGCGCGCTGCAGGCCCTGCATGCCCAACCTTCCCGGCACTGGACCATGGATCAGCTCGCCGTGCGCCTGGCCTGTTCCCGCTCGGCGCTCGCCGAACGATTCCGCGCCACGATCGGGGAGCCGCCGATGCACTATCTGGCGCGACTGCGGATGCAGGTGGCGGCGCGCCGGCTGGATGAGAGTCGGCACAGCGTCGCCCGCGTCGCGGAAGAAGTGGGCTACGATTCCACTGCCGCCTTCCAGCGCGCGTTCAAGCGTCGTTTCGGCGTGCCACCCGCGACCTGGCGCCGCGGCGTGGCGGCGTCCTGAGCCGATGCCAGGTGGTTCGGCGCGCGCCGGCCAACGAACCGCCCGCTGCGCCGCCGGATGTCCGCTTTGCCCTGCTGCGGGCGGGTCCGGTCGATCGCAACGGACAGGTAGCGCCGACCCGCCCCGAGGAGGTGTCCCGTGAATGCGAACGTCGAGTCCTTCTTCCACGCCGCCACCTCGACCTGGACGCACCTGGTCTGGGGCCCGCGCTCGCGGGCGGCGGCCATCATCGATCCGGTACTGGATTTCGACCTCGCCTCCGGCCGCATCGGGCACGCCAGCGCCCGCGCCGTGCTGGATGCCGCGCAGGATGCGGGCTTGCGCATCGACTGGATCCTCGAGACGCATGCGCATGCCGATCACCTGACTGCGGCCGACTGGCTGCGCGGGGCGCTGGCGGCCGAAGGGCGCCATGTACCGATCGGCGTGGGTGCGCGCATCGTCGAGGTGCAACGGCATTTCCGCCGTGTGTTTGCGCTGGAGGACGCGCTCGTGGCGGACGGTTCGCAGTTCGATCGCCTGTTTGCCGACGACGCGCGCTTCGCCATCGGCGCGCTGGAGGTGCGTGTGCTGGCCACGCCCGGGCACACGCCGGACAGCGTCAGCTATCTGGTCGGTGACGCGGTGTTCGTCGGCGACACGCTGTTCGCGCCTTCCCGCGGCACCGCGCGCTGCGATTTCCCGGGTGGCGACGCGGCCACGCTATACCGCTCGATCCAGCGCCTGTACGCGTTGCCGCACGACACGCGCGTGTTCCTCTGCCACGACTACCCCGCGCCAGGCAGCGCACCCGAGTGCCTCACCAGCATCGCCGCGCAGAAGACCGGCAACGTGCAGCTGCGCGCGGATACCAGCGCCGCCGACTATGTCGCCCTGCGCACGCAGCGCGACGCCACGCTGGCCGCGCCGCGTCTGCTCTACCCGGCGCTGCAGGTCAACATCCGCGCCGGCGCCCTGCCGCCCGCCGATCGCGAAGGCCGGCGCTTCCTGCGCCTGCCGGTGGCCGCCGCCGAGTGAAGCTGCCCGGGCGGCCCGGCCTCAGCGCCGCGTGCCCGTCAACTGGTCCCACAGGAAGGTGTAGGCCATGGCGTGCATCTCGGCCGATTGCCGGTTGTCCGCCGCGCCGCCGTGGCCGCCCTCGGTGTTCTCGTAGAACCACACGTTCTCGTAGCCCATGGCCTGCATCTTCGCCGCCATCTTGCGCGCCTGCACCGGACCGACCCGATCGTCGCTGGTGGCGGTGTAGAACAGCACCGGCGGGTAGTCCATGCCCGGCCTCACGTTCTGGTAGGGCGAAAAGGTCCTGATCCAGGCCCATTCCTCGGGTTTGTCCGGGTCGCCGTACTCGGCGATCCACGAGGCCCCGGCGGACAGGTGCGTGTAGCGCTGCATGTCCAGCAGCGGCACTTCGGAGACGATCGCACCAAACAGTTGCGGATAGAGGGTCAGCATGTTGCCGGTGAGCAGGCCGCCATTGCTGCCGCCCAGCGCACCGAGGTGGGCGCGACGGGTGACGCCGCGCGCGATCAGGTCCTCGGCGACGGCGGCAAAGTCCTCGTAGGCACGCAGGCGGTTCGCCTTCAGCGCCGCCTGGTGCCAGCGCGGGCCGTATTCGCCGCCGCCGCGGATGTTGGCAACCACGTACACGCCGCCGCGCTCCAGCCAGGCGCGCCCTACGCTGCCGCTGTAGGCCGGGCGCAGCGATACCTCGAAGCCGCCATAGCCATAGAGCAGGGTGGGGTGCCTGCTGCCATCCAGCGGCAGGTCCACGTCCCTGGGTGAAATCTCGAAGTAGGGCACGCGCGTGCCGTCCTTCGAGGTAACGAAATACTGGTGAACCTCCTCGCGCGAGGCGTCGAAGAAGGCCGGCATCGCCTTCAGCGTTTCGGCCGGACCCGCGCCGATGGTGCCCCAGGACAGCGTGGTCGGCGTGAGGTAGCCGGTGACGATCATGAAATAGCTGTCATCGGCATCGGCATCGATGCCGTCCACCTCCACCGTGCTCAGCGGCGGCGCGCCGGCCAGTGGAGTGCGCTGCCAGGCGCCCGCGCGGGGCGTCAGCACTTCCTGGCGGCTGACCACGTCATCGAGAATGTTGAGGACGAGGTGGTGGCGGGTCCAGGTCCAGCTCGCCAGCGAGGTCGTCGCCGCCGGCGTGAACAGCGCGCCGAAGTCGCGCTGGCCGGCCATGAAGGCATCGAAGCGCGTTGCCAGCAGGGATCCGGCGGGCCAGGTCCTGCCGCCCGTAGTCCAGTCGCTGCGCAATTCCACCAGCAGCCATTCGCGGTGGGCGGCGACCCGTGCATCCAGCGGCACCTCGAGCTTCACCAGCGTGCCATCGGCCTTGCGCAGGAAGGTTTCGCTGGTGAAGAAGTCGATCACGCGGGTGACGAACTCGCGCTCGTAGCCGGGCGTCAGGTCGCGCGTGGCGCCGACGCCGAGGTCGTCGTCACGTCCTTCGTACACCAGGGTCGCGCTGGCCAGCGGCGTGCCGCGTGTCCACAGTTTGGCCAGGCGCGGATAGCTCGACCTGGTCATCGAACCCGGGCCAAAGTCGGTGCCGACGAACACGTGGTTCGCATCGACCCAGGCGATCTCGGTCTTGGCTGCCGGCAGCACGAAGCCGTCCTTCACGAACGCCTTGTCGACCAGGTCGAACTCGCGGACCACCTTGGCATCGCCCCCGCCCGGCGAGAGCAGCAGCAGGCAGCGCCGGTATTCGGGCTTCAGGCAGTGCGCGCCCTGCCACACCCACTTTTCCCCTTCGTCCCTGGCCAGCGCGTCGATGTCGAGTACGGTCTCCCAGGCGGGTTCGGCCTTGCGGTATTCGGCCAGGGTGGTGCGTCGCCACAGGCCGAGCGGGTGGGCCGCGTCCTTCCACAGGTTGTAGAAGCGGTCGCCGATCTTGCTGATGTAGGGAATCTTCGCGTCCGAATCGAGCACTTCGAGGATCGCCTTGCGCGTGCGCTCGAACTCGGGCGTATCGGCATACGCCTTGGCGGTGATCGCGTTCTGCTCGCGCACCCACGTCAGGGCCTTGTCGCCGTGGATGTCCTCCAGCCACCGCCAGGGATCGGTGTCCGGCGCGCTGGCATCGGCGGCGTGGGTCGTTGTGACGGCGGGCTTCTCCGGCATGGGCATACAGGCACTCAAGGCAAGGGCCGTGACAAGCGCGGCGAGGACGCGGGCTGGATGTGGCATGGGCGTTCCACAAGCGGGGTGAAGCGCCCATCGTCGTGAGCCGCCAGGCGATTGTCCAGCCCTGCCGGGCCGGATCGGGCCCGATCCGGCCGGGCGGCCGGGCGCAGGCCACGTCCGGCGCGCAGGCGCGATTGCGTCCTCCATCGGCTTCGGCGTGGGTTGGCGGCAAGCATGGCGCGGCGTGGGCCGACATCTAAAGCTGCCGATCTTCATCGTCCGCCAGGAAGAGTTCCGCCTGGTCGGGCGTGTCGTCCGGATCGAAGAAGTTGCCCAGGCCCACCCCGACCAGGCGATACAGCGTGGTCGGCGCCAGCCCCACCTGCGCGCGCAGGTCGAGCGCAAGGTCGGTCAGGGTCGCCGCCGAGCGCGGCGGGCTGTCCGGTGTGCGGCTGCGGGTAAGGATGCGGAACTCGTGCGTCTTGAGCTTCAGCACCACGGTGCGAGCGATGCGCGGGCTGCGCCGGGCAGCCGCCCAGGTGCGTGCGGCCAGATCGCGGATCAGCGGTTCCAGGGCGGCGAGGGGCGCGTCGCTGGCCAGCGTGTCTTCCGTCGAGATCGACTGGGTCGGCCGGTCCGGCCGCACTTGCGCGTGGTCGATGCCCAGCGCCAGCTCCGCCAGGCGCCGTCCGTAGCGCCCGAAGCGCGCTTCCAGCGCATGCACGTCCAGCCTGCGCAGGTCGCCGACCGTGCGCACGCCGATGGCGGCGAGCTTGCCGTCCATCACCTTGCCCACGCCTGGAATGCGCGCCACCGGCAGGGGCGTGAGGAAGTCCAGGACCTCGGGCGGGCGTATGACGAACAGGCCGTCGGGCTTGCGCCAATCCGAGGCGATCTTGGCGAGGAACTTGGCCGGCGCCACGCCCGCCGAGGCGGTGAGCCCGGTCTGCGCACGGATGTCGGCGCGGATGCGCCGCGCGATGGCGGTGGCCGAGAGCAGCGCGGACTTCGGCGCGCTGACATCCAGGTAGGCCTCGTCCAGCGACAGCGGTTCGACCAGATCCGTGTGTTCGAGCAGGATGGCGCGCACCTGGCGCGAGACGGCCTTGTAGCGCGTGAAGTCCGGCGGCACGAACACGGCGTCGGGGCACAGGCGCTCGGCACGCATGGCGGGCATGGCCGAACGGATGCCGAAGCGGCGCGCCTCATAGCTGGCCGCGCACACCACCGAGCGCGCGCCGCGCCAGGCCACCACCACCGGTCGGCCGCGCAGGGCCGGCGCGTCGCGCTGCTCGACCGCGGCATAGAAGGCATCCATGTCGACGTGGATGAACTTGCGGGTGGGTGTTGCCGACTGCGACATGCCGATGATGCTAGCGCCGCGGCGGCGGATGCGGCGATTTCCTACGCCAGGACGCGACATTGTGCCCTCCTCGCCGGGCGCGCGCCGCGCGAGCATCAGGCATCGTCCTGCGGAGCCGAGCCATGCGTTCTTTCCCTACCCGCCAGCGCGGCTGGTTGTTGATCCTGTTCGCCGTCGTGAGCACGCCAGTGATGGCCCAGGACGCCTGGCGCTGTCGCGCTGCCGATGGCGCGCTGAGCTTCCAGGACCATCCCTGTGCGCCTGGCGCACAGCAGCGTGAAATCGTCTTCGCCCCGGCACCAGCGCCCGCGCCATCGCCCGATTACCTGCTGCCCGCGGCCCCGGCTGGCGTGCGCTTGGTCCCGGCCCGTACCGCGCGCGAGTCCGCACCGCGCTCGTTCGAATGCCGTGCCGCCAATGGCGAGGTGTTCTATCGGCACGGCGCGTGTCCAGCCTCGATCGCCGATGCCACGCACCGGGCCGCTGGCGGCTCGCGCCGAAGTGGCCCTGCTTCCGTGCGCGTGACGGCGGTACCGCTTGCGCGCCGCGAGGCCTGCCGGCGCATGCACGCATCCGGCGCGGGCGCACGTGCGGGGCGCGCGCGCGACGAGGATGTCTCCACCTACGAGCGCAACCTCGGACGCGATCCGTGCCGCTAGGCGGCCTACAATCGGCCTGTGTATCGCCGTTGAAACGCCGCCCATGCCGCTGCCGTCGCTGTCCCCGCGCATCCTCCTGCCCGTCGTTGCCGCCCTCGCCCTGCTGGCCTGTTCACCCGCGCCTGCGCCGCCCGCCGTCGCGCCGGCCCCGGCCGCGCAGGGCGAGAAGGAACTGGCCCTGTACCGCACCCTGCGCGAGCAGGGTTCATGGGAGTACGCCGCGCCCATCGGCAAGGAGATCGTCGAGCGCTATCCCGCCAGCGCGGCGGCCACCGAAGTCGCCGCCACGCTGGCCGAGACGACCGCCAGGGCGGAAGCGCAGGTGACCCGGCGCCGGCTGGAGCGGCTGTGGAGCTACCAGTCGGGCACGGAATCCGGTGGCCAGCAGGTCAGCGCCTCGATCTACAGCGACGGCGGTGTCGCCGCCGAGCGCGTGCGCCTGGTGCTGCGCCGTCATTCCGACTGGGGACAGAGCGTCTATCTCTACGGCAGCGGCAAGGGCTTCGTGTGCCGCGGCAACTGCCGCATCGAGGCGCATTTCGACGCCGCGCCGCGCAAGCTGGCTGCCTACCGGCCGGATACGGGCGAGCCGGCGCTGTTCATTGCCGACGACAAGGACTTCATTGCACGCCTGTCCAGGGCGCAGGTGATCCGCATGGACGTGGTCGAGCAGGATCGGGGCAAGCGCAGCCTGACCTTCGAGGTGGGCGGCTTCGATGCGGCGAAGTTTCCGCCGCTGGCCAGGGGCAAGTGAGCAACTCCTTCAGACCGCGTCCGGATCGCTTGCTTCGAGCGTGACGCCGGTCGCCACGACCTGGTAGTGACGCCGCCCGAGTACGCGCAGTGCGCCGCCGTCGGCGAGGCAGACCCGATCCAGGCGCTCGATCCAGGCATTGGACCGGCGCGCCGGTTCGACGTAGACATGCACCTCGTAGTCGTTCCCGTCGCTGCCGCGTGCGTGGTAGAGATGTTTCAGCACCACCATGATCCGCCCATGATCGCGCGGAAACGCCAACGCTGCCAGTCGGCGTGCATTGGCCTTTTCGCCGGTGCCGCGCGCTCACCGCCTCGCGTTCCTGCGCGCCTGTTCGTCCGGCGCGCACCGCCGCTGAGGGGGAACGGCAAACGCCGGCGCGCAATGCGGCAGCAAGCGCACGTGGCGATGACCCTGCCTCGATCAGCCCCGGCATTGACGAACCCCCGCCCCATGCCTGACGCTGCGGCCTTCGGAACGGGAGGGCGTGGCATGCGGGTCATTCTTTGGGTCGTCGCGGTACTCCTGCTGCTGGGCGCCGGCATGGCCTGTGCCGAGACCGGTGCCCCGCTGGTGCGTGACCTGCCGCCGGGGCTGGTCATCCCGGATGCAGCGCGGCCGGGTCCGCAGTTCGATGTCGAGCGTGCCACCCAGGCCTATCTGGACCTCCTGACGCCCGAGCAGCGCGCGGCATCGGACGCCTACTTCGAGGGCGGCTACTGGCTGCAGCTGTGGGGCCTCCTGTATGGCCTGGGCGTTGCCGCCCTGCTGCTCCTGAGCGGGCTGTCCCAGCGCATGCGCGATATCGGCGAGCGCTTCAGCCGGCGTCCCTGGCTGCAGGTGGTGGTGTACGGCGTGCTGTGGCTGCTGGTGGGCTACCTGCTCGGGCTGCCGCTGTCGATCTACGAAGGCTTCCTGCGCGAACACCAGTATGGCCTGGCCACGCAGACCTTCGGTGCCTGGTTCGGCGACAGCCTCAAGGGCCTGGCCGTGGGCCTGGTCATCATGCCCCTGGTGCTGGCCGCGCTGTATGCCGCGGTGCGCCGCGCCGGAACGCGCTGGTGGCTGTGGGCCGGTGGCGGCGCCTTCGTCTTCATCCTGTTTTCCTCGATGCTGGCGCCGGTACTGGTGGCGCCGCTGTTCAACGACTACCAGCCGCTGCGCGAGGGGGCGGTGCGCCAGGCCGTGCTGTCGCTGGCGCGCGCCAATCAGGTGCCGACCACCGACGTGGTCGAGTTCGACGCCTCGCGCCAGACCACGCGCATCAGCGCCAACGTGGCCGGGTTTGCCGGCACCACGCGCATCGCGCTCAACGACAACCTGCTCGACAAGACCTCGGAGCCGGAGATCAAGGCCGTGCTCGGCCATGAAATGGGCCACTACGTGTTGAACCATGGCCTGCGCCTGACCATCTACCTCACCCTGGTGCTGGTCCTGGCGTTCTGGGTGGTGCACCGGGTGCTGGACTGGGCGCTGGCGCGCTGGGGCCGGCGGCTGCAGCTGCGCGGACGCGCCGATCCGGCGGCCCTGCCGCTGGTGATCGCCATCCTGTCGTTGTTCTTCTTCCTGGCCACGCCGCTCACGAATTCGATCGTGCGTCAGGCCGAGGCCGAGGCGGATCTGTACGGCCTGAATGCGGCGCGCGAACCCAATGGCTTCGCCATGGCGGCCATGCGCCTTTCGACCTACCGCAAGATCCAGCCCGGAACGTGGGAAGAGCGCATCTTCTATGACCACCCCAGTGGCTATCAGCGCGTGCGCGCCTCGATGCTCTGGCTGAACGAGAACCAGGACAATCCGACCGCCCACGCGCCGGCGCCGAACGCGCCGCAGTGGCCGGCGCAGTGAGGGCCTGAGCGCGCCGGCTGGCGCCCGGCGGCGGCTCAGGAAGCGTTGGACTTGTCCGCCGGTGGCGCAACCTTGCGTGCCTGCCAGGTGGCCAGTCTCGCGGGTTTCTTCCAGGCCGTGTAGAGCTCGATGCCGCTGTCCACCACTTCCTGCGTGCGTGGGTGCTCGGGCCCGTAGGAGGGTGCTTCGGCGAACAGGCTCCAGGCGCGATCGAGCAGGCTTTCGGCCTCGTCGAACTTGCGTTCCAGGATGAGGATCGAGGCCAGGCCGCGCAGCATGGCCGCGCGATAGGGATTGTCGCCGAACGCCTGATCGGCGTGCTCGACCACGAAGCGCGCATGCTGCTCGGCCGCAGCGAGATCGCCCGCGTCGCGCAGCATCAGCGAGAGGTTGCCTTCGGCCATCAGCGTGCGCGGCGCCTGCGGCCCATACAGCTGGCGCGCGGTTTCCAGCGCACGCAGGTAGTAGGGCCGCGCTTCTTCCAGGTGGCCGGAGTAGCGCAGTGCACTGCCCAGGTTCATCACCACCACCAGGGTGCGCGGGTGGGCGGGTCCGTAGATGCGCTCGATCACCGGCAGGACCGGGGTCAGCAGTTTCACCGTTTCGGGGTAGTTCTCCTGCTCGTTTTCGAGCACCGCCAGGGTGACCGTGGCACCCACCGTGCGCAGGTCATCCGGCCCGCGCAGGCGGCGATAGCGGCCGATCAGCGATTGCAGCAGGTGCCGCGCTTCCGCGTAGTTGCCGCCCACCGTGTCGCTGATCGCCAGCGACTGCAGGGTGACCAGCGTATCTGCATCGTCCGCGCCGAGCGCGGCGGTCTGTCGTTCCAGCACGCCTTTCAGGCGCGTGCGCGATTCTTCGACCTTGCCGGTTTCGCGCTCCAGCGCGCCCAGGGTATGTTCCACGCGCAGTCGCAGGCGATCCGTGGCGGGCAGGTCGCCGACCAGCGCCAGCGCCTTGTTCGCCTCCGCCAGTGCCTGGTCCGGCTTGCCGGCACGGCTGAGTGCGTCCGCGCGACGACGCAGGATGTCCGCCACCTGCAGCTGCGAGGAGGGGGCTTCGCGGGCCGCCGCCAGGGCCGCCTGGTAATGCGCATCGGCGCGTTCGAACTCGCCGATCGAGGCATAGCTGTCGGCAATCGTCGCTTCGATGTCGGCATGCACGTCGTGCTGGTCGGCCAGTTCGCGGTCGGCACGCTCGGCGGCGGCATCCAGCAGGGTACGCAGGAGCTGGTTGTCCATGCCGCGCGCATGGTCCGGGTCGATGCCGGCGAGCATGCCGCGCACGAACTCGGACACCTGCGCGGACTTGGCTGCTTCGGCCCTGGCCACCGTCTCGGACTGACGCGCCAGTTGCATGCCATGCACGGCGAGCGCAATGCCGGCCAGCAGGGCCAGCGCCACCAGGCCGGCCGCGGCCAGCCCGAAACGGTGGCGCGCGGCGAAACGGCTGGCCAGGTACAGGCGCGTTGGCGGCATCGCCTGCAGCGGACGGCGGGCGCGGAAGCGGTCCAGGTCATCGGCCAGGGCGGCGGCCGACGCGTAGCGATCCTCGCGGCGCGGCGCCAGCGCCTTGCGCAGCACCGCGCGCAACTCGCGCGGCAGGCTCTGGGTGGCCTGGACCAGGTCGCCGCCGGCCGGTGCCTGGGCGGCCTTGCTGCGCTGGCTGTCCAGGCGCTCGAACAAGATCGCGGCCGGATGGCCCGAAAGGTGCGCGGAGCTGCCCAGTGCGATGACGTCGCTGTCGGTGAGCACCTCGAACAGCATCACGCCCAGTGAATACACGTCGCTGCGCGTGTCCAGGCGTTGGCCGTCGCGGCGGTTCTGTTCCGGGCTCATGTACACCGCGGTGCCGGCGGTTTCCGCGGTGAGCGCGCCACTGCCGCCGCCGTCTGCGATGGCGATGCCGAAATCGATGATGGTCGGCATCGGCTCGCCGTCGATGTCGCGCACCAGCACGTTGGCCGGCTTCAGGTCGCGGTGGATGATGCCCTTCTGGTGCGCGTGCTGGACACCGTGGCAGACCCGGGCGAACAGGCTCAGGCGCTGGGCCAGATCCAGTCCGGCTTCGCGGCAGAACTGGGTGATCGGCTTGCCCTCGACCACTTCCATCGCGAGGTAGGGGCGCCCATCGGGCGTGGTGCCGGCATCGAACACCTGGGCGATGGCCGGGTGCTGCATCTGTGCCAGGGCCTGCCGCTCGACGTCGAAGTAGGCCAGTGCCAGCGGGCTGGAGAACTGTTCGCGCAGGAGCTTGAGTGCCACCTCGCGGCGTACCGGCTGGGTCTGCTCGGCCAGATACACGCGCCCCATGCCGCCTTCGCCGAGCCGGCGCAGGATGACGAAGGCGCCGATGCGCGTGCCTGCTTCGAGCGCGCCGCCATCCGCCGCCGCGGCAACGTGGCTGCCCTGCAGTTCGGTGGCGTCGTCGGTGCGGGCATCGGAAGAAGGAGGCGTGGCGTTCATGTTGGCAGGAAAATCGCTGTGCATGGCGCGGCGCCGTCCAGTTTAGCCACTTGGCCGCCGCAGGGGCGGACGCGGATCCGCCACTTATCGCTTAAACTCATCCAAACGACACCTTGCCTGCCCATGAGTTCCGGCGACCGCGATTACATCACCACCCAGCGCCGTACCTTCCGCCCCGCCAACGATTTCGGCAACGGCGCGGGCCTGCCTGCCTGCCTGGTCGTGCTGCAGGGGCAGCGGCTGGGGCAGCGCATCGATGTCGGCGTGACACCGCTGGTGGTCGGACGCGCGCCCGAGTGTGATTTCCAGGTCGTCGATCGCAGTGTGTCGCGCCAGCACGCGCAGATCTGGAAGGGCCTGTTCGGCTACCGCATCAAGGACCTGGGCTCCACCAACAAGACCCTGCTCAACGAGCAGCCGATCATCGAGGCCGAGCTCAAGGACGGCGACCAGGTGACGATCGGCAACTGCGTGCTGAAGTTCATGGAGCGCTCCTCGGTCGAGGCGCGCTATCACGAGGAAATCTACCAGCTCGCCACCATCGACCCGCTGACCGGACTCTACAACCGCCGCCATTTCCTGGAACTGCTGGAGCGGGAACTCGCGCGCAGTGCCGGGCACGGGCGGCCGTTGGCCCTGCTCATCATCGACCTGGACCATTTCAAGCAGGTCAACGATCGCTTCGGCCATCCGGCCGGCGACCTGGTGCTCAAGCAGGTGGCCGCCACCCTGCGCGGGGACGCCTGCGATGATTGCATCGTGGCGCGCATCGGTGGCGAGGAGTTTGCCGTGGTGCTGGCCGAGCGCACCCTGGCGCAGGCCCTCGCCTTTGCCGAAGCGCTGTGCCGCAAGGTTGCCGCCATGCCGCTGCCGCCTGAAGCGGGCACCGATCGCGTCACCGTCTCCATCGGTGTGGCTGCACTGCGCGCGGCGACCGGCTCGGTCGGCGAGCTGATGCGTGCGGCCGACGCGCAGCTCTATCGCGCAAAAGCGGAGGGACGCAATCGCGCGCTGGCGGAGGATTGAAGCCCCCCGCGCCGGCCGCCGGCGGCTGCGCGTCCATCGGGGTGCTGGCCGTGCGGGCCGCGCGCGGCCACAATAGACGCAACTTCGAGTCCTGAAAGAATGCCTGCTGGAGATCCCATGAGCGCACCCCAAGAAGCCCGCGTACCGGACATCGGTCACTTCAGCAACATCCCGGTGATCGAGGTGCTGGTCAAGGTGGGTGACACCGTCAAGCGCGACCAGGGCCTGGTTACGCTGGAGTCGGACAAGGCCACCATGGAAGTCCCGGCGCCCTTCGATGGCGTGGTGCGCGAGGTGAAGGTCAAGCTGGGTGACGAGGTCTCCGAAGGGGCCGTGGTGGCGCTGATCGAAGCGGCCGCCGGGGAGGCCGCGGACACACCCGCGCCGCAAGCGCAGCCGCCGGCTCCGGCTGAGGCTGCGGCCCCTGCGCCGCCCGCACCCGCCGCGCCGAAGTCGCCTTCCGCGCCGAAGGCGGCTGCACCGGCGACGGCCGCTGCGGCACCGCGCGAGCAGGTCGCCTATGCCGCCGAGGAAATGGAAACGCACAGCCCGCCGGTGCCCTTCGGTGCCGGCACCGTCGCGCCCGGACAGGTGCCCTATGCGAGCCCGGCGGTGCGCCTGTTTGCGCGTGAGCTGGGCGTGGACCTGGCCCGCGTGCGTGGCAGTGAGCGCAAGGGCCGCATCGTCAAGCAGGATGTCCGCGACTATGTGAAGTCCAGCCTGGCCATGGCCGGCACGGCCCGCGCCGGCGGCGCTGGCGGTGGGCTGGAGCTCCTGCCCTGGCCAAGTATCGATTTCTCGAAGTTTGGTGAAATCGAGGTGGTGTCGCGCTCCCGGATCAAGAAGATTTCCGGCGCCAACCTGGCCCGCAACTGGGCCATGATCCCGCACGTCACGCAGCACGATGAGGCCGACATCACCAGCCTGGAGGACCTGCGCGTCACGCTCAACAAGGAAATCGAGAAGTCGGGCACCCGGGTCACCATGCTGGCGTTCCTGGTCAAGGCCGTGGTCGCGGGCCTGAAGAAGTTCCCCGAGTTCAACGCCTCCCTGGACGCCGACGGCGACCACCTGATCCTGAAGAAGTATTTCCACGTCGGTTTCGCCGCCGATACCCCCAACGGACTGGTGGTACCGGTGATCCGCGAGGCCGACACGAAGGGCGTGATCGAAATTGCCGCGGAAACGGCAGCGCTGGCGAAGCAGGCGCGCGAGGGCAAGCTCGGCCCGGCCGACATGTCCGGCGGCTGCTTCTCCATCTCCAGCCTGGGGGGCATCGGAGGCACGGCGTTCACGCCGATCGTCAATGCGCCGGAGGTGGCCATCCTCGGCGTTTCGCGTGCGTCCATGAAGCCGGTCTGGAACGGCGAGAAGTTCAAGCCGCGGCTCATGCTGCCGCTTTCGCTCAGCTACGACCACCGCGTCATCGACGGTGCCGCTGCGGCGCGCTTCACCGTCTATCTCGGTGAAGTGCTGGCCGACATGCGCCGCGTGCTGCTCTGAGGCGGGGACGGACATGGCCAACACGATCGAAGTCAAGGTGCCCGACCTCGGCAACCTGCACGCGGTGCCGGTGATCGAGATCCTCGTCAAGCCCGGCGACACGGTGTCCAAGGAACAGGGTCTGGTGACGCTGGAGTCGGACAAGGCGACCATGGAGGTGCCCGCGCCGGTCGCCGGGGTGGTGAAGGCCGTGCGCGTCCAGCTGGGCGACGAGGTGGGCGAAGGCAAGGTCGTGGCCGTGCTGGAAACGGCCGCGTCCGAGTCGGAGCCCGGGTCCGCGCCCGCACCCGCACCTGCATCTGCACCCGCCGAATCCGCACCGGCCACGCCCGCCGCAGCCATGGGCGCCAGCGCTGCCCGCGCGCCGGCGCCGCCAGGCACGGCGCCGCAAGCGCGCGCCGACAGCGGCCGCAAGGCCGACATCGAATGCCAGGTGCTGGTCCTGGGCGCAGGACCCGGCGGTTACACGGCGGCCTTCCGCGCCGCCGACCTTGGCCAGGACACGGTGCTGGTCGAGCGCCATCCCACCCTGGGCGGCGTGTGCCTCAACGTCGGCTGCATCCCGTCCAAGGCCCTGCTGCACGCGGCACGGGTGATCGACGAGGCTGCGCATGCCGCCGACATCGGCATCCGTTTCGGCGCGCCGAAGATCGATCTCGATCGCCTGCGCGCGAACAAGGACAAGGTGGTCGGCCAGCTCACCGGCGGCCTGGCCGGCATGGCCAGTCAGCGCAAGGTGCGCGTCGTCCAGGGTGCCGGTCGCTTCGTGTCGCCGCACGAGGTGGAAGTGGCCGGCGCCGACGGCGCGAAGAAACTGATCCGCTTCGAAAAGGCCATCATCGCCGCCGGTTCGCAGGCACTCAAGCTCCCGGGCTTCCCCTGGGACGATCCGCGCGTGATGGATTCGACCGATGCGCTGCTGCTCGAGGACATCCCGAACAGGCTGCTGGTGGTCGGCGGCGGCATCATCGGCCTGGAGATGGCTTGCGTGTATGCCGCGCTTGGCAGCCAGGTCACCGTGGTCGAGCTGCTCGACCAGTTGATGCCGGGTACCGATGCGGACCTGGTGCGGCCATTGCAGCAACGCCTGGCCAAGCGCTACGCCGGCATCCACCTCAAGGTCAGGGTGGCCAAGGTGGAGGCGCAGAAAAAGGGCCTGAAGGCCACCTTCGAAGGCGACAAGGCACCCGAACCGCAGGTCTACGACCGCGTGCTGGTTGCGGTCGGGCGCACGCCCAACGGTGGCAGGATCGGTGCCGAGGCGGCGGGCGTCGCGGTGACCGAGCGCGGCTTCATCCCGGTGGACAGGCAGATGCGCACCAACGTGGCGCACATCTTTGCCATCGGCGATCTGGTGGGCCAGCCCATGCTGGCGCACAAGGCCACGCACGAGGGCAAGGTCGCGGCCGAGGTCGCGGCGGGTGAAAAGAGCGAGTTCGTCGCCCGCGTGATTCCCTCGGTGGCCTACACCGATCCGGAGATCGCCTGGGTCGGTGTCACCGAAACCGAGGCGAAGCAGGCCGGCCTGCCGTATGGGGTGGGCAAGTTCCCGCACGCCGCTTCGGGGCGCGCCCTGGGCATCGGTCGCGCCGAGGGCTTCACCAAGCTGCTGTTCGACGAGTCCACGCGCCAGGTCATCGGTGGCGGCATCGTCGCCCCGAATGCCGGCGACCTCATCGCCGAGGTCGCGCTGGCCATCGAGATGGGCTGCGAGGCGGCCGACATCGCCCTCACCATCCATCCGCACCCGACCCTGAGCGAATCGGTCGGCATGGCGGCCGAGGTGTACGAAGGCACGATCACCGACCTGTACCTGCCCAGGAAGCCGAAAGCCTCGGGCGCATAGCCCCGCGCGCGCGATCCGCGCAGCGGCCCGGTGCGTGCGCCCGCCGCGCGGCCTGCAGGCCGCCCCGGCGTGCACGAGACTGGCGCTGGCGCGGTCAGGCCTGCGCCGCGTGCGCGAGGTGGCCGGCCAGATCGATCGCGGCGGTAAAGCCCGCGACCAGGTGCACGTCGCTGCCGGCCGGCAGCACGCCCATCTGGCCCAGGACCTGTTGCGGCTGCGGTTGCAGGCCCGAAATCACCAGCACGATGCCCTTGCGGCGGCAGCGCTCGATCAGGCTCCTGAGCGCGTGCACGCCGCTGGAATCGATCATCGGCACCAGGCGCATGCGCAGGATGAACACCCGTGGCCGCTCGCGGAACTGGTCGAGCAGGTCATCCAGCCGATTGGCCGCGCCGAAGAACAGCGGCCCGGAAATCTGGAACGCCTCCACGCCCTCCGGCAGCAGCTGGCGCTGGCGCGTATCGGCCGGGTTTTCGCGTTCTTCACCGGCGAGCAGGCGCACGCCCGAGGTGATTTCCACGGTTTCGGCCATGCGGAACATGAACACGAACGCGGCCACGACCACCCCGACCTCGATGGCCACGGTCAGGTCGAAGGCGACGGTGAGACCAAAGGTGAGCAGCAGCACCACGCGGTCGCCGATCGGTGCGGACATGGTGTGGCGGAAGGCCTCCATCTCGCTGATGTTCCAGGCCACGATCAGCAGGATCGCGGCCAGCGCGGCCAGCGGCACATAGCCCATCAGGGGCGCCAGCAGCAGCATGAACACCAGCAGGAACACCGCGTGCAGGATGCCGGCCACCGGCGTGCGCCCACCGGCGCGGATGTTGGTCGCCGTGCGCGCGATGGCGCCGGTCGCCGGCAGGCCACCGAACAAGGCCGAACCGACGTTGGCGACACCCTGCGCGACCAGTTCCGCATTGGAGCGATGCCGGCGGCCGGTCATGCCGTCGGCGACCACCGCCGAGAGCAGCGACTCCACGCCGCCGAGGAAGGCGATGGTCAGCGCGCCGGGCAGAAGTTCGCGCAGGCGGTCGAAGGGGATGGTCGGGAACTCGATCGGCGGCAGGGTCGCCGGCAGTTCGCCGAAGCGGCTGGCAATGGTCTCGGTGGGCAGGCCAAGGATCACCGCAATGGCCGTGCAGGCCACCAGCGCGATCAGGAAGCCCGGCCAGGCCGGCCGCCAGCGGCGCAGGCCCACGATGGACGCCACGCCCAGCACCGTCAGCGCCAGAGCGGCGGGCTGGATGCTGCCGATGTGTTCGGCGTAGGCCTGCCAGCGCGGCAGGAACTCGGCCGGCACCGCGCCCATGCGCAGCCCCAGGGCGTCCTTGATCTGGCTGGAGAAGATGCTCACCGCGATGCCGGCGGTGAAGCCGGTGATGACCGGCTGCGGCATGTACTTCATCAGCGTCCCCAGGCGCAGCAGCCCGGCCGCAATCAGGATCAGGCCGGCCATCAGGGTGCACACGATCAGCCCGCCGTAGCCATGTTCCTGGATGATGGCAAACACAACCGGAATGAAGGCCGCGGTCGGCCCGCCGATCTGCACCCGCGAGCCACCCAGCAGCGAAATCAGGAAGCCGGCGACGATGGCCGTGGCCAGGCCCTTGTCGGGCGAAGCGCCGCTGGCGATCGCCAGTGCCATGGCCAGCGGCAGCGCCACCACCGCGACGGTGAGGCCGGCGAGGGTGTCGCCGCGCAGGTCGCGCCAGCGGTAGCCCTCGCCAAGCACGGTCGCGAGCTTGGGCAGGAACTGGACGAGGGCCGGGCGCGATCGTGCACCGCTCATGCATTCACCATGGAAGTGACTCCGCATTGCCCGCCGGGCAGGCGCGAGCGTGGGTCGTGGACGAACGCTCGATCATCGCTCCTGCGACGGCAGCTCGGCAAGGCTGCGGATCGACCGCCCTGCCGTTCTGCGCTTGCGTTCCTTGTCGCGGGCGCGTGCATCCGGCACCATGCGCGGTCGCAGCCCCTGTTGCCGACCCCTGACCTGCATTACTCCGCCATGCCCGCCTGCTCCCGCCGCATCCTGGGGCGCCGTTCCCGTGATCGTTGATTTCACAAGGAATCCGCAAGCGCTGCCCGGTGCGTGCGACGTCTGCGTGATTGGTGGCGGCCCCGCCGGCATCGTCACCGCCCTGGAACTGGCCCGGCGCCGGCCCGACTGGCACATCGTGCTGCTCGAAGGCGGCGGCACGACCATGCCGCCGCCTGCCGAACTGGACCCTTATGTGGGCACCAGCGCGGGGAAGGCCCCCTATCCGCTGTCCGGCTCGCGGCTACGCTTCCTCGGTGGTACCAGCAATCACTGGGGCGGGTGGTGCCGGCCGTTCGACGTCGAGGATTTCGGGCCACGTCCATGGCTGGCGCGCAGCGAATGGCCGCTCGAACGCGCGGATCTGGAGCCGTGGTATGCCAAGGCAGCCAAATGGTGCGAAATCGGCTCGACCGACTACGCCGAGGACTCCCTTTCGCCGGAACTTGCCGATGGCATCCTGGCGGTGGCCGATTCCGCGCTCCTGTGCAACAAGTATTTCCGCTTCAGTCCACCCACGCGATTCGGACGACGCTACCAGGAAGCCCTGGAGCAGACGCCCAATCTGAAGGTGCTGCTGCGCGCCAATGCGGTGGGTCTCGACTGGCTCGGAGAGCGCGTGGATGCTGTGCGCATCGCCAGCACGCAGGGTGCAGCCGGGCGCCTGAAGGCAGGCCGCGTCGTGGTTGCGCTGGGCGGCATCGAAACCACGCGCTTCCTGCTGGTGAATGCGCGCCAGGCGCCACCCGGCAGCGGGCTGGGCTCAGCCATGCTCGGGCGCTGCTTTGCCGACCACTTCGGCCTCACTCCGGCCGAGGCCCTCCTGCCTGCCCAGCTGCAATACGCGCGTGTGGAGCACCCGACGGGCACGGTCATGCCGGTGCTGGCCTTGCGCGCCGACGCCCAGCGTGCGCTGGCGACGCCGGATTTCTGCATCACGCTGGTTCCGCAGCCTGAAGCGGGCAGCCTCGAGCCTGCCTACGCCAGCAACGCCGCCCTGGGCTTTCGTGGCGGGCAGCACTGGCGCTATCGGATGCAACTGATCTGCGAGCCGCCGGCGAACCCGGACAACCGCATCACCCTGCTCGACGAAGTCGATCGCCTTGGGGTGCCGCGTTTGCGCCTGGACTGGCACGTCGCGCCGGACGATTTCCGCGCGAGTGTGGCGAGTCTGCGCGAAGTCGGTGCCGAGCTGGGTGCATTGGGCCTGGGTCGGCTGCGCACCTTCGATGAAGCCGAATTTGCACAAGGCGCGCCCAGCGTCGGCTTCCACCATCTTGGCAGTGCGCGCATGGCGGACAATGCCGAGGGTGGCGTGGTCGACGCCCGCTGCCGGGTGCACGGCATCGAAAACCTGCACGTGGCGAGTTCGGCAACGTTTCCGGCCTGCGGGTTCTCCAATCCGACCCTGACCATCGTGGCACTGGCCGTGCGTCTCGCTGCACATCTGACCGGGGTATCGGGCAGCCAGGCCGAGGAGCCATCCTGATGCGGCGCCGCGGATTCCTGATCGGGGGCGCCTCGGCGCTGCTGCTGGGCTCGGGCGCGGTGTGGCTGCAACGCGGCGCGCCGTGGCGCGGTGCCGAGACTGCCAGCGCCGTGCGCGCGCGCCTGCGCCTGGGCGACGGCGCCTACGCGGCCATCCGCGCCCTGCAAGGTACCGATCCGATTGCCGGCGCCGCCATGGCCGCCATGCAGGGCGTCGCCGACCCTGCGATCGCAATCGAGAATTCCTTGATCGAGCGTCTGGGACTCGCGCGCGAACTGGATATCGCCGCGCCCGCCTTCGACCGCCGTCTCGCCGCGGCCATTGGCGAGGATTTCCGGCAGGCTCGCCTGTGCGCCGGGTCGGATTGGGTGCTCAGCCAGACCGAGTGCGAGGTTGCCGCGCTGCGCCTGATGGTTTTCGGCGCCCAGCCTTCGGTGACCAACGAGGAGGGATATGCCCAGGGGCAGATCGCCGAGATCATCGACTGGGGCCAGCGCGAGACCCAGCAGGACACCCCGTTCAATGTCCAGGGCGATGGCCACTCGGGCATCTGGATCAAGACGCGCGGCGCACCGCCCTGGGTGCGTTTCGAAATCGGCGGTGAACGGGTGGGCACGGTGCATACCGGCGATCTGATCACGACCGGACTGTATGGCGACCTGCAGGGCCGCATCCTGTCGACGCCGGGCGCGTATGAAGTCGCCCTGGTCGATGAGATGGCCCGCATTCGCCAACCCTTCGGGGTCTTCACGGTGCGCCCACGGGCTGCGCGGCTGGTGCGTGCCGATGGTTCGGTATCGAAGGTATTCTGTCCGGTGCAAGGCTGGGGCCCGAGCGCAGCCGTGGCCGGTCAGCCGGCCAATCCGCAACCCAACGGCAACGAAGCGTTCTGGATCCAGACGGCCTGCGCACCGCCATCGGTGCGTGCATTCCTGGGCGAGACCGAATTGCGTACGACGGTTTCCCTCGATCTGGTCACTGCCTCGGTGCCACGTTCACGCATTGCCAGGCCCGGCGAGTGGATGCTGGAACTGCGTGATCGTGAAAGCGGCGAAGTCCTGCAGGTCGGCCGGTACGCGGTGGTGGCGGGGCCGGCCGCGCCGGTGGCTGAAGCGGCGCACTGAGCGCCCTAGGCGCGGCCCAGCCGCAACGCCGGGTGCGGCACGCGCTCGATGAACTCGCGGCGCAGCTCCGCGATCAGGCGCCGCTGGCTGCCGAAAGGAACCATCACGGCCGCCTCGTCCAGACGTGCCCAACGGAACGCGGAATGCTCGCCATTGAGCCGTACCGCGACATCCTCGGCCACCTGGGCGACGAAGGCCGGTACCAGCTGGATACAGGCGTTGGCCGGGTCATAGAACTGCTCGCAATAGCTGGTGGCCCAGAATCCGGCCGGTAGCAGGCCGGTTTCCTCGACGAGTTCACGCCAGGCGGCTTGCGCACCGGTTTCGCCGGCCTCGACGTGGCCCGCGACGCAGCTCCACGCGCCGTCGAGATAGCGGCTGGCACGGCGCAGCAGCAGCATGCGCGTGGCCGGACCACTGCCGCGCAGGACGACGATGGACACCATGCTGCATTGGATCGGCACGCCGGGCATCGGCTGGGACTCCTCGCGGTCCGAACCGCGACCGGGCAGGGAAGGGCGGGCGGACGCGCCGATGATTGCACCGCGCGCCGGGCCTGTCGATGATGCAATACCCCGCCTGGAGGCCGCCATGATCGAACTTCTGGCGCGGCTCATTGCCGGCCGCGCGCTGGGCGCGCAGGCGGCGGTGAAGACCCATTCACCGCTCGTCTACCTGCATTGGGAACGCGCCGCCGGCGCGCGCGCCGAATTGCCGGGCGAGGCCGGGGCGCCGGCCAACCCCATGGCGTGAGCGCCGTGCCGGCCGTCAGGGGCCGCCGCGGGCTGGATCCCAGGGTTCGGATGCGGCGAGCAGGTCGCGCAGCCCGGCATCGTCGAGCGCGGCGAGCAGCGCTTCAGCCTGCGCGCGGTTGTCGCCCTCGGCATCGCAGCAGCGGGTCTCGCTGCCACGCATGGCGCTGAACACCAGCAGCAGCCTGCCGTAGGAGGCGTCCAGCAGGGCGGCCTGCCAGGGGCGGCCGGTGGCATCGTGGAAGCTGCGCATGGGCGAAGGATACGGGGCCGGGGCGACCTGGGCCAGCAGGCGACCCCGGTCCCGTTCCGGGGCAATCAGTCGCCGAGGGTGAGCGTACCCTTCATCAGCGCGGCATGGCCGGGGAAGGTGCAGAAGAACGCGTAGTTCTCGCCGGCCTTGAGCTTGCTGACGTCGAACTTGGTGGTGTCGGACTCGCCACCGCCGATCAACTTGGTGCTGGCGATGATGCGCGTGTCGCCCGGCTTCTCGTAGCTGGCCGCGGCGCCGGCCTTGATGCCGTCGGCAACCACGCCAGCCTCGTCGGCGGCGGTCGAGAGCACCCAGTTGTGGCCCATCGCGGTGACCGGCAGCTTGCCGGTGTGCTCGAGCGTGACTTCGAAGGTCTTGCAGGTCTTCGGTACGGTGATCGTCTTCAGGTTGAACTGCATGGCGTCATTGCCTTCGATGGTGATCGCACAGTCGGCGGCCAGCAGCGGAGCGGAGAACAGGCCAAGCAGGGCAAGAACTAGCAGTTTGCGCATGGGAATCACTCCGATCAAGGGAAGGTACAGCGCATATGGTGCACTGCAACGAACGAGATTGCCATGATCCAGGTCAATGCCGGGTGCGGCAGGCTGTCCCAGGGCCATCGCGGCCCAGGGACAGGCGCTGGCACTTCGCCTGACCGGCCCGACTGCGGCAGACTGGGCGCCTGACGAGGAGGATTGCACCGTGCGGGTCTTTTCCCATACCTGTTCCAACACCGAGATCGTCTGCGCGCTGGGCTGTGCCGATATGCTGGTCGGCGTGGACGCCGATTCGGACTACCCAGCGGAGGTCGTCGCGCGCCTGCCGCGTCCTGGACGCGACCTGGATCTGGATGTCGGCGCCGTGCGCGCCCTGGAACCCGATCTGGTGCTGACCTCGCTGACGGTGCCCGGGCACGAACGGGTGGTCGAGGACCTGCGCGCCGCGGGGCTGGAAAGCGTCGTGTGCGATCCGCAGTCGCTGGCGGACATCTACGCCGACATCCGCCGCATCGCCGCCGCCCTTGGCGTGCCCCCGCGTGGCGAGGCACTGGTCGCGCAGATGCAGGCGGCCATGCCGGCAGTGGCGCTGACCGGAGCCCGTCCGCCGGTACTGGTCGAATGGTGGCCCAAGCCGGTCATCGCGCCGGCGCGCCGTTCCTGGGTCAGCGACCTGATCGAGCGTGCCGGTGGCGTGAACCCCTGGGCCGGGGTCGATGCCAAGAGCCTGCCGCTCGAGACTGCCGACGTGCAGGCGGCCGCTCCCGAGCTCATCGTGATGAGCTGGTGCGGGGTGAAGGCGGAAAACTACCGCGCCGAGGTGGTCCGCCGGCGCCCCGGCTGGGCGGCGATTCCGGCGGTCGCCGGCGATCGCATCCAGCCCATCACCGAAGCCTGGCTTGGGCGGCCCGGCCCGCGTCTGGTGGAGGGCTACCGGCGCCTGCGCGCGCTGATCGCCGGCCTGGCCTGAGTGCGCCGCGGGGGATATGCGCCGTTGCCGCGGCATGGCCCGGGCGCTGCCCTGGGCCCGTGCATGACCGGCGCAACCGGTGCTCAGGCGCGGGCCAGCACGAGCACCGCCAGCACGGCCAGGCCGAGCCCCGCCAGGTTGAGGCGGCTCAGCCGTTCGCGAAACAGCACCAGGCCGGTCAGCGACCCCAGCACCACCACGCCAAGATTCATGCTCGCAAATACCAGCGAAGGTTCTCCCGGCAGCGCGCGATGGGCGCGGAGGTAAAAATAGATGTTGCCGAAGTTGGCCAGGCCCAGCGCGATGCCGCCCAGCAGCCCGCGCCATTCCAGCCGCGCGCGGCGCGCGATCAGCAGTGCGAACGACACCGCCAGCGCCAGCGCGAAGACCACCGCCAGCGCGCTGCCCAGCGGCAGGCCGGTGGCGGCGACGCGCTTGAACAGGACGTCGATCACGCCGAAGCCGGCAAACACCAGCAGCGGCCAACGCCAGCCGCCGTGGCCGGCGTCCTGGGCCCGCGTGCGCCAGACCAGCGCGGCCAGCGCCGCCAGGCCGAGCACGCACCCGGCCAGCTTGGCTGAGTTGAACCGCTCGCCGAACAGCACGAAGGCGGCCACCAGGGGCAGGACCAGGGACAGGCGCTGGGCCACGTCGGTGCGCGCGATGCCGGCCGTGCGCACCGAGGCGGCCAGGGCGAGGAAGATGGTCGGCAGCAGCAGGCCCAGGGCCGCAAGTACCCACCATGGCACGCTGGCGTCGGTCAGCGGCGCCAGCGGCGGAGCGAGCAGCAGCAGCGTCGCACCGCCCGCGAGCGCATAGTTCCAGGCGATCGCCTGGCCGACATCCACGCGCCAGCGCGGCGCGAGCTTGAGCAGCACCGATACGAACACACTGCACAGGACGCTGACGAGAATGAAGACCACGGGCATGCCGGTGCGGGAAGGGCGCGCGATTGTGCCATGTGACTGCGGGCCGCCCCGCGTCGCGCCGCGCGTGGGCGAGGCCGTCGGGTCGCCGTGCACGGCTTGCGCGTACCCGGTTGCGCGGTGGTCGCCGCGCGCCTGGGCGCCCCTGCTCGCACTCGCCATCCTCGCCGGTTGTGCGATGCAGCCACGCCCGTCGGCGCCCCCGCCGCCGCCGGAGCAGGTGCGCGCCACGCTCGATCGGTTGTTGCCGCCCGGCATCGGCCAGCGCCAGGGCTGGTCGCAGGACATCACCGCCGCCTTTGCCGCACTGCGTCTGCAACCCTCGGCGCCCAACCTGTGCGCTGCGATCGCCGTCATCGGCCAGGAATCGGGCTTTGTTGCCGATCCGGTGGTGCCAAACCTCGGCCGCATCGCACGCCAGGAAATCGACGCGCGCGCCGCGCGCATGCACATTCCGCGGCTGGCCGTTTCGGCCGCCTTGTCGCTGGACTCACCCGACGGTCGCAGTTGGGGAGAGCGCATCGAGCGCGCCCGCACCGAGCATGAGCTCAGCGACACCTTCGAGGATCTCATTGCGCGCGTGCCGCTCGGCCGGCGCCTGCTGGCCGATGCCAACCCGGTGCACACCGGCGGCTCGATGCAGGTGTCCATTGCCTGGGCCGAGGCGCATGTAGACGGCTATCCCTATCCGATCGAAGGTTCCATCCGCGACCAGGTCTTCAGTCGCCGCGGCGGGCTCTTCTTCGGCATCCGGCACCTGCTCGATTACCCGGCGGACTACCCGGCGATGCGCTACCGCTTCGCCGACTACAACGCCGGCCGCTACGCGAGCCGCAACGCCGCCTTCCAGAATGCCGTCAGCCGCGCCTCGGGCATTCCGCTTGCCTTCGACGGCGACCTGGTCGCGCCGGATGCTGCCCGGCCCGGGCCCACGGAAGTCGCCGTACGCGCCCTGCGTCTGGACTTCTCGGACCGCCAGATACGCCGCATGCTCGAGCGTGAGGGTGAGCCCGACTTTGCGCAAGGGCGATTGTGGCGCGAGGTGTTTGCGCGCGCCGATGCGCTCGCCGGCAAGCGGCTGCCGCGCGCGCTGGTGCCGCGCATCACGCTGCAAGGCCCGAAGATCACGCGCAAGCTCACCACCGCCTGGTTCGTCGAGCGTGTCGACACGCGCTACCGGCAATGCCTGGCGCGTGCACGCTGAACCACGCCGGTCGCGCGGGCCGACTTGCGATCGTGGCGACACGTTCTGTCGCCCGGGTTTGCGAGCATGCGAAGCGTGGTGCCCGATGATCATTTGGCGACGCAGGATCGATGCATGCAGCCCGGCCTACCCACCCGCCTCTCACGCCAGCGCGGCTGCCTGCTCGGTCTCGCCGTCGGCGACGCGGTCGGCACCACCGTCGAGTTCCGGCCGCGCGGCAGCTTCGTCCCGCTCACCGACCTGGTTGGCGGCGGACCCTTCGACCTGGCGCCCGGTGAATGGACCGACGACACCTCCATGGCGCTGTGCCTGGCCACCAGCCTGGTCGAGTGTGGCGGCTTCGATGCCGCCGACCAGATGCGCCGCTACTGCCGTTGGCGCGACGCGGGTTACCTCAGCAGCAACGGGCGCTGCTTCGACATCGGCAACACGGTGTCTGCGGCCCTCACCCGTTTCGAAAGACAGGGCGATCCGGACGCCGGTTCGAATGACCCGCGCGCCGCCGGCAACGGCTGCCTCATGCGCCTGGCGCCGGTGCCGATGCTCTGGTGGGCGGACATCGAGGCCGCCGAGCACCACGCAGCGGCCAGTTCCCGCACCACGCATGGCGCGAGTGAATGCATCGATGCCAGCCGACTGTTCGCGCGCATCCTGGTGCGTGCCCTGCGTGGCGAGGCCAAGGACGCAATCCTGCGCGGCGATGCGGGGCAGCCTCGGTTTGGGGGGCGCTTGGCGGGGATTGCCGCCGGCCAATACATCGACAAGCCCGAATCCGCCATCCGCGGCACGGGCCATGTCATCGACAGCCTCGAAGCCGCCCTGTGGTCGTTCGCGTCCACCGACACGTTTCGCGATGCCATCCTGCGCGCGGCAAACCTGGGCGACGATGCGGACACCACGGCGGCCATCTGCGGCCAGCTCGCTGGTGCGTTCCACGGTGAGGACGCCATCCCGGCTTCGTGGCTGGCGCGGCTGGTGATGCGGCGCGAAATCACCGAGCTGGCCGAGCGCCTGGCGAACGCGCCGCACGCCTGACGCTGCCGCACCCCCGGGGGCGTGCGCTGGCTGCCGAAGTCGGTGCCTGCCGCGCGATCCGGTGCGCCCGGCGACGCAGCATGCGACGACGTGATTGCACTGGCGGCCAGGGCTTCGCCAGTTGCTCCGACCCGGGTGTCCCCCCGCCGGCGCGGATCAGTATGCGCAAGCGCGCCGCGGCCTGATTCGCGCCGCGGCGATTGCAGCGTGCCCCCATCAGGCGGCAAGGCCATGCGTTCCGCCTCTCCGTGGCTGACCGGGTTTCACGAGCCGTGCACCCAGGCCCGCGGGCTTGCGTTGCCAACGCCGGCCGACCCCGCGACGCGGCGTGTAATCGGCACCGCGCAACGTGGAATCCCGATGCAGCGGCTGGGCTACCCGTTCGATGTTGCAGGTCGCGCGCGTCGATCGGCGCACGCAGCCCAGCCGGGTAGTCGAGTTGGCACTGACGAGGAGAACAGGCAGTGAGAGACGCCACACCATCGTTCCGGAATCAAGCGGCTGCGCCCGCGGCCCGCGGCTGCGGCCCTTGCGAATCGCCCGCCGCGCTGGCGCGCTTCCGACGCCCGTCGCCCTGCCGGGCGCCCTTCGGAGGCTGGGCGGCCGCTGGTCTGGCCGCGCTGCTGCTGCTGGCTTCGGGCACGCCCCAGGCCGCCGGCAGCGCTCCGGATCAGATCACGCTCAAGTCGGGGCGTACCTACAACGTTTACGGCGACATGCTGGTGCCCGCCGAGTTCGGTCCTGGAATCCAGGGCGCGCTCACCGGCACCCGCTGGCCCCAGGCGACCTTGTCCTACGAGTTCGACAGCTCGGTCGATGCCGCCAAACGCAACGATTTCCGCGCCTGGCTGAACGACTGGCAGCTTGGCGCGGGAACGCGATTCACGGAAAGCGCGTCGGCAGCAGACCGCGTACTCGTCCAGATCGCCAACGACATCGGTTGCGGCAGCTCGGCAGTCGGCCGCGTCGGCGGGGTGCAGGATCTCGTAATCAGCTCGGACTCCAATTGCTGGCGGCGAAGAACCGTTCTGCACGAACTGGGGCATGCCCTGGGTGCGATCCACGAGCATCAACGGACCGACCGGTCCGCATTCGTGAACATCATCGATCATGGAATCGTCGCCAACTGCGGTCAGGCGACCTGGGACGCCAACTATGCCGTCCTGCAAACCGACGTGACCACCGCCTACGATTATGCATCCATCATGCATTATCCGGCGCAGTCGCATTACACCTGCAACAATTCCGATGTCTATGCCGATGTGCAGGTGCTCCAGGCGCAGCCGCCGGGTGCCCCGGCCGGCTCGCAGAACGCCTGCGGCTCGGTTGCTGCCTGCCAGGCCACCATCGGAGCCGGCTCGGTATCGGCGCGTGACCGCCACGGCATGGCGATGCGTTACGGCTATCGCATCGAAGTGGTAGTGGCAGGCAACGGCGGCGGATCGATTCTCGTCAATGGCAACCGCGAAGGCTGCGGGACGCATTGCTATCTGGTGGTCCCCGACAGCCTGTTCACGGTGTATGCACTTCCCGACGCGGATTCGATTGCCTCATTTTCCGGGCCGTGTGTCACGGGCACCTGCCAGTTCACCCCGACCGACAACGGTGTGGTCGGGGTGAGGTTCACGAAAAAGAGCAGCATTGCGGCGGTGGTTTCAATCCTGACCCGCGCACGTGATGAAAAGATCTTTCGCAGCGGGTTCGAGTCCGGTCCCTGACCGACCCGGATGTGTCTGCCCGCCCCTGGCAGGCGCGATCGATGCAATTCTAAGAGTGGGCAATTGGCATTGTCGCCAGACCAAGTCCTATTGAGGAGAAAGACATGAAGCGCATGACCCTCGTTATGCTTTGCATTGCCATGGCACAGATAGCATCTGCGCAATCGTCCACCGGCACCGTATCCATTGACGGGATTCGCACCGGATGGAACCTGGATGCCTTTGCGATCGAAACGGTGCAGCCCATCATCAATCCAGCATCCTGCTCGGCGCCGGATGGCTACATGATCGACAGCACGATGCCCGGCTACCAGACATTCCTGTCGGCTTCCCTGACTGCGTTCTCGCTCAACTTTCCGGTCGCGATCACCGTTGACGGTACCCGTTGCGTGGCTCAGCGCCCGCGGATCGTGGGCGTGAACATCATGCGTTGAGCGTTGCCTGGTTCGGCAACCAGCGCAGGTTGCCGTTGGGAGCGGGCGCCTTCGGGCGCCCGCTTCGTGTTCGGGTGCTGGCCGGTCACTGCCCGCCGGCGCGATCCGCGCTAGAGTGCACCGAACCGGGACGAGGGATGCATTGGCCGGAATCGGCACGCACGAAGGGGAGTAATGAAGTTCCTGCACACCGCCGATTGGCAGATCGGCCGCGGTTTCGACTTCGAAGGTGACGGCGAGGGCCACGACCCCGCGGCGGCGCTGGCCCAGGCGCGGTTCGACGTGGTTGCCACGATCGCCCGGCTGGCCAGCGCCGAAGGTGTCGAGGCGGTGCTGGTCGCCGGCGACGTGTTCGACAAGCCGGCGCTGGCCGACCACACGCTGCGCCGCACCATTCACGCCATGGCCGGTTTCACCGGGCGCTGGGTGCTGCTGCCCGGCAACCATGATGCCGCGCTGGCCGAAAGCGTATGGACGCGCCTGCAGCGACTCGACCTGCTGCCGGACAATGTCGATGTGCTGCTCGAGCCGGGCGTGCGCGCGTATGCCGATCATGGCTTTGCCATCCTCGCGGCGCCGCTGACCCAGCGCCAGACCCATGAAGACCTCAGTGAATGGTTCGATCAGGCGCAGACGCCGGCGGGCCTGCTGCGCATCGGCCTGGCGCACGGCAGCGTTGCCGGCGTGCTGCCCGAGAGCGCCGATTCACCCAACCCGATCGCGCCGGATCGCGCGAGCAGCGCGCGCCTGGACTATCTCGCGCTCGGCGACTGGCATGGCACGCGCCAGATCGATGCACGCACCTGGTACAGCGGCACGCCCGAGCCCGAGCGCTTCAAGGACAACGATCCTGGCAACGTGCTGCTGGTCGAGATCGACGCGCCCGGCGCCGTGCCGCGCGTCACGCCGCGCCGGGTGGCGCGTTTTCGCTGGCACGAGCGCAGCGTCGAAGTGCGCGGCAGCGCGGATGTCGAACGCCTGTGCGAAGACCTGGGCGAGCTCGGCGGCGGCGACGTGCTGCGCCTGCACGTGGCCGGCATGGCCGACCTGGCCACCAACGAGCAGCTGCGCCTGGCACTCGACGCGGCGCGCGCCCGCCTGCACGTGCTGCAGGCCGATCTCTCCGGCCTGCAGCTCGAGCCCACCGCAGCCGATCTTGCCGCATTGAAGGTGGACGGCGCGCTGGCCGAGGTGGTCGCGGAATTGCGCGACCTGCAGACGCAAGCCGGCCAGGCAGCGCTCGCCAACGAGGCGCTCAAGCTGCTCTTCGACCTGGTGCGGCGCGAGGGCCTGGACGCATGAGGCTGCGGCGCATCCGCATCGAGCAGTTCCGCAAGTTCGCCGCGCCGATCGAGATCGATGGCCTGGAAGACGGGCTGAACATCCTGCACGGGCCCAACGAGGCCGGCAAGAGCACCATCGCGCAGGCCCTGCGCACCCTGTTCTTCGAACGCCACAACACGCGGGGTGATTTCGTCCAGGCCATCGCTCCGGCGGGCGAGGGCGATGCCGCGCCGGCGATCGAGGCGGATTTCACCCTGGCGGGCGAGACCGCCACGGTGGCCAAGACGTTCTTCAGGAAGCCGCGCGCGCAGCTCACCATCGGCAAGTCGCGCTGGGAAGGCAGCGCGGCCGACGAGCAGCTCGCCGAGCGACTCGGCTTCGCCCTGTCCGGACGCGGCACCAGCCGCGAGGACACCCACGGCATTCCCGGCCTGCTGTGGATCGAGCAGGGCGCCAGCGTGAATCTGGACGCGCCCGTGGCCTACGCTGCGCAACCGCTCGAGCAGCGCCTCAAGGGCATCCTCGGCGAAGTCACCAGCAGCGCCGGCGGCCGGCTGGCGCAGGTGCTGGACGCCGAGCTCAAGCAGCTGACCCGCGCCGGGACGAAGTCGCCGGGCGCGCTGGTGGATGCCGCGCGCCGGCTGGAGCAGGCCAGCCAGCAGCAGGCCGGCCTGCAGGCCCGCGCGGACGACTATCGTGCCCTTGCCGATGGCCTGGCGCGCCGCCTCGCCGAACTCGCCCGCCTGGAGAACGACCGGCCGTGGGAGGCCTATGAACGGCAGAAGACCGAAGCGGAAGGGCGCCGGGCGGCGCTGGAACCGCGCCAGCGTGCGCTGGAAGCCGATCGCCAGCGCCTGCGCGAGATCAAGGCACGCATCGACAGCCTGCATGCACAGGACACGGCGCGCGCGAAGGACCTGCACGGACTCGCCGCGCAGCGCGGGCAACTCGCCGATGCCGCGGTCGCGCACCAGCAGGCCAGCGCGGCCCTGGCCCAGGCCGTGGCGCGGCGCACGACGACACGCGCAGTGCTGCACGCGGCGCGCGAACAGTTGGCGGCGGCCGAACGCGCGCAGCAGCGGGCGGCATTGGCCGGCGAGCTCGAACGCATCCGGGCGGACATCGAGCGCATCGGCAAGATCCTCGCCAGGGCCGGCCAGTTCGGCCAATCCATTGCCGCGTTGCGTGAGCAGGCGGCCGCGACCGACGTGCCCCAGGCGGACCTGCGCAGACTCGCCGAGCTCGACCAGGCGCTGCGTGAGCGGCGCATCCAGCGCGATGCCATCGCCACGCGCATCAGCTATCGCCTGGTCGCCCAACAGCGCATCGATGGCGGCCCGCTCGGCAACCTCGAAGGTGAGGGCAGCCAGCGCATCAGTGCGCCCGTGACCTTGCGCATTGCCGGCGTGGGCGAAATCGACATCGCCCCGGGCGGGGAAGACATCGCGCGCCTGGTCGAGGCAGTCGATCGCCTCGGGCGCGACCTCGCTGCCCGGTGTGCGCGGCTGGGCGTCGCCGATTACGCCGACGCGCAGGCACGCAGCGCACGTCACCAGGAAATCGGCCAGCAGATCGCGCTGCAGGAGAAGGAACGCGAGACCCTGCTCGATGGGCGCAGCGAATCGGAATGGCGCGACCGCCTTGCCGACGCGCAGGGTCAGCTTCACGAGCGCGAGGCACGCCTCGCCGAGCTGCCGGAGGGCGGCGCGCAGCGCCCGCTCGAGCAGGCACGGCGTGCCTGCGATGACGCCGAGCGCGCGGCCACCGCCGCCGATGCGCAGCACGACGCGCACCGGCAGGCCGTCCTCGCTGCGCAGCTGGCGCGCGAGAAGCTGCAAAGCGCCGTGGATGCGGAAAGCCGGCGCCTGGACAGCGAGCAAGCGCGCGCCGCGGCCGCGCAGCGCAGCCGCGAACTTGCCGAGGCGGTCGCCAGTCGGGACCGGCTCGAGGAAGAAGTCACGGTCGCCACCACGGCGCTGGCCGACAGCCGGCCGGAGCTGATCGAGGCAGACATCGAGCGCAGCAAGCTCGCCCTGGCCAGCGTCGAACGGCAGCGCCGGGACCTGCGCGAAGCCATCGGCAGCACGCGCGCCAGGCTCGAAACCCTGGGCGCCGAAGGCATCGACGAGCAACTCGCCCAGACCACGGCCACGGTCGAGAACCTGGCGCGCCGTGTCGCGCAGTACCAGTTGCGTGCCGATGCATTGGCGCTGTTGAAGGAGCGCCTGGCCGTGCACCAGGAAGCAGCAATCCAGCGCCTGTATGCGCCGCTGCGCGAGCGCCTGCGGCATTACCTGGAAATCCTCTTCCCGGGCACGCCGCTGGGCATCGGCGTGGACGGATTGCGCCCGACCCGGCTGGGGCGCGGTGGCGCGGAACTCGAACTGCGGGAGCACAGCCACGGCACCCGCGAACAGCTCGGCGTGATCGCGCGCTTCGCCTATGCCGACCTGCTGCGCGACGCCGGCCAGCCGACCCTGCTGATCCTCGACGATGCGCTGGTGCACAGCGACGCGGATCGGCGCCAGCAGATGAAGCGCATCCTCTACGACGCCGCCCTTCGCCATCAGATCCTGCTCTTCACCTGTCATCCGGAAGACTGGCGCGATGCCGGCGCACGCGTGATGATCGACGTGGCAGCCTGTCAGGTGGGCGAAGCCTGATACGGGACATTTCCCGGCTCGCGTCCCGCGCCTCATCCTGTCCGGGATCCAATGCCATGCAGCGCCACCGGGTCAAGGTAGGCAGGGACACCCTGCACGGCATCAACGCCCCCGAGCCCATCCAGCAACAACGCTTTGCCGCGCTCGACACAAAAGCCTCGCCCACGCGATGAGTTGTGCCACAAACGCCTCTTTCGGTATCGAATCATCAATAACTTGCGTGACCAACTGCGGAACCTGGAAGGCAGGCGGGCCGTCACGGAACCGACTTTTTCGGACCGCGCCGGCCTTTCCCCAGGCCGCTCACAAAGCAAGTCCTTGCTCGTGGAACATCCCGGCGGCTTGACTTGCACCCCGATGCTGCCAGAGTAGGGGAAGAACCCACATTGTCGGGGTAAGGCCTCATCGTTCAACGCAGGATCGGGGATGTCGTGCGTTCCCTGGGTTGGTCGTCATCGTTGAGATGATCAACCAACCGACACGCCATACCTGTTCCTGACCGGCATGCAACAGGAGCGAGCCTGACTTTCCAACGGGGGGATTGGACTGCCATGCCCAACGAGTCAACGCCGCTTTCATCGGACGTTCCGCGTTCGGAGCTGAAAGCGCTGCAGGTTCTGATCGTCAGGATCAAGGACCAGGCGGCCCCGCCCGTCCATCTGGTGCCCACGGCCACGGCGCCATGCACACCACCCGCAAAGCCGACATGGCCGCTCCCGCAGCAGAGATCGTCGCGGGGACGGCCTCGGACTGCCCGCAACGTCCCTGCTTTTGCCCCTACGCCCTTGATCGCAAGGAATCTTCCGGGGTCGCCGCTTGCCACCCCACCAACGTGTGAAGTCAATCCATGAAATCCATCGCCCCGTCGGATCACACATCTTTCCATGGCGTTGCGCAACGGATGTCGATGGCATGGCAAGCGCATCGTGCGGCTCGTCCCGGCATGACACATCGCTTCGCGGCGCTCGTCCTTGTGGTGCTCGCCGCGTTCGCCTGGACGACGTCCGCCCAGGCCGCAATCTGCCATGTCAATGCCGCGGCGAGTGGTGCCAACACGGGTACCAGCTGGACCGATGCGTTGACGGATCTGCAAGCGGCGCTGACGGATGCGAACTGCACCGAAATATGGGTTGCGCAGGGTGTATACCGGCCGGTAGAGCCGGTGGATCCCGCGCATGTCACCAAGAACGAGCGTGATGCCAGCTTCGTCGTTTTCCCTGATGTCGCCGTCTACGGTGGTTTTGCCGGCCACGAGACACGTCGGGATGATCGCGCTCCTCTGACCAACCCCACCATCCTGTCGGGGGATATCGACGAAAACGACATCAATGTCGATGGCAACTTCATCAGTGAAACCGTCGCGGATTTGCGCGGCGACAACAGCTATCACGTGGTCCGGATCGGCGACCCTGCAGGAGGTGCCGTGCTTGCCGGGACCGTGCTGGATGGCTTCGTCATTACGGGTGGCAGCGCCGATGGATTGAACGATGGCGTTCTTCTGTTGCGCTGGCTGGGTGGCGGTTTGTTGTGCGCGGACTTTACCAGCGAAGGCGAGTGCAGCCCTACCCTGGGCCAGCTGGTCTTCAGTGGCAATCAGGCGAGTTCCGGCGGGGCACTGTTTGTCGCCCTCGGCAACCCGCTACTGAATCACGTCGCATTCACCGGCAATACGGCGTCGCTGGGAGGGGGAGCATACTTTGGGAAGACCAGCGCCGTCATGACGGATGTTCATTTCACGGACAATCACGCATCGAAGGGTGGCGCGGTCTACGTGACCGATGCAAGCCTTGCTGTCAGCAACGGCGTGTTCAGCGACAACCGGTGCACCTCCTCTGGCGGAGCGATTCATGCCGATGCGGGTACCTTGCCCGGTTACACCGCCAATGACACCCGACTGATCACTCTGACCAAGACCAGCTTCATCAATAATGGGTGTGGCGGAGGAAGCTCGGGCGGTGGCATCTGGAGTGAGGTCCAGAAGACCGCCACCATCGTCCTCGATCTCGACGGCGTGACCTTCCGCGACAACAACGGTGCGATATTCAATCGCGCTGCAAATGCAGGCCATCTGGTCGCCACCATCATCAACTCCACCTTTCAGCGCAATATCAGCACCATGCCGGCGGTGTTCAACCAGGCATGGGACGCCACCACGACCACGACGCTGAATCACGTCACTTTCGAGGGCAATTCCGGTGCGGTGTCAAACCACGTCGCGAGCGGCGCTGGTGGGGCCGTGGTCAATCTCGGTAACGCGATCATATGGAATGAACCACAGACGGTATGGACTGATACTTCCGGTGGGGCCATCAGCAACCTCGCCGACAGCATCATTGCCGGCGGTTGCCCGAGCGGCAGCTCATGCAACAATGTGATCGACAGCAATCCGCTGCTTGGGCCGTTGCAGGACAATGGCGGGCCCACCTGGACCATGCGGCCGCTGGCCGTCAGCCCGGCGATTGGTGCCGGCAGTCTTGCCGCTTGCACGGCTACCGATCAGCGCGGTGTGCCCCGGCCGCAAGGCGCGGGTTGTGACATCGGTGCAGTGGAGATCGAGCAACCCACCGCGCTCATGGCAACGGTGATCGGCCCGGGCAGCCTGAGTGCCACACCCGACTCGCTACCCTTGAAGCTGAGTGGCGGAATCAACGGTTGCACCGCTGCGGGCGGCGCCAATTGTCAGGGCACGTACGCACAACACGTGGAGATGACGCTCACGGCCAATGCCGGTGTCAACGCGCACCTGGACGCCTGGGAGGACGACTGCGTTGCCGATTCCAGCAATCCGCGGATGGCTCGCTTAACGCTGGACAGCGACTCGACCTGCACAGCCCGCTTCGCCAGTGGCGAATTCGCGGTTTCCGCGGTTGCAAACACGGGTGGCAACGTACATCCGGCGTTGCAATGGAAGAATGCCGGTGACGCCGCACTGATTACGGTGACGGCGGACACCGGCTATCACCTCACTGCGGTAACCGGCGATGCCTGCACCCCCGCCGACAATGGCGACGGCACCTGGACGGCCGCCAACATCCAGGCCGATTGCCAGGTCACGGCGAGTTTTGCCATCGAAGCCTACACGGTGACGGCAACAGCGCCGGGTGGCCACGGTTCCATCAGCCCGGCGTCGCAAACGGTGAATCATGGCGACGAGGCCAGTTTCACGCTGACGGCGGACACCGGCTACCACGTCGGCGCGGTGACGGGCGATACCTGCACCCCTGCCGACAATGGCGATGGCACCTGGACGGCCGCCGACATCCAGGCCGACTGCCAGGTCACGGCGAGCTTTGCCATCGACACCTACACGGTGACGGCAACGGCGCCGGGTGGCCACGGCTCC